>FZPU01000025.1_pt1 | contig 21662 bp, 23 predicted proteins | sample 1534781 | NCBI WGS metagenome assembly FZPU01 (sample SAMEA104161949, study PRJEB21768) | metagenome | isolation source: underground water
TTTTTTTTTAATGATACGGCGACCACCGAGATCTACACTCTTTCCCTACACGACGCTCTTCCGATCTCTTTATCCATCGCGCTCGACATCGCGTTAGGCATCGCCGCCGTAGCCGAACATCTGCACGCGCAAGGCATCAACCACGGCGATTTGTACGCCCACAACATCCTGTGGGACGACAACGGCGATTGCCTGCTGGGCGACTTCGGCGCGGCCTCGTTCCTGCCGCAGGACGCGCAACAAGCCGACGCACTGCAACGCCTCGAAGTGCGCGCGTTCGGTTATTTTCTGGAGGAATTGTTGGAGCGTTGTGATGAATCTCCCGCCGTTTCCGCGATGAAAAAATTGCAGTTGCGTTGCAATGAAGCGGAAGTGAACAAGAGGCCGCTGTTCGCCGAAATCAGGCGCGAGCTGGAAAAATTTTCGACGTAATCAAACACAACCGCAACTCTGTTCTCCCCCTGATAAGGGGGAGTTAGAGGGGGTTGGTTTTTTGCTGTACCCCAAACCCCTCCCGGCCTCCCCTTAACAGGGGAGGAGCAGTTCAGCTCATGCTCAAAGAGTCATGCGCATTGATTTCAAAACAATCGCACGACCGCAAGCCAACAAACACGCCATTCTCCATCAATCGCATGACGCAGATCGCCTATTGACGGGCATCTCCACGAGGTTCGTGTTTGTAATTCATGTGTTTGATCGCGCATAGTCAAAATCATCCGACTGCGGTAGATTGCAACGCATGAACTCCGCGCACGCTCACCGCCATTTAAACCTGCTACGCCTGTTGCTGCTGGCCGTCATCTTCCTGCTCGCCGCCTGCGGCAAAGACAAGGAGCAAGCCATACCAAACGCCAGTCGCGTGCTGGCGCTGGGCGACAGTTTGACGGCGGGCTACGGCGTGGCTGCCGAGGAGGCGTGGCCGCATTTGCTGGCGGGCAAAACCGGCTGGCAAATCACCAACGGCGGCATCAGCGGCGACACCAGCAGCGGCGCGTTGCAACGTTTGCCGTTGCTGCTGGAGGAACACGATCCGGCGCTGGTGCTGGTGGCGCTGGGCGGCAACGATATGCTGCGCCATGTGCCGCAAGCGGAAACAGTCGGCAATCTGGAGCAGATCATCGCGCTCATCCGCGCACACGGCGCGCAGCCGGTGCTGCTGGCCACGCCGCAACCCAGCCTGGCAGGCGCTGCGTTTCACAATCTGTCGGCGGCGGATTTTTACCGGCAAGTGGCCGACGCGCAGCGCGTGCCGCTGATCGAGGATGCTATCGCCGACGTGCTTTCCAACCCCGACTTGAAAGTCGATGCGCTGCACCCGAATGCGGCGGGACACGTGTTGTTGGCGGGGAAGATTTTTGAGGAATTGCGGGAGATCGGGTTTGCAAAATAATGTGCGGCACAACGCAAACCTGTCCCTTCCCCCTTGCAGGGGGAAGGCTAGGATGGGGGTAGAGTTTCAGAACGATAGCGTTTCTACCCCCTCCCTAACCCTCCCCCTGCATGGGGGAGGGAATGTGTCGGCTAATTGCGAAAATGGGAGAATGCCATGAACGAAATGCTGAGCCTGACGCGCGCCGCGAAGTTGATCGGGGCGACGCGTGCGGAATTGCAGAAGCATATCCAGCGCGGAGAAATGGTGGCGTATGACGGGATGATTTCGGTGGAGAACTTGCTGGCATGTTATCCCGACGCGCAACTGGAGGACACCGCCGAGTCACGGCGCGTGGCGCAGATCAAGGAGCGCGCGTTCGGCAAGCGGGTGTTCGAACGCGCCATGCCGGACGCGGAGGTGTTGGCGGCGCGCCTCACCGAGCTTTCCAAGACGCTGGCCTATAGCGAAAAACAAGTCGAGCATTTCACGCTGTTGTTGGGCAGGCTGTGGGACAAACTTTCCGCCATGCAATCCCAGTCCGGCGAGCCGTCGCGTTTGGCGCTGGATGAACTCAAGACATGGATCACACGCGAAGTGGAGGTGGCGATGGAACCGGGCTTTATCAATCCGCTGACGATCAAAGACACGGTGCTGCACATCATCACCGCGCAAGTGACGGTGTTGCCGAGCAAGCACGATTTTCTGGTGGAAGGCCACGACACGCTGCTGGAAGCCGCGATGCGTTCCGGCGTGCCGCTCAATTACGGATGCAGCGGCGGCAACTGTGGGCTGTGCAAAGCGCGCGTGGTGTCGGGCGAAGTGAAGAAAACGCGGCAGCACGATTTCGTGATTTCCGATGCGGAAAAAAGTCAGGGCTATGTGCTGCTGTGCAGCAACACGGCAGTCAGCGACGTGGTGATCGAAGCGGAGGTGGCGAACAGCGTGCAGGATATTCCGTTCCAGCAAATCACCGCGCATGTCAAAGCCATGGGGCACATCAGCGACGACATGCTCTTGCTGCACTTGCAAACCCCGCGCACCCAGCGCCTGCGTTTCCTCGCCGGGCAAAGCGTGATGTTGCGCGTCGGACAAACCTACAGCGCGGAGCTGCCTATCGCCAGTTGCCCTTGCGATGATCGCAATGTGTTATTTCATATTCACCGGCAAAGCGGCAACCTGTTCTCGGATTATGTTTTCGAGCACCTGAAAACGAATGACGCGGTGGAGATTGAAGGGCCGCATGGCGAATTTATTCTGCATGAAAAATCCGAGCGCCCATATTATTTTCTCGCCTTCGACAGCGGTTTCGCCCCGATCAAAAGTTTGATCGAACACGCGCTGTCGCTCGAAGCCGAAACGATTCATCTGCACTGGTTCGGCTCGACGCAGCACAACATTTATCTGCCCAACATCGCCCATGCGTGGCAGGATGCGCTGGATAATTTTCACTACGAAGAACACCTCGCCGGATTCGACCTGCGCGCGGTGAGCGGTAAACGCGAAGAGGCCTTGCGCAAACTGCTAGCCCATATCAATACTGCCGACAGCATGCTGCTGGAAGGCGACATTTACCTCGCCGGGCCGGAAGCTGCGGTAAACGTTGCCGAGCAATATTTTCTGAATAAAGGGCTGCCCAAGACGCGGGTGACGGTGGCGAGCGTGAAGTGAGTTATCCATTAGCACCGAGCCAGTTCCTTCCCCCTTGCAGGGGGAGGGGATGTGACATTGAACAATTTGTTTTTTCCAGCAACGTAATGCAGTTCAACAAACATTCAAATATTGGAGGCCAACATGAATTCACTCACCGACGGCGCAGGCGATTCAATGATCTTTAGCGCGAAGCTCATCAGCTCCGAACGCATCACGCCGGAGACTTCGAAGGTGGAAGTGAGGAAGCTGGTTTTCCGCACGGACAGTCTTTATTTCGACAGCCAGGTGGGCAGTTGCATTCGCGTGCTGGCTCCCGGCGAATACGGCAGTGCTCATCACACCCGGCTTTATTCCATCGCCGACACCGAGCAGTCCGACACGGGCGCGCAATTCGAGATTTGCGTGCGGCGCTGTTTCGATATTGACGAAGCCAGCGGCGAAGAATATGCCGGGGTCGCCTCCAACTATTTGTGCGACCTGAAGCCGGGCAGCGAAATCAAATTTTCCGGTCCGGTCGGCTACCCGTTCACCCTCCCGAAAAATCCCAACGCCGACCTGCTGATGATTGGCATGGGCACGGGCGTTGCGCCGTTCCGTGGATTGGCGCGGCTGATCTACGAAAAACACGGCGGCTGGAAAGGTAAAGTGCGGCTGTATCACGGCGCGCGCACCGGTCTGGAATCGCTATACATGAACGACATCAACAACGACATCGGCAACTATTTCGACCAGCCGACTTTCAAAGCGTTTCAGGTGCTCAGCCCGCGCCCCGCCTTCGATGCGCCCATCGCGCTGGACAAAGTGCTGGGGCGCAATGCGGCAGAAGTATGGGAAATGGTGAACAGCCCGGACAGCCACGTGTATATGGCAGGCGTAAAGCAAATGCACGACATGATAGACAGCACGATGAGCCACATTGCCGGATCAGCCGAAGCGTGGACAGCCAAACGCAACGAGCTGATCGCAGCGGGGCGCTGGATGGAAGTGCTGTACTAAACCAGAATAATTTATTAGACGTATATCGCCATGAGAACAACCAAACGCAACAAGAAAAGCTCGAACTACGTGGTCGTCCAGGAAAACGGCGTGTTCATCGCGAAGTGCACCGACCTCGATTTGTCCTGTCGCGGTGCGACCAAGGAAGAAGCCATCGCCAATCTGGAAGATGCGCTGGCGCTGTTCTTCGAGGACTTGCCCGGCCCTGCCGACGGCTAACATGAATTATCCCGGTTAAACTCGCCCCATTCAGCCAACACGAAATATCACCAGCATGTTCGATGTCGAAAAAATTCGCCGCGATTTTCCCTTGCTGCAACGCACGGTGCACGGCAAGCCGCTGGTCTGGCTGGACAGCGCCGCCACCACGCAAAAACCGCGAGCCGTGATCGAGCGCGTGGTGCGCTATTACGAGCAGGAAAACTCCAACATCCATCGCGGCACGCACACGCTCGCCGAAGTCGCCTGCGATGCCTATGAGGATGCGCGCGACAGCGTCGCCGCTTTCATCGGCGCGGCTTCGCAGGACGAGATTGTGTTCGTGCGCGGCACCACCGAAGGCCTCAATCTGCTCGCCGCCATCTTCACCGACACGCTGTTGCGCCCCGGCGACGAGATCGTGCTGACCGAGGCCGAGCATCACGCCAACATCGTGCCCTGGCAATTCGCGGCAAAAAAAAGCGGCGCTGTCATCCGCGTCGCCCCGGTGGACGACAACGGCGAACTCATGCTCGACGCATACCAACGCCTGCTCGGGCCGCGCACCCGCGTCGTCTCCATCACCCATATTTCCAACGGGCTCGGCACTGTCATGCCCATCCACGAGATGACGCGCATGGCCAAGCGCGTGGGGGCCACCGTGGTGATCGACGGCGCGCAGGGCATCCCGCACCGGCGTGTCGATGTGCAGGCAATCGGCTGCGACTTCTACGTGTTCTCCGGCCACAAACTGTTCGCCCCCACCGGCATCGGTGTCGTCTATGGCCGCCACGAACTGTGGCAGCAGATGCCGCCCTGGCAGGGCGGCGGCAGCATGGTGCAGCAAGTCACTTTCGAGCACAGCACCTTCGCCGCCCCGCCCAAACGCTTCGAAGCAGGCACGCCTGCGGTGGCTTCCGCCGTGGGGTTGGGCGCGGCCATCGACTACCTGAACAGCATCGGCCTCGCCGCGATAGAGCGCTACGAAACCGAGTTGCTCGCATACGCATTGGAAGGCCTGCGCAGCGTCAACCGCCTGCGCGTGATCGGCAGGCCGCGCGACCGTGGCGGCCTCATCTCCTTCGTGATGGAAGGCATCCCCGACCTGCAAGTCGCCAAATTGCTGGATGCGGAAGGTATCGCCGTGCGCGCCGGAACGCATTGCGCGCAACCCATCCTCGCCCGCTTCGGCCTGCAATCCAGCGTGCGTCCCTCGTTCGCGTTCTACAACACCAAGGACGAAGCGGATGTGCTGGTGGAGATGTTGCGCAGGATCAGTGCGCGGCATTGATGCAGTTAACCCAAATAGTTCATTAGAAATAATCGTCATTCCGGCGCAGGCCGGAATCCAGTTGATAAAAAAATTCCCGCGCAAGCGGGACGACATCATGATTTTGCCCGCTTCGCGGAGTCATATTTTTTGCTGGATTCCGGCCTGCGCCGGAATGACGTGGATTTTTGATTATCTGAATTTTATTCAGCCCCATTACAATTCCGCATGCCCATCCTCTACGACCAACCCCTGTTCCGCCCACCCTCCGAGGGCGACAACCTCATCATCCAGGCCACGCTGGGATGCAGCTTCAACCAGTGCAGCTTCTGCGCCATGTATCGCAGCAAACGCTATGTCGAACGCCCGCTGGATGACGTGTGCGACTACATCCGCACTGCCGCAGCCCACTGGCCGGAGGCGCAGCGCGTGTTCCTCGCCGATGGCGATGCGCTGGCGCTGCCGACGCAACACCTGCTCGCCCTCCTGCGCGAACTGGCCACATCGCTGCCGCGCCTGACGCGCGTTTCCTGCTACGCCACACCCGGCAACCTCGCACGCAAAAGTGCGGAAGAACTGGCGCTGCTGCGCGAACACAAACTGAGCCTGCTCTACTTCGGCATCGAATCCGGCTCCGACCTCATCCTGAAAAAAATCACCAAGGGAACCACGCAACAGCGCATGGCCGAAGTGCTGCACAAAGCACACGCCAGCGGCATGAAAGTTTCCGCCACCGTCATCTTGGGGCTTGGCGGCATCACACACAGCGACGAACACATTGACGGCACTATCGCCCTGCTCAACAGCGCGCCCGTCACCTACCTCTCCACGCTGCAACTCTATTTGGATGAAAGCATCGTTGAAGAATTCCAGCGCAAATTCGGCGAACCGTTCCAGATGCCGGACGACCTCGCGCTATTGAAAGAACAAGAAAAACTCATCAGCGGCCTCACCCCGCCGCAGCCCATCATCTTCCGCAGCAACCACGCCAGCAACGCACTTGCGCTCGCCGGGAATCTGCCCAGGGACAAAGAGAAACTGCTGCTGCAATTGCGCGAAGCAATGGCGGGAAACAGAACGCTGAGGCCGCATTTCATGCGCGGGCTTTGAGGCCGGGATGCTCAACGCTATTGATCCGGCACGAATGAAATAGCTCGTCATACCCGCGAAGGCGGGTATCCAGTGGCGCGCAAAGCGCGCCGTTGATTAATTGCTGGATTCCGAGTCAAGCCCTGAATGACGCAAGCGAATATGTTTGCGAACCGGATCAACAAATGGCGACAGCAGCCTGCACAGGCGCTGTGCTGATATAATTTGCAGCAACGAAACTCGCCACATCAGCGCAATATTTTGGGAGAAAACGATGCAAGTCAGCGCCAACCTGAAGCAGAAAATCGCCCAAGCTGTACAGACCTCGATGCACATCGAAGGCTGCAAACCGGAACAATCCGACGCGATCAAAAAACAGGCGCAAGCCCTGATGGAACAGCACCGTGTCCAAGTATCAGTTCACAGAAAGTGACATCTATCTGCCCGGCAGCGACATTCCCAAGAACCGTTTGGGAATAGAAACGCAGGACTTGTTGCATGAAGTAGAAGCAACGCTGCTGCAACAAGCCTACACCCGCTTCGTCACCGAACTCGATCCCACTATTCGCTTCAACGAGAGCTATTTCAAAGCGCTACACCGCGACACCTACGAATCCCTGTACGAATGGGCTGGCTTGTATCGCACCGTGGACATGAGCAAAGGCGGTTCACTGTTCTGCCGCGCCGCCTACCTCGAACAGGAAACCAGCCGCGTCTTTCGCGAACTGGAACAAGAGCAATACCTGAAACAAGCCGCAGACGGAACGGATGAACAATTTGCCGAGCGCCTCGCCCATTACCAATCCGAACTGATCGCACTACATCCGTTTTACGAACTCAATGGACGCATCACCCGCCTGTTCTTCGACCTCATCGCCGTGAACAACGGCTACGAACCCATCGACTACAGGCAAGCATTGGCAACAGGCTCTTCCGGCCTGAACGCCTACATCGAAGCCTCCATCCTGTGCGTTCAGCGCGCCGACAACAGCAAGTTGCGGCAAATCATCCTGCAAGGGTTGCGGCGAACGGGCGCGGATTAAGCAAAGTTGAAACCGACACTGAATCACTGCCAAGAACTATTGTCCTCGCTGGCCGCGCCACCCCAATTCCAGTAAAGTCCCCACCTGAAATTTTCCCCGGAACCCAACCATGAACACGGAAGAACTGAGCAAAGAACAACAAATCCTGCGCGCGATGCGCAAGACGCTGGGCAACATCGTCAAAGACGTAACCCCGCTCGGCGGCCGCCCCAACCCGCTGACGGACAGCACCATTCAGGACATCAAAGATTGCTTCGGATTGATCGCGGAACGGGAAAAAGAACTGGCCGAAAAACTCAACTTCGAACAGGCCAAACCTTTTTACGGGGATGGCGAATTGCCGAATGCGAAGGTGATTAGTTTTGTAAAGCGAGGGGAAGAGTAGGACGGCGTTGGCGACACAGGGAAAAGAAAAGCGAACCTGAAGCTGATCCGTTTAATTCTTTATGAACAAAAGTACCCAAAAGCTATTTGAGCGCCTTGAGGATCAGAAAAAGGCAAAGCAGTTTGATGATCCTTTGGCTACCCTCTTTCCAAAGGGGCCATCAAACCATCCGAAAGGCACAGTTGCACATTTCGCGGATGAGCTTTATTTGTCTGTCGATCTATTGATTGAGCAATTAGAAGAAGCGGGAATAAGAGGCCTTACTCCATCACATAGAGTTCATGAAGATCACAGAGCACAACTCCTCCAATATTTAAGAAAACGTCATAGTAGAGGTTCAGATAAAACGACTAGTTCATTAGTCGTGTACGAGCAAAGAATTGTTGAACCAAGGCACATCGAACTTCTTGAGGATATCAATGAGAAGCTTTTATGCTTGATCTCAAAGTCACCGGAACTTCTATATCAATTCGCACCGCGAAAATTTGAAGAATTGATCGCAAAATTATTTTCAGACCAAGGTTATGAAGTGTCTTTAACGCAGGCAACTAGGGATGGCGGATATGACCTACTTGCGAAGATAAGCAACAGAATAACGTCAACTGTGGTGCTGGCTGAATGTAAGCGATATAAAAAAGAGAATAAGGTTGGAGTTGAAATTGTTAGGGGTTTGTATGGCGTTACTGAATCGCATCGAGCAAATCAAGGATTGGTAATTACCTCATCATATTTCACCAAAGATGCAAGAGAGGAACAGCTCAGGATTGGAAATCGCATTGGATTAAGAGACTTCAATAATTTGGTTGAATGGCTTAAACCTTATAGTGGAGCAATTTAGGAACAGCATCGCAAGCGAGGTGTCAGCTCTTGCATTCCGACATCTCGCTCCCAACACCCACTACCCCGAAACGCGCGCCAATAGCCGATCCGCATCATGCACACGACATAGATCGCCTATCCATGCGCTTCTCCGCGTTGTGCGCTTTCAAAATCCCCTGTCGCAATTCAAGTGAGCAGTGCGGTAGGTCGCAATCGTTTCAACGGAATGCGCCAGCCCCCCTTCCTCTTCCCCTCCTTTTCCCTTACCATACAACTTGAAGTTTCCACTTTCAAATTGTAAACATGCTAAATCGTTCCGCATTTTCCACCGCATTGCGTCTGGCGCAGGGGTTTCCTGTGCTGGCGATCACGGGGCCGCGCCAGTCTGGCAAGACGACGTTGGCGCGCACGCTGTTTGCCGACAAGCCCTACGTTTCTCTGGAAGACCCGGAGGAGCGTTCGTTCGCGGATGCCGATCCGCGCGGTTTTCTGGCGCGGTTTCCGCAGGGGGCGATTCTGGATGAGGTGCAGCGCTGCCCGGATTTGTTTTCTTATCTGCAAGGCGTGGTGGACACACGGCGGCGGATGGGCGAGTTCATTCTCACGGGGTCGCAGCAGTTTGGCTTGATGTCGAACATCACTCAGTCGCTGGCTGGCCGGGTCGGGTTATTGCAGTTGCTACCGTTCTCGTTGGCTGAATTGAAAAAAGCTGGCTTGCTTCCCGCGACGCTGGATGAAACGATGTTGCGGGGTTGTTATCCGCCGTTGTACGACCGCTCGGTTGCGCCCGGCGACTGGCTCCCCAATTACGTTTCGACTTATCTGGAAAGAGATGTGCGGCAGTTGTTAGCGGTGCGCGACTTGTCGCTGTTTCAGCGTTTCCTCAAGATGTGCGCCGCGCGCTCGGGGCAGTTGCTGAATCTTTCTGCGCTGGCGGCGGATTGCGGTATTTCGCATGTGACTGCGCGAGAATGGATGACGGTGCTGGAGGCGAGTTATATCGTTTATCTGCTGCGCCCCCACCATCAGAATTTCGGCAAGCGGCTGGTGAAGATGCCCAAGCTGTATTTTCTTGATACGGGTTTGATGGCGTATCTGTTGGGCATACGCGATGCAAATACACTGGCCACCCATGCCTCGCGCGGTGCGCTATTCGAGACGTTGGTGGTATCGGAGAGGGTGAAGCGCCAGTTCAATGCCGGGCAAGTTGCCGAGCTATATTTCTGGCGCGACAACGTGGGACACGAGGTTGATCTGCTGATCCCGCACGGCAAACAGTTCATGCCAGTGGAAATAAAATCCGGCTCGACTTTCAGCAACGATTGGACGGCGGCATTGCGCAAACTGTCGGCTTTGTTTGGCGATGCTGCGCTGCCGCCGGGCATTATCTATGGCGGCGAAGGCCAGTATGAGCGCGAAGGCTGTCAGGTAGTCGGCTGGCAGGCATTGGCCATGAACGAGTAAGGGAAGGAATTCTCAAGGACAGCATCGAAATAGTTTTGGAAGCTGCGAAAACACTTTTATAAACACTCACTGCGCCGCCTGCGCCCCGTAGTATTTAACCGACTTGCGCGAGCCGGGTTTTTTCTTGTGGGTGACCACGCCTTTGATTGTTTCCAGCCCGGCGATGGCCGCGTCGGGATAAGCCGGGTTGAGCGCGTGCAACTGCCAGCCGCCTTGGGCATCGCGTTTGAGCTGGCGGAAGATGAAGTCTTCCTTCGCCACCTCGGCGATGACGAACGCGCCGTCCGTGGCGGGTGCGCCCATTTCGATGACGAGAATTTCGCCTTCGACAAACTCCGGCAGCATGCTGTCGCCCAGCACCATCAGCGCGACGATCTCGTTGCCGGAGCAGTTGCTGTCATCTTGCTGTGGAGCGGCGGAGACGACGGGGATGTTGATGGGCTTGCGCGTAGGCATGAGAAAAACTTCCATATTGAAGGGGCGGGATGATAGCGCCGAATCGGTGGCGGATGAACTTGAAAACCGCAGTTCGGCATTGGTGATTTCACTCAGCGGCAAGCAGGATACTGCGCTCCCTCACCCGAGCGTGTGTTGTTGGGGCTTTAGCCCCTTACAACCACGGCCTACCCCTTGCGGGTGCAACCCCTCTCCCGTGGGGAGAGGGACTTAACCCCTACCGCTCGGCAACTCCGACATTCAGCACAATCTCCCCCACCCCTTCAATCATCCCTTCGATGCGGTCACCCGCGACTACGGGGCCGACTCCTTCCGGCGTGCCGGTGAAAATCAAATCTCCGGGTTGCAGGTGGTAGTAGCGCGAGAGGTGGGCGATGAGAGCGGGGACGGAGTGGATCATCAGGCCGATGTCGGACGATTGCCGGATGTCGCCGTTCACTTTTAGTTCGATTTTTGCATGGCGCGGATGGCCTATTACCGAAGCGGGCGACAGCGCGGAAACCACCGCCGCGTTCTCGAAATCTTTGGCGATGTCCCACGACAATTTTTTCTCGCGCATCGCTGCTTGCAAATCGCGGCGCGTCATGTCCAGCCCGCAGGCGTAACCGAACACATGTTCCAGCGCCCGCTCTTCGGCGATGTGCAAACCGGCCTGGCCGATGGCCACCACCAGCTCTATCTCGTGATGATAGTTGGCTGTGCCCGGCGGATAAGGAACGGTTGCGCCGGAAGGCACGTAATGGCTCGCCGCTTTGGTGAAGTAGAAAGATGACTCCCTATCCACTACATTGCCCAGCTCCTTGGCGTGCGCCTCGTAATTGCGCCCGACGCAGAAGATGCGGTGTATGGGGAAGAAGTCGTCGCGGTTTTGGATTGGCACGGCGGGGATGGCGGGAGGGGGGAACAGGTAGTTCATGGGGTTGGATTTGAAGAAAAAAATGACGGGAGATTTTAATCTGAAACGGATGAGAAGGATGGAATTTGGATTGGCAGTTCCCGCAAGTTAAGCGGTTACACCAAGCGTTTTGCCCCCAAAGTAATGGTTCTTGAATTTGTTAAGATTAAGGTAGAATTCCTTACCTGATAACCATAGTAAGAATTGCGGAGGAAATATTATGCTCGCAACTGTGACGGAAAAAGGGCAAGTAACTGTCCCGAAGAACATCCGCGACCAGCTCAACATCGCTTCCGGCAGCAAGCTCGATTTTGAGATTGAAGATGACGGCAGCTTGCGGGTGCGCGTGCTGGTGCGCAGTTCGGACAACCTGTTCGGGCTGGTTCACCGCCCCGGAATCAAACCGCTCAGCATCAAGGCGATGGATGAAGGCATCGTCGCGGCGACGCAAGCGCGCAACCAGCGTTCGCGCAAATGATAGCCCTCGACACCAACGTTCTGGTGCGGCTTGTCACCCGCGACAACGAGGCGCAAGCGCAACGCGCCAAGGCGGTGTTCGACGCGCACGCCGAGGAACACGGCTGTTTTTTTGTATCAGACATCGTGCTGGTCGAATTGTGCTGGACGCTGTCGCGCAGCTACGAATTGCAGCGCGCCGACATCGCACGCACGGTGCGCGCCCTGCTCGAAAACAGCAGCATCGCTTTCGAATCGCCGCTCGTCGTGCGTAATGCGCTGAACCGCTTTGAATCCACCACCACAGATTTCCCGGATTGCCTCATCGTCGCCAAAGCCAGCCACGCCGGTTGCAGCCACACACTCACCTTCGACCAGCGCATGAAGTCGATGCCCGAGGTTCAGCTTCTATAACGCTACCCAATGCGTATCTCCCACCTCCGCCAACGCCTGCGCGATCTCGGTGCCAAGCCGTGCCACGAAGATCGCCTGTTGCGCGGCTGGAGCCAGGTGTGCTCATACGATAAAGCGCACAGCCCCGCCGGGAATTTTTTTCCGCTCGCGCTGCGCAATGCGTTGCCCGCGATTGAAGCGGAGTTGGATGGCCTGGCGCGCTTGCATGGCGAGTATCCCGCCAACGGTCATGTGAACAATGACCGTTCCCCCTCCCCAACCCTCCCCCGCGCTGCGGGAGAGGGAGCAAACGTCGCGCTTCGCGCATCTTCCAATAACGAAGAAGTGGCACGGCTGCTGGTGCAATTGCGCGACGGGCAGATGGTGGAAAGTGTGCTGCTGCCGCGTGGCGGGCTGTGCGTTTCGACGCAGGTGGGGTGTGCGGTGGGCTGTGTGTTTTGCATGAGCGGGCGCGATGGTTTGCAGCGCCAGCTCGGCAGCGCGGAGATCGTGGCACAGGTGGTACTCGCACGAAAACGCCGCGCGGTGAGCAAGGTGGTGTTCATGGGCATGGGCGAACCGGCGCACAATTTGGACAACGTGCTGGAGGCGATCGAGTTGCTGGGCACGCAGGGGAATATCGGGCACAAGAATTTGGTGCTTTCGACGGTGGGGGATTGGCGGGTGTTTGAGCGGTTGATGGCCAAAAACAGCCCTCACCCCACCCCTCTCCCGCCAACAGCCCCTCTCTCTAACTCTCTCCCGCAAGCGGGAGAAAGGACAAACGAGAAAGGCAATCTTGAATCCTCGAGCGAGGGAGTTGATGGCTCGCTGCGCGAGAATTGTGTTGGATCAACCGTTAAACCCGCGCTCGCCCTTTCGCTGCACACCACCGATGCTCTACTCCGCGCCAAGCTGTTGCCGCATGCGCCGCAAATCGCTATCGAAGAATTAGTGCAACGCGCCGAAGTGTATGCGCGCGCCACGGGGTATCCGGTGCAGTATCAATGGACGTTGATCGAGGGCATCAACGACAGCGATGCCGAGTTGGAGCGCATCGCGCAACTGCTCGCAGGCAAATACGCGATCATGAATTTCATTCCGTTCAACGAGGTGGAAGGTCTGGCCTATCGCCGCCCTTCTGCTGAACATATTGCGGCTATGGTGCAAGCTCTGAAACTGCATGGCATTCTCGCCAGAGTGCGCGATTCGGCGGGGCAGGAGATCGAAGGTGCGTGCGGGCAGTTAAGGGCGCGGGTAGTGAAAGCACGATAACCCATTAGGCCGTCATTCCGGCGCAGGCCGGAATCCAGATGATTTGCAAAACCCCGCGCAAGCGGGACAACACCGGATTTGTCCGCTTCGCGGAATCATTATTTTTCGCTGGATTCCGGCCTGCGCCGGAATGACGAAATTTAAAATTTTTAGAAATGACCACATGAAAAAATCCGCTCCCACCAAAGATGAAATCGCACTGCTTCCACCCTTCGTCGGCCTTACGCTGGATCGTATCCACGTGCCGACAACACAGCAAGAATTTGCCTCTGCTACTGCCGAGATCAAGGCGGCGGGCATTGTGGGATTCGACACGGAATCGAAGCCGACGTTTGCCGTGGGCGAGGCGAGCGAGGGGCCGCATCTGGTGCAGTTTGCGTTGCATGACAAGGCTTATCTGTTTCAGGTTTATCGCGCGGAGGGACTGCCGTTTCTGATGGAGTTGCTGCACTCGACTGAAGTCATCAAAGTGGGCTTCGGTTTGAAGTCGGATAGCGGGCATATCTTCAGAAAGATGGGCATCCAGTTCGGCGGGGTGGTCGATTTGAATGTGGTGTTCCGCGCGGACGGCTACCATAAGGAAATGGGCGTGCGCGCGGCGGTGGGCTTGGTGTTCAAGCAGCGCTTCGCCAAGTCGAAAAAGATCACCACCACCGATTGGTCGCAGCATGAACTCTCGACGCAGCAAGTGCTGTATGCGGCGAACGATGCATATGCGGCGTTGAAAGTTTTTGAAGCGCTGGGTCTGCGGCGCGAGGAGCTGCCGATTATGGGTTTGAACCAGCCCAAACAAAATTCAGACAAAGCCGATTTGTTGGAGTAGCATGACCCCGCAGTTTTCCTTAACCACTATAAGGAGTTGAACATGCCCAAGTCACATAATGCCCATAGAGACAGCAAGAAAAAACCTTTGATGACACCGAAGGAAAAGAGGATGGCCAAACACGCGAAGAAGCATAGCCACGATACTCAGCCTTTTATCACTCCTGATGCCCCTCATGCTCCTCATTGAGCGCTCGGGTTTGGTCGTTGGTTTTCGTTACTGAGAAATGATCTTTACTAAAAAAGCCCGGCATGCCGGGCTTTTTTTTCAACTCTTCACCAGCCGCCAACGCTCATTTTTCATCCCGCGTATCTACCACACGAATCACTTCGCCCTCGAACACCGCGTCGTTGCTCGCCGTTTGCTCCCGCTGCATTGCGCGAGCCTGAAACTCGCGCATCTGTTTGCGCATCGCACGGGTCTTCCACCACAAATAAGCCCAGGCTATCGTGCCGACAACAAAGATGACCGCGAGCAACACCGCCGAAAACATCAGCACCAAAGTCAGCGCTGCCGCAGCCACAATCAAAGCCACTATCTTGCGCAACAAGCGCGGAAGTTTTGCCGGGGTGTGGGGAAGTTGGTTCATTTGCATTTCGTTGGCCCGCGCAGGATGGATAGCGTTGCGTTTGCCCCATCCTGCTTCTGGCGCTGATTATCCCACAGCGAAATCAGTGATGCGATTTTGCAATCAGCTTGAGCATTTTGTAGTTGATGGCAATGAAGCGGTAAAACTGCCAGATCAAGCACGTGCGCATGAAGCGGGTGAACTTGGTCGGTGCAGGCGGATAGTAGGCCTGCTGGTACGGCTCGCGGTTGGTGACATTTCCCATTTTCTGTTCCTTGTAATTTTGTGAACGATCAGTCCGGTATCAACGACCAGCCCGGACGCAATTTGGCTTGATAGATGAAGGCGTGGTGCAGCAGATATTTCATCCAGTGCCCGGCCAGTCCGATCTCGCCGAAGGTCAGGTCGATGTCGCGTCCGAATTCGGGATATTTTTCGTAGTCCGGCACCACCGGGAAGACGGTCATGGCGGCGGCCGTTCCCTTGAAAATGTGCGAGCCGGTGGAGGCCACGCAGGCTGCGCCCATCTCGGCCATCGACGCGGTGTGCGTCGGTTTTTCAGCGCCGTTCAACATGTCGCGGATGCTCATCGCAACAGCCTTCGCCATTGCTGCGGAAGGCATGCCGGTTCTTGGCGCGGTCGGGTTGATCGGCGTGCCGTTGGCGCTTTGCATCGGCTTGCTGATCAAATGCGGCGGCGCAAACGCGATACCGACCGCGAAGATATTGCGATAGGCCGGAGTCTGGTAAGTCTTGGGCCAATCCTTGGCGCTCCATTCCATGAACGGACGAGCGGTGTAGTCGGCATCGACCTTCATGAACCCGTTGGGCGCGAACACCTGCGCGGTGATGTCTTCACCCGCCTTGTTGAACGCTTTCAGCCCGACACCCGCGAACGGCGGAATCAGCATGGAGAAATCGAAGGCCAGTTCGTGGAATTGGCCGTCCATGGTTTCGTAATAAATCTTGCCCGCTTCGACTTTTTTCACATGCGCGCGGGTGATCCATTCAATGCCGCGCTCCACCATCAGCGACTCGGCAAACGTCTTGCCGTTGGTGATGTAGCCGCCGCGCTTGATATGCACGCCGCCCATGCCGAAATCGCCCAACTCGTATTCGTTGCTGATCCAGATGATGCGCGCCATGTCGCGCACACCGGCTTCGCGCAAAGCGTGGTCAACGTTGTAGATGTACTCAAACGCCGCGCCCTGGCAAGTGCACATGCCGTGCCCGGTGCCGATCACGATGTTTTGCTTTTTACCCTTGCGCATCGCTTCAATGCTGACCTGCAATTTCTCGTTGGCTTCGATCGCGTGCTTGGCCGAACAAACGGAAACGGTGTGACCGTGCTCAGGTCCCAGTCCCTCGGTCGCGCCGAAGTTCAACTTGGGTCCGGTGGCGTTAATCAGAAAATCGTAACTGATGTTTTCCACTTCACCCGCCTTGGCCGGGTTGGTGTACTCCACCGTCACGAACGGCTTGGCGCTTTCCGCATTGCCTTCGGGATGGATAGACAACGCCTTGGCCTGACGAAAATCCACATTGGTTTTGCTGTAGAGCTTGGCCAGATCGAACGTGACATCTTCCTCGGTCATCTGACCCACGCCCACCCAGATATTGGAAGGAATCCAGTTCCATTTGGCATTGGGCGAAACCACCACGATCTCGTGCTCCTTGCCTATCCATTTGTTCAAATACCGGGCGGCGGTATGACCGGCGATACCCGCGCCCAAAATTACGATTCGCGACATTTTCTCTCCTTCTGAAATTCTTCAAATTCCAACCGGCCACCGGTTGAATTGCTACGCAATGCATTAAATAATAATATAAGCATGTTCTAATGTGCAACCACTAACTGGAAATCCAATCCTCCCCCGCAGCGACCATTGGCGCTGCCTATGGCTGGAGCGTCCGTCGCTGACGGCCATAAAACAAAAAGCCCGGCATGCCGGGCTTTTTGTTGTTTGCTGAAAAACGGCTTAACCTTTGTCAAACTTCATCACCCCGCCCTTGCAGTCCACCTTGATGGTGTCTTTGGCGGCGAACTTGCCTTCCAAAATCAACTTGGCCAGCGGGTTTTCCAGCTGCGCCTGGATCGCGCGTTTCAAGGGTCTTGCGCCATACACCGGGTCGAAGCCTGCGTTGGCGATTTCGATTAGTGCGGCTTCGCTGATGGTCTGCTTGTCGAACCATGAGTGGAGGAAGAGGCGCAATCAAACTGTTGCAAAATCTGCCCTTCGACAAGCTCAGGGCGAACGGATTAAATCAGTGCTTTCTTAACATAGCGCGATACCTTGCTTCGATGCCAATGAGTCAGCGCGCTTCGATTACATTGACACACCCCGCCCCGCTCCAATACAGTTCAGCCCGCTTGCACATCTGCCCCACGCACATCGCACCGCACGGACGGCGCGAGGCTCAAGGCAAATTCCCCCAGATCAGGAGCTGGCGCAAGACAAGAACCCGCACGACGAAACGCCTGCACACGAATTAAAGGGGAAACACTTGTCTCACGCTACCAGCGATCATGCGATGATTCCGCCCGAACGCATCGAGGGGCGCATTCTTTTAATCCGTGGGCACAAGGTGATGATAGATGCCCACTTGGCGCAACTCTACGATGTCGAGACGCGCGCACTGGTTCAGGCAGTCAAACGCAATCTGCTACGTTTCCCCGACGATTTCATGTTCCAGTTTAACGCCGAGGAGTTCGCGGCTTTGAGATCACAAACTGTGACCTCAAACGTCGGGCGCGGCGGTCGCCGCACAGCGCCTTATGCTTTTACCCCGAAAAATTCATTAGCCCCGTCATTCCCGCGCAGGCGGGAATCCAGCAAAGCAAACAGCCCGCGAAGCGGTCAAATCATTAGCATTGACCCTCTACGCGGGGATTGTTTAATCAACTGGATTCCCGCCTGCGCGGGAATGACGTACAACGATCTGTCCAAGCAACACAACGCGCTGGAAGCAAAGACCACAGCCATGGCGATGCAACACGATTCATTTGCGCGCAATACACGCGTTCAACTCAAGCAGGTGTTCGATGCCATCCAGGAGTTGATGACACCGCCCGAGCCAACGAAAAAAACGACCTATCGGATTTATCACCGGCGAAGAGAAACCGAAGAAAGACGGTTAAAAACCAATTTTCGGGGGCGGCATCACGATATCCGTGGTCCCCGATTGTTACGCGGCAAGTTCGAGAAATTCAGTCTGGACATGCTGATCACACTGGCGACCAGAGCGAGCAAGAAAGTTGAATTGAAGATGGCGGCATGATTCTGAAAAACAATGCGAGCTTGGTTCCTTTTGCTTCTGCGTTTAATTGATTTTGATCTGGATTAGTTTCATCACTAAAGGGGCATCCGATGTCTGACTATTTGCAAAAACACTTTGAAGAGGAAGCATCAAAGCAATCTCACCTAAAATTGCTGGAAAGCCAATGGAGTTTTGATAAAAAGTTAATTCCCAAGGCGTTGCAGCAAGTCGGCCAGTTGTTTCCACATTACAGTCGCCACGATCATTCACATAGCGAACAAATACTCATCAATATTGAGCGCTTACTGGGAGAGCATCGCATCAAGCTACTGAGTGCGACAGATACATGGTTACTACTAGAAGCGGCCTACTGGCACGATATTGGCATGGTAGTGCCATATCAATCACTTAAAGATGCACTGGAAAAGCCGGAGTTTCAAATTTACCGCCAACAAATTGCAGCCGATAGCAGTAATGAGCTACAAAATTTTGCGCACCATTTTGATAGCACAGACTTATCAAAAGCATTTACAGGTGCCACAAGTCCTTTAGATGCGGTAACTAGATTTCGTTTACTCATGGCGGAGTGGTTTCGTCGCGAACATCCCAATCGATCCGAAAAATCCATCAATGACCCGTGGCAAGAAATTGGGCTGAGCTCACCACGCACCGAATTAATTCCCAAAAGATTGTTTCGATTACTAGGGCGGGTTTGCGCTTTGCATGGAGCATCATTTGCAGACGTACTAAATCAACTCCCCCATAAAGAGGTTGGCATGTCCAATGACGATTGTCACCCACGCTTTGTGGCATGCCTGCTGCGTTTAGGCGATTTGCTAGATATGGATGACAACCGCTTTTGTCCAGTTATGCAGCGCATTGCTGGCGACAATCGTCCTGCACTGAGTAAAGCGCATGAAGATAAACATAGCAGCATTCGTCATTTTCGTTTGGACTCAAACCGTATAGAAATTTCTGCCGTTTGCGAATCAATAGACGGTTATGTCGAACAATGGCGTTGGCTGAATTACTTGCGCGATGAAATGCAAAGTCAAATGGCACGCTGGCAAGACATTGCCCCCTCGCCAGAATTGGGTTTGCTTCCAACTTTAGGCGAAGTAAAAGTTGATATAACTGGCAAGCAATTAATCACAAAGCCCGGAGTTCGGCCAGAATTTGGACTGAACGCTGACCGGGCGATGAAATTATTGAAAGGAGACAACCTATATCAGCACGTAGATGCCATAAGAGAGCTTTTGCAGAATGCTGTGGATGCCACGCTGATACGCATCTGGCTTACCAGTAAAAGTGAGCATAAAACCATTGGGAATGAGCCAGATGATGTTTCAAAGGATTACTTTCATAAATATCAAATTCAAGCACGTCTGGAACGAATTGAAAAACCAGAACCGCCAATCAGTGAGGAGCAAATCAAGTGGCGCGTTACTGTCATAGATCAGGGCATAGGTATTAGTCAGAATGACCTCCCTTACCTAATGAACGTCGCAAGCTCATCAGCCAATGCGAAGCGTCAAACACTGATTAATGAAATGCCCGAATGGCTACAGCCTTCAGGTACATTTGGCATTGGGCTACAAAGCGTATTTATGTGGACAGATGTGGTGCGAATTAAAACAAAAAGCATATATTCCCATGAAGCATTAGACATTGCCCTGCATAGTCCTACAGGAGCTCAACATGGTTTGGTAACAATTGAATTGGCCGAAAACGCCTATTTGCGCGCTATAGGTACTGAGTTAAGTTTTGACCTGTTTACAGAAAAGAAACCTTCCCGCTTTTCGATCGCATCTGAACAGGCCATAACAACACTGGCTTACGAGAACCATGACAGCATGTTGGATGAAGAGCTTCCAATCAAAGCATTTCAAATAGGCGATGCCATACTAAAATTTTCAAGACATTCACCAATTCAAGTCCAATGGCTATACAAGAACTTTGATGAGGAATTTGCGATTCCAGAAAGAGGAAAAAATACTCAGGAAGATAGTGGGCAGGCTGTTTTTTTTAGCGCAACCAACAGTAAATTTGCCGTTCATCTTGGACGGTCGCACGAGACAAATATCTTCTATCGCGGGCAGCACATTAAGGATGCAAAACCGCCCGCGTACCTTTATTTTGGATACACGCTTGATCTTTATGCAGGCAAAGCGGGGGATTGGCTTACTTTTAATCGCAATAACTTGACCGATGAAGGTAAAGAAGTAATTGGTAAGGTTGTGGCTCACAACCTAAGGCTATGGATTGAAAAGGATGAGAAAAATTTAGCCTCAGGCCGAAAGGCCTTTATCTCAATATTGGCAAAAATTTGGGCGGAGATGGCTGATGCCAAAGACGATCAAGCGTACTGGCAAGAACTGACAAAAAAATACCCTGATGATTGGCAGCATATTAGCTGTTCTGTAATGACTGTAGTTGCAGATGGCAAAATCACAAAAGACTGCACTTATCGAGAAATTCTCAAAAAGGATATGTATATTGACTGGCAACAGTCTGTATCGAGTGTCCTAAAGTATGATCTTCCGCAAGAGGCACAAGTTCTAACTGACACTCGTCATGAATTATTTGCACGGCTATGTGTTCAGGCTTGGTGCGACAATGAATTACATGGTATTCGTTACATTATCGCAAATGTGACACCGAATCATTTATCGAATCCTCAACCTCAACCAACCCTCTTGTTGCAATTGATAAATGTGAATGAAGGATCAAAAAAATTGGCGATTGACAACAAAGTTTTGGCTTTTGCAATTGAGCAGACAGCTTCTCAAACTGACGGGAGAAGACGAATGCTGATACCCCTCATGCTTTTCCCTGAACATTTAAAAATGGAAAGACTATTACTAAAGGACGGTATCCGATCTCTTGGCTTTCAGTATGTATTGCCCTACCTGCCAGATTTACCCATGCCGCACATCTGCTTGCCATATGAAATATTCATAAGCAATAGCCGCGACGCTACTATCGGGCTAAGTCGTCTTGATGAATTTGTGAAATGGATTAATTTGAATTTGAAAAATCCACTCACTCTAGATCAAACTAAAACTGCATGTGATGAGTTGATAGATTATATCGATAACACTGTTATGGCAGAATCAAAACGGTGGCAAACTCTCCGAAGTAATCAGGCGAAATAATGGAAGCTAAAGGTGCCAGGCTCTCATGGCACTCGGATAAGCTAAAACACTCATAAAAACAGCGGGCTGAACACTTCTGAATGGTAAGCTTTTGTTA
>FZPU01000075.1_pt1 | contig 21369 bp, 32 predicted proteins | sample 1534781 | NCBI WGS metagenome assembly FZPU01 (sample SAMEA104161949, study PRJEB21768) | metagenome | isolation source: underground water
TTTTTTTTTAATGATACGGCGACCACCGAGATCTACACTCTTTCCCTACACGACGCTCTTCCGATCTATCGCGTGCTTGGGATAGGCCTGCTGCAAGGCTTCGATGATGATGCGCTCGGCGGCGCGATCCACTTCGCTGACATAGTCCGCGTGGGATTTTTTGGTGACGGTGAGATGGTCGAGGTTGTCGGCGGCACGGTGAATCAAATTACCGGCGCGACGCGCGGCCTTCACCGCGATGTTGAGCATGGGGTGCATATCAGTACGACCTTTTTAATGAGCTGGGGAAATCCGGCGTGCATTTTAGTTGGTATTGCGCTTTGAATAAACCTGAAAAAGCATTTACCCGCAGATTACACAGATTGACGCAGATTAACCCTTATATTCCAAGGCGCGTTTTCGGTTTGTGTTTTGGCTTCTAATCTGCGCGAATCTGTGTAATCTGCGGGCACAAGGTTCGCTTTTGAATTGAGCATAAATGTTAAATAACATCCGAGTCGTCCTCAGTCATACCACCCATCCCGGTAACATCGGCGCGGCGGCGCGGGCGATGAAAACCATGGGTTTGCGCCATTTGTATCTCATCAATCCGCGCCATTTCCCCGATGCGCAGGCCACGGCGATGGCGGCGGGGGCGGATGACGTTTTGCAGAATGCGGTGGTGTGCAGTTCCATCGACGAGGCGTTGCGCGACGTGGTGTTCACGGTGGCGATGACGGCGCGGCTGCGCGACATTTCCATCGCGGTGAAAACACCGCGCGAGGCGATGCCGGAGGTGTTGCAGCAGGCGGCTACACAGCCGGTGGCGCTGTTGTTCGGCACGGAAATGTCCGGCCTGACCAACGAAGAAATGGGCAAAGCGCAGTTGGGAGTGAACATTCCGTCGCATCCCGATTTTTCTTCGCTGAATATCGCGGCCTCGGTGCAGGTGATCGCTTACGAGCTGAGTGTGGCGGCTGAGTCGTTCAAGTTGGCCGCGCCGCAGATTCAGCCCGCCACGCACGAGCGCGTGGAAGGGCTGTACGCGCATCTGGAAAAAACGCTGTTCGAGATCGGCTTTTTCACCACGCAGAACCCGGCGCGGTTGATGCAGCGTTTGCGCCGTCTTTACTCGCGCACGCGGCTGGAAGATGAGGAGATCAATATCCTGCGCGGTATGCTGACCGTGGCAACCGAGTACAATGCGCGCCTGAAAAAACGCTATCAGGAAGAGCATCCCCATGTTTAAGAATATCCGCGAAGATATTGCCAGTGTGTTCAAGCGCGATCCGGCAGCGCGCACGACTTTTGAAGTGTTGACCTGCTATCCCGGTTTGCACGCGCGCATTTTTCATCGCCTGTCCAATACGCTTTGGCATGCCAACTTTAAATGGCTGGCGCGTTTCACTTCGCATTTTGCGCGCTGGATCACCGGCATCGAAATTCATCCGGGCGCGACTATCGGTCGGCGCTTCTTTATCGATCACGGCATGGGCGTGGTGATCGGTGAAACCGCCGAGATCGGCGACGACGTGACCATGTATCACGGCGTGACGCTGGGCGGTACGTCGTGGAAGGAAGGCAAGCGCCATCCGACTTTGGGCAACGGCGTGGTGGTCGGCGCGGGCGCAAAAATTCTGGGGCCTATCCATATCGGCGACGGCGCGAAGATCGGCTCCAACGCGGTAGTGGTGAAGGATGTTCCGGCAGGTGCGACAGCGGCGGGCATTCCGGCGCGTATCCTCGACGAAGAGAAAAAAACCGCGCCTGTGTTCAACGCTTACGGTATCGGCAACGACCAAAACGATCCGCTGTCCAAAGCCATTCATGGCCTGTTGGGGCATAGCGTCACCGTCGATCAACGCATCGACTTTATCCTGCATCAACTGGAGAAGATGGGTGTGCCGGTGGAAGAGGAGCGCGCCACCGCCGACAAGTTCGATCCCAATCACTTGAATAAGATTGTTGATTAAAAGAATCAGGTATTCTATTATTCCCCCTTGCGGTAGTAGGAATAAGGATGCGGCAGTTCGCCGCTCTACATCTGAGCATATTTGGAAAGGAATGTTATGAGGCTTACAACAAAGGGACGTTTTGCAGTGACGGCGATGGTCGATCTGGCAATTCGCAGCGGCAATGGTCCGGTGACATTGGCGGGTATCAGTGAACGTCAAAAAATTTCGTTGTCGTATCTGGAGCAATTGTTCGGCAAATTGCGCCGCAGCAATGTGGTGGCCAGCGTGCGCGGTCCCGGCGGAGGTTATTGTCTGGCGCGCCCCGCCAGCAAGATCACCGTGGTCGATATCATCGTTGCGGTGGACGAGCCGCTGGATGTCACCAATTGCAGCGCCAAAGGCGATTGCCAGGATGGCAAACCCTGTATGACGCACGAGTTGTGGTACGGCTTGAACGAGACGATCCACGAATATCTGGGCAAGATCAATCTGCAACAGTTGGTGGATGGCCAGTGCAAGTCCGAGTCAAATTCTGTGGAGCTGAAGGAAGTGAAAGCTTCCGCCCAGCCGGCCACGGTCTGATTCACGGGAGTTTTCATGGCACTGCAACTTCCCATCTATCTGGATTATTCGGCGACCACTCCGGTTGATCCGCGCGTGGCCGCAGAGATGATTCCCTATCTCACAGAAAAATTCGGCAACCCGGCCTCGCGTTCGCATTCCTTCGGTTGGACTGCGGATGAGGCGGTGGAGCTTGCGCGCGCGCAAGTGGCCGCGCTGGTGAATGCCGATCCGAAAGAGATTGTGTGGACATCCGGCGCAACGGAATCCAACAACCTGGCAATAAAAGGAGCGGCGCATTTTTATGCCGACAAAGGCAAGCACATCATCACCGTGCAAACCGAGCACAAAGCCATTCTCGACACGGTGCGCGAACTGGAGCGGCAGGGTTTTGCCGCGACTTATCTCGATCCCGAAGCGAATGGTTTGATTGATCTGGAAAAGCTCAAAGCCGCGTTGCGTCCCGACACCACCATCGTGTCAGTGATGCTGGTGAACAATGAAATCGGCGTGATTCAGGACATTGCCGCCATCGGCGAAATCTGCCGTGCCAAAGGCATCTTGTTTCATGTGGATGCGGCGCAAGCCACCGGCAAAGTGGCGATTGATTTGCAAAAACTCAAAGTCGATCTGATGAGTTTTTCCGCGCACAAAACCTACGGCCCGAAAGGCATAGGCGCGCTGTACGTGCGGCGCAAACCGCGCGTGCGTCTGGAAGCGCAGATGCACGGTGGCGGACACGAACGCGGTTTCCGCTCCGGCACGCTGGCCACGCACCAGATTGTCGGTATGGGCGAAGCTTTCCGCATCGCCAAAGAAGAAATGGCGCATGAGAACGAACGCATCCGCGCCTTGCGCGACCGTCTGTGGGCTGGGTTGTCCAGCATGGAAGAGGTGTATCTCAACGGTGACATGGAGCATCGTGTACCGCACAATTTGAACGTGAGCTTCAACTTCGTCGAAGGCGAATCGCTCATCATGGCGGTGAAAGACATCGCGGTTTCCAGCGGCTCGGCCTGCACTTCGGCCAGCCTGGAACCTTCGTATGTGCTGCGCGCGCTGGGCCGCAACGACGAACTGGCGCACAGTTCCATCCGCTTCACCATCGGTCGTTTCACCACGGTCGAGGAAATTGATTACGCCGTGAAACTGTTGCACGAAAAAATTGCCAAACTCCGTGAGCTATCCCCCTTATGGGATATGTACAAGGAAGGCATAGACATGAATACTGTGCAGTGGGCGGCACACTAAAAATAGTGAAACGTGAAATGTGAAACGTATTCCTCCCGTCAGGGAGGGGGCGCGAAGCGCCGGGTGGGCATCACCTTTCACGTTTCACCTTTCACTGCGACTGAAAGGAGCACCAAATGGCATACAGCGAAAAAGTTTTGGATCACTACGAGAATCCGCGCAATGTCGGGTCGATGAATAAGGACGATGCTTTCGTCGGCACGGGCATGGTCGGCGCACCCGCCTGCGGCGATGTGATGAAGTTGCAGATCAAGGTGGGCAAGGACGGCATCATCGAAGATGCCAAGTTCAAGACCTACGGTTGCGGTTCTGCGATTGCCTCCAGTTCCTTGGTGACCGAGTGGGTCAAGGGTAAGACGGTGGATCAGGCGCTGGCGATCAAGAATACGCAAATTGCCGAAGAGTTGGCCTTGCCGCCGGTGAAAATTCACTGCTCGATTCTGGCGGAAGATGCCATCAAAGCAGCGGTGGCGGATTACAAGGCGAAGAGCGGGGCAATGGTGGAAACTGCGGCCTGCAACGGAAACAAATAGGAGAGAGACGTGTCGATCACATTGACTGAAAATGCGGCGAAGCATGTGCAAAATTTTTTGACTAAACGCGGCAAAGGTGTGGGCTTGCGCGTCGGCGTGCGCACCAGCGGCTGCTCCGGCATGGCGTACAAACTGGAATTCGCCGATGCGGCGGACAGCGAAGATTTGCAATTCGAAAGCCACGGCGTGACCGTGCTGGTCGATCAACAGAGTCTGCCCTACATCAACGGCATGGAACTGGATTACACGCGCGAAGGATTGAACGAAGGCTTCAAGTTCAACAACCCGAACGTGAAAGATTCCTGCGGCTGCGGCGAGAGTTTCAAGGTTTGAAATAAACCATCCGCCACGGATGAACACTGATTAACACCGATAAAACATCCGTGAAAATCCGTGTTCGTCCGTGGCTGAATTTTTTGTTTTTGATGAAAGCAATTTGATGCAACCCATCGGCTTTGATCTTCAGCGGGATTTCTTTTCTCTGCTTTCGCTTCCTGCCCGTTTTCAAATCGACAGCACGCTGCTTGAGCAGAATTTCCGCGCGCTGCAAGCGCAAGTCCACCCCGATAAATTCTCCCATCTTTCCGAAGCCGAACGCCGCCTGTCAATGCAGTGGGCGACGCGCGTCAACGAGGGTTACCAGACGCTGCGCAACCCGTTAAATCGCGCGCGTTATTTGCTGACGCTGCATGGCGTGGATACGCAGGAGGACAGCAACACTGCTATGCCTGTGGATTTCCTGATGCAGCAAATGGAATGGCGCGAGGCGCTGGAAGAGGGCAAGCAGGCGAAAGACATTACGGTGCTGGAGGAGATGGAGCGGCGCATGCAAAAAGAAGTGAAAATTTTGCAGCAGCAACTCGCCGTCGATCTGGATGACAGCCACGATTACGCCGCCGCTTCCGGTATAGTGCGCAAGCTCAAATTTCTGGAAAAACTGGAGGAGGAAATCGGGTCCGCCTTTAACGAGTTGGATTAAAGGCGAACGTTTTGTTGACGCGATATTTTCAGGGGAATAGGATTTAATCCCGCCATTTGCATAAGGCTAAACCATGCGCACCACCCAACAATTCAGTATCACGCTGCCAAACGAAATGGCGGACATCGTCAAAACCAAAGTGGCGGCGGGCGAATATGCTACCGAAAGCGAAGTGATCCGCGACGGCCTGCGCGCGCTCATGGCACGCGACCGCGCCATGGAAAACTGGTTGTTGCAGGAAGTGGGGCCGGCCTATGACGCGCTGAAAGCCGATCCTTCGCGCGCAGTCTCTGTCGAGAAAATGCGCGCAACTATTGCCGCCGAACACAAAAAGGCCAGTGCAAAAGCGTGAAGCAGTTCACCGTAATTTTTACGCCGGAAGCTCAGGATCAACTCGCGGCACTTTATGGATATATTGCGCTTGCCGCATCGCCCGAAGTTGCCAAACGTTATACCAATGCCATCGTCACTTTTTGCGAAGAATTGCGTACATTTCCAAAGCGGGGTGTGCCCCGCGATGACATACGCCCCGGCTTGCGTATTACCCATTACAAAAAACGCGCGGTGATCGCTTATGCGCTGGATTTCGAACAGGTGGCCGTCATCGGCATTTTTTACGGCGGACAGGATTACGAGAATGATTTGCAAGCCGACCTTTAGCTTGAAATAAATTTGTTGGGCACGCTTCGCTTTGCCCAACCTACAACTTTAACTAGACCGCGTGGGCACAATAAGTGTTCACCCTACCCAACAAAATGGCTCTACTCCAAATCGCAGAACCCGGCCTCAGCGCCGCGCCGCACCAGCATCGACTGGCCGTTGGCATCGACCTTGGCACCACCAATTCCCTCGTGGCGACGGTACGCAACGGCATCAGCACGGTGTTGAACGATGTTCACGGCTGCGCCATCCTGCCTTCGGTGGTGCGTTATTGCGCGGACGGCAGCGTGCATGTCGGCCATGCGGCGCAGCTGATGCAGAGCGAAGACCCGCACAACACCATCGTCTCGGTGAAGCGCTTCATGGGACGCGGACTGAAAGATGTGGGCGAAGTCGGCAATCTGCCGTATCGCTTTGTCGATGCGCCCGGCATGTTGCAATTGCGCACGGCGGCGGGCGTGAAAAGCCCGGTGGAAGTTTCTGCCGATATTCTCAAAGTATTGCGCGAACGCGCCGAACTTTCCTTGGGCGGCGAACTGGTGGGTGCGGTCATCACCGTGCCCGCTTACTTCGACGACGCGCAGCGCCAGGCCACCAAAGACGCGGCCAAGCTGGCCGGGATCAACGTGTTGCGCCTGCTCAACGAACCCACTGCGGCGGCCATCGCTTACGGTCTGGATAACGCCGCCGAAGGCGTTTACGCGGTGTATGACCTGGGCGGCGGCACGTTCGACATTTCCATTTTGCGCCTGTCCAAAGGCGTGTTTGAAGTGCTCGCCACCAACGGCGATTCGGCGCTGGGCGGCGACGATTTCGACCATCGCATTTATTGCGGGGTGCTGGAGAAGGCCGGTTTGTCTGCCTTGAGCGCGCATGACACGCGCCTGCTGCTGACCCATGCGCGCACCGCCAAAGAGCAGCTCACCGACCACGCGCAGACGCAGATCACGGCGGTGTTGGGCAGCGGCGAACTGGTTGATCTGACGCTCACGCGCGAAGAGTTTTACGCGATGACGCAAAATCTGGTGACGCGCACCTTGCAGGCCACGCGCCGCGCGTTGCGCGATGCCAAGCTCGCGGTGGGCGACATCAAAGGCGTGGTGATGGTGGGCGGCTCCACGCGCATGCCGCAAGTACAACACGCGGTGGGCGAAATTTTTCAACAGACCCCGCTCAACAATCTCGACCCCGACAAAGTGGTGGCCTTGGGCGCGGCGATTCAGGCCAACGTGCTGGCGGGCAACCGCAGCAGCGACGACTGGTTGCTGCTGGATGTGATCCCCTTGTCGCTGGGGCTGGAAACCATGGGCGGCTTGGTGGAAAAAGTCATCCCGCGCAACAGCGCCATCCCCAGCGCGCGCGCGCAGGAATTCACCACCTACAAAGACGGGCAAACCGCGATGAGCATCCACGTGGTGCAGGGCGAGCGCGAGCTGGTGAGCGATTGCCGCTCGCTGGCCAAGTTCGAGCTGCGCGGCATCCCGCCCATGGTGGCCGGATCGGCGCGCATCCGTGTCACCTTTCAAGTCGATGCCGACGGCCTGCTCAGCGTCTCGGCACGCGAGATGGCCAGCGGCACGGAGTCGCACATCGTGGTCAAACCTTCCTACGGACTGAGCGACGAAGAGATCACTCGCATGCTGCAAGACTCCACGCAGCACGCGCGCGACGACATGCTGGCGCGTGCGCTGCGCGAGCAACAGACCGAGGCCGCGCAATTGCTGGAAGCGGTGGAGAACGCGCTGCAACAAGACGGCGATGCGCTGCTGGATGCCGCAACGCAAGCTCGCATCCGCAACAGCATGGATGCGCTGCGCGAAGTGATAAACGGTAGCGATCATCAGGCGATCAAGCGCGCGGTCGAAGCGTTGAATCTCGCCACCACCGAATTCGCGCAACGCCGCATGGATAAGAGTGTGCAGAGCGCTTTGGCCGGACACAAGCTGTCCGAATTGGAGTGATGAGATGACGCAAATCATTGTCTTGCCGCACGAAGAACTGTGTCCCAAGGGCGCGCTGTTCGAGGCCGAACCCGGCACCTCTATCTGCGACGCATTGCTGCAACACGACATCGAGATCGAACACGCCTGCGAAAAATCCTGCGCCTGCACCACCTGCCACGTCATCGTACGCGAAGGCTTCGACAGTCTTGAAGAAGCGACGGAACTGGAAGAGGATATGCTGGACAAAGCATGGGGGCTGGAATCCCGGTCGCGCCTGGGATGTCAGGCCATCGTCGGCACGCAGGAACTGGTGATCGAGATTCCAAAGTACACCATCAATATGGCGAAGGAACATGGCGCAGGCCATCAAAAATAATGAATTGTCTGCGCCATGTTCCTTTCCCTCACCCCCGTTCCCCCTCTCCCGGAGGGCGAGGGGTACAGTCGGTCGCTACGCGGATCATTATTCTGGAGGGTCACAAATGAAATGGAAAGATGTGCGCGACATTGCAATTATGCTGACTGAAAAATATCCCGAGGTTGATCCGAAGAATATCCGCTTCGTTGATCTGCACAACCACGTGGTTGACTTGGACGGCTTCGACGACGATCACAACCATGGCGGCGAAAAAGTGCTGGAAGCGATACAAGCGGCATGGATAGATGAGGCGGATTGATATGTTGAAAATATGGCAAAGCATTTCCAGGCGCTGGCTGTTCTTGTTCGGCGCATTTACCGTGGGCGTAATGTTCGCGGCGGCGCTTTATCTGCAATATGTGTTGCGCGAAGAACCCTGTCCGCTGTGCATGATACAGCGCGTGATTTTCATCGCCATCGGCGTGCTGTTTTTCATCGCGGCAGTGCATAACGCCAAACCAATAGTCGCAAAAATTTATTCTGTATTGATCGCGCTGGTCGCATTGAGCGGAGTCGGCGTGGCCTCGCGCCACATCTGGCTGCAACATCTGCCCAAGGATCAAGTGCCTGCCTGCGGCCCCGGGCTGGACTACATGCTGGAAAATTTCCCGATGGCCGACGTGTGGAAAGAATTGATGCACGGCTCCGGCGAATGCGCCGCCAAAGGCTGGACGTTCCTCACCTTGGGCATTCCAGAACTGTCGCTGATCGGGTATGTGGTATTGGGGATATTTGTGCTGCTGGTTGGCTGGAAGAAACGCTGACGGGATTTGCCATTCCGGCTTGCGCCGGAATGGCGTTCAAACTTAAAACCGTTTAATCATGATCCGCTGCATCAGGTTATCTTTGACGATGAACTGGTGATACATCGCGGCGGCGGCGTGGAATACCCCCAGCAGCACCAGCACCCCGATAAACAGCTTGTGGAAACCCAAGGCCGCCACTTGGCCGAAATCGGGGATCAGCGCGGGATTGTTGCCTTGCAGCGCGGCGAGCAGCCCAGAACTCGCCACTGTGACGACACCCGACACCGCCAGCGCGATCAGAGTGAGGTTCAGCACGACATGGGTGAGCGAGGCGAGCTTGTTCAGCAGAGGATTCTCGTTGGCCGGGGCGGGTTCGCCGTCAACTTTCCTGAAATAAATGCGCAGCAACGTCAACAGCAACACCAGATTGCCGATGATGAAATGCACCGGGTACAGGGACAATTTCTGTGCCGCATCCTTGCTCTCTTCCAGTTCGTGCCCCAGAAAAAACGCGACGATAATCAACAGAAAAATCAGCCAGTGCAGGATGGAAGTGCGTTTGCTGTATTGCCTCATGATGGTTTCCTTTAGGTGAAAAAACTGTCGCGCATTGTAGCCCATCGCGCCGGGGTTACAGGCGACATGCAAATTCTGATCCCTGCTTCGGCAAGGGTGATTTGCAAAGTGCGACATGGCTGGAAGGAAGTAAATACGCCATTCTCCGCGCATTGATAGATGCGGATTGCCTATTCATGCGCTTCTTCGCGCGATGAGGTGATTGAATTCTTCTCCAGCCAGGCAAGCACACCTTTCCCCGCCGCCGCTCCGCTGGCGAAACACGCGCTGAGCAGATAGCCGCCGGTGGGCGCTTCCCAATCCAGCATTTCTCCGGCGCAGAACACGCCGGGCAATTCTTTCAACATCAAGTTTTCATCCAGCGCCGCAAACGTCACGCCGCCTGCGCTGCTGATCGCCTCGGCCAACGGGCGCGGTGCGATGAGGTGGAGCGGCAGGGCTTTGATGGTGTGCGCCAGCAAATTCGTGTCGTGCATTTGTTCCGCGCTTAGTGCTTCGCGCAGCAGGTTGGCTTTCACGCCTTTTAATCCCAAACGGCTTTGCAGGTGGCTGGATAACGAGCGCGCGCCGCGCGGGTGCGCCACTTCGGTTTGCACGCGCTGCATGGACCAATCCGGCAACAAATCGAGATGCAGTGTCGCGTGGCCGTTGCGTTCGATTTCGTCGCGCAGCGCAGCGGAGAGCGCGTAGATCAAACCGCCTTCGATGCCGTGTTCGCTGATGAGGCATTCGCCTTGTTTGCGTACATCGCCGAACGTGGCGGCGACGGATTTCAATGGTTCGCCGACGAAGTGTTCGCGGAAGTGCGCGCTCCACGCAATTTCAAAACCGCAGTTGGACGGGCGCAGCGGCGCAATGGTGATGTCGCGTTGCGCCAGCAGTGAAACCCATGCGCCGTCCGAACCCAGTTGCGGCCAACTGCCGCCGCCCAGCGCCAGCACCACCGCATCAAACGATATGTTTTTCACGTTTGCTCCCTCTCCCTCCGGGAGAGGGTTGGGGTGAGGGTTGTTGCCCGGTGAACTTATGATTTCGAAGCGCAACGCACCGTTCTTATCCCAACCGATCCAGCGATGGCGCGCATGAAACTGCACACCGCTTTCGCGCAGGCGGTGCAGCCACGCGCGTAGCAGCGGTGCGGCTTTCATGTCGGCGGGGAAGATGCGGTGGGAGGTGCCGACGAAGGTGGTGATGCCGAGGCCGTGAATCCAAACGCGCAAAGCATCGGGCGGAAAAGCGCGCAATAACGGTTCGATGTGCGAGCGGCTTGCGCCGTAGCGCGAGAGAAAAAGTTCGAAGTCTTCGGCGTGGGTGATGTTCATGCCGCCTTTGCCCGCCATCAGGAATTTGCGTCCCACGCTGGGCATTGCGTCGAACACTTCGACGCGCACACCGCCTTGCGCCAACATTTCCGCCGCCATCAATCCCGCCGGGCCGCCGCCGATGACGGCGACGCTTTTTTGTTGCTGCTTCAAAACGCCACGCCGCGCCGCACGGCCATGTTGTGGCCGAGCGCACCCAGTTGCTTCTTGTTCAGAATCGTGCGCGCCAGCGGAATCAACTGGCTGTTTTCCAGCGCGATGTGTTGCGCATAAAGTGCGATGAAGTGCGCGGCGATTTTCGCATCGAGTTTGGCGGAGCGATCTTCGGCGATGTCGTGCAGCAGCGGGCGCAGACGTTGCCAGGCGGCATCCGTTCCCAGATGTTCGTTCAGCAAACGTGCCACGAGTGCGCGCGCGGTCGGGTCGCTGGTGGCGAGCAGGTTAGGGAATAAATCGCGTTCCTCGTCCTCGTGGTGATGCCGTCCGGCGCTGTCGAAATAGCGCAGGATGGCTTGCGCCGCCTGGCGTGCCTGCACATCGTTGCCGTGAGCCGACAGATGTTCCACCAGTTTGTGCAGCGTGTCGCACTGCGCAATGATTCTGCCGTGGCAGGCGAGCAGCATTTCCAGCGGGTCATCGAAGCCGGGGGCGGCAGCACCATTGAGCAGTGAGTTCATGTCTGGCCTTTCAAAATAACGGAAGCGGGTCGTGCGTGATGGCAACCGCGACGATGTAGAAGAATACAGCCTGCGCGCACAGCCAGGCGACAAAACGCATCTTCCTCGTGTTGCCGAACCTGAAGGCCAGTATGCCGAGCCCGATGTAGAGCAACAGCGCCACAATCTTCGCTGCCAGCCAGGGCGAGTTCAGCGGCGAATAATTCAATTGCCACGCGAGCGCGATGGCGCTCGCCAGCAGCACGCTATCGACAGTGTGCGGTGCAATCTTCACCCAGCGCTGGCGCATGACGGGCGAGCCGCGCAACAACCAGATGCCGCGCATGAAGAACAGGCTATAGCTGGCGGCGACGCTGCTGACGTGGATGACTTTGAGCGCGAGCATGATTCTTATTTCAGCTTTGCTTCCAGACGTGCCTTGGCCTGCGCCTGCGCCATCGCATATATCTGCGTCAGGTCGTCGATACTTATATCCAGCGCGCTGTCCATCTGTGTCAACGCCCACTCGATGTCCTGCGTTTCAGCAATCACGATTGGTGCGGAAGCGGGCTTGGCGGGGGCGGCGGGCGACAGCGGATAGTGGCGGAGCGGCAGGGCGCTGTTGATGAGCAGAGCCAGCAGCAGCGAGATGCCCGCATTGGCGAGCACGATCAGCGCCACCCAATGCCAACCCATTTGCTGGAACTGCGCTGCGCCCAGCACCAGCGTCAATGCGGTGGCCGCACCGGGCGGGTGCAGGCAATTCAAGAGATACATCAGGAAAATGGCCGTGCCGACGGCGACACCGGCGGCGAGCAGCGGATCGCCGATATACAGCGCGCATAACCAGCCGACGAGCGCAGAGACGAAATGCCCGCCGATCAGATTCCACGGTTGCGCCAGCGGGCTGTGCGGGACGGCGAACAGCAACACGGCGGAGGCCGCCATCGAACCGAGCAACAGCAGCGGATATTCGTGCTGCGGCATAAAGTGCAGCGCCCACGCCAGCGCGAAGATGGCGAGTCCGCCCGCCAACCCGCTGCGCAATTTTTCCGCGAGCGGGATGGGTGCGTTATGCGGAATGAATGATTTGAAGTAGGCGGCGAGGTTCATAAATTTTATTAGCTGATTCACGCATGGAGTCTGCATTCTTTCACACAATGCAGACAAATGTCTTGATGCGTTTGGGTGTGAAAAGTGAGGTCGTCAATGGGGTGATTTCCGAAATGTCGCTGCAAAAAGATTGATCGAAGTGCGCGTGATAAATACACATATTCGGCGTGCTACACTCGTTGTGCCAGGGAGAAAATAACAAAATGGCAAGACAGGAATTTCTCCATTGGTTGGATGGCAACTCTGGCCGGATTCCAAAAGGTCGGTTGCTAAAAGACGGTTAAAACCGATAATAATAAAGAGGGCTTCGTTGTGAAAAAAACATTCGCAGGATACGTATTACTGACTTATACGGCGCTGTTTGGCCTGTCGCTTTCAACCGCAGCATCCGCTGCCGACGCGACCAAGCTGGTCGAACCTTGCTTCGCATGTCACGGCAAAGAAGGTGTCAGCACTGAAGCAAATATTCCCAGCATCGCGAGTTATTCGGAAGATTACATCAGCTCCACGATGAAAAAATTCCAGAAGAAAATCAGACCGTGCGTCGAAACTGAAATTCGTTCCGGCAGCAAGAAGGGCACGAAAACCGACATGTGCAAAATCGCTGCCGGGTTGAGCGAGAGCGACATCCAGCTGATAGGCGAATATTTTGTCACGCAGACTTTTGTGCGCACGCCACAAGCGTTTGATGCGGAGCTGGCCAAAAAAGGCAGAGCGATACACAAAAACAAATGCGATACCTGCCACAGCGAATCCGGCACCACTCCCAGCGATCATGCCGGTATTCTGGGCGGGCAAAAAATGGCCTATCTGAGAGCGCAGATCAAGACATTCAAAGACGGGACGCGCCCCATGTCGGCCAAGATGAAACCGAAACTGGAATCGCTCGATGACGAAGGGATAGAAGCCGTCATCAATTACTACGGCAGCATCCAGTAACACTGTCCATTGCCGCTTCAACCTTGATGTCCGGGAGAGTTATTCCCGGGCATTTCTCGAACATATTTTGAAAAATCGAAACGGGTGAAAGTCGCGGCAAGTAAAGCGGGCAGTCCTGTTTTTTGAAGCTGATTCGGGAGAACGCATCAAAATGAAAATTCAACAAACCATTGCCAAATGGTGGGGCGTGTTGCGCAGTCCCACCGCACGTTATTCGATGCTCGCCTTGTTGGGGGTCGGTTTCTTTGCCGGGATTATTTTCTGGGGCGGTTTCAACACCGGCATGGAAGCGACCAACCAGCTTGAGTTCTGCATTTCATGTCACGAAATGCGGGATAACGTGTATCAGGAATACAAGAAATCCGTGCACTACTCCAACCGCACCGGCGTGCGTGCCATCTGTTCCGATTGCCATGTGCCGAAAGACTGGGTGCACAAGCTGAAGCGCAAGATTCAGGCGAGCGCCGAACTGTGGGGCAAAGCGACAGGCAGTATCGACACCAAAGAAAAGTTCGAGGCGAAGCGGCTGGAATTGGCCAGGCAGGAATGGGCGCGCATGAAAGCTTCCGATTCGCGCGAATGCCGCAACTGCCACAGCTACGAGGGCATGAATGCCGCGATACAGGACGAGAGCGCCAAGATCAAACACATTCAGGCGGCGAAGCCGAACTCGGGCAAGACTTGCATCGACTGCCACCGTGGCATTACCCACGAGTTGCCCGAAGGTGCGGAGGATTACTGATTCATTTGCAGCTTCAATGTAATTTCAGCACAAACAAAAAGCCCGCCGGATAATGGCGGGCTTTTTGTTTGTGCCGGGATTGTTTACTTGTTACCCACGTCGCGCCACAAGCGCATCAGTTGCGTGGAAACATCAAGTGAGGCGTTGGCAAAATCACCGCTGGTCAATTCTGCTTCGGCTTCTTTTGCTTTGCCGTCCAGCGCGAGGTTCAAGGTGTGGCCCGCGCATTTGTGGAAATGCGCATGAGCGGTTACCACCGGCATGAATCCCGGTTTTGTACCGAACTGCTTGCTACCTTCTCCGTGCAGCCATTCTCCCAGCGCGCACTTGTCGTCGCGTGCAACAATATTGGGATCAAGCACTTCAGTTGACGTACCGTCGATCACATCTTTCAAGCGATGTTTCCATTTGACATGAGCTTCGATAGCGGTTTTGACATTCAGTCCGGCAATTTCTTGTGGAGCGTCTGCCTTGATTTCTGAAAATTCCTTCTCGTTTCCGCCAAAAATTGAATTCCACCAAGCCATATTCCACCTCACTCGTTAGATTATTAACAGGACGGTAATGCATTCTCGTTGCAGCATTATTTCACGATTATGTGGTGCGCCAATAATAATCAAAGTGATATGGTCGTGATGTCATGGCGCGTGGCGCTGATTATGTTGAACTGGTACATTGCCGATTCCTGAAGAATTCGAGTATTTGCAATGAGTCGCATCCTGCTGTTCAACAAACCCTACGGTGTGATTTGCCAGTTCAGCCGCGACGGGCTGCATCCGACACTGGCAGATTACATCAAACTTCCCGATGTGTATGCGGCGGGTCGCCTGGATACTGACAGCGAAGGCTTGTTGCTGCTCACCGACGACGGCAAATTGCAACACCGCATTACCGATCCGAAACACAAGCTGCCCAAGACCTACTGGGTGCAAGTGGAAGGCGTGCCGGACGAGCAGGCGCTGGAACAATTGCGGCGCGGTGTGATGCTCAACGACGGCCTCACGCTTCCCGCCGAAGCCCGGCTGATGGATGAGCCGGACGGCTTATGGCCGCGCGATCCGCCCGTGCGCTTGCGCAAGAACATCCCGACCAGCTGGCTCGCGCTCACCATCCGCGAAGGCCGCAACCGCCAAGTGCGGCGCATGACGGCGGCGGTAGGGTTTCCGACGCTGCGCCTGATCCGCTATGCCATCGGCGAGTGGAATCTGGACGGGTTGAAGTCCGGCGAATTTCGTAGGTCGGGCTTTAGCCCGACAAGCCAGCCCTGAAATTGTCCAAGCTGTCGGGATAAGTCCCGACCTACAGCTAATGTATAATGCGCGCCTTTCCGATTTTGAGAGCAAATCATGCCTATTTATGAATATCGTTGCAGCAGTTGCGGCACACAAAAGGACGTGATGCAGAAAATCAGCGATGCGCCGCTGACGACTTGTCCCGAGTGCCATCAGGAAACGTTCGCCAAGCAACTCAGCGCGGCCGGTTTCCAGCTTAAAGGTAACGGCTATTACGCCACCGACTTCAAGAACAAACCGGCTCCCGCGTGCGAACCATCGGCCTGCGCCAGCTGCCCGTCGGCGGGGTTGCATCAGTGAAGAAATACCTGCTCACCGGCTTGCTGGTGTGGGTTCCGCTGGGCATCACCCTGTGGGTAATCAACCTCATCGTCGGCACGCTGGATCTGACTCTGAGCCTGTTGCCCGAGCATTGGCATCCCGACGAATTGCTCGGCATGCACATTCCCGGCTTGGGGGTGATTTTGACCGTGGTGGTGGTGCTGACCACCGGTTTGCTGGTGCGCAATGTGTTCGGTCAGCGTTTGTTGACCTATTGGGATCGCATGTTGCGCCGCATCCCGTTTGTGAATGCGATCTACAACAGCGTCAAACAAGTCAGCGATACGCTGTTATCGGAAAGCGGCAACGCGTTCCGCAAAGTGTTGCTGGTGCGCTACCCGCATCCCGATGCGTGGTCGCTGGCGTTTTTGACCAGTACGCCCGCCGAAGTGACGCGCAAGCTGGGCAGCGACGAATATGTTGGCGTGTTTGTACCGACCACGCCCAGCCCGGTGAACGGGTTTTATTTCTACGTGAAAAAATCCGAGACCATCGAGCTGGACATCAGTGTGGATGCGGCTTTCAAGGCCATCATTTCCATGGGCGTGGTGGTTACGCCGGAAGCGGTCGCCAAGTTCAACCAACTATCCAATTAGTTTTTTTCTTTTTGTAATTTTCTGTATCACTATTCAATTATGCGAACTCATTACTGCGGACAACTCAACGTTACCAACCTCGGCCAAACCGTCACTCTGTGCGGCTGGTCGCATCGCCGCCGCGACCACGGCGGGGTGATTTTTATCGACTTGCGCGACCGCGAAGGTCTGGCGCAAGTGGTGTGCGACCCGGATCGCGCCGACATGTTTGCCGTGGCCGAATCGGTGCGTAACGAATACGTGCTGAAGATCACCGGGCGCGTGCGTCGCCGTCCCGAAGGCACCGAGAACAAAAATATCCCCAGCGGCGAAGTCGAGATCCTGTGCCACGAGATCGAAGTGCTGAACGTGTCGGTTACACCGCCGTTCCAACTGGACGACGAGAACCTGTCCGAGAACGTGCGCCTGACCCATCGCGTGATCGACCTGCGTCGCCCGCAGATGCAACACAACATGATGCTGCGCTACAAGACCACGCGCGCTTTCCGCCGCTTCCTCGACGACAAGGGTTTCATCGACATCGAAACGCCGATGCTGACCAAGTCCACACCGGAAGGCGCACGCGATTACCTCGTGCCGTCGCGCGTGCATGCCGGAGAATTTTTCGCGCTGCCGCAGTCGCCGCAGTTGTTCAAGCAGATGCTGATGGTGGCGGGCTTCGACCGTTACTACCAGATCACCAAATGTTTCCGCGATGAAGACTTACGCGCCGACCGCCAGCCCGAATTTACCCAGGTGGATATTGAAACGTCGTTCATGGGCGAAGAGCAGATCATGGTGATGATGGAAGAAATGATCCGGGTCGTGTTCAAGGAAACGCTCAACGTCGCGCTGCCCAACCCGTTCCCGCGCATGAGCTATGCCGAAGCGATGAACCGTTACGGTTCGGACAAGCCGGACATGCGCGTCACGCTGGAAATTACCGACGTGACCGATGCCGTGAAAGACGTGGCGTTCAAGGTGTTCGCCGGTGTAGCCAATTCCGAAAACGGTCGCGTCGCCGCATTGCGCGTGCCGAACGGCGGTGCATTCTCGCGCGGCGAGATCGACGACTACACCAAGTTCGTCACCATCTACGGCGCGAAGGGTCTGGCTTACATCAAGGTCAACGACATCACGCAATTGAACGAGACCGGCCTGCAATCGCCCATCGTCAAGAACATGAACGAAGCGGCATTGAAGACCATCATCGAACGCACCGGTGCGCAAAACGGCGACATCATTTTCTTCGGTGCGGACAAGACCAAGATCGTCAACGACGCACTCGGCGCATTGCGCATCAAGATAGGCCACGAGAAAGGCCATCTCAACGGCAAAGCGTGGGAACCGCTGTGGGTGGTTGACTTCCCCATGTTCGAATACGACGAAGAAGGCAAACGCTGGAACGCCTGCCACCACCCGTTCACCGCGCCCAAGGACGAACATTTGTCCATGCTGGAAAGTGATCCCGGCAAGTGTCTGGCCAAGGCTTACGACCTCGCTTTGAACGGCTCTGAAATCGGCGGCGGCTCGGTGCGTATTCACAAAGAAGCGGTGCAAAGCCAGGTGTTCCGCGCACTCAACATCGGCGCGGAAGAAGCCCAGCTCAAGTTTGGCTTCCTGCTCGACGCGCTGCAATATGGCGCGCCTCCGCACGGCGGTCTGGCCTTCGGCCTCGACCGCATCGTCACCATGATGACCGGCTCCGAATCCATCCGCGACGTGATCGCCTTCCCCAAGACCCAGCGCGCGCAATGTTTGTTGACCCAAGCGCCCAGCCCGGTGGACGAGAAGCAGTTGCGCGAACTACATATCCGTTTGCGTCAACCGGCGACACCGACCGACGCAGCATAGGGGTAATATCGTCAACGAAATAGGAGGAAGTATGCCAACCATCAGCATGTTTTATGGCATTGTGATCTACCTGTATTTCTTTGACGATGAACGCCACAAATTGCCGCATATTCACGCCAGGTATCAGGGGCAGGAAGCTTCTTTCTCGATTCAGGATGGTGCGTTGTTGGGTGGCGGGATACCTCCGGCAAAAGCCAAGTTGGTTGCTGCGTGGATTGAGATTCATCGCGAATCGTTGCTCGCTGATTGGGAGTTGGCAGTCAACGGGCAAACACCTTTCCCTATTGAACCGCTACGTTAGGAGATGAACATGGAAACCGTAACTCATGTGATTCCGCGCGACGATTTCCACCTTGTGCTGGAGTTCAATACTGGAGAGGCGCGCGTGTTTGATGTGCGTCCTTATCTGGATAAGGGCGTGTTCAAACAGTTGCAGGACATCAACCGTTTCAAACAAGCGCATGTCGCGTTTGATACTGTTTGCTGGCCGGGAGAATTGGACATTGCACCGGAAACGCTTTACGACAAATCTGTTCCTGCGAACGCGTAGCGTTGAGCGAAGGATGAAAAATGGCGATTCCTGATTTTCAGTCTTTGATGCTTCCATTGTTGAAGCTGTTGGCTGATAAGCAGGAACACGCCATGCGCGAAGTTACATCGCTATTGTCCGATCAATTTCATCTGACAGAAGACGACCGGAATTTGTCATCGGCAATTAGCGGGCAAGGGGTGATGTATAACCGGACAGCATGGGCAAAAACATACCTAAAAAAAGCCGGGTTGATTGAGCAACCAAGGCGAGGCTTCTTTAAGATTTCCGCTGCTGGTGAAGAAGTTCTCAAAAAGCCTCCGTCATTAATCAATATTAAATTTCTGGAGCAGTTCCCCGAATTTTCTGCAAAGGATTCCTTGGAGTCTGTGGATCAACCTCAGGTCGCATTGATTTCTGAAACCCCGGTTTCAACTCCTGAAGAATTGATTGAGGGCGGTGCAAGGACGATACGCAAGGAATTGGCCGGAGAGATATTGCAGCGAGTTAAGGGTTGTTCTCCGGCTTTCTTTGAGCGCCTCGTTGTCGAGCTGTTAGTTAAAATGGGGTATGGCGGAACACGGCAAGATGCAGGGCGTGCGATCGGGCGCAGTGGTGACGAAGGAATTGACGGAGTCATTCACGAAGACCGTTTGGGATTGGATGTTATCTATTTACAGGCAAAGCGCTGGGAAGGTGTAGTAGGCCGTCCCGAGATTCAGAAATTCGTAGGTGCATTGCAAGGTCAGCGCGCCAAGAAGGGGGTGTTCATCACCACTTCCGATTTCACCAAAGAGGCCGTCGAGTATGTGCGCCACATTGATAACAAAGTGGTGTTGATTAACGGCGGTTTGTTGGCGAGCTTGATGATAGATCATGGGGTGGGTGTGTCTCTTGCTGCTACCTATGAAATCAAAAAGATCGACTCCGATTATTTTATGGAGGAATGAAAATGAAGCTTGCGAAAAAATTTGCTCTCTTCTTCGTTCTTTCGCTGTTCCTCGCCATCCCATTCGCCCAGGCGCGCAACCATCACACGCATGATGCCGTCACCGTCTCCACCATCTCTGTCGCCGATCTGCCGCCGGAAGCGCGCGACACGCTGCAACTCATCAAACGCAACGGCCCATTTCCCTTTCCGCGCGACGGCGTGGTGTTCGGCAACTACGAACAAATCCTGCCGCAACAGTCGCGCGGTTATTACCATGAGTACACCGTAAAAACACCGGGCGTGCGCAATCGCGGCGCGCGGCGTATCGTGTGCGGTGTGGTGCCGGAGTGTTATTACAGCGACGATCATTACCGCAGTTTCTACCGCATCAGGGAGGGACGTTGATGGAAGACTTGTGCTATCTGTTGAAAGACGCGAACGGTGCGGGCGTGTATCGGCTCAACTGTTCGCTGGATGCCTTGCACGACTCGGTGCAGCGCGCGGATTTTGCTTTGTTCGAGGCGGACATCGCCACGGCGCACGGAAAGGGCGAAGTGCTGGCCGAGCTGGCGCGCGCGATTGAAGCGCCGGATTGGTTCGGCCACAACTGGGATGCGCTGGCCGACGCGCTGGGCGACCTATCCTGGTGCGAAGCGCCGGGATACGTGCTGTTGTTGCGCGGCGAAGATATTGGCGAGGTTGTGCTGGACGACATTCTCAATGCCACGGTCGAGTTCTGGCGTTTGCAGGGCAAACCGTTCTGGGTATTTTTTGCCTGATATTGAAAGCGGCAGTTGATGTCACGGTGCGCTACAGCTTGTGTAGGTGCGAATTTATTCGCACATAAATAACCAAATTCGTGCGAATAAATTCGCACCTACAAATAGCCCTAACTCCTGATGCAGTCCCATAAACAACCTATCTCCGCGCTGGTCGTCATCTACACCACCGCGCTCGATGTGCTGCTGCTAGAACGTGCCGATTATGCCGGTGCCTGGCAATCGGTGACCGGTAGCCGCGAAGGCGAGGAGACTTTGCGCGAGACCGCCATCCGCGAAGTGGCGGAAGAAACCGGACTGGATGCCGCACGCTATGCGCTGACCGATTGGCAAGTGCAGAACGAGTACGAGATTTATCATCGCTGGATACACCGCTACCCGCCCGGCACCACGCACAACACCGAACACGTGTTCGGCCTGCAACTGCCGCAACAAACTCCAATCCAACTCGCGCCGAAAGAACACGTGAAATACCTGTGGCTGCCCTGGCAGGAAGCGGCGGAAAAAGTATTCTCACCGAGCAATCGTGCGGCGATTATGCAATTGCCGCAGCGGGTCAAAGCCTGAACTCAATTTGCATCTGCAAAGCACTTTTTTAGAACACCATCTGCCCCGAAAGCCGCATCAAACGGCGATCTACACCATGTGAGATCGGAAGAGCGTCGTGTAGGGAAAGAGTGTAGATCTCGGTGGTCGCCGTATCATTAAAAAAAAA
>FZPU01000094.1_pt1 | contig 21282 bp, 23 predicted proteins | sample 1534781 | NCBI WGS metagenome assembly FZPU01 (sample SAMEA104161949, study PRJEB21768) | metagenome | isolation source: underground water
TTTTTTTTAATGATACGGCGACCACCGAGATCTACACTCTTTCCCTACACGACGCTCTTCCGATCTATAGAGTTTCAGCGTTGGATGTTCGCGCTCTTCGGCCCGACTATCGCCAGCGTGGGCGTGTTCATGGCGTATCTGGTGAACAGTGGAATCAAACATCACGAACCCGGACCGTGGAATGCATTGCTGCTTGTTTCAGCGATCTGGGCTCCGGGCGATATTGGCATTTCGCTGATGCACGGGTTCTGGCTGCACGTGTTAATCGACTTGGTGGCATTGCTGGTGATCGTGCCGCCAGTGTTGATACTGAGGGCGCGAGCCGTCGAGTTTCAAAAGCAAAATGTTGTGCCGTTTTTGTAGGTGCGAATTTACCTCGAAGAGGTTCTTGCACCCTGTGGGTGTTCGCACAAACTCGTTGAGCGTGCGAATGAATTCGCACCTACAAACCCCTCAACTTTTTTAGCATTAACCAACAAATGGAGGTCGCAATGAAAACTGTCATTTATGTGCTGATATTTCAAGGATTGCTGGGATGCTTCGATGTGATGTGGAATCACGAATGGAAAGAAAATCTTCCCGGCACATTGAGCGCCAAACTGGAGCAAAAGATTCATGGCTTGCGCGAACTGTTGTACGCCGTCATTTTCATTGGACTGGCGTGGTATGCGTGGCAAGGACTATGGGCGTGGCTACTGCTTGGCTTGCTTGTGGTGGAAATTCTGCTAACCGCCTGGGATTTTGTCGAAGAAGATAAAACGCGCACGCTCACACCGAATGAACGCGTAATCCACCTTACCTTAAGCATGGGCGGTGGCGCATATGTGGCGCTGTTAATCCCCGAATTGTGGCGCTGGTCGCAGTTGCCAACCGCTATGCAACACGTGGAATATGGCATGTTGTCATGGGCCTTGACGCTGCTGGGCGTGGGCGTATTCGGCTGGGGCGTGCGGGACTATTGGAGCGGGGTGCGCCTCGCGCAAGCCATGCAGTTGAAAGGAGAGCCATCATGAAAATCCTGATCTGCGGTGCCAGCGGTTTTGTCGGCAGACATTTGACGCAGGAATTGCGCGAAGCAGGGCACGACGTAATCCGCGCCGTGCGCACGCCAAGCCAGCCAAACGATATGGCGGTGGACTTTCGCAACGATACGGACAAGGCCATCTGGTTGCCGCGTCTGAAAGGTTTCGATGTCGTCATCAATGCGGTGGGACTGATGCGCGACAGCAAACAGAATCCGATGCAGAAATTGCATACCGAAACGCCGCTCGCGTTGTTCTCGGCCTGCACCGAAGCGGGGGTGCAGCGCATCGTGCATCTGTCGGCGCTCGGGGTGGATAGCGGCGTGGAAGTGCCGTATTTCAGCACGCGCTTGGTGACGGAAGCCGCGTTGCACGAGTTGCCGCCAGCCGTGCGCTGGTTGTGTCTGCGCCCGTCGGTGATTTACGGCGAAGACGGCGCAAGCGCGGTCATGTTCCGCCAGATGGCGAAGTTGCCGGTGCAGGTGTTGCCCATGGGCGGCGTGCAGTCGTTGCAACCGGTGCATATCGACGATATTTGCGAAGCAGTTGCACGTTGGTTGGACGATGCCGATGCGGCCAGCCAAACCGTGGCTGCGGTGGGTGCTGAGGCAACCACCATGCGCGGCATGCTGGACAGTTATCGCGCGCAAATGTTTAGGCGCGCGGCTTGGCATTTCGCGCTGCCATCAACGCTGGTGCGCCTGGTCGCGTTAGCGGGCGATTACATTCCGTCCAGCCCGATGTGCAGCGATACCTTCGCCATGCTCGCGGCGGGCAACACCGCGCCAGCGAACGAGTTCGCCAAATTGCTAGGGCATGAACCGCGCAGTTTCCGCCATTTCATTTCGTGAACGGCGATGCGTGCGCTTGATTTCAAGTTGATGCGTTACACGTTGGCTTTGGTCTGGCTGGTGACGGGCGCGTTGTCGCTGGGCATTTATCCGCAGCAACTGAGTTTGCATTTGCTGGAGCAAGTCGGCTTGCGTGGAAATGTCGCTTTGCTGGCGCTGTACGGCGCGGCGGTTTTGGATGTGGTGCTGGGTTGGCTAACGCTGGCTTGGCCTGCGCCATGGTTGTGGAAAACACAAGCCGCGCTGGTGATTGCTTACAGCCTCATCATCGCCTGCTGTCTGCCCGAATATTGGCTGCATCCGTTCGGCCCGGTTTTGAAAAACCTGCCCATCCTGCTGTTGCTCTGGCTGCTGCATCAATACGCGGAGAAAAAATCATGAGCGGGTATTTTTTGTTCAAGTGGTTGCACATTTTGTCCAGCGTGGCCTTGGTCGGTGTGGGCTTCGGCAGCGCGTTTTATATGTTCTTCACCAACCGCTCGCGCAATGTGGCGGCGATTGCCGAAGTGTCCAGATTGGTGGTGCGCGCGGACTGGTGGTTCACCACCCCGGCGGTGATTATCCAGCCTGCCAGCGGCTTGGCGATGGTGTGGATCGCCGATTACTCATTGAGTGACGCGTGGTTGTTGCTGAGTTTGATTTTGTTTGTTGTGGCTGGAGCCAGCTGGTTGCCGGTGGTATGGATACAAATCCAGATGGCGAAAATGGCGCGACTCGCGGCGGAAAGCAAAACCGAATTGCCGCAACGGTATTGGCGTTACGCGCACCTGTGGACGTGGCTTGGCTTGATCGCGTTTCCGTCTATGTTGGTGGTGTTCTGGTTGATGGTATTCAAACCGGTCGCCTATTTCTGGACATCGTGAAGATGCCCGTCAATAGGCGATCTACAGCATGCTTTGGTTATTTCGGGTAGAACAAAAACAGCCGATACCCCGCCGGTTTGAGGTCGGCTGTGTCCAGTCGCAGGGAGATTTCCAGTTCGCGGTTTGCGCCGAGTCCCGCTTGTGCTTCGCTGGCATTTTTCAGGTAATGCGCGGGATGAAATGTGCGGCGGGCGATGGCTTGGTCTTGCAGGTTGTTGAGGGTGAGTTCCAGGTCGGGGTAGGCCTGGGTGAAGGTGGCGCGGTTGTGCAGCAGGGCGTGCAGGGTGATGACGTTGTATTGCACCGGGTCCGATTCCAGTTCGGAAGATTCGATCGACATCAGCTCGGCCTGGCGCGGCAATTCGATGGAGCAATCGAGCAGCCCGCAATATTGCGCCAGCGCGGGTTTGAGCCCCGGCAGCGTTGTGGCAATCTCGACGCGGAAGAAATAGACGGCCTGCGCGAGCAGTATCAGCAGCAACAGCAATGCCGCGAAGATGGCCGTCCAGCGGCGCTTGCGGGCAGGCGGCGCGGCCGATTCTGCGGCGGGTTCGTCGATAAATTTGACTTGCTGCGCCAGCGTGGCGGGCGTTTCTTCCAGCTCGGCAATCTGGGCAAGCGGCGGCAGGTAGTGCTCGATTTCGCTGAAAGAAATCTCGGGGTCAATCGCTTCGCTTGGCTCAACGTTTTCTGCATTGAAGTCGGTTGGCGCTTGGGGAGCGGCTTCGTCGGTGTGCTCTTTGTTCAGTTCTTCGATCAGCGGCTCATCGTCAATGGGCAGGCTGAGTTGCGGGCTGGGGTCAGCGGCGTAAAAATGTTTGCTGGCATCGAACACGATGTGACACCGCCCGCAACGCACCTCGCCGCCATGCGCTTCGAGCTGCGCAGCGGTTACTTTGAAACGCGTGCCGCATTCGGGGCATTGCGTAATGTCAGTCATTTTTTCACGCCGGACAAACAACACCAGCCATCTTCCAACACGGCAGGCGCGAGGTCAAACCATTGCGCGTAGATGCGCATCACCTCGTCCGCCTGTTCGGCGAGGATGCCTGAAAGCACGATGCGTCCGCCGCTGCGGGTTGCGCCCGCCAACAGCGGGGCAAGCGCGCGCAAAGGATTGGTGAGGATGTTGGCGACCACCACATCGTATTGGGCAAGCGCCACACCTTCCGGCAAATAGAAATCCGCGCGCACTTGATTCGCTTGCGCGTTGTCGCGGCTGGCGATCACCGCTTGCGCATCGACATCTACGCCGATGGCGCTGGCCGCGCCCAGCTTCATCGCGGCGATGGCGAGAATGCCCGAGCCGCAGCCGTAATCGAGCACGGTTTCATTGCCGCGCAGATTGCTATCCAGCCAGCGCAGACACAGGCGTGTGGTGGGATGGCTGCCGGTACCGAAAGCGAGGCCGGGATCGAGCGCGATGTTGATGGCGGCGGGGTCGGTCGGCGTATGCCAGGTCGGCACAATCCACAGCCGGTCGCTGATACGGATGGGATCGAATTGCGCTTGGGTAAGGCGCACCCAGTCGCTTTCTTGCAGGGATTCGATGTGGTGTTCGGGCAGAGGAGAGATGCCGAGTTCGTCGCAGCAGGCTTGCAGAATGCCCGCCACGTCGGCATCGCTTTCAAACAGGGCATTCACCTGATTGTGCTGCCACACCGCCGAGGTGGGTTCGCCGGGTTCGCCGAAGATCGCCTGCTCGTCCGGCGTGTCGGCATCCGCGTCCAGCATATCGACCGAGAGTGCGCCGCGCGCCAGCAACGCCTCGCTCAGCGCTTCGGCGTAACTGGCGGAGGCTTGCACCGCAAGAGTGAGCCAGGACATGGCTTACTTACCTTTTTTCTCTGCCAGCTTGTGTTCCAGATAATGGATGCTGGTCCCGCCCTGCATGAAGGCGGCATCCTGCATTAACTCCTGATGCAGCGGGATGTTGGTGTTGATGCCTTCCACGACCATCTCGGACAGCGCGGTGCGCATGCGGGCGATGGCCTGGTCGCGCGTGTCGCCGTAGGAGATGATCTTGCCGATCATCGAGTCGTAATGCGGCGGAATGAAGTAGTTGGCATACACGTGCGAATCGACGCGGATGCCGGGGCCGCCGGGCACGTGCCAGGTGTTGATGCGTCCGGGCGACGGCACGAAGGTGTAAGGATGCTCGGCATTGATGCGGCACTCGACCGCGTGGCCACGGAACTGGATGTCTTTCTGGCGGAACGGCAGTTTTTCACCGGCGGCGATACGGATTTGCTGCTGCACGATGTCAACGCCGGTAATCATTTCGGTCACCGGATGCTCGACCTGCACGCGGGTGTTCATTTCGATGAAGAAGAACTCGCCGTTTTCATACAGGAACTCGAACGTGCCCGCGCCGCGATAGCCGATCTTGCGGCAGGCTTCGGCGCAACGTTCGCCGATCTTGTCGCGCAACTTGGGGTTGAGGTGCGGGGCTGGCGCTTCTTCGATGATCTTCTGGTGGCGGCGCTGCATGGAGCAATCGCGCTCGCCCAGATACACCGCGTTGCCGTGCTGGTCGGCCAGAATCTGGATCTCGATATGGCGCGGGTTCTCCAGAAACTTCTCCATGTAAACCATGGGATTGTTGAAGGCCGCCTGCGCTTCGGTCTTGGTCATGGTCACCGCGTTGAGCAGCGCCGCTTCGGTATGTACCACGCGCATGCCGCGTCCGCCGCCGCCGCCGGAGGCCTTGATGATGACCGGGTAACCGATGAACTTGGCGATACGCATGATCTCCGCCGGATCATCCGGCAAAGCGCCATCCACGCCGGGCACGACCGGCACGCCGGCTTTTTTCATGGCGTTCTTGGCGGAGACTTTATCGCCCATCAGGCGGATGGTTTCGGCGCGCGGGCCGATGAATACGAAGCCGGATTTTTCCACACGCTCGGAGAAGTCCGCGTTCTCGGACAGGAAGCCGTAGCCGGGGTGAATGGCTTGCGCGTCGGTCACTTCCGCCGCGCTGATAATGGCGGGGACGTGCAGATAGCTCAGGCTGGACGGCGCGGGGCCGATACACACCGACTCGTCCGCCAGCTTCACATACTTGGCATCGGCATCGGCTTCGGAATGCACGGCAACGGTCTTGATGCCCATCTCGCGGCAGGCGCGCTGGATACGCAACGCGATCTCGCCGCGATTGGCGATAAGAATCTTTTCAAACATGATGGGGGTCTCCGGCGGTGCAGCAGTTCGGGGTTTGCGTTCGAACATGGCCATGATGAATTAGCCGATGATGAACAACGGTTGCCCGAATTCAACTGCTTGGCCATTCTCCACCAGAATGGCCTTGATGACACCGGCCTTATCAGACTCGATCTCGTTCAGCAGTTTCATCGCTTCGATGATGCATAAGGTGTCGCCCGCATTCACGTTCTGGCCGACATCGACAAAAGACTTGGCTCCGGGAGAGGCGGCGCGATAGAAGCTGCCCACCATCGGCGATTTCACCACATGGCCTTCGGGCGCGGCAGGCGCGGCGGGGGCAGCGGCTACGGCAGGCGCGGCAGCTTGCGCGGCGGGCTGGGGAGCATGTGCGTAGTATTGCTGCTGCATGGGCGCGGCAACGGAGCTGTGGCGCGAAATGCGCACGTGCTCTTCGCCTTCGGTCAGTTCCAGTTCGGCGATGCCCGAGTTTTCAACCAGTTCGATCAGTGTTTTTAGTTTGCGCAAATCCATTTTTATGTCCTCCTAACAGAATGTTGTAGTGCGAATTGCAATGCGAGTTCGTAGCCGGTCGCGCCCAGCCCGCTGATGACTCCGACCGCGATGTCGGAAAAGTACGATTCCTTGCGGAACGCCTCGCGGGCGAACACGTTGGAAAGATGTACTTCAACGAAGGGAATGGCGATGGCGGCCAAGGCATCGCGGATGGCGACGCTGGTATGGGTGAATGCCGCCGGGTTGATAATGATGAAGTCTGTGCCGTCTGTTCTGGCCAGTTGCACCCGGTCAACCAGCGCACCTTCCGTGTTGCTCTGGAAATAATCCAGCTTTGCGCCCTTTGCCTGGGCTTGTGCGGACAACTTGGCGTTAATTTCGTCCAACGTGACGCGACCATACACCTCCGGCTCGCGCGTGCCGAGCAGGTTCAGGTTGGGGCCGTGGAGTACCAGGACGTTTTTCATGGGGGCGGAGTTTGCCGAAAATGGGTGAGTTTGTCCACCTGTTCGGTGGAATTGAGAAAAAACGGCTTGCGTGCAGCAGCTTAGAAACCGTGAAAGAAATAGGCAATCAAAACCATGCCCAAAGCTGCGATGCTCAGGTTGCTGATGGTGCCAAGGCCAGTCCAGTAGCCGTCCGGGATTTCGACCGGCTTTAAAGTGCGCAGCACTTTTTTGTATTGCAGCGTGGAATAGGCGGCGACAAAAACACCCAACAACACAAATGCCAGCCCGATCCAGAAAGACAGCCCGCGTTGTAGCGGAATATTGTGCTGCGGCAGCAGCACGGAAACAAACAGCCCGAAGCGCTCGATGACGAAGCCGAAGGCCATCAACGAAAGGCTGGTACGGTTCCAAGCCAGCAGGGTGCGCTCGGCGGCAAAGAAGACTCTGGGGTCGTTGAGATCAGACATGGCACCGTCCTATGTTGGGTTGCTCAAAGCCCTGCATTTTTCAAAGACAGCAGAAATTGCGCGGCATCCTGATAGCCGGTCACGCGGAAGTCGGCCTGCTCCTTGCCTTGCGCGTCGAAAAACAAAGTGGCGGGCGGGCCGAACAACTGGAAGCGCTGCATCAGCGCCTTGTCGTCCTCACTGTTGGCGGTGACATCGGCTTGCAGCAGCAAGGTGTTTTTCAATTTGGCCTGCACTGCCGCATCGCTGAAAGTGAAGCGCTCCATCTCTTTGCACGACACGCACCAGTCGGCATAGAAATCCAGCATCACGCTCCGGCCATTGGCTTGGGCGATGCGCGCATCCAGCTCGGCATTGCTTTTCACTCGCTCGAAACGCAGCGTGGCGGTGGCTTCGGCCGTCGCCCGTCCGAGGTTGCCCAGCGGGCGCAGAATGTCGCGTGCACCGGACAGTGCGCCTATGAGGTAAGCCACGCCGAGCAGCAAAGCAAAGATGCCTACGCTTTTGCCGAATTTGCTCAAGCCGTGCGCGTTGTGCGGCAAAGGATCGAGCGCGTGCAGGAAAATCCCGGAAAAAATCAGCAGCGCCGCCCACAGCATCATCTGCACGCTCACCGGAATCAGCGAAGAAATGATCCAGATCGCCATCGCCAGCATCAGCACGCCGAAGATGCGCTTGACCGCTTCCATCCATGCGCCAGCCTTGGGCAACAGCACGCCTGCCGAACTGCCGATCAGCAGCAGCGGCACTCCCATACCCAGTGCCATCACGAACAGCGCCGTGCCGCCCAGCACCGCATCGTGCGTCTGGCCTATATAGAGTAGAGCGCCCGCCAAGGGGGCGGCGACGCACGGCCCCATGATGATGGCAGACAGCGCGCCCATGCCGAACACGCCGCCGATATGGCCGCCGTGCAACTTGTTGCTGGTGTCGGAAAGTTTGCTTTGCAGCGCGGTGGGCAATTGCAATTCATAGAAGCCGAACATGGCTAGCGACAACACCACGAACACGGCGGCAAAGCTGCCCAGCACCCATGGCGTTTGCAAGGCGCTGGAAATCAGGTTGCCGGAATAACCCGCCGCCACCCCGGCGATGGCATAAGTCACCGCCATGCCCAGCACATAGGCCAGCGACAGCAGGAAAGCGTGCGCGTGGGTGATCTTGTGGCCGCGCCCGACGATGATGCCGGACAGGATGGGGATCATCGGGAACACGCAGGGCGTGAGCGCAAGCAACAGACCGGCACCGAAGAAAAACGACACGATCAGCCAGAAGTTGCCGCTCTTGAACAGGTTGGCGATTTGCGTGTTTTCGTTTTCGGCCGCAGGTTTGGCAACAGCAATGGGGGCTGGCACTGAAGGGGCGGCGCTGATAGTTTGCACCAGTTCAATGTTGAACGTCTTTTCGATAGGCGGGTAGCAAAGCCCCTGATCGCTGCAACCCTGGTAGCTCGCATTCAAGCTCAGCGGCTTGATGCTATTCGCCGCATCCAGCTCGATCTCGGCCTGAAAAGATTTGTGATAAATCTCGATCACGCCGAAATTGGGATCGTTCTTGGTTTCGCCTTTGGGCAGAGCAACGCGAACGATTTTGGTTTTGCCGCTGGCGATACTGAAACTGACCTTATCGCGATACAGGTAATAACCGGGCGTGATTTTGAAACTGGCCAGCAGCTTGCGCTGATCGACCGCATGCACTTCCAGCGCAAAGGCCTGCTCGGCGGGCAGGAAGGTTGGCTGCTTGGTGCCGAAAGAGAGAAAGTCCGCGTGCGCCAGCGGCGCGATGCACAGCAACAGAATCAAAATCAGTTTACGAATCATAGTGCCTTCTTTGGTGAGGTTTCTTGTACAACCCAGTTCAAATATTCCGGCAAGCCCGCGCTGACGGGCAACGCGATAATCTCCGGCAGTTCATAAGGATGCAGTTTGCGTAATACGCTTTCCAGTTGCGGATACGCCGCGCGCGTGGTCTTGATGAGTAGTGGCACTTCGCTGGCATGTTCCAGTTTGCCTTGCCAGCGATAGATCGAACTACATTCGGCCAGCACATTGACGCAGGCCGCGACGCATTCTGTGACCAGACCTTCGGCCACTCGTTCCGCCGTGGCTCTATCCGGCAGATTGGTGATGACCAACAACACTTCCTGTTCGCTCATCTGGCACCTGCCCGCGCGCAACGCACGCCGAGTTGCAGCAGTTCATCCCACACATCGCCTTGACGCAATCCTTTTATCAGTCTGTCAATCAGGGCGGCCTGGCGCAGCGCGCGTTCGGCGAAGGTCGGCGTGAATCGGCGCACCGCGCGCTCCACTTGTTTTTGTTTTACGCCCCACACTCGCGCGCTTTGCAGCGCAGCGGATAGATTGCCGCTCTGCTGCAAAGCGCGCGAGACTTTGGCAAGCGCGCGTATGTCTTCGGCGATCGCCCACAAGATCAGCACCGTGGCCGTGCCTTCCGCGCGCAGGCCGTCGAGAATGCGCACATAGCGCTCGGCATCGCCCGCCAGCATCGCTTCGGAAAGTTTGTACACATCGTAGCGCGCCACATCCATCACCGAGTCTTTCACTTGCTCGAAAGAAAGATGACCTGCCGGGAACAGCAGCGCGAGTTTCTGGATCTCCTGAAAAGCCGCGATCAAATTGCCTTCCACGCGTTGCGCCAGAAACGCCAACGTGTCGGTATCGGCGGTTTGATTCTGGCGCTTCAAGCGCGCGGCGATCCAAGCGGGCAGCGCGGCGAGTGTTATTTCGTCGGCGCTGATGAGCGTGCCGTGCTGTTCCAGCGCGGTGAACCATTTGCTTTTCTTCGCCGTACCGTCCAGGCCCGGCAGCGAAATCAGCGTGAGCGTGTCCGCGTTCAGGTTGGCGCAATGGTCTTGCAAGGCTTGCGCGCCTTCCGTGCCGGGCTTGCCGGACGGGATGCGCAGATCGATTACCTTGCGCGAAGAAAACAGCGACATGCTCTGCGCGCTGTTGCGCAACTCCGCCCACTTGAAACCCTGCTCTGCGATCAACACTTCGCGCTCGCAGAAACCCGCATCGCGCGCGGCGGCGCGGATGGCATCCGCCGCCTCGATGGCCAGCAGCAGCGCTTCGCCGTGGATCACATACAGCGAACCCAGCCCTTTGGACAAATGGCGTGGCAGGTCTTCGCTGGAAATTCTCATCGTATTATTGTTGCGGCTTGGCGCGGTTCAGGCGGCGGATGGCCTGCGTCACGGCATCGTTGCGCATGTCTTTGAACAGCAGCGCCTCTTCCTGTTCCTTGGCGAGAATCTGCTCATCGTCGTAAGCCATGATGCGCGACATCGAGATGTCATCCGCAGGCAGCCAGTCGGTGCGTTTGCTGTCGTAAGCGCGCAGCGAGACGCGATAAAAAAGTTGATATTCCTGCACGCGCCCGCTGCCGGAAAGCGACAGAATCTGTTTGGTGGCCTGATCGGAAATTACTTCCACAATCAGATCCGCCTTGTCGGGTGCGGTGGCCAGCGTGATCCGGTTGATTTTTAGATCGCGCCGCAGGTCGGCGACAAAAGGCGTTTCGCCGGGGACTTTCAGATACAGCGACTTGAACGGGAACTCTGTGCCGAGCGCGTTGTTGCCGCGCAAATGGAAGCTGCACGCGCCAAGCGCCAGCGTCATCAGCAACAAGAATGCGCTGCGCGTTTTCGTCATCAGATCACCACATTGACCAAACGACCCGGCACCACAATCACTTTCTTCGCCGCGCCGCCCGCCAGTTGTTTTTGCACCGCTTCGTGCGCCAGCGCGAGCTGTTCGATGCTTGCCTTGTCCGCGTCCTTGGATACGCGCAAGCTGCCGCGCAGCTTGCCGTTGACCTGGATTACCAGCTCGATCTCGTCCTGCACCAGTGCAGCCGGGTCGGCCTTGGGGAAACCCTGGTCAACCAGCTTGCTGCCGGGGCGCAATGCCGTCCACAACGATTCGGCGATGTGAGGGGCGATGGGCGAAAGCAGCAGCACGGCATTTTCCAATACCTCTTGCGCCACGCCGCGCGCAACTGCGTTGTCCTCATCGAACTTGCCCAAGGCGTTGAGCAACTCCATGATGGCCGCGATAGCGGTGTTAAACGTCTTGCGGCGACCGTAGTCGTCGTCGATCTTCTGGATGGTGTGGTGCAATTGCAAACGCAGCGCCTTGGCATTCACGCTCAATTCGCCGCCGCTGTAGGCGGCAACGACACCTTGCTCGACATGCTCGTGTACTGCTTTCCATACGCGCTTCAAGAAACGGAAAGATCCTTCCACGCCCGCATCTGACCACTCCAATTGTTGGTCGGGCGGCGCGGCGAACATCATGAACAGGCGCGCGGTATCTGCACCGTAAGCATCAATGATGGCTTGCGGGTCAACGCCGTTGTTCTTCGACTTCGACATCTTCTCCGTGCCGCCGATGATGACGGGCAAACCGTCGGCGATCAGCTTCGCGCCTATGGGGCGCGCTTTCGCATCGACAGCCACATCCACATCCGCCGGATTGATCCACAGCTTCTTGCCGCCTTCGCCTTCGCGGTAGAAGGTCGGCGCAACCACCATGCCTTGCGTCAACAAATTAACGAAAGGCTCGTTGCCTTGTACCAAGCCTTCATCGCGCATTAGCTTGTGGAAGAAGCGCGCATACAGCAAATGCAGGATCGCATGTTCGATACCGCCGATGTATTGATCCACCGGCAACCATTTTTGCGCCGCCGCTTTATCCACCATGCCGCTGGAGCATTGCGGGCTTGCGAAGCGCGCGTAGTACCACGACGATTCCACGAAGGTATCCATGGTGTCGGTCTCGCGCTTGGCTTTGCCTCCGCATTGCGGACAAGTGCATTCGTAGAATTCCGGCATCTTTGCCAGCGGCGAACCCGCGCCATCCGGCACTACGTTCTCCGGCAACTTCACCGGCAGTTGATCGTCGGGGACGGGCACATCGCCGCAACTCGGGCAATGGATGATGGGGATAGGGCAACCCCAATAACGCTGGCGCGAAATGCCCCAGTCGCGCAGGCGGAACTGCACTTTCTTCTCACCCAAACCTTTTGCGTTCAAGTCGGCGGCGATGGCATCCACCGCTTTTTCGAGATTCAGTCCGTCGTACTTGCCCGAATTCACGCACACGCCGTTCTCTTTGTCGGCATACCATTCTTGCCAAGCTGCGTCGCTGAAAGTTTGATCCTTTACCGCGATGGATTGTTTGATCGGCAAATTGTATTTTTTGGCAAACCCGAAATCGCGCTCGTCATGCGCGGGAACCGCCATCACCGCACCTTCGCCGTAACCCATCAGCACATAGTTGCCGACCCACACCGGCACTTGCTCGCCGGTCAGCGGGTGGGTGACTTTGATACCGGTGTCCATACCCTTCTTTTCCATGGTGGCAATGTCGGCTTCAGCCACACCGCCACGTTTGCATTCTTCGATGAACTCGGCGAGCTGGGCTTTGCCTTGTGCAGCGCGCGTCGCCAGCGGATGCTCGGCTGCCACCGCCACGAAAGTCACGCCCATGATGGTGTCGGCGCGGGTGGTATAAACCCAGAGCAGATTGTTGTTAGGGAGTGTTCCCTCACCCTCAGTCCCGTTAATACTCCCTCTCCCCCCGGGAGAGGGCATGGGGTGAGGGTTGGGCGAGGGAAGAGATGTATCGACTTCGTCGATGACCTTAAATGCGAATCTCACGCCATAGCTTTTGCCGATCCAGTTGGCCTGCATGGTCTTCACCTGCTCCGGCCAGCCGGAGAGCGTGTCGAGGTCTTGCAACAATTCGTCGGCGTATTGCGTGATGCGGAAAAAATACATCGGGATGTCGCGCTTTTCTACCAGCGCGCCTGAGCGCCAGCCGCGTCCATCGATCACTTGTTCGTTGGCCAGCACGGTGTTATCCACCGGGTCCCAATTCACCACGGCGGTCTTTTTGTAGATCACGCCTTTCTTGAACAGGCGCGTGAACAGCCATTGTTCCCAGCGGTAATAGTCCGGTTTGCAGGTGGTCACTTCGCGCGACCAATCCACTCCCAAGCCCAGCGACTTCAGCTGCTGCTTCATGTATTCGATGTTGGAATAGGTCCAGGCGGCGGGCGGCACGTTGTTGGCCATCGCGGCATTTTCGGCGGGGAGGCCGAACGCGTCCCAGCCCATCGGCTGCATCACGTTGAAACCTTTCATGCGGTGGTAACGCGATAACACGTCGCCTATGGTGTAGTTGCGCACATGCCCCATGTGCAGCTTGCCGGAAGGGTAGGGGAACATCGACAGGCAATAGTATTTCGGCTTGCTGCTGTTCTCGTCGGCGAGGAAAGTTTGTGCGGCATCCCACTGTTCTTGGGCGGCGGTTTCTATATCTTTGGGTGAGTAGTTGGCTTGCATGTTTCGGTGATCTGTTGCGCGAATTTGCGGGTGGCGCATTATAGCGGCAACACGACACCCTAGCGCATTGAAGGAAAGGAGACTGCCATGCACAAGACTCTCGGATTTCTGTTGATGTTGGTTGTGATTTCAGCGCAGGCCGAGCCGGACGCGCGGGTGCAAGCCGTGCAAATGCCCGCATGGTTGCAGCGCGGTGGCAACATGCAGCCGCTAAGTGCGGGAGCCGAGTTGCGCAACGGCGACAGACTCGTTACGGGCACAAAGGCGCGCATCTATGTGCAAACCGCCGACGGTAGCACGGTAAAGCTGGGTGAAAACGCATCGCTGACGCTGGATGGTTTATCGCAGCAGCGCGCGGAGCAATTGCTGTTCAGCGCCGTATTGAATGTCGCCAAAGGCGCGTTCCGATTCACCACCGCCAGCATTGCCAAACTGAATGCGCGCGAAGTGACGGTCAGGGTGGCAGGCGCGACGATTGGCATACGCGGCACGGATGTGTGGGGCAAAGATGGTAGCGAAGAAGGTGTGGTATGCCTGATAGAAGGCCGCATAGATGTGACCGGGGCGGATAGCAAAGCGTTCGTCATGGAGCAGCCGCTGTCGTTTTACAAAATGCCGAAAAACGCCCCTCCGCTGCCCGTTGCAGCCATTGATCCAGAACTATTGAAGAAGTGGGCGCAGCAAACCGAAATCACTCAACCCGCCGCGCAGCTCGGCGGCAAATGGAAAGTGGATTTGCTGACTGCGCCGGATGAATTCAGCGCGCTGGCAGCCTACGACCAATGGCGTGCCGCCGGTTATGACGTACTGCTGTTTCCGCTTGCGACTGAGAGCGGCTGGGCATACACCTTGAGCATTGCGCAGCTTCCAAACAGAGAAGTGGCGGAGCAAATGGCGTTACAAATAAAAGGGGTAATGGGCGCGGAAAGTCCTGTCGTTTCGCGTTAGGCGGCGAAACTAAGTTAAAATCCCCGTCCAAAAATTTTATTCATATTGTCCAGGAGAGTAGTTCATGTCCCGTAAATATCCCGTAATTGCTGTGACCGGTTCTTCCGGCGCAGGTACTACCACCGTCAAGCGCGCGTTTGAAAATATCTTCCGCCGTGAAGGCATCAAAGCTGCCGTGGTCGAAGGCGACAGCCTGCACAGCTTGGATCGCATGGCGTTCCGCGCCGCTGCTGCCGAAGCCGCCAAAGCCGGCAACAATCACTTCAGCCACTTCGGCCCGGAATCCAACCACTTCGACAAGATCGAAGACATGTTCAGGCTCTACGGCCAAACCGGCATGTGCCAACGCCGCTACTACGTGCACAGCGACATCGAGGCCGAGCAACACAACAAACACTTCAACCTGACCGACCTCAAACCCGGCGTGTTCACGCCTTGGGAAAACATCGAATCCAACACCGACCTGTTGTTCTATGAAGGCTTGCATGGCCTGGCTTGCGACGAAGCCAAGGGCGTTGATGCCGGACAATATGTGGACCTGGGTATCGGCGTAGTGCCGGTGGTCAACCTCGAATGGATTCAGAAGATTCACCGCGACAAGGCCGAGCGCGGCTATTCCGCCGAAGCGACCGTGGATACCATCCTGCGCCGCATGCCCGACTACATCAAATACGTCACCCCGCAGTTCTCGCGCACCGACATCAACTTCCAGCGCGTGGCCACGGTCGATACCTCCAACCCCTTCATCGCCCGCGACATCCCCACGCCGGATGAAAGCTTCGTCATCATCCGCTTCAGCAACCCCAAAGGCGTGGACTTCCCTTACTACCTCAGCATGATCCCCAACTCGTTCATGTCCCGCGCCAACACCCTGGTCGTGCCCGGCGGCAAGATGAGTTACGCCATGGAAATTATCCTCGCGCCCATCATGCACGACATGATAGAGAACAAGAAAAAGTAAACCTGACTCTTGTTGGTCAGTTACAGCGCGGGGAAGCGGAAACGCTTCCCCGTTTTGTTTTGCGGCGCAATACAATGACCACAGGAGAAGATGATGGCTGAAAACGATTTTGACCGGATCAAACAACAGGTGCGCCAATTCGTGGTCGAGCGCGAGTGGGATCAATTCCATTCGCCCAAGAACCTGTCCATGGCGCTCATCGTCGAAGCGGCGGAACTGGTGGAACATTTCCAGTGGCTGACCGAGGAACAAAGCTGCAACTTGTCGCCGGAAAAACTGGCCGAGGTTGAGTTGGAACTGGCGGATATTCAAATTTACCTTATCAGCTTGGCGGAGAAACTGAAACTGGATTTAGTGGCGGCGGCGGAAAAGAAGCTGGTGCTGAACGCGCAGAAATATCCGGCGGACCAAGTGCGCGGGAACTCCAAGCGGTCTTCGGAGTTTTAATCCTGGAAAATCCATTAGGCCGTCATTCCGGCGAAGGCCGGAATCCAGCAATAAAAAAAGCTCTGCGAAGCAGACAAAGCCAAAGGAAGCGCTGATTTATTCCTCCGTTCGTGGTGAGCTTGTCGAGCCATGAATGGAGGAATAAATCAATTCATGGAGTTAGCTCCAAAGCCCTTCGACAAGCTCAGGGCGAACGGATTAAATCAGTGCTTCCCTAAGTTGTTGTCCCGCTTCGCGGGGGCATTCAATCAACTGGATTCCGGCCTGTGCCGGAATGACGGATTCTTCAAGTTGACTATCCGGGTTAATAGGCAGTTAAAGATTTTGATCGGCTTAAACGAAAAAAACGCGGCGATGCACATTTTGTTAACCCCACTTCGTGAAGAAGCGCATGGATAGGCGTTCTACGCCAATCGAATGACGTAGAACGCCTATCCATGCGCCTTCCCACGAAGTGGCATGTTCAATTTTTGCTTCAAGCCTGTTTCCATCTCCGCAAGCGGCACGCGCTCCTGTGGGATAATCGCGGCATGAACTCTTCTCTGCTTTCCGGCCTCAACCCCGAACAACGTGCCGCCGTCGAATTACCCGCGCAATCCGCCCTGATTCTGGCCGGGGCGGGCAGCGGTAAGACGCGCGTGCTGACCACGCGCATCGCTTATCTCATCAGCAGCGGGCAGGTTACGCCGCACGGCATTCTGGCGGTGACGTTCACCAACAAGGCGGCGAAGGAAATGGTGACGCGCTTGTCGGCGATGCTGCCGATCAACACGCGCGGCATGTGGATCGGCACGTTCCACGGGCTGTGCAACCGCATGTTGCGCGCGCATTACCGCGAGGCGAATCTGCCGCAGACGTTTCAGATTCTCGATTCGGGCGACCAGCTTGCCGCGATCAAACGGCGCATGAAAGAACTGAATGTGGATGACGAAAAATATCCGCCGCGCGAGATGCAGAACTTCATCAGCGGCAGCAAGGAACAAGGTCTGCGCGCGCATGAGGTGGAAGCCTATGATCCTTATACCAAGCGCAAGGTGGAAGTGTTCGCCGCCTACGACGCGCAATGCCAGCGCGAAGGCGTGGTGGATTTTTCCGAACTGTTGTTGCGCTGTTATGAATTGCTGTCGCGCAACCAGTCGCTGCGCGAGCATTATCAGGAGCGCTTCAAACACATTCTGGTGGACGAGTTTCAGGATACCAATCCGCTGCAATATAAGTGGCTGAAGTTGTTGGCGGGCAAGAGCAATGCCTTGTTTGCCGTAGGCGATGATGACCAATCCATCTACGCTTTCCGTGGCGCGAACGTGGGCAACATGCAGGAATTGCTGCGCGACTTCCACGTTGAAAACGTCATCAAGCTGGAGCAGAACTACCGCTCGCACGGCAACATCCTTGACGCAGCCAATGCGCTAATCAGCAACAACCGCAAACGCTTGGGCAAGAACCTGTGGACCTCGGAAAGCGGCGGCGAACAGTTGCGCGTGTATGAGGCCGAGACCGATGTGGACGAGGCCAGATTCATCGTGGACGAAATTCAGATGCTCAAAGCCGAGGGCGTGAAGCTGAGCGAGATGGCGCTGCTGTACCGTTCCAACGCGCAATCGCGCGTGCTGGAACATGCGCTGGTTTCCGCCGGACTTTCCTATCGCGTGTATGGCGGCTTGCGCTTTTTCGAACGGCAGGAAATCAAGCACGCGCTGGCCTATCTGCGTCTGATGGAAAACACCGACGACGACAACGCGCTGTTGCGCGTCATCAACTTCCCCACACGCGGCATCGGCGCGCGCAGCATCGAGCAGTTGCAGGAAGCAGCGCAGCATAACAATACGACTCTGTACGATGCGGCAGCGCGGGCGGGCGGCAAGGTCTCCGCGTTTATCGCGCTGATCGAATCTTTGCGCAGCTCGACCAAGGATTTGCCGCTGCCGGAGATCATGGAGCACGTGCTGCAACACAGCGGCTTGGTGGATCACTACAAAAACGAAACCGGCGCGAAGAAACGCGAAGCGGAAGAGCGGCTGGAAAACTTGAACGAGCTCATCAACTCGGCCACGCTGTTCGTGTATGAAAACGAAGACGACAGCCTCACCGCCTTCCTCACCCACGCCACGCTGGAATCGGGCGAGCATCAGGCGGGCGACAGCGAAGACGCACTGCACCTGATGACGGTGCATGCCGCGAAAGGGCTGGAGTTCCACACCGTGTTTATCACCGGGCTGGAAGAAGATTTGTTCCCGCACCAGAACAGTCAGAATGTCGATGGCGGACTGGATGAAGAACGCCGTCTGATGTACGTGGCGATCACCCGCGCCCGCCGCCGCCTGTACCTCACCTTCGCGCAACGGCGCATGCTGCACGGCCAGACGCATTACGGCAGAGTATCGAGTTTTCTGCGCGAGTTGCCGGAAGCGTTGCTGCACTGGATTACGCCGCGTTTCACCGCGCAAAAAACTTTTTCAAACAGCAGCTACGAAACCAACAGCTACGCCAAAGCGTTCGCCGCCACGCCGATGGAAAAAGCGCCGCCCGCACCCAGCTCGATGTGGCGCATCGGCCAGCAAGTGTTCCACCAGAAATTCGGCGAAGGCGTGGTGACCGATGCCGAAGGCAGCGGCAACGAAGGCCGCGTGCAAGTCAACTTCAAACGCGCTGGCAGCAAATGGCTGGCACTGGAATATGCCAAACTTACCGCGATCTGAAGCCAGTCTGGACGGGCGTTTGCGGCTCATCGTGGAGAGCTATCAGCGGCTCACCGGAAAACCGTTGATTAAAAATGCGCCGGAAGAAATCAATGCATTACGCGAAGCGATCTGGCACGCGCCGCGCGCCATCGTGGCGCACGGCACGCAAAACGATCCGATCTTTTTCTACGGCAATCGTCTGGCATTGCAATTATTCGAGATGAGTTTTGAGGAATTCGCGCGCTTGCCGTCGCGCCTTTCCGCCGAGCCGCTGGGGCAGGAAGCGCGCGTAAAGTTGCTGGAGCAAGTCACGCGGCAAGGCTACGTCGATGGCTATTCCGGCATGCGCATCGCCAGCAGCGGCAGGCGTTTCATGATCGTGGAAACCACGGTATGGAATCTGACGGACGCGGCGGGTGTGCTACACGGACAAGCGGCGGTGTTTGTATAGTAGACTGGCGGTGCAGGACGAAACCCAGCATTTTTCGCTATGATTAAGCCGGGGTTTGCGTTGCTCACCACTTCGAATCACGTAGATCGCCGATTGACGGGCATGTGCGTGGATGTTGCCGACTTGTCGGCTTTACTTCCACGGCCTACTGGTCGCGTTGCCATCTTGCTATCATTTAAAGACGGGGTAACAGGGGGTGTCGATGAGCCACCCTTGTTTTGTGGGTTAAAGGGAGTGCCACCAGATGGCGCGGAAGTTGGGGGTGCATAGAAGAGGTTGATTTCTACTTCGTCGCCATGAATGACAATCCGCTCGGTTATAGCTTCAACGATACTGCGTTTCTCTTCATGGGGCAGTTCCGGCCAGCGGGTATAGAGGTCGCGCGCGCCGGTAATAATCTCTTCTTGTGAGAGGTGAGAGATTTTCAATACATCGAGTTCAGCCTGGACTTGAGGAATTTCGTCTTCAAGCTGACGCTGCCGCTCTGCCAGCGGGTGATACTTTCTCCCGAAGCCAGCCTTATCTATTGCTCCTGCTTGGTAGAGGTCATAGAGTTTGTCTGTCTCTGCGGTGAGCTTTGCTTGTTCCTTGAGTAATACAAGGATGAGTTCCTCTTTCTCGCTAATGGTGGCGTTTGCACGGCTGACATGATCCGCAATCTCTTCCGTCGAGAAAAAGAAGTTCTTTAGCTGCTCGTGGAATACGCCCTCCAGATCAACGATGGGTATCTTGTTTCGGCATAAGGAGCAGGTGTACTTGGGTGAGGTTGATGGAACGTACATCTTGTGACCGCACTCGCAATAGGTGAGCCCAGAAAAAAGATGAACGACTCGCCGAGCAGGACGCTTCCTCTTATTCAGTTGGTCGTCAAGGATTGCATTGACCTCGTTCCAAAGCTCTTCAGAAATGATGGATTCAACTTCAAGTAACACCCACTCGTTTTCAGGTTTGAGTTCCCATGACTTTTTAGTGCCCTTGGTGAGCGTATAGTTCGCACGTCGGACACCTTTGGCAGTGGGATCGCGAAGCAGGCGGGTAACTGTTGAATCAGAAAATTGCGAGCCGTTGCGAGTACGATAACCACGGTCATTGAGTATCCGTGCCACCGCCTTTTTTCGCTTATGTTCCAAAAATAGTTCATACATGAGCTTGCGGATGGGAGCTTCCTTGGGGTCAGGAATTAGTTTGCCCTCTTTCCATTGATAACCATAGTGAGCTTGTCCACCGAGTGGCTTCCCCATCTTGGCGCGAATGGGAACTGATGCAGCAACGCGTGATGCAATCTCTTCGCGCTCCCATTGTGCCAAGGCTGCAATCATAGTGTAGAAGAGACGGCCAGCAGGAGTTGAGGTGTCGATGGATTCAGCAAGAGAAATGAGATCGGCATCACACTCGCGGAAAATTTCTGCAAACTCTAGAAGTTCTTTGGTATTGCGGGCTAGGCGTGCGAGTTTGGAAAAGATCAGTCCGGTGATGTGACCGTTTGCGATGTCTGCAAGCATGCGCTTTGTTTCTGGGTTATCCCAAACGGTCTTGCCAGAGTAGGCATCGAGGCGGTATCTCTCAACCACATTCCAGCCTTTCGCTTCGGCGTAGAGTCGCGCACGGCGTTCGTGGGTTTCGGGACTCTCCCCTTTTACTTGATCTTCGGTGGAAACACGAATCCAGATACCGACACGTTTTGATTGCTCTTGGTTACGCATGACTCACCTCACATGTTGATTTTATGGCACACATAATACCCATAATTTTATGTGTTTCCAAGCAGAAACACATAAAATTATGTAAAAGTATTTACTTTCGCTGAAAGGTTGATGTACATTGCGTCGCCATGGAGTACGACGAATTCAGACATGAGCTTAAACGCGCAAAAATTTCTATCAAAACGCTTGCAGAACTTCTCGGAATGAACCCCACTTCGATTACGAACTACAAGCGATCTGGTGCTGTTCCACCACATCTCGCAATTATTGCCATAATGTTGGCCGAACTATCTGCGCGCGGATGCGGAGTGGAAATTATTGAACAAGATCGGAAGAGCGTCGTGTAGGGAAAGAGTGTAGATCTCGGTGGTCGCCGTATCATTAAAAAAAAA
>FZPU01000096.1_pt1 | contig 21233 bp, 15 predicted proteins | sample 1534781 | NCBI WGS metagenome assembly FZPU01 (sample SAMEA104161949, study PRJEB21768) | metagenome | isolation source: underground water
TTTTTTTTTAATGATACGGCGACCACCGAGATCTACACTCTTTCCCTACACGACGCTCTTCCGATCTCTGAGCGCCGCTCATCCGCGCAGCGCGGAGATGTTCCTCGATTTCGCATCACATATCGCGCCTCAAGCCGAAGCGCTCTACATCCTCGGCGACCTGTTTGAATACTGGGCGGGCGACGACGACTTGTCCGACCCGTTTCACCAAACCATCTGCAATACCTTACATGAGCTAGATGCCCGAAAGACTGCCATCTTCATCATGCACGGCAACCGCGACTTTCTGATGGACCAACAACTGGCGCACGCATGTCGCGCCACGCTATTGCCCGATCCGACACTGCTAGATCTGTACGGCACGCCCACCCTGATCACCCACGGCGATGCCTTGTGTACCGACGACGCGGCCTATCAACAATTCCGCAGCACCGTGCGCAGCACCGACTGGCGCGAACAATTTCTCGCGCAACCGCTGACGCAACGCAAAGCGCAAATCGAACAACTGCGCGCACAAAGCGAAACTCAAAAGCGCAGCAAACAAATGTCGTTGATGGACGTGAACGACGCAGCGGTGAACGACCTGCTGCGCGCACACCGCTACCCGCGCCTGATCCACGGCCACACCCACCGTCCGGCAACCCATCTGCATCATGTTGACGGTCGCACCTGCGAACGCCGCGTGCTGGGCGATTGGGATGAAGGAAGTGCAAGCATCCTGTGCTGCGATGCTGATGGTTGCAGGGAATTGAACATTAGGTAGGTTGGGCAAAGCGCAGCATGCCCAACATTTGCAATAGTGAATAAATTCGTTGGGCACGCTACGCTTTGCCCAACCTACATAAAACCCAATCTACAACTGCCGCAAAGGAACCCTCATGAATCCTGTCGCCGCCGAATTAGCCCAAACCGAACTGTTCCGCGATGTGCCGGAAGTCGTCATCAATCTGGTATTGGCGCACGCAGCGCCGCTGCAATTGGCGGCGGGTGAAGTGCTGCTCTCGCCCGAACAGGAAAACCACCACGTCTATCTGCTGCTCACCGGCACACTTGGAATTCACTTCGGCGCGCTGGATTCGCCGGAGATACGCGAGTTAAAGCCGGGCGTTTCCGTCGGCGAAATGTCCATCATCGACGGCACGCCGCCTTCCGCTTATATCGTCGCCAAAGAAGTCAGCCGCGTCTTTCCCATTCACCGCGATTTACTGCACAGCCTGGTCGCCGACACCAACTCGGTCGCTGGCAACCTGTTGCGCATGATGTCCCAGTGGCTAAAAGCCAACACGCAACGCATCGTGCAGGATCGCCTGCAAATCTGGGAACTCACCGACCACGCCAATGTGGATGCCCTGACCAAACTCTACAACCGGCGCTGGCTGGACAACGTGTTCGCGCGCCTGCTTGAACAATCAGACAAAAGCGCGCAACCGCTGTGCATCCTGCTGATCGACGTGGATCACTTCAAACAATACAACGACACGCACGGCCACGTCTGCGGCGACTGCGCGCTCATCGCCATGGGCGAAGTACTGAAAACCAGCGTGCGCCCCTACGACTTCGCCGTTCGCTACGGCGGCGAAGAATTCCTCGTCATCCTGCCCAACACCGGCAAGGAAGAAGGACTCGCCGTCGCCGAACGCATCCGCCATGCCGCCGGAATAAAACATATCGCCAGCGCCGACGGCAAACCCTTGCCCGGCATCACCATCTCCATCGGACTGGCGATAAACTTCCCCGACTCCACCCCGCAAACCCTCACCTCCGCCGCCGACACGCAACTGTACCGCGCCAAAGAAAACGGACGGAACTGCGTCAGAAATTGAACTACTCGAACACCCCGCATCACGGGAAGGCGCGTCAATAGGCGATCTGCACGAGACCGCTACTGCTTGGGGTGGCTTTGATGGTTGGGTGTTATGCGAAAGGAATGATTTGTTTTGAAAGACGGGAAACGACCTTTAGTCGTCGTCGGCACTTTAATTTCGCCGGCTGCGAAGCATCTGCTTGCAAGTTTATCTGCGCTTGAGTTGGATTTTCAGAGAGTTATCTACCTCAGTGATTCTTCGCTAAAACCCACCCACACCCTCAAATATGTCGTGCAATATTATTGTTGCGCAATTTATTTATTGTGCAACAATGTGCACCATTCAATATTTCGTGGGGATAGAAATGATAAAAAGCATTGCGGGCAGCCCGGTTGAAGGTGAAAACTTCTTCGGTCGGGAAGAGGTACTCAAGCATCTTTGGGAAGTTCTGGAAGGGCAGGATGTCTTATTGCTTGGCCCGCGCCGTATCGGCAAGACCTCTGTTTCGCGGCGTTTGTGCGAAAGAGCCAGAGAAAATGACTACCGGGCATTTGAAGTCAATGTGGCGAGTTGTGAGGACGAGGCCGCATTCGTCGATAAGTTGCTGGAAGCGGTTCGAGAAAATTCCGATTCGCTGCTCAAGTCGAAAGCGGAGGACTTGTGGGGCGGAATAAGTGACCGGCTTGCGGCAATCCGCAAAATTACCATTTCCGCAGGCGGTGCTTCAGCCAGCGCTGATGTCGGTTCAGTCGAGGCAGAACAGTGGGATAAGCTCGCCACCGATCTGCTACGCAAGCTTGCCGAGCTGCACGGAAGCTGGTTGATCTACATGGATGAATTGCCGATCTTTCTGTTCCGTTTGCTGGAGATGAGTAATGGCAACACCGACCGGGTGCGCAGATTTCTCGACTGGTTCCGCAACGACATCCGTGAGCATGTCAGTTGCAAATCGCTGCACTGGCTGATTAGCGGCTCGGTTGGGTTGGACACGCTGGTACAGCGCTGCCGCATACCAGACACCATCAACACGCTGAACCACCAGCAATTGCCGCCCTTCGACCGGAACAAGGAAGCCGACCCATTTCTCGAACAACTTTCCAACTCCCACAATCTTGGGCTGACACCCGAACTGCGCGGGCAAATTCTTGACGGCATCGGCTGGACGCAGCCCTTCTTCATACAGCTTGTGGTGCAGCAATTGATTCGCCCCGAGTTGCGCGCCGTAGTCGAGCCAGAGCACCGTATCCGTCGCGCGCTGGATCAAGTTATCGAATCCGGCGACGACAACGATTTTCACCACTGGGAAACCCGGCTGGAAATGCAACTGGGCAAACACGATGCTGACATCGCCAAGAACATCTTGACGGTTGCCGCAAAACAATCGGGGGCGAGCGGTATGGAGTTGCTCAACGCAGTATCGGCGCAATTGCCGGAGTCGCCCACCGAACAGCGCAGCAAATTTATCGAAATCCGCGACATCCTGCTACGGGATGCCTATCTCTGGCGCGACGAATCGCAAGAGCCGCACCACTACCGCTTTCGCTTCGAGTTGCTGCGCCGCTGGTGGCTAAAAAGGAACACGCTATGAACACAACCACCACCCAACGCCCCGCCTCATTGCCCGCGTTATTCAACCCCGATCTTCTCGACGACAAATCCCTTGTTGCCAGTTTTGTCGCACGTCAGGACTTGCTCAACTTTTTGGTGGACGAGCTCAAAACCGTTCCGCCACAGGGAACAGTGCAACATCGCCTGCTCATCGGCGCGCGCGGCATGGGCAAGACCACTTTGCTCAGGCGCATTGCGGTCGCCATCCGGCAAGAGCCGGAACTTAGCGCCAAACTGATTCCGCTGACCTTTCCCGAGGAACAATACAACATCAAGGATTTGGCCGATTTCTGGCTCAACACGCTCGATGCGGTCGGCGATGAACTGGAGCGCAGCGGTCGCCAAAACGAGGCCGATGCGCTGGATGAAGTCGTCGCCAGCACGCTGCGCGAGGGGTTGTCGCGCGACACGCTGGCGCGGCGCGCGCAAACCTTGCTGATCGAACGATGCGCGATACTGGGTCGCCGTCCCGTGCTGCTGGTGGACAACATCGATTTCGTGTTCAACCGCATCGACAAATCCGGGCGAAAATCGAAAGACAACGACTCCAGCGCCTATTGGGAATTGCGCGAAGCACTATCGCGCAGCGATGCCCCGGTGCTGATCGGCGGCTCGATCCGTTTATCCGAGCCGCTGCAAGGCGAGGAAAAAGCGTTTTACAACTTCTTCATGGTGCATCGTTTGGGCAAACTGACTTTTGCAGAAATGTGCGCCATTCTCACCAATTTGGCCGAACGTCACAACGCGCCGCGCGTGTTACGTGTACTCTCAGGTGAAAAAGCCAGATTGCGCACCTTATACGATCTGACCGGCGGCAATGTGCGCACCACGTTGATGCTGTTCCATCTGCTGGTGCAGGGCGTGGACGGCAATGTGCGAGATGACATGGAAAAACTGCTCGACCACGTCACTCCGCTGTACAAAGCCCGCTTCGAAGAACTTGCCGACCAAACCCAAGTGGTGTGCCATGCCCTCGCCATGCGCTGGAATCCGAGCGCCGCCGCCGATGTGGCAGAAGACAGCGCGCTGGATACACGCATCGTCTCGGCGCAACTCGACAACTTAGTCCGCGACGGGCTGGTCGAAAAAGTAAAGCTGGGACGCAGCCGCAAGACTGGCTACCAGATTGCCGAACGCTTCTTTAACTTGTGGCTGCTGATGCGCACTGGCCGCCGCATGCGCCACAAACTCGCCTACCTGACGCGCTTCCTCGAATCTTTTTACGATGCAGAAGAGCGCCACCAACTTGGCGAGCACCAACTCAATGCCTCGCCCGCATCCGAACGGATGTTGCGCCACGCCGAGTTATCTTGGGCGTTGGCGAATTCTGAGAAAGATACCGAGTTGCGCCGGGCGCTGGAAGGGCAAGCTGGAACTCTGTTATTCGAGCATTGCCAAGTCATGCGCAAACAAATCGGCGATCTGATTGGTCCGGGTGATTTTCCCGCGCACCAACTCACCCTGTTGCAATGCCGCCAATTAATACGCAACAGAGCCGCTTCACTGCGGGCAGCAGGGCTTGATCCTGAGAAGTTTGAATTGAATAGTATGGGGTCGGTGTTTACATCGTTAGAAAGCAAGCAATGGATAGCGAATTGGGTTGCAACTGAACCCAACGCAGAATCATTAATTTGGCTATACGAAATGCTCACTGACAACAGTAACAAGATATGCAAGTTGTTGGAAATTTCAGATACCGCTTTTGAGACGCTACGCCATGCCATTGCCGAAGGCTTGATTCAATTAGGCAATACTACGCTGACCGATGTTAAGGCGGCGACTAAACGCTTTGGAGATGGCGACCTCACACGAACTTTATGTAAGCTGTTTTTCGCTGATATCGTTAAATGCCAAAGTGATACGGATGCTGAAGCATGGGTTGAGTGGGGGAAACATTACTATTCCGAAAAATCTTTCCTTTCCGAAAAATCTTTCCTTGCATTGTTTGTTTTCGTCGCAGGTAACTTACATCAACAGGGGCATGTACGAGCCTCTCAAATGGCTCTAGGTATGGCTTACCAATTGGCGACACAAGATAGTGCTAACTGGAACGATCTAGGTAACTTGCTCATTAAGCACCTGAACCGTTACGACGAGGCAGAGACGGCATACCGCAAGGCCATCGAACTCGATGAAAAGTATGCACTTCCATGGAACGGACTCGGTAACTTGCTTCAGGATCATCTGAGCCGTTATGACGAGGCGGAGATCGCCTACCGCAAGGCCATAGCGCTCGATGGAAAGTTGGCCACCCCATGGAACGAGCTCGGTTTCTTGTTTCAGTATCACTTGAACCGTTACGACGAGGCGGAGGCAACTTACCGCAAGGCTATCGAACTCGATGCAAAGTTTGCCTCCCCATGGATCGGGCTTGGTAACTTGCTTCAGGATCATCTGAATCGATATGACGAAGCGGAGACAGCCTATCGCAAGGCGCTTGAAATTGATCCTGACAGTTGGGCAGCGCGTAGCGGCATGGCGACACTGTACTTGCGCACAAACAGGCTTGACGAAGCGTTAAGCGCTATCGACCAAAAAAATGAAGCTTGTGTGTCTAATCCTGTGGCCTGCGCTGTCATCCGCACATTGGTCGCGCTGCAACGTGAGAACTGGTTCGATGCGCGCACGGAATTCGAGGGATTGTTGGTGCAATTCGGCGAGAGAATCCCCGGTGAACATTGGGATGAATTGTTACGTATTTTGGCTTGGGCGATACGCCACGGCGCGGGCGAAAAAATGCTCGCGCTGATGCGTGAAAAGGGAATGCACGAACAGTTCTGGCCGCTGTATGCGGGGTTCGAGGCGGCGCTCGCCGACAATGTCGATTGGCTGCTGGATGTCGCCCCCGAGGCGCGGATGGCCGCGCGGCAAATTTTTGATGCGCTCCAACATCAGCTCGGGCGGCCAGCCTCGCCGCAAGCGTAGCGCGATGGGGTCTTGTCTTGGCTGGAGAAAGACAAGACCTGTTCGATAATTCAGGGATGCAGTCATACACAATTGACCGAAACAGCTCACTGGCGAGAGTGACCACAAAGGCCAAACCAGACTCATTGCAATTCTTCTGAACGACTCAAAGTGGCACAAACCAGCCCACCGAGATTTCTGGTCAAGTGCCTGACTTTGACAAACGCTATATTCAAATACACGCACCTACCTGAAGATGCCCGTCAATAGGCGTTCTACACACAACGCGTGATGTAGATCGCCTATTGACGGGCATCTCCATGAGGTGCGCTAAATTTATTTCCAGCATTCTTCCTGCCAAACGACAGAAAGAACATCACTTGCTGGTCATCACCACTCTGCATCCCGTTTCGCCCGCTGCCAACCGTTTTGCGTGATACGCGGCCAGCGGGTCGTCGGGATATTTTTCGGCGAGCTTGTGGAATGCTTCTATCGCTTGCGGCGCTTCGGCTTCCATCAGTTGGTAGGCAGCGAGATATTCAACAACATGCGGTTGCGCGGCTTGTTCGGCGGTGAGCGGTTCGAAGGTTTCCACGGCTTCGGTTTTGCCTTTGAGCACCAGCCGTCCGGCAGGTCGTCCGATGAATCCTTCGCATTGCGCGACGCTTGTGCCGCTCATGCAGATGCGCGTGCCGAGTTGTTTGTTGATGGTTTCCAAACGTGCGGCGGTGTTGATGGCATCGCCCAGTGCGCGGTAGTCGAGCATGGTTTTGCCGCCGAAGTTGCCGATGAGTACGTTGCCGGTGTTCACGCCGATGCGCGTGCGCCCGAACGGCACGCCTAACTCGCGCTGGCGGCGACTGCATTCTTGCGCGAACGCGTCCATCTCCAGCGCGCAGGCCAGCGCGCGCGCGGCGTGATCTTGCTGCACCAGCGGTGCGGAGAACATCACCACCACGGCATCGCCGACGATGCGGTCCAGCGTGCCGTCGTGTTTGAACACGATCTGGATCATGCCTTCGAGGTATTCGTTGATGAGGCTGGAGAGTTTGTCCGGCGCGTATTTTTCCATCAGCGGGGTGAAGCCTTCAAGGTCGGTCAGCACAAACGAACATTCTCTATACACCGCGCCCAGTTCCAGTTGCTGCGGGTTGGCCTGCAAATATTTGACGCGGTTGGGCGAGACGTAGCGCGAGAAGGCGTTGCGTATCCAGCGCTGCTCGCTTTCGGTTTGCACATAACGCGGCACGACCAGCGTGAAGAACAACGCGCTCACCGCGAGTGCCGGAAAGAACGGGTCGAGCAGCAAGTGCTGCGCCGCAAACAGCCACAGCGAGAAGGCGAATATTCCGGCCAGCACCAGCATGGTCAACAGCACCGACCACAGCGGACGGTAACGCGCCAGCATCCAGCCCAGCAGCAGCCAGACGAGCAGCAAGGTGGCCAGTAACCAATCGTTTTCCCAAGTCGGTCGTTGCAGCGTGTCGCCCGTCATCAGTTGCTCGGTCAACTGCACATGGCCTTCGATGCCGGGTATCAGTTCGCCCAGCGGGCTATACACCGTGTCGCCCAGCCCTTTGGCGGTCGCGCCTATGAACACGATGTGATCCTTGATGAGCTTCGCTTCGACTTTTCCCGCCAACAAATCCTGCGCCGACACATAACGTTCTGCGGCCAGCGGACGGAAATGTAACCACACGCGGCCATCCGGCGCGGTGGGCAGAAAGGTTTGATTGTCCAGTGCGACACCCGCGATACCCGGTGTTTTGCCGGTAGCGGGCGCGTCGATTTGCAGCGCAAGATTGTCGCGCCCGTCGAACAAGCGCAGCGTTTCCAAACTCATGCCGGGATACAAGGTGTCATGCACTTGATAGACCAAAGGCACGGCGCGCAACACGCCGTCGCTGGCCGGTTCGAGCGAGATCGCGCCGCTGCCTTTGGCAGCACTGGTGAGCTGCGGCAAGCTGGCGAGTGCGCCACCGTAATTCGGCAACCAGTCGCCCGCATTGCCGCCGAAGCTGAGGAAATGCGCTTTGGCGGGCGGCAGCGCGGCGCTCTGCGCGACGGGCTCAATCGGGAAGCCGAGCACCACGCGGCTGCGCGCAAAACTTTTTGCCAGCGTTAAATCGTGCGCTGGAAAACGTTTGAGTTGCTCCTGCAATGCGCGTTGGTGCGGAAAAGCCAACGCCATTTGTTCGGGCGAAGTGCGGTCGGGTTCGGACAGCACCACATCGAACGCCACCACGCGCGCACCCAGCGCAGTCAACTTGTCCACCATCTGCGCCAACACCATGCGCGACCACGGCCACTGGCCAATGCTCGCCAGACTGGCCTCGTCAATCGCCACCACACGCACCGGCAGTTCGGCGCGATACGGCAGCGGTGACAGCGACTGCATTTGGTCGAACGCGTTGTCGCGCATGCGCGCGCGAAACTGCGGATCGGTGAACTGGATCAGCAATGCCAGCACGATGACGGCGGCGGGCAGCAGTACGCGAATCAACAAGGTGGTGATTCGCTGCCGGTGGTGGGCGGATAATTTTTTGGTCATGGCGATAGTTGTTGATGGGTTGAGCGATACCCATCTCTTTGCATTGATCGGAAAAATTGATGGGTATCACTGCGCTCAACCCATCCGCGTGACTATAACTTTGCCGTGCCCGGCGGTGGTGGAGGCGGTGAGCCACCCGCACCCGCACCGGAGCCACCCATACCAGGCCTGCCCGCGCCGGAACCACCAGGTGGGCCACCTCGCCCCGCGCCCGGACCGCGCCCGCCCAGATTGATCTTGCCGCCTTCTCTGGGCGGTGGCATCACGTTCGGCCCGCTGATGATCAGGCTTTGCCCCGCCCCCACCAGCACCGAACCTCCGGCGTTAGCCAGGGAAACTTGTCCCTGATCGACGCTGACATGCAGTGTCTTGTCGAGCTGCACCGAATATTCGGTGCCGCGCACGCCCAGTGTGGCCATGCGCGTGGTGAGTTTGTAATTGTGCTTGTCTATCATCCCGGTGAGTGTGTGCATCAAGCCGCTGAGCAGACTGAAATGTGCGCGGTCGCCGTTGCCGTGGCCGTAGTGGTAGTCGTCCACCGCAAACTTGGTATCGTTGTACAGCGACAGCAGGGTGCCGTCGGCAAAGCGGATCTGCACCCGCCCGGCACCGGTGACGATGGTGTCGCCGCTATACAAATCGCCGTGCTTTTCCGGCAGCCGCTTTTCCGTGCCGTGCAATAGTTGCACATCGCCGGTGAAGGAGAGAATCTTCCCGGCACTTTCAGCCGCGAGGGCAGTTTGGGTGAAAGCCATGCCCAGCAACAGCGCCAACATCCACCGCAAGATTCTCAATACCGCTAATCCATCAGGTGTAGGTCGGGCTTCAGCCCGACATGTCGGGCTGAAGCCCGACCTACAAACTTCGCCGCAATAGCCAAAATCCAGAACTTCATTATTCTTTTCCATTATCAAACTCCCGTTTCAATTGCAGCATGAAAGTGCTGCGCGTGTAGTCGAACAGCGATGCATTAGAGGCGTTGCGCAGGTAGGTATAGCGGGGAATGAAATGCCAATGCTCGCTCATCCGGTAGTCGGCTGCGATTCCCAGGCTGTACACCGAGTCGCGCCGGGTGATTTTGAACAGGTATAAAGGGTCCGCCGAATCATGTTGGTGCAACTCGTACACTGCCCCGACAGAGAGCAAAAGATCCTGGCTGAGGGCGACGCTCCCGCCCAGGCTTGCACCCAGAATATGAAAACTGAAATGCGGCTTGGTCACATTCTCTGCCACTTCTCTCCCGCCATAGATACCGTACTGCAATGCAGTGGCATCGTCGGGTGTTTTGGACTCGCGCGTCACGCCGACGATACGGCGCGTGGCATTGTCAATCGGGTGAACATAGGTGAAAGCGAGTTGCTGAAAATAGCCGGTCAGCAGGGAATTATCGTCAAACGAATGAGCCCAGTTAACTCGCCCGCCCGACGTGGTGCGATACGTTGCGTCGCTGACCAGATAGCGCTGTCCCATCCAGGCAGCACCAAAATATTCGTTGCCGCTGCGGGTAAGCACGCCCAGGTTGAGATTGGCGTTGCTGTCGGTCACGTCCTTGCGTATCCGGTCGAAGCTCTGGTGCAGACTGCCGTCGCCCGTCAGCCAGGTCTCGTCGCCGACCGCCTGTTGCAGCGACACTCCCGCCTCGGCCACACCGACCATATCCTTGTCACGCGATGCAGATCCCAAATGAGTGGGCGTAGGCGACAGTCCGGGAATGTTCAGCATTTTTGCATCGGGGCCGCTGGTCACGTTGTCATCCCAGCCGAAGCCGCCGAGCACATAGCCGCTCACAGTCAGCGATTTTTTGGACGCGGTCATCGCCGCGCGAATCCTGTCCAATTCCTGCTGCTGGCTGTTGCCCAGCGCCTGATCCGCCAGCGGCTTTAACAATTCACTCGCATAAGCGGCATCGCTGCGCTCAACGCTGATTTGCGCGGCCTTCAAGCGCGCGTCCACATTGCCCGGATTCACCATCAGCACGCGATCAAAGGCGAACGACGCTTCGCCGAATTTGCCTGATTTGTATAACGCCAGACCGAGCAGATAGTCGTAATCCGCATCCCCGGCATATTGCGGTAATTCGTTTTCCAGCAACGCTGCCGCTTGCTGCGCCTGCCCCGCATCCAGCAGGCGGCGCGCCTCATCCAGATTCGGCGCGCTTCCCTCAGCACGCACTGCGGACGCACACGCCAGCAGCAATATGCCCAGCGCCAGCGACGGCATCCGGTTCTTCCTGTCATTATTTTTATGGCACAACACTAGACACTCCCCGATAATTTTTTTCTGATTTTGGCACAAGTTTCCCGCGAAATTTCTGCAACTTACTTCTGCGTGCCGTTGAGATACGCGCGGGCTTGCAGATGCCCCGGACTGCGGCTCAACACATAGCCATAGAGCTTGCGCGCTTCACTCGCATTGCCCAGCCACACGTTGGCGCGCGCCAGATAAACCAGCGCGGAGGCATCGCTGGGATAATGTTCGGCCAGAATTTCAGCGTGCTTTTTCATGGACGGCCAGTCGTGCTGCCCTTCTTCCGCCACGATCAGGCGCAAGTAAGCGGTGTAATCATTGGGCGACATCGCCAGCGCTTGCCGCGCATACAGTGCCGCCTCGCGCCAGCGTTGCTGCGCCAGCAACGGCAGCGTCAGTCCCAGCGCCGCGTCCATCGACTTCGGATTTCTTTCGAGCGCCTGCTTGTACCAGCCGATCGCATCGTTGTGCTGCCCCGCCAGATAATTCAACCAGCCCCGGCGCAACATCAGCAATTCCGTATCCAGCCCGCCGGGTTGCAGCGCATCCAGCGCGGCCAGCGATGCGCCATACTGCTGCGATGCTTCCAACTGATACGACTTGCCCCACACCGCCTCGCTGTCGGCTCGCGCACAAGATGCGAACGCCAGACTCGCCATCAGCAACAACCACTGTATTTTTTTCATTGCCTGTTTCTCCTTTGATAAATTTTCAGCCCCTCGCCCGCAGGCGGGAGAGGGGTTGGGGTGAGGGGTGTTACTACGAAGAAAAACTCTGCGCGTACCCACGACCCTCATCCCCGGCCCTTCTCCCGCCTGCGGGATAACCAGCGACTTGGCGGCGGGTTTTGCCGCCTAGTCGAATGGCTAGTAGTTCCATCAGAAGGGTGTTCCGCTACCAACCCGAATTCCAGTTCGCGTACAAAAAATTCCCCCGGTATTTATTGCCCAGGCTCACGTTCTCGTAACGATTCTGTCCGCCCAACACCATCAGCTTGTTGTTCCTGCCCACGTCCCATTCGACGCTCAGCGCGACAGCGCCCGTTTGCAGATCGGACAGATTGCCCACTGCGCCCGCATCCATATCCACCGCGTATAAACGCTTGCCGCCCAGCGCGCTGAACTGGATTTTGCCGGGCTTGAAGCGGTTGCCCGGCAGCAGCCAATAGCTGTATTTCGCTTCCAGTGCGCGCGTGCGGCTGATGCCCTGCGCCAGCGTAGTGTCGGAGAAGGCAATCAGGTAGCTGCGCAGCTGCAACCAACCCGCACCTTCCTGCATGGCATAGCCGATGCCGGGCGTGTATTGGTTGACCGTAAAGCGCCCGGCATAGCGGCTGCGCGCGTAGCCCAAGTCAAAGCAATATTGTTTGTCGTACACGAGATAGGCGGCTTGCAGCGCCGCAGCGCGCACGTCGTCGGTAAGCGTGCTGGCATCGTCATTTCTGATACGGTGACCATCCGCGCGCAGCGTGATTTCCCCGCGCGCGCTGTCCAGAAAAATATTCCTGCGCGCGGAAACGAACAGCTCGTTCTGGTTGATATTCGCCAGCGCCTGCTGCAGTTGCACCACGGTGCGGGTGTAGCCGAAAGTAAAACCGCCGTCGTCCAGATAATCGCCGGAGAGCAACACGCCCATCTCGCCCGCCGCCTTGCGCTGCGGCGAACCGGAATAACTCATCAGCGTGGTTTGCGCGGTGGCGTTCCAGTTCCACAGCTCACCGGCTTGTGCTTCGCCGAGCAGAAAGATTGCGAGTAGTAAGATCAGTTGTTTCATTTAATTCTTTCAAATATTGCTCAAAAATATTTTCAGTTAGAGGGGAGTTAAGTCCCTCTCCCGCAGGCGGGAGAGGGGTTGGGGTGAGGGATGGCAAACTGAAATGAACTATGCATTACTCACGAACCCTCATCCCCAGCCCTTCTCCCGCCTGCGGGAGAAGGGAGCATCAGCTATGCGACAATAGGCCATTCACGCTGCGGCACACCCGCATCGCCCGCCTGAAACGCGCCCGTCAATTCCATTTCCAAACTTTCGTCATCGGCTCTTGCATGCAACTGCGTCAACCCGTGATCGAAAGCAATTGCCGCGTTGATGTCGAGCACGTGCGCACCCGCGAACTCGAAGCGACCGCCTTGCCGCCACAGTTGCCCGGCATCGTCCCAACTGCGGTGATAAACAGCCTCAAGCTGGGTGACAAAGGGATGCAGCAGCATTGCCGACAGACTGTTCAGGTGGCGGGGCAGCAAGCGCGCGGACGGGCTGTCGCGCCAGCGCGCGGCCTGTTCCGAGGCGGGCGTGCAGCCCGCGCCGAGCAACCAGATGTCGAAGAAAATATCCGGCACGTCATCGCGCGCATAGCAGGCGAACAGCGCGCCGTTCGCTTCGCACAGACAGCTCGCGCCGCTGTCGGTCACCAGCCGGAAACGCCCGTCCAATGTCAGTTGCGCCGAGACCTGCCAGGTGCGCCATGCACCGTTACCGGCACGCACGCGGAACGTGCGTCCCTGCCCGACCTTGAGCGAGATCGGACGCACCGCGCCCAGCCACGCCGCGCTTACGCCATCGCCCTGCAACACGTTGCACCACAGTTGAAACACGGGAGCCGTATCCGCTTTGCGCAACAGCACGCCGGATAAATGGAAAGGCAGCGTCGCCGCCCCCGGCAGTTCGGCGCACACCACCGACAGATGCAAATGCGGCTGCGGCGAGCGACCCGAGTTGCCGCAGTTGGCGAGGGTTTGTCCGGGTATCACGCTGTCGCCTGCGGCCACGCGCACGCTGCCCTGACGCAGATGCGCCAGCAGCACATATACGCCGTAATGCAAACGGATCAGCACGTAGTTGCCCCAGTTCTCGCGCAGGTTCACTTCGCCCGGCGCGTTGTCCGCCACGCCGTTTTCGACGCGCACCACTTGGCCGTGGCACGGCGCGACGACGGGCAGGCCGAAGCAGAAATAATCGTGCAGCGTTTTGCCGCCGTTCTGAAAACTCAGACCTTCCACGATCACGATGAAATCCAGCGCGTTGCGCCAGATGCCGCGATGCGTGTGCGCGCCGTCCACGCCTTGCGACACCTGCCATTCGCCCATGAACGGCGCGGTCAGGGCGATGCTGGCCGGATCGCCCAGCCGCGCGCGCGCCAGCCTGGTTTCTTCCAGCGTTTGTTCCGGCAACTGCACACGCTCGCCCACCAGCGCCGGTCGCCCGGAACGTTGCGCGGCATACAGACATAACCAGGTGGAAAACAGGAACGGCAGCGCCAGCGGCGACAGCCCCATTGGCGATAACAACTGTGTGAGCGCCGCCGCCAACATGGCCGCCAGCAGCGCCGCCATCGTTGCCAGCAACGTGCTGTTCCAGCCCGGCACTACAAACAATCCGCCCACCGCCATCGCCGCCAAGACCGGATTGAAACTCCACGCGGGCATCAGGTCGGCGTACCAATTGTCAGTGAGCATGCCTTGCCACAACATGCCCACCGCAAACCCCAGCAGCGCCATGAATGCCAGCGTGCGCGAGGTGAACAGCACCACGATGAATAGCGCCGCGCCGAGATAGGCATCCGGCTGCGAGAAGATGGCACCCACACTGGAACTGAACGCCGCCGCCCAATTTTCTGCCGCGTTGTGCACGGCCACTTGCGGCAACAACATGGCGTAACTGTCCGCCGCAAAATTGGCGAGCCACGCGGCTATCACGAACGGCAGACTCAACACCGGCAACGCCGCAAAACGCCACAGCGCGGCAGCCAGCCAACTGCACATCAAGCTGGCGAAAATCGTGGCGAGTATCAGCAGTGCGAAGAACTGCGCATTGAGCATGTAGTGCGCGCCGAGGAACAAGCCGGTGAGTAATCCGTTGAACACATACACCGCCGCCAGCGCTTCGGCTGCGCGCATCCAGCGCGCGACCAACAGCGACACCGACGCGCCTATCAATCCGGCGAGGCCCAATGCAGGAGAGAAGAACGTAATCAGCATCAGCGCAAAACCGGCGCGCGCGGAAGGTAGCAGCAACACCCATGCGTAGCCTTCGGCGAGTTGATGGAGGAAGGTGCGAAGTGAAAGTTGTCCACGCAAACCGAAAAATTCGTTAGCACCATGCTTGCTCCTTCCCCCTTGCAGGGGGAAGGTTGGGATGGGGGTAGAGTTGTGGTTACTCACCGTTTCTACCCCCACCCTAGCCCTCCCCCTGCAAGGGGGAGGGGAAGTGGTTTCCAACAAAATATTTTGGAAACTCATTTGAACAACTCCCCGCGCCATTCGGCGGGCAGGCATTCGCCGCCGTTCACATCGCGCAGTGTTTCCGCTTCGCGCACCATTTCTACTTTGCCGTTGCTGCGCACCATCACCACGGCGGGGCGCAGGGAAATAAACTGCATCCATTGCGTGTTGTTGTATGCGCCCACCGGCCAGATGGTGAGCAGGTCGCCGGTTTTCAGCGGCGGCAATTTGATCGACTGGCGCACCACGTCGATGTTCATGCACAGCGGGCCGTAGATCACGGTTTCTTCGGGGATGCCTTCCACCGGGCGCGCCGGGCGCACTTCGTGGTTGTACCAAAACGCGGTGAACAAAATGTTCACGCCCGCGTCCACCACCATGCCGCGCCGCCCGTCGGGCAGGCGTTTGTTGGCGACCACACTGGAGATTAGCCACTCCGCTTCGTCCACCACCGCGCGCCCGGTTTCCAGAATCAGTTCGGGCATGGGCTTGCCCTGCGCTTCGCGGTTTTTCAGTCCCTCGTTCAGCGTGCCGCAGATCGCTTCGGCGTATTGCTCGATGCTGGGCGTGGTCTGTTCCGGCGGCAAATACACGCCTTGCAGCGCGTTGCGAGAAGCGAAGCCGCCGCCAATGTCGAGCGAGGAAATCGTGCAGCCGGTCTCCTCTTCCACCTGTTGCATGAACGCCAGCATGATGCGCGACTGCGCCGCATAGGCGCGGGTGTCGGTGATGAAAGTGCCGATGTGGTTATGCAGTCCGGTGAGTTTCAGATACGGGCTTTGCGCGATGAGGCGCGCGGCTTCCAGCGCCTGACCGTTCTCCAGATTGAAACCGAAGCGGCTCCAAGTGTCGGTGAAGCCGGTGTCGAAATTCAAACGGATAGTCACCGGAAATTCTTTCACGCCCGCCTCGCGCACCACGTCTTCCAGCATCGCCAGTTCGTCCAGATGATCGAGATGAATGTGCGCGCCTTCCTTCACGGCGCGTTGCAATGCGGCGCGCGGTTTGTGCGGGCCGTTGAAATAGATGTGCGAGCCGGGCACGCCGAGGTCGCGCGCTTTGTCGTATTCAAACGCGGACACCACTTCGGCATCGCAGCCTTCCTGATGCAGGACGGAACATACCGCGCTCAGGTAGTTGGTTTTGTACGACCATGCCTGACGCACTTTGGGATAGCGCGTGGAGAACGCGCGGCGGATGCGGCGCACCGATTGGCGCAGATGTTCTTCGGACAACACGAACAACGGCGAACCGTATTGCTCAACCAGTTTCGCCACCGGCACACCGGCGATCTCGTCGCGGAATTGCGCTTCGCGCTTGCCGCCGAATTTGTTCAGCCCGCTGGCGTTATGGCGCACGATGACGGGTGCAACCCAGTTACGTTTTTTCTCGGTCAAGCGCATTGAAGTTCTCCTGCTTTGGCGTGCAGGGTCTCGCCCAGCACGGTGATGTTTTCAAATTCAGATAAAGACACGATGGCTTCTTCCGCGTAGCGGATAAACCACACGCCTGCGGGCGCTGGCGGCAATGGCGCGATACGTTCGCCCAGCGCCAGCTTCACCAGCAATTGCGGCAGATTGCGCTTCACGCCTGCGGTCAGATAAATCCATGCGGGGAAACGCGGATTGATCTCGATCAGATGCAACTTGCCGGATTCGTCGCGCAACATTTCCAGTTCAAAACCGCCGCGCCATTTTGTTGCCGCGCAAAAACGTTGCGCCGCTTGCAGCAATTCTTCGTCGTGGATGGAGATACCCGCCCAGCCTTTGCCCTTGTCGGTGAGCGCGCGTTTTTTCATCATCACCGCGCCCGCCAATTTGCCTGCGCCGTCGCCCACGCCCGCCAGATTCACTTCTTCGCCCGCCACCAGACTTTGCGCCAGCACCGGCAAGCCCCACTCTGCCGCGATGCGCCCGTATGCGGCCACCGCTTCATCCGCGTTGTGCGCCAGCTTGGCATCGTAGAACAAGCCTTTGACCATCAGCGGATACTTCCAGCCTTGCGCTTCGCAGCCATAAAAGAAACTCGATTGGTAAACCGCTTGCGTCTGCGGTACGGAGAGTCCCGCCAATTCCCCCAGTTCCGGCAAGCGGTCTTTATTGCGAAACTCCAACTGCTGCGCATTCGGCAAAAACGTGCGGATGCCCGCGCGGTTCAACGCGGATTCGATGCGCGCGAAACTCAGCATTTCAGAGTCCAGACAGGTAATCAACACATCAAAGCTTTCGCGTTCGTGCAGCTCGAAGATCCGCGCCAATAGGGCATCTTCACCATACGACGGATACGGCAGCAGGTAACCGGCATCGACAAAACCCCGGTGATACAGGCCGGGGTCCAATGCCTCATAACCCAGTCCCACGATGCGCATGTCCGCATTCGCTTCGCGCAGGCAACGTGCTACGGCCAGACCCGGACCGGGGTTGTCGGCACGCGCATTCATGCCGGTGACGGCGACGGTGAGTTTCATTTGAAAAAGTCCTTCAGACGGTCGGCGAAATCCAGCGCATCGCGCTTGATTTCTTCCGCCGTGGCATCGAACTGCTGCGCCAGTTTGCCCAGCAGCTTCGTCATGTCATCCTCCACCTGTGCCAGACGCAACATGGCCAAGCCGGTTTCGTTCACCGAAAAACTCTGGCCGGAAACCGGGTCGAACACGAAGCCGCTTTCGGACAGTGCCAGACGTTTGACAATGGCAGATGGGATCAACGATTGATGCGCCAGCTTGAGCGATGCGCATCCGCCTGTGCTGGCGGCAGCGGTTACACGGAATTCGACGGCGGTTTTTTTGGCGGCATTTAGCATGGCTATACTCCCGGTTGTTGTTTGGCTTCCCTCGCCGGACGGTTTGCTTTCCGGCATGGCTGGCATTCTCACCACGCTCGATTGCAGCCAACCCCGCCGCCGCATTACAAAATTGTCATGAATGTGTTTATCATCCGGCGCGTGCGGATAATGCCGACCATCAACTACTTGCAGAGAAATGCCGATGAAAACTTTGCTGATTGAAGACGAAAAGAAGATCGCCGATTTCGTGTGTGCCGGGCTGAAGGAACAGGGCTTCGCCGTGGATCATTGCGACAACGGCAACGACGGTTACGACAAGGCCAGCAGCGGGGTGTATGACGTGATCGTGCTGGACATCATGTTGCCGGGGCGCGACGGACTGTCCATCCTCAAGGGCTTGCGCAAAGCGGGCAGCACCACGCCGGTGATCCTGCTCACAGCACGCAACGAGCTGGATGACCGCATCGAAGGACTCAACCTGGGCGCGGACGATTATTTGTCCAAACCGTTTTTCGTCGAAGAGCTGGTGGCGCGCATCCACGCCATGCTGCGGCGCATTTCCGGCGAGCGGCAAAACGTGTTGGCCGTGGGCGACCTGCGTCTGGACCGCATCTCGCGCGAAGTGACGTGGAAAGAACAGACGGTGGATTTGACCGGACGCGAATTCAATCTGATCGAATATTTGATGCGCTCACCGGGACGCGTGTTCACCCGCACGCAAATTCTAGAACACGTGTGGGACTACGACTTCGACCCCAGCACCAACATCGTCGATGTGTGCATTCAGCGCATCCGCAAAAAAATCGGCCTCGCCAGCGACGGCGAATCGCCCATCGAAAGCGTGCGCGGGATAGGGTATCGGTTTAGAAAGTTGGGTGGCCTAAATTCATAAAATCAAAACCTTTTGCCACAGAGAACACAGAGATCACAGAGAACTTCGCGTAAGCATCACAGCTCACTTGCCCATCTCAAGATCGTCATTCAAAGCTACTGATTTCTCTGTGTACTCTGTGTTCTCTGTGGCTAAAATGTTTTTGACTTTAATACTCTGGAAACTGCAATGAACACCACTCTCGCCGAGCTCGCCAAAACCGAACTGTTCCGCGATGTGCCTGACGTTATTCTGCGTCAGGTATTCGACCACACCGCGCTGCGCGAATTGGCGCTGGGTGAAATTTTGCTGTCGCCGGAACGTGCCAACCAGCACGTGTATGTGCTGCTCTCCGGCGCGCTTTCCTTGCGCTTCGATGCGCCACATTCGCCCGAGGTGCGCGAACTGGCGGCGGGGGTTTCCGTGGGTGAGATGTCGGCCATCGACGACACGCCGCCGTCTGCTTACGTCATCGCAAAAACGCCCAGCCGCGTGCTGCCCATCCATCGCGACATGCTGCAACAACTAGTCGAGGAGTCGCACCCCATCGCGCGCAATCTGCTGCGCCTGATGAGCCAGTGGATCAAGGCCAACACGCGCCATATCGCCAACGACCAAACGCAGATCCAGCGCCTCACCGCGACCATACGCCGCGTCACCGCGCAGGGCTTGGATCAGCGCATTCCCACCGGGCCGCAAGACCGCGACTTTGCCGAACTGATCGCGGTGTTCAACGAAATGCTGGAACGATTGGAGCGCAGCTTCAAACAGGCTTCGCGATTTTCCGGCGATGCTGCGCACGAACTGAAAACGCCGCTGGCGATTCTGCAAGGCCAGATCGAGCAGGCGATCAATCAGGCGGAGGCAGGTTCGCCTATCCAGATCGTGCTCTCCGGCATTCTGGATGAAGTGCGCCGCTTGTCCGGCATCTCGAAAAAACTCTTGCTGCTGGCGCAGGCCGATGCCGGGCGGCTGCGCCTGCATCGCATGCCGTTCGATCTCACCGCTTCGCTGCAAGACCTGGTCGAGGATGCGCGCATGCTCGCGCCACAGTTGCGGGTGAGCGACGACATCGCTCTGGGCATCACGCTGCAAGTCGATGGCGATCTGTTGCGGCAAGCGCTGCTCAATCTGGTCAGCAACGCGATCAAATACAACATTGATGGCGGCTGGATCCGCCTTGCGGCAACACAGCACGAGCAGCGTGTGGAAGTGCGCATCAGCAATGCTTCGCACGGTATTGCGGCGGCGGATAGCGGCATGCTGTTCGAGCGCTTTTACCGCGCCGACCCCGCACGCAGCCGCAACATCGAAGGCACGGGTTTGGGGCTGAGTCTGGCACGCGAGATCGCGCGCGCGCATGGTGGAGATTTGGAATTGGAGAAAAGTGCGGCGGATGAAGTGAGTTTTTGTTTAGCGCTGCCGCTCTAATTCCCGCCAGTACAAAAAAAATCCCCGGCGCAACGCCGGGGATTTTTTTGCCGCCAGTTAAATCACTTTGGCTGAGCAGTGCTGCCTGTCGTACCGCTACTACCGCCACCCGCTGCCGCCGCAACCACGGCGATGCCAGCCGCTGCCGCAACCACGGTGGTGGTGCTGATGCCGCCGACCGCTGCCGCACTCGCACCAGCTCCCGTTCCGGTTGCAACAGGTGCTGCCACCGGAGGAACAGGAGGTGCGGGTACGGGCGCTGGAGCTGCCACCGGAGCGGGAGCTGGAGCAGGCGCTGTAACCGGAGACGGAGCCGGTGTCGGTGCCGCCGGAGTTGGAGCAGGAGCTGTGGCTGGCGCTGGAGCCGCTGCCGGAGCGGGAGTCGGTGCGACAGCCGGGGTCGCCGCTGGCACAGGAATAGAGCTGAGATGACCGAACAATCCCACCGGCAATTGCGCGGCAGAAACCAGAGTGGCCAATGCGGTCGCGGATGAAACTACCGCAGTCTGTCCGGCAACGAGCGCCAATGTACCGGCCTGATTGGTAATGCCGATGCCGCCTTGTTCAACCTGGCTGTAAACTTTTTTCCCGTCGATGACGGTCAAAAAATTGGTTCCGCGAATGCCGATCGTTGCGGTCGGTGTCGCCAGTTTGAACGCGGATTTTCTGGTCTTTCCGATCAGGCCGGTGACGAAACGCATGCCGCCTTTAATCGCCGAAAAAAACACGCTGCTCTTCTTCAGCTAGATCGGAAGAGCGTCGTGTAGGGAAAGAGTGTAGATCTCGGTGGTCGCCGTATCATTAAAAAAAAA
>FZPU01000110.1_pt1 | contig 21090 bp, 24 predicted proteins | sample 1534781 | NCBI WGS metagenome assembly FZPU01 (sample SAMEA104161949, study PRJEB21768) | metagenome | isolation source: underground water
TTTTTTTAATGATACGGCGACCACCGAGATCTACACTCTTTCCCTACACGACGCTCTTCCGATCTGATCATGGCGTTACGCGCTTGAATCTTGTCGCCCATCTGGCGGATCACGTCCGCATTTGGGCCGATGAATTTGATGTCGCGGCGCGCGCAAATTTCCGCCAGCTCGGGATTCTCGGAAAGAAAACCATAGCCGGGATGCAGCGCATCGCAACCGGATGTCACCGCGATATTGACGATGTTATGCGCATTAAGGTAGCCGGAAACCGGCTCGGAACCGAGATGGTAAGCTTCATCCGCTTTCTTGACGTGCAAGGCATGGCGATCAGCGTCGGTGTAAATAGCCACCGACTTGATGCCCATTTCCGAGCACGCACGCACGATACGGACTGCAATTTCCCCCCGGTTGGCGACGAGTATTTTATTAATCACTTGGTTATTCCCAATTTTCGGCACGCAAACCAGCGGATTGTAACATCCGAGCCGGTTTAGTAAACCTGCTTTGGCTGGGGCTTTGCCACCTCTGAACGGATAATCCCAAGAAATGGGCAGTTACGGCTCACGCCAATTGCACCATTCCCGCCGCCTTGACTGCCGCTTTGTCGAAACTGACCGTGTGATCGCAGCCATGCGCACCACCTTCGCGTTCGATCAAACAATCAGCAAAATCGGCCTTGCCATTTCTGAACAAGCGCACCGCCTGCCACACCACTTCCGTTTCTTGCACCAGCAATTGCTTGACCCTCAGCAGCCGCTCTACAATCTCGATGACTTCATCCTTGGTGCTGCCGTAGCAGCCTTCCAGCACCCAAACCACCTCAACCAGAGAAACCAGGGAAATAAAACCGGGATTCGATACCGAAAGCGTTTGTTCGATCAACTTCGTCGCCAAGGCCGACTGCGCCTCATCATCCTGCGCCAGATAACGCACCAACACATTCGTATCCAGACCGATCATTTATTTGCACCGCGCTGGGCAATCGCCGCGTTCATTGCGTCCAGCGATACTGGCGCAGCGGGCTTGCGCACCAAGCCTTTCAGCGAAGTCACCTCCTCGACCGCAGCCATAATACCGAACTGATTGTTCCCAAAATCGACAAAATCAACTCGGTCGCCCTGATCCAGCCCCAACTTTTTGCGCACATCCTGCGGAATCGTCACCTGACCTTTACTGGACATCACAGCAGTGGACATGACACACCTCCAATTATTTATTAATTCTTACTTTATGGTAAGGAATGAATGGAGTCAACCTTGGCAACAAAAACAACTACCTTACCCGCAGGGCAGCAAATACGGGCATCTACAATGATTGCATCACGTAGATCGCCTATTGACGGGCGTTGCGACGTGATTATATTTTTGATAATTGGTGTGTTAATTTATCGAAATGTCGTAATGCAAGACTTGACCCCAATTTTCGCGGGCATCTGCGATGCGTTAATTTGTGAATCGCCTATTGACGGGCGTTGCGGGGCAGTGCGATTGAAGTTGACATCACTGTTTGCAGGTGCGGATAAAACCACGAGAGGGGATCTAGATGAGTGAGGGCGGGGATGTTCGGAGCAGGTTGGATAAGGCCAACACTGTTGCGCGGAAACGAGGGAGTGCCCCCAATGGTTCGGGGTCTTTCAAGGCAGGAAGGCAACAGACAAGCCCCCCCGTTCGCGCGCGGGAAAAATCAAATGGCGTTTTACAGGATGTGGCGGCAAAGTTCTGCGCATACTTGGTTAGGCCGCATTTCTCGCTCTATTTTGCCTTAGGTATCTTGTTGGCATTTCTAGATCGCATGTTTGGCATACAGATATTGCAAGGGAACGAGTTTTTTCTTTCTGGTCTTGTTATGCCGCCAATTATTCTAATGTTTGGTTTACAGGGCATGCTTTTTTGCGTGCATTTTTATAAGGAACAATTCAGGAAGTTGGTTCCTTACAATCCCCTTAGCCAAGGCTCATTTTTTATACCTGGTACGGATAAAACATTCTATGAAACGATTACTGGCGACATAGGACTGTCTAGAAAAATTGCGGGTTACATGTATGCGCTGTCTAAACCAATAACGTTTACTTTGTCCGGCGCGATACTGACAGCGGTTATTGGGCAGAACTTCTGATTTTGATAGATAAATAGAACGAGCTAAATTGCCAAAAAGGGGACAGATTTATTTATTCAACCGAGCGGCGTGAGTATGAATGACTATTTGAACTGCCTCCTGAGAATTCCCCACTGCTGCGGCCATTGCGCCATCGGGTCGCGGGTGTAACCGCTTTTGCCGAACTGGTTCCAGCGTCCGACGACGTAGCACAGCAGCAGGTTGGCATGCGCGCCTATGTCGGCATCGGCATCCAGTTTGCCCTGGGTGGCGGCGATGCGCAGGGATTGTTTGAGGGTGGTTTCGATGCGGTCGAGGAACTGGTTGATACGCTGTTGCAGTCGCTCGTCTTCGTTCACCAGCGCGTCGCCGATCAGCACGCGCGTCATGCCACGATTCTTTTGCGCAAAGCCGAGCAGTAACGCGAGGATGCCTTCCACTTGTTTCAGTCCATCCTGCTCTTCGGTGGCGATTTTATTGACCAGGCCGAACACGGTCTGTTCGATGAATTCGATGAGACCTTCAAACATTTGTGCTTTGCTGGCGAAATGGCGATACAGCGCCGCCTCGGACAGTTCGAGCCGCGCCGCCAGCGCCGCCGTGGTGATTTTCTCGCCCTTGGGCTGCTCCAGCATCTCGGCCACGGTTTGCAGGATTTGCAGTTTTCTTTCGCCCGGTTGTTTGGTTGCCATTTCTTACTCCCTCAAAACAAATTAACCGCGTGGGCACAAGAACGTGCCCACCCTACAGTTTGCCAACTGCACGCGGCAATTCCAGCACGTCGCGTATTTTTACATCCACATAACTCGGCGCACGCAACGCATCGCTCACCCACACGGTGCGCATGCCCAGCCGCTTGGCGGTGAGCAAATTTTCCGCGCTGTCTTCCACCATCACACACTGCGCTGCGTTTAGATGATGCTTGCGCAACAGGCGGCGAAAGCCTTCCGTTTGCGGCTTGGGTTTGTAGCGCGAATGTTCGATGGAAAACACGTCGTCGAACAAATCTTCAATCCGCAACAGCTTCAACACCGCTGTCGCGTAATGCAGCGGCGCGTTGGAGAACACCACTTTTTTGCCCGGCAACTGCTTCAACAGATGGCGCAAGCGCGGTTGACGCAGCACCATTTTCGTCAGTTCCGGGAACTGGTGTGTGTGCCACAAAAAATGATCGGGATCGGTATTGTGGTGTTTTATCAGCCCGCTCAACGTCGCGCCGTAACGCTGCCAATAATCCACGCGCATCGCATTCGCTTCGTCTTCGCTCAACTGCAAATGTTCTTGCAGATACGCAGTCATGCTGCGATTGATGTGAGGGAAGATGTGCGGCGTTGCGTCGTGCAGCGTGTTATCGAGATCGAAGATCCAGACGCGCTCGTTCACTTGCTCTTGATGAGCGTGCCCACCCCTTCATCGGTCAAAATTTCCAGCAGCAGCGCATGCTCCACGCGCCCGTCGATGATATGCACCGAACGCACGCCGCCGCGCGCCGCATCCAGCGCCGAGCTGATCTTGGGCAACATGCCGCCGGACAACGTACCGTCCGTTACCAAGTCGTCGATTTGTTTGGGTGTGAGGCCGGTGAGCAGGTTGCCATTTTTGTCCAGCACGCCCGGCGTGTTGGTCAGCAACACCAGCTTTTCGGCATGCAACACTTCCGCCAATTTACCCGCCACCACGTCGGCATTGATGTTCAGTGTCTCACCATCGGGCGACACGCCGATAGGCGCGATGACCGGGATGAAATCGCCGGAATCGAGGAAGGTGATGATCGCCGGATCGATTTTGTTGATGTCGCCGACCAGCCCGATGTCCAGCATTTTGCCCGGTTCGTCGTTGCTTTCCAGCAGCAGTTTGATGGCACGGATAAATCCGCCGTCCTGCCCGGTCAGGCCAACCGCTTTGCCGCCGTAGCGATTGATGAGATTGACGATGTCTTTGTTGACCTTGCCCAGCACCATCTCGACCACATCCATGGTCTCTTCATCGGTGACGCGCATGCCCTGGATGAACTCGCCCTTCTTGCCAACTTTTTGCAACATCTCGTTGATCTGCGGGCCGCCGCCATGCACCACCACCGGGTTCATGCCGACCAGCTTGAGCAACACCACATCACGCGCAAAACCCTCTTGCAGCTTGGGGTCGGTCATAGCGTTGCCGCCGTATTTGATGACGATGGTTTTATCGAAAAAGCGCTGGATATAGGGCAGCGCTTCGGAAAGAGTGCGGGCTTTTTGCGCGGCGGTGGCAGGGGTCAATGGCATGGTTTTGTCCTCAAAAAATCTGCGCGCATTCTACCGCAACCAAAACGAAACGGGCGGCATGTAGCCGCCCGTTTGCGAGGAAGTTAACGCTTCCTTACTGATGGTCTTTCGCGTTTGGATTATTGTAATGCCCGTAACTCAATTCCAGCGCTTTGACCTCGGCCTCGACCTGAACCGTCTGCGGTTTGCCCGCCACTTCGACCACCAGCGTGACTGGCACAACATCGCCCGTGAGCAGCGGCTGTTTCAGCCCGACCAGCGCCAGATACATGCCGCGCGAACCGAAGATAATGCTGCTATGCGCCGCCACCTTCAAACTCTCCACGGTGCGCGTTTGCATCTTGCCTTGATGCATCACCACCGCCTGAATCTCGCCCGAAGCCGCGACCGGGCTGCTCACCGACAATAGGCGCGACGGCTTGGTGGCATACAAATTCAACTGCACCGTGGCCGAAGTTTGATCCGGCACGCTTTCGCGCATCCAGACTTTTTCCACCATCACGTCGTTCGCACCCGCCCAAACATTTCCCGCCAACAACAAAGTCACCGTACAGATCAGTTTGTGCAACATGCGAACCTCCGATAGTTTTTAGTGCTGCATTTGCCCGTGTTGAACCGATCCGGCGAGCGGCTTAATTTCCGCATTCGCCTTGACCTGTTCCTCTTTACCACCGGCGAGACGCACCGTCAACGTGACTTCGGTTTGCTCTCCCGCCTTGAGCGGCTTTTTCAAACCCATCAGCATCAAGTGATAACCCGCTTGACCCAAATCCATGGCCTTGTCTGCCGCCAGATCAATCGAATCAACCTGGCGCATTTTCATCACGCCGTTCTCGTGAACCATGCTGTGCAACTCGGACACTTTTGCATCCTTGCAGGACACGCCCACCAGCTTCGCCGCCTGTTTGCTGGTAATCACCAGCTGCACCATCGCCGCATCCTGCCCCGGCGCTGTGGCGCGCGACCACGCATCACTCACTGTCACTTCGCCCGCATTCGCCTGAACCGCAACCAACATCGCCAACAAACCCAGAATTCTTTTCATTTCCATCTCCTGAATAAAAATGCGCCACAACTTGCGATGTGGCGCGTCATTTTAGCCTGATTTCACCCATTACAAATCGAAGTTTGCCTTCACCCGCGCATTTCAAATTAAACCTCAATATTGCCCCACGGATAATCCGCAACTCATTCTATAAATAATTACCAAAGACACGCTGCGGCATTTTGTCGCACCCCACCTCAAGCGAACGCCATACAGGCCAAACATAGTAAAATCCGCCCGGTTTTTTGATCGTATCAAGCACCATTCAGACATTAGGACACCATCATCAAATTCCCTTTGAAATTCATGGCAGCGCTGCTTGCCGCTTTTCCGCTTGCGGCAATTGCTCAGGATGCCGAGCTTGACACTGTAGTAGTCACCGCCACAAAGTCCACCGACCCGACCCAGGGCGCACCCGGCCCGAACAAGTCGGGGTTGGCCTCGCAGCGTGCCGCGTCCAGCGACAGCGCCCGGCTGTTGCAGGACATTCCCGGCGTGAGTCTGTACGGCGCGGGCGGCGTTTCCAGCCTGCCGGTGGTGCACGGTCTGGCGGATGACCGCGTGCGCGTGCAGGTGGACGGCATGGACTTGATCGCCGCTTGCCCCAACCACATGAACTCGGCGCTGTCCTACATCGACCCAACTCAGGTCGAAAACGTGCAGGTATTTGCCGGCATCACTCCGGTCAGCGTAGGCGGCGACAGCATTGGCGGCACAATCAAAGTGAAATCAGCCGCGCCGGAGTTTGCCGAGTCCGACGAAAAAATGCTGCACAAAGGCCAGCTCGGCGCGTTTTACCGCAGCAACGGCCACGCCCGTGGCGGTAACGTGGCGGCGACAATTGCCACCGCACTACTGCACTTGTCGTATCGCGCATCCGGCGCAAAATCCGATAACTACACCGCTGCTGCCGACTTCAAAACCGCCGGGCCGGGAACGACCGGCGGGCCGTGGCTGGCGGGCAACGAGGTGGGTTCAACCGCGTATCAATCGCAGAACCAGAACATCGGCATCGCGTTGAAACACGAGAATCATCTGCTCCAGTTCGACATTGGCGCACAGCATCTGGCGTTCGAGGGTTTTCCCAACCAGCGCATGGACATGACCGGCAACGACAGCACGCAATTCAACCTCGGTTACCACGGGCAATACCAGTGGGGCGTGCTGGAAGCGCGCGCTTACGCCCAGCACACCGACCACGCCATGAATATGGGACCGGATCGTTTTTCCTACGGCACGCTGGGCATGCCCATGCTGACCCAGGCCAGAACCATTGGCGCAAACGGGCAAGGCAACATCGTGCTTTCCGAGCGCGACATCCTGCGCCTAGGAGCCGAATACCAGCAATACACGCTGAACGACTGGTGGCCGCAGGCGGGCGGTGCGATGGGTCCCAACACGTTCTGGAACATCGACTTCGGCAAGCGCGACCGCATTGGCACCTACGGCGAATGGGAAGCATTCTGGAGTCCGAAGTGGGTGAGCCAATTGGGAATACGCAGCGACACCATCAAAACGGATGCATCCCCCGTGCAGGGCTACGACAACGGCTTACCCGCCGCGTGGGGAAACGATGCAGCAGCATTCAATGCGCTTGACCACCAGCGTACCGATCACAATTGGGACATGACCGCGTTGGCGCGCTACTCGCCGGACGCGACACAGACTTACGATGCGGGCTATGCGCGCAAATCCCGCTCGCCAAACCTCTACCAGCGCTACCCTTGGTCAACCAATGCAATGGCTGATCTGATGAATAATTTTGTCGGCGACGGCAACGGTTACATCGGCAATGTCGACCTGAAGCCGGAAGTAGCCCATACCCTCAGTGGCGGCGGCGACTGGCACGATGCCGAAGAGGAGCAATGGGAAATAAAGGCGACAGGCTACTTCACCTATGTTCGTGACTACATCGATGCACGCCGCTGCAATTTCGGCGGGTGTGGGCCCTCGTACGCGATCAGGACGACAGGATTTGTGCATCTCCAGTATGTGAATCAATCGGCCCGTCTCTATGGATTGGACTTGTCTGGTCATCTGTTGTTGAACAAGACCGGCGAATACGGGAGTTTTACTGCAACCGGATTGCTGAATTATGTCAGGGGAGAGAATCGCACCACAGGCGACAATCTCTACAACATCATGCCGCCGAATTTGAAACTGGCTGTAGTTCAACATCTGGGGGGGTGGAGCAACACCGCCGAGGTTCAACTGGTCGCCGCAAAGACCCATGTGTCGCAAGTCAGGGACGAAATGAAGACCGCTGCTTACGCCTTGTTCAACTTGCGCAGCAGCTGCGAGTGGAAACAAGTTCGTCTCGACATCGGTATCGAGAATTTGTTTAACCGGCACTATTCGTTGCCGCTGGGGGGAGCTTATGTCGGTCAGGGTAACTCAATGACGACCGATGGCATTGCATGGGGCGTTCCCGTTCCCGGCATGGGGCGCTCGCTCAATGCCGCGTTGAACCTGCGCTTCTGACACATCGGGACGGAACAACATGAATATTGCAAACAACCTACTCAAAACGTTTGCCCTGAGCGCTTTGGCAGTGATGACATTGATCGGCTGCGGGCGCGGTGGGGCGACGATCAAAGCCAACCCGCAAACCATCAGCTTCGCCGCCGCGCCCGTGCTGCTATTGCACGGCAGCGCCGCCGTATCGGCCTCGGCCAGCTCCGGCCTCGCCGTCAGCTACAACAGCGCCACGCCCGCGATCTGCACGGTGGATGCGGCGAGCGGGCTGGTTGCCGCTTTGGCGGCAGGCATCTGCTCCATCGCCGCCGATCAATCCGGAAACAACGAGTTCGCTCCGGCAACGCAGTCCACACTCAATCTGCCCGTGGTTATCAATCCCATACAGAGCATCAGCTTCGCCGCCGCGCCCACGCTGACCGTATTTGGCACGGCCACCGTCACGGCCATGGCCACCTCAAACCTTGCGGTCAGCTACAGCAGTACCACGCCGACAGTCTGCTCGGTAAATGCGAGTACTGGGCTTGTAACAAACATTGTGGCGGGCGATTGCATCGTCGCGGCCAATCAAGCGGGCGATGCCTTCTACAACATAGCGCCGCAGGTCACCCAAACCCTGACAGTTAGCGCATGGGCAGGACCGATCACTGCGCCCGGCGCACCGACGGGCGTTACGGCCACGACGGGAAATACGCCGAACACAGTGACGGTCAGCTTCATTGCCCCCTCATCCAGCGGCGGCAGTCTTGTCACTGGCTATAACGTAATTTCCAACCCGGCAGGCATCTCCGCGACAGGTGTCACATCTCCCATCACGGCATCTTGCCCCCCCCCGTGTACGGGTTACTCTTTCTCGGTGGTTGCCACCAACATTGCCGGTAGCGGTGCGGCTTCAGCCCAAGCGGATGTGCTGACCAACTATAACGTCCACGTCACTATTCGTGAGCCAGACACCCAACCCAGAGATTCGATATTCATCGGCTCATTCACTTTCAACTCCACGGTCGGCACGGTATCGGATCTTCATGGCATTCTGAGCGAATCCATGACGGGCGACCTGATCGCCTACCCGAATGACACCATGACCTGGCTGACGCTGAATAACCAGCTGTCATCGGTATATGACGCGACGCTGGGAGGGCTGCTGGTAACCACGTTTTTGTTGCCTACCACCCACACATTTTCTGCAAATCCGGCTCTCGGTGGCAGCGATGGATGGGCTCCGGGTTCGGGCAAGGGGCTGTACTACGGTTACCCTGGCGCAAATCCGGGCAACGCCTACGCCACGATATTCGTCAACCTTGCCGACCCGAGCGCAGCACCGACCTTCGCCCAGATTCAAGCATTGGCCTATGCGGACTGCGCTGCGGGCGGAATGATGGGGAGCACTTGCATGACGGGGTATGGTGGCGTTGGATCGATGGGTGGATACCCCATAGCCCAAACGATAACGAAACAATAGCGATTGTTGCTGCTGATAAATCGCCGAACCTAAAATCCGCAGTTGAGGTTGTTTGTAGGAGCGAATTCATTACGATTCTATGAATTGGCGAAGTATTCATCATCAACTGCGACTTTAAGGTTAATGATGAATTGCTGAAACGTACTGCGGTTATGCAGCAAAGCAACGCTATGGATTGATATCGGGCGCAATATAAAGCCGCTCATGTTTATTACTCCAAACACAAACGGCTTCACGCTTCGATCTTGATTGGCGATTGTTATTGTTTCGTGATGACCTGCGATACCGGCGTTCCGCTCATTGTTCCCAATACCCCATATCCCGCCACCGTCGTCCCTGTCATACAAGAAGACATCATCATGCCACCGGGGGTGCAATCTGCGTAAGCCAATTTGTCGATTTGAGCTTGTAAAGCTGTTGTCGTCGGATCTGCAAGATTGATGAATACCATAGCGTAGGCATTATTATTGTTGGGCGTACTAGAACTTAAGCCAAAGTACTGCGTCCCTCCAGGGGCAAATCCTCCACCATCGAAAGTGTCTGTCGTATTTAACGCAAAGGTGGTCACCAATAACCCAACCACACCACCTAACGTAACAGGCACAGCTGATAACTGATTATTGAGTGCCACCGTGGTCATCGAAATACTGCCATAACACATCATCCCAGAACAACCAGCCGGCTTTGTCATGGATTGGGTTAGCGAACCGGTCAGATTCGATACCGTGTGATTTGTCGCATCGTAGGTGAACGACCCTGTGAATATCGTATCGTTCGGCTGCGTCATCGGCTCATGGAAAGTTTCGACGATTTTGTAAAAATTCAAACTGCCGGTACTGGCCGCCGCACTACTTCCCGCGCCGTTGGCGGCGACCACCGTGTAGGTGTAAGCGGTTTGCGGGGTCAGCCCGGTCACGGTGATCGGCGAAGCCGTCCCGCTTGCCGTGATGCCACCGGGATTGGCGGTTACGGTATATCCGGTGATGGCGCTACCGCCGTTAGAAGCGGGTGCGGTGAAACTGACTGAGGCCGTCGTACCGACGGTAGTGCCCATGGCCACGCTCACGCCAGTCGGCGCACCGGGCGCACTGACAGAAGTGCTGCTACCTCCCGAACCCAGGCAGGCGGCGAGGAGCATGGCGCTCATGACAATCGATATTTTCTTGAACATATTATTTTGACTCCCTTAAATTGTTTTTTTAAATGCAGTGCTCCTGCCCAAGCGGAGCACAGGGACGCATGTTATGGAGTTTTGCTTCCAAGTAAATGCGGCATTTTGTCGCAGCGCGCATTTTGCCCGGCACGAAAACCGAAGAGCCCCGATCCAACCATCCACCTTGCCCGCAAGCCCCTATTCACGGCCATCTCCATCAAGCGCATGATGCGGATCGCCTATTGGCGGGCATCTTCAAGGTTCGACACTTTGCAATCGCAAAACAAAACGCCCCGTGACCGGGGCGTTTTGTTTGGATGCTGTTCAGAAAATTAACCGGCCAGTATTGCCGAGCCTTATTTGGCTGTTGCCGTTTGGAACGGGTCGGCGTAGCGCGGGTTGGTGAGCAGCGATTCGTCGGTCAGTGTTTTCAGGAAAGCGATGATGTCGGCTTGTTCCGCAGGATTCAGCTTGATCTTGTTCAAGCGTTTGTCCTTGAACGGATTACTCCGACCGTCGCCCTTGTTCGGGCCGGAGGTAATGTTGCGCCCGTGAGCTGCATAATTTTTCAGCGCCTCTTCCAAGCTGGAAACCGAACCATCGTGCATATAGGGCGCGGTGACCGCAATATTGCGCAAGCTCGGCACACGGAACTTGCCCATATTGTCGGCTTGTTGCGCCATCACGAAAATAAGTCCGATATTGCTGTCAGGGTAAGCGCCTTTACCATCAACGTTGTATAACCCTGTATTGTGAAACGGTGTTTTCGATTGGGGCGAATTCGCGGTAATTGTTTGATCGGAAAAATTGAAACCGCTGTGGCAAGTCGAGCATTGCGCCTGCTCGCTAAAGAACAGTTTGCGTCCGTGCTCTTCGGTCGCAGAGAGTTTCGCTTCGCCCCGCAGCACTTGATCGTATTTCGAATTTGTCGAAATCACCCCGCGCTCGAATGTCGCTATCGCCATGATGATGTTGTTAAACCCGACAGGATCGACCTGGTTCGGGAAGGCCGCGTCAAACATGATCTGGTAGTTCGGATCACTCCTGAAACGTTGCAAGACTTCAGCCTTGTTGTCATCGTTAATCCCCAACTCCACAGCAAGATTATCCACAAACATTGGCACGGCAGCCTGTATCTCCAGCGTGTACTGCGAAGGATTGGCCCAGGTCAGCGTCGGGTAATAGGCGGAATTAACGATGCTCATCGCGCCGCGCGGAGTTTTATCTCCAGTCGTGCCGGTTGACACAGCTTTTCCATCGGTAAAAGCAAGATACTGAAAATGGCACGATCCGCAACCCATGGTTCCATTACCGGAAAGCCGTTTGTCGAAAAACAGATGGCGACCCAATTCGAACTTGGCGACCGTCATCGGATTATCCGCAGGCACCCATGGCTGCGGGATGCCCTCAGGCAAATTCCAATGCCATTCACCTTGCAAATTCGGCAATGTTGAAAGAAAAACCGGAGTGACTTCATTTGCCTTATTGGGCAAGGGAATCACTCCGGCAACCAGTAAGCCAGCCACCACCGCAGCAGTAGCCAGCCCTGCGACTAGGGCAGGCTTTTTCATCTCATCACCTCACGACGAACACAGACTGCACCGCTTCGCCAAAACTAGTGGATGATGGCGCGACCGGAGTCGTTACCGTCGAACCATTGCCTATGCTCACGCCCAGTGCGTTGAAAATCGGCGCGCATTCTGGATCGGTTCCGGTGGACATACATCCAGGCGAACCACCTGCATCAAACGTCAAGTCCGCTTTCTTGAAGAGTTGCGCAATATCCAATGCGATCACGTTGGTGGCTGTACTGCCTGTATCGAAGATGCCAAAGGTCATATCCACCCGGTTTGGATTGGTACACACGGTATCCTGCCCCGTCACTGGATTACCTGTACAGCCTGTCGAACCCAGATGCACGGGCCACTTCGGGGTCGTTGCTACTAGGCTGGCGGCTGTAGGCTTAGTGATCACAGCGGGAGGGTTCGGCACGAATTCGATCTTGGTGAACTTGCGACCTGCCTGCCATGGCCAACTCATATCAGTATTTTGCAACGGTGCCGCCGTGCCAACCGTAGCAGTCTGATTGCTATGGTTCATGCGTGAAACGCCATCTTCCGCTTTAACGGGCACACCCAGTGTCATGCTGAGTCCGGTGTAAGTTCCCGGTTTAACCTTGCCGACGATTTGGGCGTTGAACGTCGTCGTACAGGCAGTCGTGCCATTTACGCTAGCCACATGGCCAAAGTCCAACAACGCTACGCCTTTCTCTTGATATGCCGACTTGTCAAGAATCACAGGTACTGGATTTCCGTTGCTGTCGATCAACTTTACATTGGAGATGTAGAAACGCAGATCGGCCATCGTACCGGTAGTGGTTTGTGCGCCGACTGTCGTCGGATCAGCAACCGCAGAAGCAGCCGCCGCAGGCATCGCCAATGTTGTACTTGCCGCCACGCCGGAAGCGTATGCGCTGTATTGGCGATCCCAAAGCGTGTTATTGATTGTCAGTGGTGTGCCACAACGAATACCGGCAGTCGCGCCATTTACCACATCAAAATTAATTGTGACGCTCTGGGTCGCAGCGGCTATCGCACCCAAGTACGCAGCGTTATAAGTGCCAACAACCGCGCTGGCCGGATTTGCCGCTGCCACGCCGGATCCGCCCAAAACGCCTTGGTTTTGCAGCTCGCCCAAAGCGGCTTCCATCAGGATGGCATTCAATTGCTTACCGGACGCACCGCCTGCGTTGGCAGCATTCACTTTGATCGAATTGACCAGTACGCGAGCCGCCTTGTGAACATCGCTATAACCCTTCGCAATGTAATCATCCAAGGGACTGATGGTGGTCGGAATGCCCGTTGCTGTCTGCACATTTGCTACAGCAGAAGCTTGGGATAATGCCATATTCTTCAGCATCTCCTGATGCACCAGCGAACTCAATGGCGTAATAATTCCATTCCCTTTTGGTGCGGCCAGTGTGAATGCTTGACCAACCGTTGAGGCGGGGAAGTCCATATCTACTGCCGACGCGGGGATTTCAGCCACAACTGCATAAGCCGCAATGTCAGCCGCAGACAGTCCCGGAATCGCATACACGCCGCTGGCATTGGTCAGCGCGGAGGGCTCGCCGGAATCGCACACGGTGTTGCTGTTCTTGTCCAGGCAAACCGTCACGCCGGAAAGATAGCCGTCCGCCACGATACCGGACAGGGTAGATGTCCCGCTTCCAGAGGAAGAACTGCCCCCGCCGCCGCAACCCGCGATCAATGCCGCGATCGCGGTCATCGCGATGCCCAGTTCCGCCAGCCTTTTTGCATTGCGTTCAAAATTCATCATGCCTCCTGTTTGTTTGCAGTTAACGACCGGACCATCATTCCGTCCGCAAAAAATTCAGGTTTGCATGTTAGGGATTTCCCCATTGATGTAAATGCGGCATTTTGTCGCACCCCAGTATTGGCGGGGCTTTGCTAGAATCCGCCCATGAACTCTTCCCTGCTCGCCACCCAGACCGGCCACTCTCATCTGCGCCGCCTTTTTCTGTTGCGCTGCATCGCCATCCTCGCGCAGTTCGCCACGCTGATTCTGGTGCACCGCTTTCTCAGCAAAGACTTCGCCTGGACACCGATGCTGGGCGCGGTGTGCTTGCTGACGCTGGCGAACGTGTTGACTTGGTGGCGACTATCGCTGGATTTTCCGGTGGGCAATCTGGAGTTGTTTTTGCAGTTGAGCGTAGATGTGCTGGTGCTCACGGTGTTGCTGTATTACGGCGGCGGCTCGACCAACCCGTTCGTGTCGATCTACCTGCTGCCGCTGGTGATCGCCGCCGCCACGCTGCCGCGCCGTTTCACCTGGGGCATGGCCGCGCTCACGCTGTCCTGCTACAGCTTGCTGATGGTGTGGCATGTGCCGCTGCCGACGGGCGACGCGCACGCGCAACACCAGCAGGCAGCCGCGCCCATGGATCACAGCCAGCACCTGATGCAACCGCTCGCCGCCACCTCGGATTACTGCACCACCCGCCCCGAGTCAGGCGTGGCGGAAGCCACCGCAACGCCGCTCAGCGATGCGTTCAACACGCACGTGCTCGGCATGTGGCTGGGCTTCGTCATCAGCGCGGTGGTGATCGCCTATTTCGTGGTGGAGATGGCGCGTGCGGTGCGCAGCCGCGATGCGCAACTCAACCGCATCCGCGAGGAAACCTTGCGCAACGAGCGCATCGTGTCGCTCGGTACGCTTGCCGCAGGCGCGGCGCATGAACTGGGCACGCCGCTGGCCACCATGTCGGTGGTAATCGGCGAGTTGCGCCACGACACGCCCACGCCCGAAGAATTGCAAAGCAGCCTGAGCATCCTCGACGATCAGGTGAAAGCCTGCAAACGCATCCTCAATACGCTGATCCACCATGCGCAGGAAACGCCCGACGTGTTGCCGGTGGAAGCCTTCGTGCACGGCGTACTGGATGAATGGCAGCTGCTGCGCCCCACCGTGCATTACCGCTATCAAATCTCCGGCGCACAACCCGCGCCGCAATTGCGCGCCGATCCGGCCTTGCGCGCCGCGCTGTTGAATCTGCTCAACAACGCCGCCGATGCCTCGCCGGATGAGATGGACATCCTGCTGCATTGGGACGCTGCCAGCATCATGCTGGAGATACGCGACCACGGGCCGGGGCTCACGCCGGAAGCCGCCGCCCGCGCCGGTTCGGCCTTCTTCACCACCAAACAGGAAGGGCGCGGCATAGGCTTGTTCCTCGCCAACGCCACGCTGGAACGCATGGGCGGCAGCGTGCGCTTGTTCAACCGCGAAGGCGGCGGCGCGACCACCGAAGTGATGCTGCCGATCAAAGGTATGACGACATGACACAAACCGCTAACGACACGCCTTCGATGCTGCTGGTGGATGACGACGCGACTTTCAGAGAAGTTTTGTCGCGCGCCCTGACCAAGCGCGGCTTCGCGGTGACCACTGCCGACAGCGTGGAATCCGCGCTGCCGCTGGCGCGCGCCAATCCGCCGGAATTCGCGGTGATCGATTTGAAAATGAACGGCGCGTCCGGCCTGGTGCTGGTGCAAACCCTGCACGAACTGGACCCCGCCACGCGCATCGTGATGCTGACCGGCTACGCCAGCATCGCCACGGCGGTGGAAGCGATCAAGCTGGGCGCGACGCAATACCTGTCCAAACCCGCCAACGCCGACGAAATCGTCGCCGCCTTCGGCCACAGCGCCACCACCGATGTCCCGCTCGAAGCGCAGCCCGCGTCGATAGGCCGTTTGGAATGGGAACACATCCAGCGCGTGCTGCGCGAAAACGGCGACAACATCACCGTCACCGCCCGCGTCCTCAACATGCACCGCCGCACTTTGCAGCGCAAACTGGCGAAACGACCGGGAAGCTGAATCAGCAACCTCGTGAAGATGCCCGCCAATAGGCGATCTGCGTGAAGCAACGCTTGCAGATGCCCGTATTTGTTGGCTTGGCAAATGATGGCAAAAAAAATGTCGGGTTGGCAGCTGGCTGCCTAACCCGACGGAGGAGGAGGAATTTCAAAGGTGCAACGGAAAACTCAAACTATCCAAGCAATAAACAACAATTCAATCTGTCCGTTCAGTTCAGCGTCGCCGCATCCTGCCAGTGCACCGCCGCGTTCATCGCGGTGATTGCCACCAGCACGCGCCTTAACGATAGCGACAGTTCTTGTTTGCAGGCTTGTTCGGCGGCCACCCAGCTTCCGGCGTGCAAGTGGGCGAGCACGGTTTCCGCTTCGCGGTGGAATTGCTCGTGAATGTCGCGCAGATGGCAGAACGCCTGCAATTTGCCGAAGCATTCCGCGCCTTCGTCCATCAGCCATCTGCCCAGTTCGCACTGTTGCAGATGTTCGGTGAATTCGCCTTCGGTACATTCCGATTCGCCGCGCAGATAGTGCAGCAGGCGGCTGAACAGCACCACATGCGATTCCGCGACTTCGTCAAAGTCCAGGCTGATGTCCGCGACACACGGTACGCCACTTTTGTATTCGAGCATCCGGTTGGTCAATTGCAGGTTGTTTTCGATAGCGTATTGCATTGCAATCTCCTTAGATGTTTTCTGATGGCTGGATTTTTCTCCTTTGTGCGGTTTAAAACAATATGCCAAATGGACTAGACGGAGGCCTATATATTCATCCGGCATATCTATACCCGGCCTATTCTTCCGTCCGCCAAACCCCGCTTGCTATAATCGCGCCCCATTCTTATTTCCAAGACGACATGAAATCCATTTTTCTGTTTCTGTTGTGCCTGTCGCCTCTGGTCGCCAACGCGCAAACCATGCCTGCCGCGCCGCAATTGGCCGCCAACCAATATGTGCTGTACGACTTCAGCAGCCAGCAGATGCTGGTCGAACACAATGCCGACGAGCGCGTGGCTCCGGCCTCGCTCGCCAAGCTGATGACGGCATACGTGGTTTTCGGCGCGCTGAAGCAGGACAAGATTTCGCTCGGCCAGAACCTCACGCCGACGGCTTATGCCCTGCGATTGCAGAATGAAGAAACGCGCATGTTTCTGGAAGTGGGCAAGGAAGTGAAAGTGGAAGAGTTGTTGCGCGGACTGATTGTGCAATCCGCCAACGATGCGGCACGCGTGCTGGCCGAAGCCATCGCCAACCACGAGATGGCGTTCGCCGACCTGATGAACAACGAGGCGAAACGGCTGGGCATGAACAACACCCATTTCACCAACGCCACCGGCGTGCTGGAGGAAGGCCAATACAGTAGCGCGCGCGATCTGGCTTTGCTGGCCGCCGCGCTGGTGCGCGACTACCCGGATTTCTATGCGCAGTACGCCCTGCGCGAATACAAATACAACGGCATCAACCAGTTCAACCGCAACCGCCTGCTGTGGCTTGACCCGTATGTGGACGGGTTGCAAACAGCCTTTACCGAAGAAACCGGATATTCGCTGATTGCTTCGGCCAAACGCGACAACCGCCGCCTGATCTCGGTGGTGCTGGGCGCTGAAAAAGAAAGCCTGCGCAGCTCGGAAAGCCAACGCCTGATTAACCACGGTTTCAAGGAATACGAATCGGTGTTGCTGTATCGCGCGAGCCAGCCGGTGAGCAGCCTGCGTTTGTGGAAAGGCACCGAAGCGCAGGCGGAGATCGGCTTCCGCGAAGACCGCTACGTGACTATTCCGGTCGGGCAGCGCGAGCAATTGCGCGCCAAGCTGGAAACCCGACAACCGCTGATCGCGCCCGTCAATGCCGGACAACGTTTGGGCACGTTGCACCTGTCGCTGAACGGCGAACCGTATCTGGATTTGCCGGTCGTGGCGCAGGAAGGCGTGTTGCTGGCAAATGTGTTCTCGCGCGGCGTGGATGCGATACGATTGCTCTTCGAATAAGGAGCCAGCCATGACGGTGTATTTCAACGGCGCATTCATGCCGATTGAGGAAGCGAAAGTCCCGGTACTGGATCGCGGCTTCATCTTCGGCGACGGCGTGTATGAAGTCATTCCGGTGTATTCGCGCCGCGCTTTCCGCATGGCGGAACACCTCAAGCGCCTGCAACACAGTCTGGACGGCATCAAACTGCGCAACCCGCACAGCGAAAGCGAGTGGACAAGCATCCTCAACGAGCTGATCCAACGCAATGCCCAAGAAGGTCGAAATCAAGACCAATATCTCTACCTGCATATCACGCGCGGCGTGGCGAAACGCGACCACGCTTTTCCCAATCCGCCCGTGCCGCCCACCGTGTTTGTGCTGAGCAATCCGCTCACCACACCGCCCGCCGAATTATTGCAAAGCGGGGTCGCCTGCATCACTGTCGCCGACAACCGCTGGTTGCGTTGCGACATCAAAGCTATCGCGCTGTTGCCCAATGTGCTGCTGCGCCAAGCTGCGGTTGAGGCCGGCTGCGCCGAGGCCATTTTGATCCGCGACGATGCCTTCCTCACCGAAGGCGCGGCGAGCAATATTTTCGTGGTGAAGAACGGCACACTGCTCGCACCGCCCAAAGACAATTTGATGCTGCCCGGCATCACCTACGATGTAATCCTCGAACTCGCTGCGGCCAACGGCATTCCGTATCAAGTGCGGCGCGTAACGAAAGCGGAAGTGTTCAGCGCCGACGAATTGCTGCTCACCTCCAGCACAAAAGAAGTGCTCGCCATCACCACGCTGGACGGCCAGCCCGTGGGCAACGGCAAACCGGGCGCGATGTTCGCCAGACTGCATCCGCTGTATCAAAATTTCAAACGCGATGTGATGCGCAAATGATTTTTATAAACTTGGTTAGGAATAATTCAGTAGTTTGTGTAGGTGCGAATTTATTCGCACGAATTGGATGCCATGTGCGAATAAATTCGCACCTACAAACACCTTGCCTGCGGATTCAAAAATGATTGACCCCAAAGACTCCCTCATCGAATACCCCAGCGACTTTCCGATCAAAGTATTCGGCTTGGCGCAGCCCGGTTTTCTGGAAGCCATCACCATGGTGGTGCTGGCGCATGCGCCGGATTTCGACAGCGCCAGCATCGAACAACGCGGCAGCAGCAACGCGCGTTACCTCAGCCTCACCTGCACCGTTCGCGTCACGTCGCGCGAGCAGCTCGACAATTTGTATCGTGACCTGACCTCGCATCCTATGGTCAAGATGGTGTTATGAGCGGGGAAGAAATTAATCAGGGAGTGCTCGACCACCCTGCCCGCTTCCCGCACCTGCACATCCGATCACTGGGCATGGTCGAATACGAGCCGACCTGGCGCGCCATGCAGCGCTTCACCGCCGAGCGCGCATCCGACACCGTTGATGAAATCTGGCTGCTGCAACACCCGCCCACTTACACACAAGGCCAGGCGGGCAAGCCCGAACACCTGCTGCATCCGACATCCATTCCGGTGGTGAAAATTGATAGAGGCGGACAGATTACCTACCACGGCCCCGGCCAGATCGTGGCCTATTTGCTGCTCGATTTGCGCCGCTGGAAAATCAATGTGCGCGAACTGGTGCGCCTGATGGAACACGCCGTGATCGCCCTGCTGGCGGAATACGGCGTGAACGCACATGGCCGCGAAGATGCGCCGGGCGTGTATGTGAATGATGCCAAGATCGCCGCGTTGGGTTTGAAAATCAAAAACAGTTGCAGCTATCACGGCCTGTCGTTCAACGTGGATATGGATTTGTCGCCCTTCGCCAACATCAACCCCTGCGGCTACCCGGGACTGCACGTCACCCAAGCCATCGCCTGCGGCATCACCGTACCGCTGGAAGAATTACAGGCCGAACTCACGCAAAATCTGGTGCATGGTTTGCAGCGGCATTTGAGCAAAGCCCCCCCTTTAAAGTCTCGTCATGCCGGCGCAGGCCGGAATCCAGCGGTTTAATTCAACATGCCTTTTGTATTTGGTCTTGCTGCGCAAGAATTTTTTTATTTGACTGGATTCCGGCCTGCGCCGGAATGACGCACTGAAAAATATTCGGGCTAAAAACGACTAGCGGTACTTGCGGATCAACCCCACCAACACCCCGAAAATCTCCAGCGTGCCCTGCGGGCGTATCACCGGATACGCCGGATTCTCCGGGCGCAGCACATATTTTCCGCGCTCCTTATCCAGCGTCTTCAGCGTGAATTCGTTGTCCACAATCGCCACCACAATGTCGCCGACGCTGGCCAGATTGCGCTTCTCCACCACCGCCACATCGCCGTCGTGAATGCCCGCGCCCATCATCGAATCGCCCTTCACCGTAATCAGCGTGGTCTTGGACGGCGTGTCGATCAGCATTTCGTCGATCACGAAATACTCGCCCTGCGTCTCGCTCACCGTCACCGGCATGCCCGCAGGCACGCTGGCTTCCGCCAACGGTCTGGCGAAAAATTGCCGCGTCGGAATCCACATCCCGTCCGGCGTGCGCTCCAAAAAACCCGCCTCGCCCAAGCGATCCAGAATCGCCTTCACCCACGATTTGGACGCGATACCGAACACCTCGCACAGCGCGGCGTAAGAGGGAATACTTTTCCAGTCGGCGTAATAGTCTTGCAGCTTGGCAAGATATTCCGCGTCACGGGATTGGGCGGGATTGGCATCAGACATGGCAGCACCTTCACAGAACGAACGTGCTGGCATCGTAAAGAACGGACGTTCTGTTGTCAATCAAATATCCAACTGCATGGGAACGCCCGCCGATAGGCGATCTACGTTATGCACATCGCGGAGATGGCCGTGGATATTGGCTTTGGATCAAATTTCAGAAAATATATAGGCCGTTTTTTTCGTTGACCAAGCAGCAGGCGCAAGTTAGGGTTCGCGCATGAACCCACTGACCTGCGCGTGTACCCACCCCATCGAACGCACACACCGCGTTCGTTCCGGCTTCATCAGCCAGCACAAAATCAGTCGTAGTAATTTGAGTCTGAACCCGAGGTCTAACGGAAGCAGTAAAAACTGACAGGAGACGCGAAAAAAATGAAGAACTCACTACAAAAATTGGTACGGTGGACAGGCGGACGGGGCAACAGTTGGTGGAAAAATTTATTGGCTCTTCGCGTAATCGAGTGGGTGGAATTTAACATGAAATCCTCTGCAAGCCTTTTGGCATCAGGCACAATGAGCC
>FZPU01000126.1_pt1 | contig 21066 bp, 18 predicted proteins | sample 1534781 | NCBI WGS metagenome assembly FZPU01 (sample SAMEA104161949, study PRJEB21768) | metagenome | isolation source: underground water
TTTTTTTTTAATGATACGGCGACCACCGAGATCTACACTCTTTCCCTACACGACGCTCTTCCGATCTCGATCTGTTTCACACCTTTGCCCACCACCTCGGCATAACTCACGGTGGCAAGCCCCAGATGGCGCAAGGCGAGGTTGCCCATCTCGTGCGGTTTGTGCGATTCCAGCACGTATGATTGCAGCAACGTGTCCTCGGCCACCCCGCGCAACGCGATGCCGTGATTGGCGAAGATATGCTGATCGTATTTCAGGTTTTGCCCGAGCTTTTTGTGCGAAGGACTTTCCAGCCAGTGCTTGAGTTTTTGCAGCGCGTGTTCGCGGTTGAGTTGATCGGGTGCGCCGGGATAATGGTGCGCCAGCGGCAGGTAGGCGGCTTGATGAACATCAATGCAAAACGAGATGCCGACCAGTTGCGCGGTCATGGTGTCGAGGCCGGTGGTTTCGGTGTCTATGCTGACCAACTCGGCTTGCATCAATTTACTTATCCATGCGTCGAGTTGGACTTCGGTGAGAATGGATTCGTAGTGGGAGGTGTCGTTGGTGGTAGAGGGCAAAGCGGCCTGTTCAAATTGGCGCTGCTCTTGTCCCCTCTCCCCCCGGGAGAGGGCTAGGGTGAGGGTGCTTTTTGCAGTGCCAGCCCCACCGGGTGTTCCCTCACCCCAACCCTCTCCCGGGGGGAGAGGGAGCGAAGCAGAGGGGGGGCTTACTTCTCTCAGCCAGCTCTTGAAGCCGAAGCGTTCAAACAATTCGCGCATCTTTGCATCGTCCGCCGCAGGCGCAGCCAGTTCGTCAAACTTCTTATCCAGCGCCACATCGCATTTCACCGTCACCAGCCTGCGTCCCTGCGGCAACCACTCCAGCGCCGCGCGCAAATTTTCACCGACCACGCCTTTCACTTCCCCTGCATGCGCTATCAAATTATCCAGCGTGCCAAATTCAGCCAGCCATTTCACCGCCGTTTTCGGCCCGCATTTGGTCACGCCCGGCACGTTGTCCACCGTGTCGCCGACCAGCGACAAATAATCCACGATACGCGCAGGCGGCACGCCAAACTTGGCCAGCACGCCCGCTTCGTCCAGCACTTCGTTGCTCATGGTGTTGACCAGCGTGACATGCGGGTTGACCAGTTGCGTCAGGTCTTTGTCGCCGGTGGAGACGATGCAGCGTGTGCCGTGTTGCGAGGCTTGCTGTGCTAGCGTGCCGATCACGTCGTCGGCTTCCACACCGTCTATCATCAGAATATTCCAGCCCGCAGCGGCCACCAGTTCGTGCAGCGGCTCGATCTGCAAGCGCAAGTCGTCGGGCATGGAAGGCCGGTGCGCTTTGTATTCGGGATACCAGTCGTCGCGGAATGTCTTGCCCTTCGCATCGAACACGCAGGCGCTATAATCCGCCGGGTAATCGGCGCGCAAACGGCGCAGCATGTTGAGCACGCCGTAGATCGCGCCGGTCGGTTCGCCCTTGGGGCTGCGCAAATCCGGCATGGCGTGGAAAGCGCGGTACAGATAGGACGAGCCGTCCACCAGCAACAAAGTTTTAGTCATTTTTTAGGGATCCGCAATGAACAACAATTCGCAACTTCCGCCCGCGCAATCGCCCGAAGTCATGCAGTCGAAAGAGTCGTGGCGGGTGTTCGGCATTATGTCAGAATTCGTCTCGGCGACTGAGCAGCTGTCCAACATCCATCCGGCGGTGAGCATCTTCGGCAGCGCGCGCGTCGCCAGCGACCACCCCTATTACAAACTCACCGAAGAAATTTCGCGGCTGCTGTCCGATGCCGGATTCGCGGTGATTTCCGGCGGCGGCCCCGGCATCATGGAAGCGTGCAACAAAGGTGCGTTCTACGGCAAATCGCCCAGCGTCGGCCTCAACATCCAGTTGCCGCACGAGCAGCGCAACAACCCCTACCAAAACATCAGCCAGACCTTCCACCACTTCTTCACGCGCAAAGTGATGTTCGTCAAATTCGCCAGCGCTTACGTGGTGATGCCCGGCGGCTTCGGCACGCTGGACGAGTTGATGGAAGCGCTGACGCTGGTGCAAACCGGCAAGACGCGCAAGATGCCGATCATCTTGGTCGGCAGCAAATTCTGGGGCGGCATGCTGGACTGGTTCAAAACCTGTTTGCTGGAAGAAAAAATGATCGCCGAGCACGATCTGGATCTGGTGCAAATCATTGACGACCCCGAGCAAATCGTCGCCGCCATTTTCAAACACTACGAAACGCGCGGCTTCGAACCGTCGGCAGAAGAGCGCGAGATGCAGCTCAATCTGTGACGCGTATCGGATAGAATTCACCCATTCATTCCAATTGGAAAAATCATGCGCCTTATTTCATTTTTCGCTATTGCCAGTTTGAGTTTCAGCGCCTACGCCGCGCAGCCGGATGCGCCCGCCAAAGTCGAACCGCCGCCTCCGCCCGCGATGGCGGCGGATGATCCGATTGACGAGCCGCAGGTCACCATCACCAAGCAGACCGAGCAAACCGTGGAGGAATTCCGCGTGGGCGGCAAGCTGTACATGATCAAGATCACGCCCAAGATCGGCGCGCCTTACTATCTGGTGGACGACCGTGGCGACGGCAAGTTTGCGCGCCAAGAAAGTCTGGATTCCGGGCTGCGCGTGCCGCGCTGGATTATCAAAAGATTCTGATTAGCATCTGATCGCATGGCCGTTTTCACCCGCGTTTCCGAGGCAGACCTCGCTGCCTGGCTGTCCAACTATTCTTTGGGGTCGCTGCTGGAATTGCACGGCATCCCCGAAGGCATCGAGAACACCAACTATTTCGTCACCACCCGCAGCGGTCGTTTTGTGTTGACGCTGTTCGAGAAACTCACGCCGCACGAATTGCCGTTTTTCCTCAACCTGATGGCGCACTTGGCGCGGCACGGCATTCCCTGCCCCGCGCCGATGGCCGATTGCCATAACCAATTTCTGGGCGAACTGAACGGCAAGCCCGCGTGTATCGCCACCCGCCTGAACGGCCATTCGGTGACGCAGCCCACGGCCAAGCACTGCGCGGCAATGGGCGCGATGCTGGGGCAGATGCACAGCGCCGGGCAAAGTTTTGCCGGGCAGATGCCCGACCCGCGCGGCGCGGCGTGGCGCGAAGACGCATCGCAAAAGGTGCTGAGATTTTTATCGGCGCAGGATGGCGCGCTGCTGCAAAGCGAAGTCGCCCTACACGCCGAACATCCGCTGGCCGATATTCCGCGCGGCATCATTCACGCCGATCTGTTTCGCGACAACGTGCTGATGGATGGCGAGCGCGTGGGAGGACTGGTCGATTTCTATTTCGCTTGCAGCGGGGTGTTGTTGTACGACGTGGCGATCACCGTCAACGATTGGTGCATGAGCAGCGAAGGCACGCTGGATGAGGAACGCACGCGCGCCATGCTGAATGCCTACCACGCGGTGCGCCCGTTCACGGCAAAAGAAGCCGAACTCTGGCCGCTAGCGTTGCGCGTGGCGGCTTTACGTTTCTGGCTTTCGCGCTTGTACGACTTTTACCTGCCGCGCGACGGGGAGCTGGTCAATCCGCGCGACCCCGAGCCGTTCAAACGTATTCTGCAAAATCACATCGAGGCGACGCAGCCGGTCTGGCTGTGAACTGCGGGCATCTTTAATTATTTCGTCACACCGGCGAAGGCCGGTGTCCAGCAAGAAAAAGGGGCGGTGCAACGCACCGGCAAAACTGCATTTTTAATTGAACCGCTGGATTCCGGCTTTCGCCGGAATGACGGAAGGAGATGCTCAGGAATTGATTGCCTCAGATTCTCGCGCTGGCCTTGCGGATTTCCGCGTCGAGTTCCGCGTAGTTCATGGTCACCGGAAATTGCGGGAATTCGCGGATCACGTTTTCGGGCGGATGGAACAGAATACCGGCATGCGCTTCGCCCAGCATGGCCGTGTCGTTGTATGAATCTCCGGCGGCGATGGTTTTGAAATTGAGTTCGCGGAAACGTTTCACCGCTTCCATTTTCTGGTTGGCCATGCGCAGGTGGTAATTAACCAGCGTGCCGCTGGCATCCGCTTCCAGCTTGTGGCAAAACAGCGTCGGCATGCCCAGTTGCTGCATCAGCGGCATGGCGAATTCGTAGAACGTGTCGGACAGGATGATGACTTGGAAGCGCTGGCGCAGGTCGTCGAGAAAGTCTTTGGCACCGGCCATCGGCCCCATTTCAGAAATCACTTTTTGAATGTCCGGCAGGCCGAGCTTGTGCTGTTTCAGGATGTCCAGCCGGAACTTCATCAGCTTGTCGTAATCCGGCTCGTCGCGCGTGGTGCGGCGCAATTCGGGGATGCCGGTGCGTTGCGAAAATTCGATCCAGATTTCGGGAACGAGGACACCTTCAAGGTCGAGACAAACGAGTTGCACGGAAATTCTCCAAAGTTGGGCGATGCGCCACGAGGCGCAGATTCTACCATCGCTCGAATATTTTCAGGCCACCGCTAAAAACCCAAACTTCGTCGCAATACTGCGTTGCTCACAAAAAATTGCTCCTTACATATGCGCCATCGACACGTTACTGCGAAGCAGCCGTTTGCGGGAGATGGCGCAAGCGGTCATTCCCGCACCAGACGACTCCGTCGCACCGTGTCATGACCGCACATAATGCTGCGTCGCAATTTTTTGCTCGCGCCTTGTCTTGCTTAGAATTTTGAATTTTTAGCGGTAGCCTTAAGTTAAGGGCAAATCCACTTCTGCATGCGCATGCTCTGCGCCACTTTGAGCGGATATTCGCTATTCCCATTACAATGGGACAGCTCGCACGCTTATGGAAACAAGGATCAAATGGAAATCAAGAAACTGAACGCCGCACGCGGTTGGCTGTGGATCAAGCAAGGCTACCAGCTCATCCTGTGCAACCCGCAATTGAGCATCCTCGGCGCAATGAGCGGCACGCTGATTATTTTTTTCGCCATGCTGGTTCCCGGCATCGGCTCTCTGCTGGCGGTGCTGCTCATGCCGTTTTTTCTGTCCTCGTATATGCGCGTCTGCCGCGCGCTGGAAGAGAATGAAAAGTTCGATCCGGCGCAATTGCTGGGCGCGCTGAAACAGCGCGCCTCCAGTTTAATTTCGCTGGGCGCGTTGCTGATGCTGGGCTTGTTTCTGGTATCGGCGCTGATGGTGTCTGTCGGCGGCGACGCGTTCACCAAGCTGATGCTGGAAGTGCAAACCACGGATAATCCGCAAGTATTGATGGAAGCGATTTCCTCGGCGGGAACCGGTGTGGCCGCCGCCATCCTGCTCGGCTTTTCGCTGGTGGTGCTGCTGCTGGTGACCTGGCAGTACGCGCCCATTCTGGTGTTCTTCAGCGGCCTGTCGCCGTATGCCGCGCTGTATGCCAGCTTCCTCGGCACCCTGCGCAACATCCTGCCCTACATGGTGTACGGGCTGATACTGCAAATGTTCGCGCTGGTGCTGGGCATTTTGCCTTACGGGCTCGGCATGATTTTGCTGATGCCACTCACGCTGACTTCGCTTTACGTCAGCTACCGCAACATTTTCCCGTGGCTGGATGTGGTTGTCGCGCAACCAGCCGCAACCGAGAAGGAGGATTGACCATGCAATATGCAAACGTCACAAAAGACGAAATCAGGAAAGCGCAGTTCCCGCACAACCTGTATATCTCCGGCGTATTCGCTTTCAATTTGTTGATGACCCCGGCCGTGCTGGCGATGAAGATAGGCATGATCGGCTTGCTGATCCCGCTGCTTTTTTCCGGCCTGATGATCGCTTACATCTACCTGCGCAGTAAAAAAACCACCGTCTGGTTCGTCGATATGCACTGGAAACTGGCTTTCGCGCGCGCGCGTTTGCTGCTGCTGGGCTACGCAATTTCGGGCACGCTGATTTTCTTTGCGTGGCTCATCACCCTCACCATGAACGACCACAACATGCGCCACATCCTGTGGACCGCGCTCACCCGCGTCGCAGTCGTGCCCACCGTGATTCTGGTACTGGTCACCGCCGTGTTGGAATTCGGTTCTTTCGCGCAGGCCGCCAAGCGCGAAGTGCCGGACAAACTGGCCGCAAGTTTTCCGCCGCCCGCCTGATTATTACACCCCACCTCGTGAAGATGCCCGTCGATAGGCGATCTACGCGATGTGCATGAGCTAGATCGCCTATTGGCGCGGCTTGCGGGGCAGGTGTTGTTGCGAAACGGTTTTGTAGGTCGGGTTTTAACCCGACAAGTCGGGCTAAAACCCGACCTACAAAAAGGCACGCAGGTTAGCTGGCCTTGCCCAGCTTGCGCCAAGTCTCCAGCAGCGTGTCTGGATTGAGCGACATGGTTTGGATGCCGGTCTCCACCAGCCACTGCGCGAAGTCGAAATGGTCGGACGGGCCTTGGCCGCAGATGCCGACGTATTTGTCCAGGCGGTTGCAGGTGGTGATCGCCATTTTCAGCAGGACTTTGACGGCGGCATCGCGTTCGTCGAAACGGTCTGCGACCAGGCTGGAATCTCTATCCAGACCCAGCGTGAGTTGCGTCAGGTCGTTGGAGCCGATGGAGAAGCCGTCGAAGTATTGCAGGAAGTCTTCGGCCAGCAGCGCGTTGGAAGGAATCTCGCACATCATGATGAGGCGCAGGCCGTGCTCGCCGCGCTTGAGGCCGTTGCGTTCCAGCGTGGCGACGACATCGCGCGCTTCCTGCACGGTGCGCACGAAGGGGATCATCAGTTCGATGTTGGTGTAACCCAAGGTTTCGCGCGCACGTTTCATGGCGCGGCATTCCAGCTCGAAGCAGTCAGTGAAGTTCGCCGCGACGTAACGGCCCGCGCCACGGAAACCGATCATGGGATTTTCTTCCATCGGTTCGTAGATGTCGCCGCCCAGCAGTTTGCGGTATTCGTTCGACTTGAAATCGGACATGCGCACGATGACTTTCTTCGGCCAGAACGCGGCAGCCAGCGTTGAAACGCCTTCGGTGATTTTCTCCACGTAAAACTCTTCCGGGCTGGCGTAACCCGCCGCGCGGTGCAGCACGGCCTCGTGCAACGACTTCGGCAGCTTGTCGTGTTCCAGCACGGCTTTGGGGTGGATGCCGATCAGGTTGTTGATGATGAATTCGAGGCGTGCCAGACCCACACCCGCCGACGGCAATTGCGCGAACTCGAACGCCAGCGTCGGGTTGCCGACGTTGAGCATGAGCTTGACCGGAATCTGCGGCAGCTCGCTTTCACTGTGCACCACCACATCAAAATCCAGTTTGCCGTGATACACAAAACCGGTGTCGCCCTCGGCGCAAGATACGGTGACGGTCTCGCCTTCCTGCAACGCGCTGGTGGCGTGGCCGCAGCCGACGATGGCGGGGATACCCAGTTCGCGCGCGATGATCGCCGCGTGGCAGGTGCGTCCGCCGCGATTGGTGACGATGGCGGCGGCCTTCTTCATCACCGGTTCCCAGTTGGGGTCGGTCATGTCGGTCACCAGCACATCGCCTGCTTGCACCTGGTCCATCTCGGCAGTGCTGGCGACGATGCGCACGCGACCCGCGCCGATCTTTTGACCGATGGCGCGGCCTTCGATCAGTACCGTGCCGCGCTGATGCAGACGGAATTTCTCCGTACCGCCTGCTGCTGTTTCATTCGACTTCACTGTTTCTGGACGCGCTTGCAGGATGTACAGCTTGCCGTCCAATCCGTCTTTGCCCCACTCGATGTCCATCGGGCGACCGTAATGCTGCTCGATGGAAACGGCGTACTTCGCCAACTGCAACACGTCCGCATCGCTCAAAGAGAAACGCGCCTGATCGGCAGCGGGTACGGCTTCGATGCGGCAAGAGCGTCCGGCGGAACGCTGCTCGTCGAACACCATGCGCTGTTGTTTCGAGCCGAGACTGCGGCGTATCACGGCCGGGAATCCGGCGGCGAGTTGCGGTTTGTGCACATAAAATTCGTCGGGGTTCACCGCGCCCTGCACCACCATTTCGCCCAGACCGAACGAGGAGGTGATGAACACCGCATCGCGGAAACCGGATTCGGTATCCAGCGTGAACATCACGCCGGACGCGCCCAGATCGGAGCGCACCATGCGCTGCACACCCGCCGACAGCGCCACATCGGCGTGGGTGAAATCCTTGTGCACGCGGTAGGAAATGGCACGGTCGTTATACAACGAGGCGAACACTTCGCGGATCGCGTGCAGAATATTTTCGATGCCGTGAATGTTCAGAAAGGTTTCCTGTTGTCCGGCGAACGACGCGTCCGGCAAATCTTCCGCCGTGGCCGAAGAACGCACGGCGAAACTGCCTTCGCCCTCGGCCACTAGCTTGTCGTAGTGGCTGCGAATCTCGTCTTCCAGACGCTTGGGCAACGGCGCTTCCACGATCCAGTTGCGAATCTCACGACCTGCTTCGGCCAAGGCCGAAACATCTTCCACATTCAGTTTGGACAGCCGGTCTTCGATGCGCTTATCCAGTCCGCCGTGCGCCAGAAAGTCGCGGTAAGCCTGCGCTGTGGTGGCGAAGCCGCCGGGCACGTGTACGCCGGACGAACTGAGGTTGGAAATCATTTCGCCCAGCGAAGCGTTTTTTCCGCCGACTTCTGGAATGTCCGCGATGCCCAGAGATTGGAAAGGAATGACGTAAGGCTGCATGATGGCTCCTGTTTGTTAGTGGTGTAAAAAAGGGGTTTGTGTAGGTGCGAATTCATTCGCACGATTTTCAGAAAACGTGCGAATGAATTCGCACCTACATTGAGTTATTGGCTAATGTTTCTCTCGCTTGCATTCATCTTCGCCGCACTTGTGGTTGCCACAACCGCAGCCTTTGCCTTCTTCGTGCAGTTCGCCGAATTCGGGATGGCGTATTGCGTAGCGGCGGGCAATTTCGCGCACCGCCAGCCACGCGGCCAACAAGCCGAGCACGATCAGGATGGTTTTCAGGTAAATCATTCTCCGCCGCCCAAACCGGCAAAACCCATGAACGACAGCGACAGCAATCCGGCGAGGATCAGCGACAGCGCCGTGCCTTGTACCAGCGTCGGTACGTTGGACAGTTGCATGCGTTCGCGCAGCGATGCCATCAACACCAGCGCCAGCGTGAAGCCCGCGCCGCCGCCGAGGGCGAATACCAGCGATTGCGAGAAGTTGTATTCGCGCGATGTCTGGAACAAGGCCACTGCAAGTACTGCGCAGTTGGTGGTAATCAGCGGCAGAAAAATTCCCAGTGCGCGGAACAGCGCCGGGCTGTATTTCTTCATCACCATTTCCACCAGTTGCACGGTCGAGGCGATCACCACGATGTAGGAGATCAGGCGCAAAAATTCCAGATGGAAATAACCCAACAGCGCGTTCAAAGCGTAGGCGCAGAGCGAAGCCACCAGCATCACGAAGGTGGTCGCCACGCCCATGGGGAACGCGGTGTTCAGCCGCCCGGAAACGCCGAGGAACGGGCACAGGCCGAGGAACATCGCCAGCACGAAGTTATTGGTGAGCAGCGTGCTGATAAAAATCAGGCTCAACGGTTCGTTCATGATTGCACTCCTTGCTTGGCCGCTTTGCTACGCAGCAGTGAGAACAGCAGCAGCCAGCCGCCCAGCACGAAGAATCCGCCCGGCGGCAATACCATCACCACCCACGGCTGGAAATGTTCGCCGAACAGCGAAATCCCAAACAGTTTGCCCGCGCCCAGAATCTCGCGCGTCGCGCCCAGCGCGAACAGGCCGATAGTGAAGCCCAGCCCCATGCCCAGCGCGTTGATGACGGCTTTGAACGGCGGGTTTTGCGAAGCGTGCGCTTCAGCACGGCCGAGGATAATGCAGTTCACCACGATCAGCTGGATGAACGCGCCCAGCGCCTCGTACAGCTTGAGGCTACCGGCCTGAATCAGGTAGTCCACCAGCGTGACGAAGGTGGCGATGATCACGATGTACGTGGCGATGCGCACTTCTTTCGGCACCAGATGGCGGAACAGTGAAATCAGGAAGCACGAGCTGACCAGCACGAACGCGGTGGCGAGTCCCATGGACAACGCGTTAACGGCGGACACGGTGACCGCCAGCGTCGGGCACATACCCAGCACCATGACGAACACCGGGTTTTGTTTCCACACGCCTTCCAGAAATTCTTCAAGGTTGCTTGGCTCTTTAGTGATCGAGGTCATTTTTGATCTCCTTGGTTGGAGGCGGTTGCCGCCGCTTTCACAGCATCCAGATGCGGCACTAGCAGCGGCAACAATTTCTGCGCGCTTTCGTTGATGCCGCGTCCGACGGCTTTGGAAGTGATGGTCGCGCCGGAGATCGCGTCGATTTGCCACGAGCCGGTTTTGCTGCCGTGCTTGACGGTTTTCACCGCATTGGCCAGCGCAGTCATGTCGGCGTTGAGGCGCACATCCAGTGCTTCAAAGTTCTTCAGGAACGCCGGGTCGGTGATGATTTTGTTGCCGATGCCCGGTGTTTCGCGCATGGAAACTACGCCCAAGCCGATGATGCATTGGCAGGCCACGTCGTAACCGTACATCACGCGCACCACGTCGGCATAACCCTTGGAAGCGCCCTCGGCGGCGATGCCTTTGAGCGCGCCGGATTGGTCGTAGGCGGCGTAGAACTTGACTGCGCCCGCAGGCGCATTGCCGTTAGTCAGTTCCTGCACACCGCCTGCGGTGGCGACAAATTCGCGCACCTTGGCCGCGCCCGGTAACACCTTGAACACCGCGCGTTCGGTCATGATGCGCTTGTTTTCGGCGATAGGTTCCAGCGTGCTCTGGTATGCGCCAACGATCAGCACGCCGCAGATGGTGGAGACCAGCCCCATGGTGATAATCAGCTTGTTGGCCGGGGTGATTTGGTTGTTAGTTGGCTCGCTCATGATTTCCTCTTGTGGCGAGTGCCGAACACGCGCGGCTGGGTGTATTGGTCGATCAGCGGGGTGAGCGCGTTGCCGAGCAGGATGGCGTACATCACGCCTTCGGTCAGTCCGCCAAAATAGCGGATCATCACGGTTACCACGCCGATCAGCACGCCGTAAATCCACACGCCCAGCGGCGTGACCGGCGAAGTCGCCATGTCGGTTGCCATATACACCGCGCCCAGCATCAGGCCGCCGGACAGCAGCACGAAGGTGGGAGCCGGGTAATGCGCCGGGTTATATAACTGGAACAGCCAGGCGGTGAGCGCGGCCGAAGCCAGTACCGCCACGGGAATGCGCCAGTCCATGAATTTGCGCGCAGCGAGATACGCGCCGCACAGCAGGATCAGGATGGCCGAAGTTTCGCCGGTGGAAGCGGTCACCGCGCCAGTGATCAAGTCGTGCGCCGAAGCGGTCACGTTCTCGAATTTCCAGCGCGCCAGCGGAGTCGCTCCGGTGAAAGCATCCACGCTTTGCTGCTTGATCCAGTCAGTCACAGCGGGCGGCATCATCAGCGGTGCGGTGAGCGTGCTGGGCACGAACTCGCTGAAACGGCTGGGCGAAAACGCCGGAATCCAAGTGGTGATGGCCACCGGGAATGCGGCTTGCACGAACGCGCGGCCTATCAGTGCCGGGTTGAACACGTTGTTGCCCAAGCCGCCGAACAGTGCTTTGCCGATGGCGATGGCCACGAATCCGGCGACCACGCCCATCCACAGCGGGAACGAAGGCGGCAGCGTGAGCGCCAGCAACAGGCCGGTGATGGTCGCGCTCCAGTCGCCCAGCGTGCTGGGCTGTGCGGCGGCGCGGTTGAACCAGCGTTCGGTCATCAGACAAGTCGCGGTCACGGTCAGCAACAAGGCCAATGCCGACAGGCCGTATTGCCACACCGAGAAAGCACTGACCGGCAACAGCGACAGCACCACATGTTTCATGATGGTGGGCACATTGCGCTCGCTGACCAGATGCGGTGAAGTTCGAAGTTCCATGCTCATGATTTCGCCTTTTCACGGTTGAACCGGGAGTCGGTAGTTAAACGGAGCGTAGTGTGCGTTTCTCGCGGTGCAGGGCAAGGCGCGACAACGAGGAATGGTTGTTCCATTCCGAGGCGGAGTAACGCCGCCATGCGCTGCGGGAAACGTGCAATGCGCTTCGTAGCGACACCTGCTCTCGCCGCGCGTGGATAAAAAAAGTAATCAGTCCTGATCATTTTGGTGCGGCCTTAGTGGAGCGGTTAACTGCCGACTCCCGGTTTATAGCTTTGGCGATGCGGAATTGTTGTACCAGCGGGATATGTGCCGGGCAAACGTAGCTGCAACAGCCGCATTCGAAGCAACGGTCGAGATTGTAAAGTTCGGCCATCGCCGCGTATTCGCGCTTGGCTGCCAGCAAGCCCAGTTGCGACGGGTTGAGGAACTTGGGGCAGACGTTCACGCATTCGCCGCATTTGACGCAGGTATAAGTGCGCTGCGCTTCGTCCGGCAATTGCGCTTCGGCAAACGCCAGCACGCCGGAAGTGCCTTTGGTGATGGGCACGTCCAGCGAGGAGATGGTCATACCCATCATCGGTCCGCCCAGAATAATTTCCTTCGCGCTGCTTTTCGCGCCGACTTGTTGCAGCAGGAAACGCAGCGGAGTGCCGATGGGGACAATGTAGTTGCCGGGCTTTTCCACCGCCGGTCCGGCCACCGTGAGCACGCGCTCGACGATGCCTTCGCCTGCGGGCAACAAACGTCCGAGGTAAGCCAGCGTCATCACATTGTTGACCAGCACGCCGACAGCGGCGGGACGCTGGCCTGCCGGGACTTCGCGTCCGAGCACGGCGTAGATCAGCGTCTCTTCCGCACCCTGCGGATATTTGGTTTCCACCACCTTGAGCGTAATCGTGCCGTCGGCAGGCAACGCCGACTGAATCGCGGCAATCGCGTCCGGCTTGTTGTCTTCGACCCCGATCACTGCGCGCGGCGCACCGCTGGCTTTCATGGCGTAACCGATGCCGCGCATCAGATCTTGCGTGCGCTCGACCATGATGCGGTGGTCGCAGGTGAGGAAGGGTTCACATTCCGCACCGTTCACCAGCAGCGTGTCGATCACGGTATCCGCCGGTACGGCCAGTTTGACGTGCGCCGGGAAAGTCGCGCCGCCCAAACCGGAAATGCCGGTGTCCTGAATCGCGGCCAACAGCTGCTGCTTGTCCAGGCTTTCGACATCGCGCGGCGCGCTGACTTGCACTGCCTGACTATCGGCCTGATACACGCGAATGGTGATGGATTCCATCATCTTGCCGCTGGCCGACGGCATCACGCCGATGGCTTCGACTACGCCGGTGGCGGGCGCATGCACGGGCAAGGACACGAAACCGTCCGCCTTGGCGATGACCTGACCGCGCAACACTTCCTGTCCCACGCTCACGCAACAGATCGCGGGTTTGCCGATATGCTGCGACAGTGGCACGATCAACTGCGGTGCGAACGGCAGGCGGCGAATCGGCAAACTGCCGGTCTCTTTGTGATAGACCGGATGAATGCCGTGTTCGAAAGTCGCCGCTCTTTTAAAGAATGGCAGGCGCATATCAGTTGAACTTGGCCGCGCGCAACTTCAGCTTGTCCAAATTCGCCTCGCTCATATTCCACGGCGTGCCGGGGTGGATGATACTGGCCGTGCATTTTTCCGCCGCCTTGACGATGTCGAGGAAGCTGCCGCCTTTCGCGTTTATCACCACGGCTTTTTTGTTTGCGTCGTAGGCGAATATCTTGGGATTGATATTCATGCACTCGTCGCAAGCCGTGCATTCCGGCGTATCGACCCATACCGGCTCGTAGCCTTCCGCTGTGGCGGCGGGAACTGCGCTGGCGGTTGCCGGTGCGGCACTCGCTCCCAAGCCAAGGCCGGAAGAAAGCTGGGCGATCAGCTCTTGGCGCACGCGGTTGGCGATGGCGGTTTCATCCGCTGCCGCGCCGCCCTTGCTGGTCAGATCCTTGAGCTGGTGCCAGAACTGCAAACGTTCTTCGCAGGAACGCACCATTTCCACCGAGGTCAGCACGCGCATCAGGCGTTGCTTCTTGTCCACCGCCCAGATGAACGGGAACTTGCCTTCGCGTTCGTCCTCGGACAGCTTGAGGAAGTCGCCCAGCAACACTTGATCGTCGTTCCAAGTTTCCGGCGGAGCTTTCTTGAACTGCTTGGCGAAACGACCTTCGCTCAAAGCGAAGTCGGCGAACGTCATCGGCAACGTCATGCTCTGCTTCTCGCCCTGCTCGTTCACATAACTCAGGTCGTAAGACGGCCAGTCGGAATCCAGCGACGGGTTGCCTTCCAGCGTGGTGCATTCGGAGAAGGTCGTGCCCAAGTCGGGGTTGTAGCGGAACAGCGGGAAAGCGCGCGATTCCAGCGCCATCTTGCTTTGTGTCACCGCGCTGTCGTCGCCCACGCCGTGTTCCGGCGGACAGACCGCGTAGATATTGAACAGCGCCGGACGGCGGGTGTTGATACCGTCGATGAAACTTTCCAGCAGATGCGTGGTGTTGGCCTGCGAACATTGCGCCACGAACGCGGTGCGGTGCGCCATGCCGATCACGCTGATCTCTTTGCGTTTCTCGCTCTTGCCGTGCTGGGCTGCGCCGTAGGGCGACATATCCGCCACTTGGCCGATGAAGCCGGAAGTGCAGGCTTGGCCGCCAGTGTTGGAATACACCTGCGTATCCACGATCATGATCTTGACCGGCTTGCCCGACATCAACGCGCGCGACAGATTCTGGAAGCCGATGTCGAACATCGCGCCGTCGCCGCCCAAAGCCATCACCGGCGGACACAGATGCCATTCTTCATCGGTCAGGTCTTCCCAGTTCAGGCGTGCGAAGGTTGCGTCCTGCGCGACCGGATCGTAGCCGCCCGCCAGTTCCATCTCGACCTTGCGCACGGTCTTGAAGCCTTCCACCATCGCGCACATGTGGCCTTCGAAGATGCCCATTGCCACCGACGGCGAATCCTGGAACAAGTGCGATGTCCACGGGAAAGGATAAGGGTTGAACGGGAAAGTGGATGCCCACACCGAGGTGCAACCGGTAGAGTTGACCACGCCCATTTCGGCGCGACCTTTCTTGCTCGGGCCTTCCATGTAGCGCCAGCGCAGGTCTTTGAGTTTTTCCAGCATCTGGCTCACGCGGCGCAGCCATTGCGGGTCTATCGGCTGGCCGGGGTTCTTGGCCAGCAGGCTTTCCGACAAATTGGCCAGCGTCAGGTCTTGCCCGCTGTGCGCCTGAATAGCTTGCATCAGCGCTTGCGGATCGGTGAGGTCAACCGAGCTGCTGAGTTTCAGGCGGATGTGGTTTTCCAGATCGGCAATCAGCTTGTCCAGCTTGCCCAGGAATTTCTTCACGCGCGGCTGCATCAGCGCGGTGACAGTGCTGGTGAACAAGTGGATGGAACCTTTTTCGCCGCAGCCCAGACACGCGCCGTCGCCGCAAACCATGGACTGGTAGTTGTGCTTGTCCAGCAACAGCGTTTCCAGCGCGCCGACTTTCTCGTCGAGGTCGTCGATGCGGCTGAATTGCGCCGGTGTGGTGGGCAGATCCAGCCAGAAATTCCAGTCGCTGCGCATTTCGTCAATGCTTTGCTGGGTCTGGGGAACCATGCTCAACGCGTTGTCGGCGCAGACTTCCACGCACAGCGCGCAGGCCTTGCAGGTGTAGGGGTTGATGGTGATGGAGAACAGCCCGCCGCTGCCTTTTTCCTTCTTCTCTTTTTGCGTCCAGTACGGCTTGGTGGTGGCGAACTTGAAACTGCCCAGCGCTTCGCGCAACAGGTTCAGTTCGGCTTCCAGCTTGTTGCGCTCTTCGCCTTCTGTCGCATCTTCGGCAAACGCTTCGGTGATGGCGTTGGCCAGCAGGGCGCGTACATCCAGTCCGTCTTTATCCAGCGCATTGCGCAATTTCTTTTCGATCACGCGGCTGAATTTGCGCAGGAAACGCGTCGGGCGACCGCCCGTCTCGATGTTCTGGATGGCGGTGATGAGCACATCGGCAGAGGTCGAAACCAGACCGGGAATCGCGCTGTCCGGGCACACCGTGTAGCACTCGCCGCAGGCGGTACAGTTCTCGGCTTTCCATTCCGGGTGTTCGAAACGCACGCCGGTCATGTCGCGGTAAACGCCGGTGACGGCGGGAATAATCGACAGACCCATGAACGGATCGACCAGATTGTCCGAACCCTGACCCTTCATGTAGAAGCTGCCGGTCTGTTCCCAGAAACGGTGCACGTCGGCCACGCCGCCGTCGCCTTCCGGCATGCGCTTGAGCATGACCGGCAATGTCGGTGCAGCCTTGCCCACCACTTTGGCGCGCTGGCCGACAATCATTTGCTCCGGCTTGATTTCGAAGATTTCTTCATAGCCGCGACGCACCACGCGCAGGTTGTCATCAACGATGCGTTTGCCCTTCTTGCCGAATTTGTCTTCCAGTTGTTTTTCGATGGCGGCGAACAGCGTTTCTTCGCTCAAACCCGCACGCTCTTTCACGTCGGAAGCGCGGAAAAACGCGCCCTGGAAAGCGTTGCCCTGCATGCGCAGTTGCAGGTCGATATTGCTGGACTCTTCGCGCGCGATTTTGAACGCATCGAGGTAGAACACGCGAATCTTGTTGTCGGCGATGTATTTCTGTACGTGCATCGGGAAGGATTGCCACAGCGCTTCGGCGCTGTCCAGATTGCTCTGAATGATGAACACGCCGCCCTTGTTCAGGCCATCCACCGCGTTGGTGTGGCCGAACACTTGCGGATCGGGCGACATCACTACGTCAACGTGGGTGTATTCGCAGTTGATGCGTATGGGTTCCGGTGCAGCGGACAGATAATAAGTGGTCGGTTGGCCTTTTTTCTCCGAGCCGTATTTGGGGTTGGCTTTGATGTCCCAGCCGAGCAGCTCGAACAGCGTCATCGCCAGATTCTTGCCGGTGGTTACCATGCCCCAGCCGCCGATGGAGTGCAGGCGCACGGCGATGGCTTTCTCGGGCAACAGGTTGGGGTTTTCCGTGCCGCGCAGCGCCATGCCCTTGATGCCGGGGTAAGCGGCCTGCAATTCCTGCTGGCGGATTTCCTGTTTCGGGTTGGCCGATTCGTCGCGCACAAAGTCCACCGACAGGTAGTAGAACTTGCGGTGCGCCGCGCCGGGCAGCATGTTTTCTACGGCGGCGATCAGACCTTCCGGTTGCAGGTCGCGCGAACCCAGACCGTAGCAGCCGGAATACAGCGACGGCATGTCTTTCGCGCTGTCGTAAGTGGCGTAATTGGCGTAAGAATTTTCGCGCGCGTTTTCCACGCACTTGGTCACGGTGGCGCGCACTTCGCGCATCAGCGGCAGGTCTTCCGACAGCGGCTGGTCGGTACGTTCCAGCACCGCCACGCCTTTCTTGCCTTTGAGCACTTTGCCCAGCAGGTCGCCGGGGAAGGGGCGGAACATGGTCAGGTTGACCACGCCCACTTTGACATCGCGGTGTTTGCGCATCCAGTCGGCAACAGCTTCTGCCTGCACCGTCATGCTGCCCATGCCGAGGATGATGTAGTCGGCATCGTCGCAGCGATAGGCGGCGACGCGGTTATAGCGGCGACCGGTCAACGCGTAAAACTCGTCCATGCATTGGTCGGTCAACGCGGGAATATGCTCGAAGAAATACGGGCGCTGTCCGGCCACGGCCTGCATGTAGGCATCCTGATTGGCCACGATACCGGTTTGCATCGGGTTGTCCACGTCCCAGATAGCCGGAATACGGCGGCGTTTTGGGCCGTACAACATTTGCTGGGCGGGGGTGGGCGTGTCGATGAGGTCGTCGGCCAGCCCCAGATATTCGTTAATCAGTTCGCGTTCCGGCACCAGCATCGGCTCGATCAGGTGCGTGGTGAGGAAGCCGTCCTGTGCAACCATGGCCGGAGTCAGCGCCAGTTCGGCAGTCTTGCGTGCGATCATGTTGAGGTCGGCGGATTCCTGCGCGTTCTTGGCGAACACCTGGATGAAGCCGGTATCGTCGGCGCAGTGGTAGTCGTCATGCGCGCAGTGCACGTTCAGCGAAGCTTTGGTAATGGCGCGGCAGCCGAGGTTCAGCACATAGGTCAAGCGTTTGCCGACGGCGGCGTACAGCGATTCGTGCATGAAAGCCAAACCCTGCGCCGAGGTGAAGTTCACCGCGCGCATGCCGGTCATGGACATACCGGCGGTGACACCGGCAGCGGCATGTTCGGATTCGGGTTCGACGAAGATCAGCGGCTGGCCTGCGGTATTCAGGTGACCTTTGGCCACTTCTTCCGCCCAGTATTCGCCCATTTGCGTGGAAGGCGTGATGGGGTAAGCGCCCGCGCCGTGCGAAGCTTCGCGCTCCACCATGATGACGGCGGTGTTGCCGTCAATGGCATCGCGCTTGCCGGGATACTTGAATTTGGTGTGCCCTTCCAGATTGGAGTCGGCTCCTAGAATCTTTTGCTTCAACTTGTTTAACATGATTGCCCCTATGCCCTGACTGCGGCTGGTAATGGTTGGATACGGATGATTTTCTTTGCTGCATTTCCTTTGACGATGCGCTCGCCTTCCAGCCAGACTATCGCGCCTGTGGGGCAGCGTTCTATGGCTTCTTGCTTCGCACCAGAATTTTTTTCGTAATCGATCACCGCCAGATTACGTTCGAGATGGATCAGGCCGGGCGCGGCATCTACCACGCAGCGTCCGCAGGCGGTACACGCCACTTCGCAAGCGGCTTCCGCCGCATCGCCGTCATTTTCGTTGCGGCAGGCCACCCACAATTTATGGGTCACGCCGTGGATGGAAAACAGATCTTTCGGGCAGACATCGACGCAGTCGCCGCAGGCCGTGCATTTGGCGAGATCGACTACGGGCAGGCCGTTTTTGTCCATGTGGATGGCATCAAAATCGCACACGCTGGCGCAATCGGCCAAACCCAGACAACCCCAGGCGCAGCTTTTCCCGCCACCGCCTGTTACCGCAGCGGCGCGACAGGAAGAAAGACCGGAATATTTCGCTCGCATGGTAGCGACATGTTTGCCGCCGGCGCAGGCCAGCCGCGCCACGCGTTTTTCCACTTCACCAGCGGCGACACCCAGCAGGGTGGCGATACTTTGAGCTTGTTCGGCAGAGTTGACGGTACAGGTTGCCGGGGACATTTTGCCCTCGACCACGAGTTCGGCAAAGTTACGGCAACCCGCCGAGCCGCAAGCGCCGCAATTGGAATGGGGTAGCAATGCCTCAACCTCACCGATGCGCGGATCTTCGAAAACGAATAACTTTTTGCTGGCAATCGCCAGAAAAATGGCCAGCACAACGCCCAATCCGCCCATAAAGGCGGACGTTAAAAGAATGTTGTGAAGTGTTTCCATACTGCCTCCTTGGCGGCCATTCAACTGTAATAATTATGTGATACGTAAACGAACGGCAGAGTTCCTATTTGTAGCCGCAAGGGTATTGAAGTTACAATCGTTTGGAGAATCAAATATTTCAATTTTGACTATATGAACTATTAAGTATAGCCAATACCAGCGAGGAGTGGGTGATGCCTACGGATAAACAGGCCTATTATAAGAACAACCGTCTCAAGCAAATCCGCGCTTTCTGCCAGGTGGTGCGCAGCGGCAGCATCACGCAGGCAGCGCAGAAGCTGTTTCTCAGCCAACCGTCGATTACTTTGCAGATACAGGCGCTGGAGCGGGAGTTGAACACGGTTCTGTTTGAACGGCGCGGCCCCGTCTTGAAGCTAACCCCCGATGGCGAAGCGCTCTACGTCTTGTCCGAGCCGCTGGTGCAAGGCGTGGACAATCTGTACTCCAATTTTATCGCACAACACGGACGGCTGGAATCGGGCGAGCTGAATATTGGAGCGGGCGAATCGACTATCCTCTATATCCTGCCCGAGGCCGTGAGGCGTTTTACCAAGGCGTATCCGGGCGTTCACCTGCGCCTGTACAACGTGACCGGGCGTGACGGACTGAAAATGCTCAAGTCGGATGAGATCGACTTCGCCGTCGGCTCCATGCTCGATGTGCCGGAAGACATCACCTACCAGCCCATCGTCACTTTCGATCCGGTGCTGATTACCCCGCTTGACCATCCGCTGGCGCAGAAAAAGAACGTGACGCTGGAAGATGTCAGCCAATACGGCCTGATCCTGCCGCCGCGCCATCTTTCCACCTGGGGCGTGGTCAAATACGTGTTCCAGCAACACAAGCTGTCGTTCAAAGTGACGCTGGAAGCGGGCGGTTGGGAAGTCATCAAAAAATATGTCGAACTGGGCATGGGCATCTCCATCGTCACTGACATCTGCCTGACCGGACAGGAAAAACTCGTGCGCATCCCGCTCTCCCAATACTTCCCGCAACGCGGCTACGGCCTGGTGCTGCGCAAAGGCAAATTCCTGTCGCCTCAAGCGCACCGTTTTGTCGAAGTGCTGACCGAGGTCTATCGGGAAAAAGGCTCGATCATGGCGGTGTGACGGGTCGGACTCACCGCCAGCAACGCAATTGATTCAAACGGGGAGCGTTTCGCTCCCCGTTTTTTTCATTTCGTCGCAACAAACTCCCTCCCGTTGAAGGTGTGGCGTTTAATTCGCACTGTTGGGACGCGGAAAAAACTTAAACGGGGAGAATAATTTTGGACGATAGCTACTTGTGGTTAAAAGCGCTGCATCTGCTCGGGGTGATGTTGTTCATGGGCAACATTATCGTGACCGGCTGGTGGAAATTCATGGCCGACCGCACGCGCAATCCCCAAGTCATTGCTTTCGCGCAACACCAGGTTACGCTCACCGATTACGTGTTCACGGCAGGTGGCGCGACGATTCTGTTCGCGGCGGGATGGGGCAATGCGGCGCTGCACGGCATGGATGTGTTGCAAATTCACTGGCTGTCATGGGGTTTGTGGTTGTTCAGCGCCTCCGGGGTGATCTGGGTGGCGATCCTGATTCCTACCCAGATTCGCCAGGAGCGCATGGCGGCAAAATTTTCCGTCAGCGGTGGCATTCCGCAGGAATATTGGCGCTTGTGTCGGCGCTGGAATATCTGGGGCAGCATTGCAACTTTGCTGCCGCTGATGAATCTCTACTGGATGGTATTGAAGCCAGCTTGAAGGCATCACCTCGTGAAGAAGCGCAGATCGGAAGAGCGTCGTGTAGGGAAAGAGTGTAGATCTCGGTGGTCGCCGTATCATTAAAAAAAAA
>FZPU01000127.1_pt1 | contig 21041 bp, 10 predicted proteins | sample 1534781 | NCBI WGS metagenome assembly FZPU01 (sample SAMEA104161949, study PRJEB21768) | metagenome | isolation source: underground water
CGGGCGTCATGTCCTTGCGCGCCGCCGTTTCGGCAAATAACTCGCGCCGTTCGGCGGATGACAGGCGCGCGACCGATTCCATCAGCCGCGCTCCCCGCAAACCTGCTTGATCGTTTCATACACCCAGCCTGTCGCCGTCACTGTATCTTTCAGCACTCGCTTGCAGGCCGTTTCATCCAGTTGTTTGCGCAGCGCGGCGATCACCGCCTCGTCCACCCGCTCCTGCCCCAGAGCCTTCAACGCCTGCACGATCAGCCCGCTCTCGCGGTGTTTGAAGCCGACATCCTTCAGCGCCGACTTCTTGAACTCCAGCGTGTAATTGCCGATGTCGTACTGACGGTTCGGCCCATCGGAGAGATACACCAGCCGACCGGGCACCTGGGTGGAAAGCCCCAGCAGATTCAGCGCTGCATCGCCCGCTGGCTGGATGCGCCAATTGAATTTGCGCGCGAACGCCTGCGCCACTTGATCGAAGTCCGGACTCAAGTTCTGCTGCAACAATTCACTGAACTTCGGATAGTCGTAAATCCCCCGGCAGACACGGCGTATCTTGCCCTCGCGGCATAATCCCGCCAACGCGTTTTCAATCTGATCTCGGCTAAACTCCGCGACGAAATCATTTGGCGAGAATGCCCACCCCCTACCGCGCCCGTATATTCTTGAAATTGCTTTTTTATTAAGTGATTGCATAAATACTGTGCAAGCAGTTTTGATGGGAAAACATACTACTTTTCCCATCACAAAAAGGAAAGCACTAAATGAAGTGACTGGTGTCTAAGTTGGGGGCCTGAAATACATGGGTTGCGACAGGATTAACCGTATCATTGGAGGCATATCAAGAGCGAAACGGCCACACATGATCAGTCGTGATACTTGGTATTTGTGTTCGGCGTACCAGTTCGGAATAACTGATCGGCTTGGCAATAAGCGACCGCGTTTAGGAAGGCAATTAGCGAGGTGACTAGTTGCGCCAATGGAAATCCAACCGTCAGCTTATGCGTATGATCTCGCCGAAGTCGGTGCTGTAGAAGGTCGGGAATTTTTCAGCTCAAATTCACAAGCGCTCCGCAGATGTGCTGTGGTTGTTTTGTGGTTTTCCGCCATTTTTCTACACGCTCTTCCGTTGTTCTGTGGTGGTGCTAGTTGTGCTGTTGCAAATATTCTTCTGCATTGCAGCACAATATTGTTAATATGTATATGTTATTGCGATATACTTCGCGCATCGGAGTTATGGAGGCTATATGCGAACACTAATTGACATACCGGATGAGCAAATCAACTCACTGGCCGTAATTGCGGAGGCGCAGAAAACATCGAGGTCGGAATTGGTACGCCGGGCAATCGCGGCATATATTGAACAGTTGAAACCAACAACTGTTGATGCTTTTGGGTTGTGGCGAGAGCATAAAGAGGATGGATTGGCTTACCAAGAAAGGCTGCGTTCAGAATGGTAAGCGTACTCTTCGATACCAACATCTTGGTCGATTACTTGAATGGGATCGAGCAGGCCAAGATTGAATTGAAGCGATACACAGATAAAGCAATCAGTCCCATAACATGGATGGAGGTTATGGTTGGGGCAACACCGGAAAACGAGTTTACGCTGAAAGGTTTCTTGAACTCATTTGAGAGCTTGCCGGTCAATGAGCGTGTTGCATCTGTAGCTGTTGCGCTCAGAAAGAAGCATGGTATTAAATTGCCTGATGCGATTATTTGGGCAACAGCGCAAACAAATAAGCGAATTCTTATCACACGCAACACCAAAGATTTTTTACGTGATGAGGCTGGAGTGAGAGTTCCATATCGGCTATGAATGTCGGAGTGCAGTGGCCGAGGGTGTAAGAATTTTTGTGTAAACGGTCATTTGGCAGGAAACTGCCGCCACTTTGAAAGGAGGATGGCAGAGTGCAGAGATGGTGAGGCGGTATGCGCACCTGTCGACCGTGCATCTGGCTGACTACGTGAATCGTCGCAAAGCACTTCGTGACGTTTCGGTGACAGTGAAAGAAAAAGGCTTGCATCGCTGCAAGCCTTTTGGTGTTGGTGCGCCGGAAGAGATTCGAACTCCTGACCCCTTGGTTCGTAGCCTATTTTATTTAGGTCAACTTTTAGCGTTATATATCAACCTGTTAGGCGAGGATAAATGTACTATTGTTTCTGCGATTAAGGCTATTTAACTGCTTGATTTGACTGACTGTGACTTCGCTCAATAGTACGTAGATTTCACACGCACAACGCGGCCAAAGATTGCATCAGCTTTCACTGTTTTCCGCAGCGTGCAGTACCGCCCTGCCACTCTTGCTCCAACCTGCTTCTGCTAGCCAAATCATTTCATGTCGGCCACTTGTTGCAGCTGCTGCCAGCACTGGTAGTAAGAACTCACGCAGATCGCTGATGACCGTCACGAACGACATCGGTTCGAGAGCGTTCTTGCGCAAGAATGCCAACCACTGTTTATTCTTCTTATCATCCTGCACAAATTCGTCGCTCAATCCGATAGGCATACCATCAGGCAACGCTGTGCGCCGACGATCAAAGGTCGCAGTCACAGCCTGTGTCAGTAAAATCCCTTCGAAATCGAAATGCTTCGCCAGCACCCAGAGGTCGAAAAAGTCTTTCATTCGGCTATTTAGCATGCCAAGTGATGTTAGCGCCTCCAGCTTTTCTGCAACCACCGTATAGCGCGGATATGCACGCAGTTGCGGTTCCGGTAGCCCGCTCAAAATAATTGGGTAACTCACCGCCTCTGGCCCTGGCACAACCGCATCGCCGAACCCGACATCGATCTGCACTGGGCAACGGGCACTATCCAGCAGCCCCACTAAAGTGATCCGAACACCCGCGTAGTTCGCCTCTTTGCGAATCTCGGCACCCTTCACAGAATCAGGATCGAACACAATCCCATCCTCAACTTCCACGCGGCAGATCTCACGAAAAACCGCTTCCAAATGGGGAATATCGGGTGAGCCAAAACCAAGCAAGTCAGCGTCATGGGTTGGACGATGCGGCACATCGAACCACAAGTCGAACAGCAGTGCGCCTTTGAGCAGAAATTGATCGTGCTGCGGCGATATGCTCAAACGATACAACATGCGCTCCAGTGAATAGCGCGTCAGTAACAAGTTGAAGTCGAGCTTTTCCGCCCGCGCCATATTGAGTAGCCGAGCACGGATGGACGCGCCGATATTCTGAACACTCATACCAAGCTTTCCAGATATGGACGCATCACATTGGCTACCCGGCAGACCTTGGCGTAATACCAAATATCATCACTCGTCATACGCTTCTCGTTCCAAGCCTCACGCAATGCTTCCAATGCAACATCAAGGCCGATCTTGTTGCGATACTTAAAACAGTCGGCAACGGTCTTGGCCACACTGGTCACCCGAACGGTCACGCCATCCACTACGTGTTCTTCTACCCCCTCGGTGAGTGCCGCACCGGAGAATCGCACGATACGCAGTGGTGGGTACTCAAGCTTTGGTTTCACGGCCTTGTTATCAATCGCTAGCCAGACCTCAAAAGGTGCTTGAGTAGTCAGGTTGTAAAAACGGAGCGCAGAGAGCAGGCAGACAACCCCTTTAGGCACTTTGCGCGCCACTTCCGCGAGTGATCCTTGGGCAGAGACTACTCGCCCAGGCAGACCATAGAGCCCGCGCCCTACTCGTTCCAAATCGCCGCTCCGAACGGCGCGGGTCAGCGCAACTCGCGGAATATCCAATGACGCTAGATCACATGAGCGTATCAGCCCTTGGTTTTTCGCCAGTTCAAGCAGATTTTCGGAAGGCGTTTTCATGTCCAACATAGTGTTCCATAACATCGGTACTTGTCAATATCTGCCAGCATATCGGAACGCACCCACTAGGCGACTGAGGTACGACGTTGGCGGCCGCATTAAAAAAATGGGCACCGCTTTCACGGTGCCCATATACGGTGTTGCTGATGACATCGCTGAAACAGCTAGGCTGTTGGCAATGAATCTAGCCCACAACAAATCCACGTTTGGTGAGTTGTCGTTGGAAGAAACTTTAACAATGCTTGGAGCTGGAAAACCCAACGATGAGCAGTTGATGACCCGATTGCATTCGCCAGATGATGTTTTCATGGGCAATGGCGGTTTACTGGCGTGAAGCTGTCGGTCGAGGAAATTTGACGTCGGACAGCAGTTCGGCCTCAGCGGACGCTGACGACTTACTGAAAGACTGTTGGTGTCGCGTGCCGGAAGGTCCGCTTTCGAAATTTTCGCGCGATCACCTTTAATCCGGCAACAAGTCGCTGTACAGCAAACGATTGGCCTGGCTCGGAATAGGGTTCCCATTTCCATCCAGGACATAATTGCCCGCCGCGTCCGTCGCATAAACTTCACCGCTGATTTGCGACACCAGGCTCTTAAGGGCAGCCAGCTTCTCCTGCACCGTGGCATATTGGCTTCCCCAGGCAGGATCGAGAAAAGTTTGCTGTGCTTCGTTGTACGAAATGGACATGAAGAGCTCTCCGGTAATTTATTTCTGGGATGGAAGACGGAAATCGACGGTGATCTGGTAGCAGCCATCAGCGGTACCGATGGCGTTTCCCATAGCCATTAACCCCTCACGGATCAACTCCAGCACTTCATCGCGTCGAGCGGAAAACGCATCCGGGATGTGCACCTCCATCACATCCCAATGCCCCTTCCACGACTGCCGTGTCCCTTCTGCCACAACCAAGGCCTCGAACTTGACCACCTCGCCCTTCCAACTTAAGGCGAAATATTCTCCAGGTCGGGGGCCTGTCCCGTCCCACGGCAATCCCGAACCTACATGAACCACAAATACCTCCCGCTCGCGATCTACCACCCAACGATACAGATCACGAGGTCCTCGATAGGCGCGATAGAAAATCTTCGGATCGATTTTTGTTTTTTGTTCCTCTGTAACCAGTTCATTTACAAACGCCATTTCGTTCTCCTGTCAATTCTGCTTACTTAATTATTCAAAACTTGCTCACACCTAAAGGGGGTAGTTTGACATTATGTCTTTGCATTCTCGGCTCTGGCTCACAACCAGTTAATTTAATCGTTCTCACCGCTCCCGCCCCGCCTCCTGAAACGCCCCCGTCACTGGCGACAGCAAATATTCGAGGATGGTCCGCGTGCCGAGGTGTATCTCCGCCGTCACCTGCATGCCGGGACTCAAGGCATGGCGCACGCCGTTGACGATGAGTTCTTGCGCTTTGAGGTCAACCAGTGCGCGGTAGGAGGACGGCTGTCCGTTTGTTGATTTGTTGCCGGGCGGTGCGGATTGGTTTGCGCCTTGTTGTCCGTTGTCGGTGGCATCGGCGGATAGATTGGCAACAAGGCCGTCCACCATGCCGTATTTCTGGAACTGGTAGGAAGCGAATTTGATTTTGGCGGGTTCGCCCAGATGGATGAAGCCGACATCTTCGTTGCTCACCCACACTTCGGCTTTGAGGATTTCGTCTTTGGGGACGAGGGTCATCAGGATGGTGCCGGGGCTGATGACGGTGCCGACGGTGTGGGTGGCGAGGTCTTTGATGATGCCGTCCTGCGAGGCTTTGAGTTCGAGCAGGCCGTTGCGGTAGTTTTGTTTGGTGACTTCGGCTTGGGTTTTGTCGAGTTTGTCGCTGTTGTCGGCGCGTTCGGTTTGCAGTTTCTGGCGGTAGTCGGCGGTGATTTGTTCGAGCCTGCGACCCGATGCGGCGAGGGTGGCTTGGGCGCTGGCGATGATGTAGTTCTGGGTTTTGAGGTCTTGTTCTTTTTCGGTATGTTCGCGTTGTTTGTCGGTGGCGGCGAGTTTGCTGACGTAGCCGTCTTTGGCGAGTTCGGCGTAGGCTTTGGCTTGTTTTTGGTAGTGCGGCAGGGTTTCAATGAGTTTGGTGCGGGCTTGTTTGGCGGCGGCGAGGTCGCTTTTGGCTTTGTCTTGGGTGCTGTGTTCTTCGGCGAGTGCGGTCTGGTAGGCTTGCCGGTTGGCGCGGTATTGGGCGAGTGCTTCGTTGTAGAGGGATGCCGGGTCGTTGGGGTGGCGTTTGAATTCTGTGTCGGCGAGTTCCGCATCTATCCGTCGCAAGGTGATTTGTTTGCCGAGATAGTCGGCGTGGATGGCACGGCCATCGGCATCGGACATCGTGGTGTCCAAGCGCATGAGGATTTGTCCGGCGGTGACGTGTTCGCCTTCGCTGACGAGGATTTCGCGCACCATGCCTTGTTCGAAGGGCTGGACGATTTTGAGATAGGTCTGCGGGATGAGTTTGCCTTGGGCGGTGGCGACGATGTCGAGTTTGCCGAAAGCAGCCCACAGGATGAGGGCGAACAGGAGGATTAGCAGCAGGTACAGCATGGCACGGGCGAAAGGTGCGGGCGGGCGGTTTTGTACTCTGAGCAGTGCGGGGCTGAAGTCTTGGGGATCGACGCTGACGATGCGGGGTTTATGCGCTGCTTTGGCTGCCGACATCTGCTTCGTCCCTGATGATTTATTGGTCGCAGACGCACTCTTCGTTGCGTTTGCCGTGAGAAACAACGCAACTCGCCATCTATTAAAATCCAATGTCAAATTTGCGTTAAGTTCGCGTGGAGAGTAGCCGATGCGGCAGTGCGGAACAACTCAAAATAATATCTATATCCGGCCTATATATTTTTAATGCATATTGCATAGGAGTCGCTGAAAGGCTTATGGAATAAGGCTTTTAGCAGGTATATATATTTTTGATTCCCGAGCTTGATGGTACGGTACTCGTGGGTACGCCCTCATCACACGCCGCCAATTGCAAATCCTGCCAAGCCATTTTTTTGCAAAGGGGAATGATGGTGGTTTCGTCACTGCCCTACCCGCACCGCTGCTGTTGCCCATTCAACTGCTCCGCGCTTAGATTCTGGTTCGCCGCTTGCCCGCCCAGCCCGAGCAAGGTGTTGATGCCCACTTGCTGGAATGCGCTGCTGCCGATGTCGCTGTCGTCGCCGCTGGCGAGGTGGGCAGCGGTGAGGCTTTGGGCGGCGTTCCAGTGTTGGTAGGTGATGTTGCCGGCGCAGGCTTGGTCGAATGCGTTGACCACGACGGTGAAATCGTATTGGTCTATCGTGGTTTTGCTTTCGTGATCGTTTGATTTGTTTTTCGGTTTGCAATCGAAGTCGGACACGGCGCTGGTGATGATGTCCAGGTTGAGCACGCTCTTGTAGTTGGCTGCGGTGTCGTACCAGTTTCTGAAGGTGATCTGGTCGGTTTGTCCGGTTGCGGTTGTGCCTGTTTCGAGGATGAGGTCGTTGCCGGTTCTGGTGAGGGCGAGGTCGGTCTTTTTGATGCCGCCGAGGATGAGGGTGTTGTCGATGCCGGTTCCACCGTACAGTGTGTCTTGTCCGTCACCGCGTTGAAACACGATGGTGTCCGCGCCGTTGCCGGTGTGGATGATGTCGTTGGCGCTGCTGCTGGCGATGATTTCATCCTGAGTGGTGTCAATCTTACGGCAGTCATCGCTATCATTCTCGTCACGCTTGTCTTTATGGTGGTCTTTGCCCGAGCTGAGGTTAAAGATTTGGCTGACGCTGGCTCCAGCTTGGTCGGTGGCGGTGAGTAGGATGTCCACATTGCCGTCGCCTTCGGCTTTGCCGCTGAAGGTGCGGGTGGCGGCATCGAATTTGAGCCACTTGGGCAGGTTGTCGCCATTGCTCAGGGTGGCGCTGTAGGCCAAGCTATCGCCATGCACGATGTCCCAGTCGTCAAAGGTGTTGGCGGGGACGGCGATGCTGAAGCGTTTGCCTTTGTCTGTGTGCTGGTCGTCGAGATGGTGGCTGACGATGGGGGCATCGTTGACGTTTTGTACGACTAGGGCGAAGGTGGTGCTGGCGGTGAGTCCGCCGATGTCGGTGGCGGTGACGGTGATGTTGAACGCGCCGACATTCCAGTTGTCCGGTGTGCCGCTGAAGGTGAGTGTGGCTGCATCGAAGTTGAGCCAGTTCGGGAATGCAGTGCCATCGGTCAAGATTGCTTGATAGGTCAGTGCGTCTCCTTGGTCGATGTCGGTGAAGGTGCTGGCCGGAAGGGTGTAGCTGAAGGAAGTGTCTTCGCTGGCGTGTTGGTCGGCTAGCGTTGCGGCCACGACGGGTGCGTCGTTGGTGCCAGTGATGGTTACGGCGAGTGTTGAAGGTGTGCTAATTATGCCGTCTGTCGCTTGATAGGCGAAGGTTTCGGTGACGGTCTGCCCGGCTGCCAAGCTCTGAACGCTATGTGCGGCATTGTCCAATGCGTAGCTATAGCTGCCGTCTGTTTGCAAGGTGAGCTGTCCGAACTGTCCGGCGAATATGCCTGCGTTCGCAACCGTGAGTACCGTGCCTTGATCTACGTCGCTGTCGTTGCTCAGCACGTTTCCGGTTGCAATGATGCTGAGGTCTTCTTGCGCACTCGCAACATCGGCTGATGTAACTGGCGCGTCGTTGGTGCCTGCGATGATGACGGTGAGCGTGGCCGGGGTGGTGGCGATGCCGTCGCTGGCTTGATAGGCGAAGGTGTCGGTGACGACCTGACCCGCCATGAGGCCTTGTACGGCGCTGCTGGTGTTGTCCAGCTGGTAGCTGTAGTTGCCGTCGGCATTCAATACGAGACTGCCGTAGTTGCCTTGCAGTGTGCCCGCGTTGGATACGCTGAGGACAGTGCCTTGATCCACATCGCTGTCGTTGGCGAGGACGTTGCCGCTGGCGGCGATGGCGCTGTCTTCCAGTACGCTGGCCGCATCGTTTGTTGCGACCGGACCGTCGTTGCTGCCGGTGATAGTCAGGGTGACTTGCGCGGTGCTGGTCGCCCCTGCGGTATCGGTGACGGTGTAGCTGAAGGTGTCGGTCGCGGTTTGGCCTTGGGCGAGGGATTGGTAGAGAGCTCCAATATCGTATTGCACCGCGCCGTTCAAGAGCGATACGGATGCACCGGAGGCGGCTTGCGAAACTCCGATGATGTTGAGCACGTCGCCGTGGATGAAGTCGGGGTCGGTGTCGTTGGCCAGCAGTGTAACGGCATCGAGTTGCACTGCCCCGCCGTCCTCTGTGGCATTGCCCGTATCGGCATTGGCGGTCGGGGTGTCGTTAACATTTGTAACGTTGAGCGCGAAGGAGCTGGACGCGCTGAGGCCGCCTGTATCGGTGGCGGTCACCACGACATTCAGCTTGCCCACATCCGCATTGAGCGGTGTGCCGCTGAAGGTTTGGGTGGTTGCGTCGAAGCTGAGCCAGCCCGGAAGCGCAGAACCATCCGCGAGGGTGACGCTGTAGCTCAGCACATCGCCCGCATCCGGGTCGCTGAATGTTGCCGAGGGAAATGCGAATGCATATTCATGATCCTGAGAACCGGCCTGATCCGCCAATGCGGTGCCGACCAATGGCGCGCGGTTGATCGGGTTGCCATCGGCATCATAATTCGTCGAGGCGAAATGTCCGTGGCCATCATTGGCGTAAGTGCTGTAGCTGCCGTCAATGTTGTAGTTCGTGCCGCTACTGGAACCGTCGCCATTGAAGCTATCGTCTCCATATGTACCATCGGCATGACTCCACCAGTCGCTTACCATGTTGCCGCCGACATCGTAGCTTGCGCCGTTGGCGTTGCCCAAGCCATCGTAATAGCTGTTGTTTGAACCCGTCGGATTGCCATCGGCAGCATAATCAAGCTCGTTGTATGTCCCGCGCCCATCGTCCGTGTATGTGAAGTAGCTACCATCTCCGTTGTAGCTTGTTCCGCTGGTGGAACCATCGGCGTTGTAAATATCATTGCCAAACGCCCCATCGGCGTTTGTCCAGCTATCGCTTAACTGGTTGTCGTTTGCATCGAAGTTGGTTGCGAGGATATTGCCCGCCCCATCGTTCGTCAGAACGCTATATCCAAGTTCAATTCCACCGGCATCGTAGCGGGTGAGCGTGCCGTTTCCCTGCGCGTCGCCGACCAACACGCTGTAGCTTTGCAGATTGCCGTTGCTATCAAAGTAATCCGTTGTCGCATCGCCCTGCCCATCGTCGATGTAGTTGCTGTAACTGCCATCCGGGTTGCGTCCATATCCGCTGCTGGACCCATCCGGGTTAAAAGTGTCGTTGCCGTAGCTGCCATCCTGCTGCTGCCAGAAATCGCCCATCAATTGGCCGCCCGCGCCAAACGCTTTCATGTTGGCGTTGCCTTGTCCGTCAGCCGCATATGCGCCTTGGCTGCCATCCGCAAAACGATACTGGCGGATCACGTGATCCGCCGTTACGCCGTTCGGGGCGAAATCCTTAATCAGGACACTGTCCCCTGTTCCGTACCCGACCAAAAGATCCGCACCCTGCTGTAAAAATTGCACGTTGCCCGCAAAGATGCCCTCGCCAAACCGCACAACATCGCCGGCCGGTTTCAGGCTGGTGGTGATCGTGTCTTGCCCGTCACCCCGATTAAACACGTAGGTGTCGTGCCCTGCACCGCCATCCAATACGTCATTGCCGCCGCTTCCGCCAAGCGTGTCATCCCCCGCCCCGCCCTCCAGCACATCATCGCCAAACCCGCCCACCACAACGTCATTCCCGCCCAAGCCAAAGAAGCTGTTGCCCACGCTGTCTTGTCCATAAAGCGCATCGTCGCCTTCCGTCCCCGTCACGGGCAGGAGTGGCGCTCGGGCTTGCAGGTAGGCGGCATCCCACTGCGTGCCGTCCGCAAACTGCACTTGCTCTATCCGGTAAGCATCGCTCACACACCAATTCGACAACACCAATATATCGGCAGAACCGGCCAGATGCAGTTCGAGGTCGTCGCCGTTGCGCACGATTTTCACGTCGCTCGTTCGCACCGAATCGTTGAACAATACGCGGTCGAGATTGGCGCTTTGGCTGGTGTCGTGGATGCGGTCAACGCCGTCGCCATAGCCGAACAGATACGTGTCATCGCCCGCGCCTCCGTTCAGTGTGTCGTTGCCCGCGCCGCCATCCAATGTGTCGTTGCCATCACCGCCCGAAATCCTGTCCGTGCCATTCGTGCCCGCGATCACGTCGTCGCCCGCGCTGCCTTTCAAATCGAAGCCGAGGTCGATCAGTTGGCTGTAGGAAAGCGCTGTGCCGTCGGTGAACAGGAAGCTTTGAATATTGCCCGGCGCATAGACATCGTTGGGGTTGAAGTCGGTGATGTGTAATTCGTCGCCGTTATTCCCCGCGCGGATCAGCAACGAACCCAAGCCAAGGCTCACGCTTGAAGGGGTGATGCCGTCGCCGAATATCACTTGACCACTGGTCACCATGGAGGAATCTATCGAGTTCGAGCCGCTGCCGAGATTGAATTGATACGAACCGTCGGTGCTCATTCCTCCACTGAAGATGATCCCGCTCTCGATCCCGAGCATGCCCAGATACGAATGCACCGTGCCGTCGGCAAATTCGAAATACGCGCTGTTGTCCAGCCCGCCTTCGACCACAATGCTGTCGCCTGGAGCCTGCCCTGAGCCTGTCGAAGTGGTGCCGTAGTTGATGATGGTGTCGGTGACGGTTCGGGTGCTCCATCCACCTCCGAGAGGGCTGTAGCTTGTAACGGTTCGGGTCGATTCGCTGAAGGTCAATGAGTCGCTGGTGATGCCGTTGCCGAAGATCAACCGGGTGTTGCAATGCTGCGCGTTGAAGGAAGAGTTCTTTACCAACGATACGGTGTCGTGTCCATCGCCCGCGTTAAAGATCAGGCTGGCGATGCCCGTGCCGTCGTTTTCAGCTATTTGTATGCGGTCGTCGCCTTTGCCGGCAACGTAGAGCGCATCGGTATCGTTGTTGCCGTTGATGATGTCGTTGCCGGTCGAGCCCAGCACGATCCGCTGGCCGCCTATGTCGCGCGTTCCGCCCGCAGCAGTTGATGGCGGCGGGGCGATGAATCCTTGCAGGGCGGCAAGGTCGGCAAAGCTGTAGCTTGTGCCGTCGGCGAAGGTGAAGTTTTCGATTGCGCCGTATTCGCCGTTAAGGATGGACACCACGTCGTTGCCCGTGCCGTAATGGATTTTGAAATGCGGGGCGTAGTCGCCCAGGTCTTCGAGGGCGAAGCGGATGTTGTCTGGGGTGATGCCTTGGCCGAAGACGATGGTGTCTTGTCCGCCCAGGTCGATCAAATTGTCTGCGCCGTCGCCTTGGTTGAAATAGTAGGTGGTGTTGCCTCCGCCGCCGTTGAAGGTGTCGTCTCCCGCGCCGCCCGCGAACGAGATTGCGTTGTTGCTGGTGTCGGCGAGAAGTTCGCCTTGCGCGCTGCCCACTACGGCATAGCCGCCTTGGGCGGCGATCAGTTGGTTTATGGTCTGCTGTGTGCCGTCGGCAAATTGCATTGCCCCGGTATAGTTTCCTCCAGTGAAGAGGATGGAATCATTGCCGCCGTAATTCAGCAGGAATCCGTTTGCCGTGCGGGTGATGTGCATGTCCGCTTGCGATATGCCCGCGCCGAAGGCGAGGGTGTCCTGATAGCTCGCGCCAATGATTGTGTCTTGTCCGTCGCCGCGTTTGAAGGCGAAGGTGTCGGCTCCGTCCCCGCCGTCCAGCGTGTCGTTGCCCCGTCCGCCATCCAGGTAGTCGTTGCCGTTGCCGCCATTCAGGATGTCGTTGCCTGCGCCGCCTTCGAGGTTGTCGTTGCCGTCTCCGGCGTTCAGGGTGTCGTTGCCGCCCATGCCTTTGATGCGGTCGGTGGTGTTGGTGCCGCCGAGTATGTCGTCGCCCGCTGTGCCGTTGATGTCGAAGCCGCGTGCGAGGAGGTCGAATGCGCTGAGCGATGAGCCGTCGGCGAATTCGAAGCTGTCGATGCTGGAGCTGGAGTAAATGCTGTTGGGGTCAAAGTTTTGCAGGTGGACCGCATCGCCGTTGCCCAGATCGAGCATCAGCGATCCGAGATGCAGCACGATGTTTTTGCTGTCCACCCCGGCACCGAAACGCAGGATGTTGTTCTCGCCGGGGTTGTCGTAAATGTTGTCTGTGCCATCGCCCACGTTGTAGATGTAGGTATCCTGTCCGGTGCCGCCGTACAGGGTGTCGTCGCCCGTGCCGCCGATGATGATGTCGTCGCCTTCGTTGCCGTAGATAGTGTCGCTGCCTGCGCCGCCGTCGAGGTAGTCGCTGCCGGGATTGATGCCGGGATCACCCCGCATTTCGCCACCATCACCTATTAGAATATCTTCGCCAGCTCCGCCCAAGATGATGTCGTTGCCGCCGTTTCCATATAGCGTGTCATTGCCTTCTTCCCCCCAAATTACGTCGTTGCCGCCGCCTGCCGAAACATTGTCATTGCCTTTACCGGCATAGATAACATCGGACGAGCCGGTGTTGTCGGTGCTGTTGCCGGATTGCCTGCTGGCATCTACGGGATACATTGATATCTCTGTTGCCGTGGCTGTAACCGACCACCATAAGTTTTGTGCAATCCAGTCGATATCACCAAGGATATAGTCGTCGCCTGCGCCCGCAATAATGAGGTCGCTGCCCAATCCCCCCGTGAGTACATCGCTGGCGCTGCTGCCGATGAGTGTGTCATCCCCCGCGCCGCCCGCGAGCCAGTCGCCTTGGGCATTGATGTTGGCAGCAGTGTCGCCGAGCTGTATCGCGGTGGCGGCATCAATTTGGTCGTCGGCATAAATTCGATCATTGCCGCTGCCTCCATCCAGCACGTCTCCGTCCGCGCCGCCGATGACGACATCGTTGCCGCTGCCCGCATAAACCATGTCGCGCCCTGAACCGCCTTCGAGAATGTCGTTGCCGCCTTCGTTGGCGCTGATAGTGTCGTTATCATTCCCGCTCATGATGTAGTCGTTAGCGGTGGTGCCGTTGAGACCATCCCTCAGATTTTTAATATGGCTGTCGCCGAAAATGCTGTTACTTGTCTGCGGGTTGTCTTGTACCGCCGCATCGGTGAAGGTAATCCCCATCCCCGATCCCGGTTTAAAATCCTTGATGAGCATCTCGCCGTCCACCATCAGGTCGCCGCCGCTGGTGCGGTCGCCGCTGACGAAGGTGTAGAGGTGTTTGACGTGGTTGGCATCAACGCCTTGCAAAACTCGCGTGTCGCCATACTGCGCGCCGCCCGCGAGAATTATCTGGCTCGTTTCATCTTTGATTTGGCCGCTGCCGTCGCTGTCGATGACGGTGTCTATGCCAACACCGACGGTGCTTTGCAGGATGTAGGTGTCCATGCCGCTGCCGCCCATGAGTACGTCGCTGCCTTGGCCGCCGTTGAGGGTGTCCGCGCCCGCGTTGCCGACGAGCAGGTCGGCTTTGCTGCCTCCGGTGAGTGTGTCCGCGCCGCTGCCGCCGAGCATGAATGCGCCACGGTTGAGGGTGTCGGTGGCGACCATGCCGCCAGTGCCTGCTTGCACGTACCAGTCGCGCAGTTTGGGGAGCATGGCTTTGATGAGGGTGCGCTCGGCAATGGTAAAGCCGCCCCCGCTGCTCATGCTTTCGCCGTTGAGCATGAACTCGCCCTGGTTGAGGTAGTTCAATAATTTGTCGTATCCCTTGGCTTTGCTGATGTCGTTGGCGACATCTGTTGTGGCGAAGCGGATGCCGTTGCTGCCTTCGCCCGCTTTGGTGAGGTCGGTGAAGAGTTCTTTTTTGTAGCTGGTGCTGGCTTGGGTTTCTTCGTAGTACTTCTGCATGGCGAAGGCGGTGAGGGCTTTGCTCAGTTCGTGCAGGTTGGCGTTGCTGGGGTTCTGGTCGGTGAGGGTGAGGCCGCCGTCCTGCGCCAGTTTCCACAGGTCGGCGGTAAAGCGGGTGACCATCTGGTCGGCGGGGATGGCTGCGCTGCCCGTCGCTGCGTCGGGCTGGACTCCAGCTTGGTGTTTGACTAGGCGTTCGAGGAAGTTTTCATTTTTCTTATCACTCGTCGGATGCGCAAACAACTTCTCATCAAAAATCATCCCCAGCAAATCGGTGAGTTTATTGGTGACATCATTCAACGCTTTACCGGTTGTCGCAGTCTGTTCGCTTTGCAGGAAGGCCGTGAGCAGCGCCATGTCGTGCAGTTCGGTGAATATTGATAAATCCGTCGGCCCGTGCTTAATGAAAGTTGCTGGCGTGCCGATGGGGTCAAACATGGGGCCGAGGAAGGACGAGGTGAATTCGCCTTTGACTCGTATGGTGCTGACCAAATTTGAGTTCGGGATGCCGCCGCTAACTTGTTGCTGTTGGAGGTATGCCCCCAAGTCGGCCACGGCGGCATCGCGCGCGGCGGTCATGGCATGATCGGTCGCGTTGTCTGGCGTGAAATAGTCTAGGCCGAGCAGGTAGGTTTGCAGTATTTGCGCGCCGCTGGCTTCGCCGTGCGCGCCTTGTTCGGCCACATTGGCAAACGGGGCTTGGTCGAAGGTCACGGCCTTTTTGCCGAAAAACACGCCCATCAACGCGGCGATGCCGCCGCCCAAGCTATGTCCGGTGAAGGTGATGTTGGCTCCGGGGTTGTCTTTGCAAACTTGCAGGTAATAATCTGCGGCCTGCCTGAGCTGGGCGGATACCGCGCCGAATGCCAGCGGGATGTTGCCGGATGTCCAGTCGCCGAGTTGGGTGGCATTTGTACCGGTAAAGGAGATGACGATGTCGTTCGGATTTTTTGTGTTTTGAAAAGAGGCTGCTTCAAAACCTGATGCGCCAGTGAAATTTGGGAAAAGTGGATTATTTGGTACATGGAAAAATTCATTCCAACCTTCAGGAATAGGAAACCAGTTGATACCGTTTGGTGCACGGTTAGTTTGGTAAGCCCTGCCAGCCATGAGTGCGCAGTCCATTTCAAATTGGGTAGTCATGCTTATTTCCTTTCAAATTTATTGTTATTGGTGGATAGGTCGCAGTTTTAATTATTTGGTCAACGGTTTCATTGGAAGCGGGGCTTTTGAACTCGGATTTATGATTGGACACCATCCTTCCGCAAGCGGCTCTCGCAGGATGGTTTTGAATTCGGGTTGTTTGAATTCATCGTTCAATTCCTTGATTTTCTCCGCAGAGACAAAGCCAAGATCGGTGAGCCTGCTTTCGTCGTCCAAGGTGTCGGCAGCAACATTGACCGTTTTAAACTCTGCCGGAAATTCTTCAAGTGAAATACGTTGCCAAGCCTTGCCGTCATATTTGAAAAACACATAAGGCGGATTCGGCCTGCCCCATTTGTTGTAGGACAAGCACAGATTGGGTGATGCAACGATGTAAGGCGTGCCGTTCAAAACATGCACAGCCAGCAAATCAAAGTTGGCACGTCCGACATCTTCGCCATACTCACTTGTCCATGTGATGGTCTTGCTTGAGTTTGGCAACGTAAAAGAAATGGTGTGTTCCTTAACGGGAGGAGGCTGCCCAATTTCGCGACTCCCGCCACGGCTCTGCGTCCGTTTGACGATTATCTTTTGTCCATCGTGCAGCAGCACTTCTTCCTTCCAACTCGCGCCACCGAATCCAAATATTCCTGCACAGGCGCTCATGCTTGCGCCTAGCATCAAGATCATTACGATTTTGGCAATTCGCTTCATTATTCCGTTCTGCTTGTTCATGCTGCGATCCTCCGTTCAATTTGCGTTGCATCGTTTTCATCATTCGCCGCTTCTCTGCTGTTCGATGTCGCAGCATCAACACGCCATCGCGTTTTCATATTGCCACCTGCCCCGCAACGCCCGTCAATAGGCGATCCGCAAATTGGCAGTTTGAAGATGCCCGTATCTACTGCCCTGCGGGCACGTTCACTCAAATAGTGTTCATCCAGCGCGTCGTACACCATCCATTCAAAATAGTTCGCCAGCCAATTTCTATCACCATAAATCTCGTCGTCGCCCGCGCCGCCGATCAGCAGGTCGCTGCCGTCGCCGCCCATCAATACGTCGTTGCTGCTGCCGCCAATGAGTGTGTCGTCTCCCGCGCCGCCCGTGAGCCAGTCACCGCGCAATCCTGTTCCCGTGCCCACCAAGTTGCCCGCCGCGATGGCCGCGTCCACGCTGATTTGGGTGTCACCGTAGAGGATGTCGTTGCCTTTGCCGCCATCGAGGATGTTGCTGTCCGCGCCGCCCATGATGATGTCGTTGCCTTGCCCGCAGAGCACGATGTCGTGCCCCGCTCCGGCATCGACCAGGTCGTTGCCGCCGTCGCTGCCACTAGCCGGGATGCCAGCTGTGATGACGTTGTCGTTCGCGTTGCCGATGCAGTAATCGCTGGCGGTGGTGAGGAGGTAAAATTGCATTTCGCTTTGGTAAACGGGGAGGCTGATGTTCAGCAGCGGTACGGTTTTATGAAGCAGTTGGGTTTGGGTGATGTCCGCGTAAACGGGGATGTAGTTGCCGGTGGTGTCGTATTCGTTGCCGAGATGTTCGATCCAATCATTAAATGAAATGAATTGGCTGTTGTCGTAACCCCGCGCTTCCGGTGTCGCCGCATCGGTGAAGGTGATGCCCATGCCGTTGCCTGTTGTGGGACGGTAATCCTTGATGAGCATTTCCCCGTCCACCATCAAGTCGCCGCCAGTGTTGCGGTCACCGCTGACGAAGGCGTAGAGGTGTTTGACGTTGTTGGCATCGATGCCTTGCAAAACTCGCGTGTCGCCATACTGCGCGCCGCCCGCGAGAACGATCCCGCTCGTTTCATCTTTGATTTGGCCGTTGCCGTCGCTGTCGATGACGGTGTCTATGCCTGTGCCGACGGTGCTTTGCATGATGTAGGTGTCGAAGCCGCTGCCGCCCATGAGTACGTCGCTGCCTTGGCCGCCGTTGAGGGTGTCGGTGCCCGCGTTGCCGACGAGCAGGTCGGCTTTGCTGCCTCCGGTGAGTGTGTCCGCGCCGCTGCCGCCGAGCATGAATGCGCCACGGTTGAATGTGTCGGTGGCGACCATGCCGCCTGCGCCGGACTGGATGTACCAGTCGCGCAGTTTGGGGAGCATGGCTTGGATGATGGCGCGTTCGGCCATGGAGAGCGAACCTGTGGGGTAAGTGTTGTCGCCTGCGACGGTGTCGCCGGAACTAAGGTAGTTCAGAAAATATTCATAACCCTTGAGGAGGTATTTGCCGTCTTTCTTGGCGGTGATGTCGGTGGCAAGGTCTGTGGTGGTGAAGCGGATGCCGTTGCTGCCTTCGCCCGCTTTGGTGAGGTCGGTGAAGAGTTGTTTGGTTGGGTCGATGGCGTTGGCGGTGTCTTCGTAATAGAACTGCATGGCGAAGGCGGTGAGCGCATCGGAGAGGTTTGTGTCGGTCAGAGTGAGGCCGTTGTCCTGCGCGATCTTCCACAGGTCGCTGGTGAAGCGGGTGACCATGGCATCGGCTTGAATAGAACCTTGCACTCCGGCTTGGTGTTTGACCAGGCGTTCGAGGAAGTTTTCATTTTTGTCATTGTTCTTATCTATTGAAAATGCAAACAGATTCGGATCGAAAATCATCTTCAGCAAATCGGGTAGCTTGATGCTGGCTTGCCCCAAGGTGTGATTGGCTGACGTGCTCGTATCCGTGTCGCCGCTTTGCAGCATAGCGGCCAGCAACGCCATGGAGTGCAGGTTCACATTCCCAAGAATGAGAGGCATGTTGTTCTGTTGCTTGATATCTGAACTACTGCCAACGCGTGGTGCCGGTATCCAGCCAGCGATCTCGCCTTGCACATTGGTATTGATAACCAATGAACCGTTGGGGTTGCTGCCGCTGTCTATGTAGTGCTTTAGTCCTGCCAGTTCGGTTGTAGTGTGGCCTCTATCTAACAAGGCGTTGTACAGGAGGTTGGCAGGGCCCGCTGTGGCTGTCGCGTAAGCCGGTACTTGGTCGAAGGTGTATGCGACTTCGCCAAAGAATACGCCTACTAACGCGGCCAGTGCGCCCCCCAGACTGTGGCCGGTGACGGTGATGTTCGCAGAAGGATTGGTTGCTTTGACTTTCAGATAGTATTCCACTGCGTCAACCAATTGGTCGGCAGCGTTGATGCTGATGCCGCTGGTGCCCCGTCCGCCTGTCCGCCGTACCAATTTTTGTAGTGAGTTCTTCATTTTTTTCGCGTCTCCTGTCAGTTTTTACTGCTGCCGTTCGCTTCGTTTTTCAGTTTTTCCTGTTCGCGCCACTCGTTTCTTTGTCATTTTTTAGTCCAACTCACGTTTCAGACGTGCCACATCGCGGACAGTGTTGTCGCTGGCAATTTTTTTCTGCATGTCCGTTTCATTCATATCCGCTAATACCGCAAATGGTATCCGCTCAATAGCCCATCCCAAGCTTCGAACCACTGCTCTTGTTTGGGAGGCTTGGTGTATGGGTTGATGCCAATCCAAGCTTCCGCTGGCGTTCTGCCATCAAGGTTTTGATGCGGTCGCACTTGGTTGTACCAATGCACGAAGATTGTCAGGTCGGCATTGATTCGTTCCCTCACCCCCAGCCCCTCTCCCAGAGGTAGAGGGGAGTATGTTAGTTGGTCGAGTTTTTCTTTAAGCGTGCCGAACAGGCGTTCGATTCTGCCGTTTTGCCAAGGGCAGCCGGGGTCGGTGAGTTGGTGGCGTATGCCGAGCAGTTTGAGTCCGCGTCGAAAGATTTTGGATGTAAAGATGGCTTCGTTGTCGGTGCGGATGATTGTTGGTTTGCCGTGTGTGCGGATGACTTCGCCGATGCGGGCAATCAGGGTGCGCGAGGTTTTGTCGTGCAGGGCTTGCAGGTGCAGTAGTGCCCTGCTGCCATGATCGAGGATGCCGAGCAGGGCGTGGTGTTTTTTGTGGGTGTCGGTTTTGCCGGTAAGGTCGATGCCCCAGATGCGGTTGCACGGAACGGGTTTGGGTTTTACGTGTTTGAGGTTGCGCCGCAGGATTTGAATTTCGTAGTCATGCCGTTGCAGGATTTGATGGACGTAGGTTTTGCCGACGGTGACTTTGCGTGTAGCGGCGAAGCGGCGGTTGCAGATGTCGGCGATGCTGCGGCATCCGGCATGGGGCATGCGGGCTTTGAGGCAGAGAATTTCTTGCTTGAGCCACTCCGGCTTGTGCTGTGAGTAGTGGTGGTTGCGTTTGTTGATTGGTGCAACACGCTTGCCGTTGTAGTACTGGCGATGCGGGATACGCACCCAATGCGCGAGGTATTGGAGATGCGATTGGAGCAAGCCGATGATTGCCAGCAACATCAGCATTTGCGTTCCTTATCAGTCGAAACTTTCATTTGGGCATCTCTATAAATTCGTCACACCGGCGAAGGCCGGTGTCCAGTTAATAAAACAGACTGTGCGAAGCACTGACATAAAAGCATTGAATTAAAACCGCTGGATTCCGGCCTTCGCAGGAATGACGGAATTTGAATTTATAGAGATGCCAATTTGTTTTCTCATTCTCACCGCTCTCTCCCTGCCTCCTGAAACGCCCCCGTCACCGGCGACAGCAGGTATTCCAAGATGGTTCGCGTGCCGAGGTGTATCTCCGCCGTGACTTGCATGCCGGGTGTCAAGGCGTGGGTCACGCCGTTGACGATGAGTTGCTGCGCTTTGAGGTCGATCAGTGCGCGGTAGGTTGAGGCTTGGCCGTTTGTTGATTTGTTATTGGGCGCTGCGGTTTGGCCTGCACCTTGTTGGCTGTTGTCGGTGGCATCGGCGGACAGGTTGGCGACTTGCCCGTCCACCATGCCGTATTTCTGGAACTGGTAGGAGGCGAGTTTGACTTTGGTGGCTTGGCCGTTGTGGATGAAGCCGACATCTTCGTTGCTTACCCACACTTCGGCTTTGAGGATTTCGTCTTTGGGGACGAGGGTCATGAGGATGGTGCCGGGACTGATGACGGTGCCTGCGGTGTGGGTGGCGAGGTCTTTGATGATTCCATCCTGCGATGCTTTGAGTTCGAGCAGGCCGTTGCGGTATTGTTGTTTGGTGACTTCGGCTTGGGTTTTGTCCAGCTTGTCGCTGTTGTCGGCGCGTTCGGTCTGGAGTTTCTGGCGGTAGTCGGCGGTGATTTGTTCGAGCTTGCGGCTTGATGCGCTGAGTGTGGCTTGGGCGCTGGCGATGATGTGTTCTTGGGTTTTGAGGTCTTGTTCTTTTTCGGTATGTTCGCGCGCTTTGTCGGTGGCGGCGAGTTTGCTGACGTAGCCGTCTTTGGCGAGTTCGGCGTAGGCTTTGGCTTGTTTTTGGTAGT
>FZPU01000145.1_pt1 | contig 20941 bp, 22 predicted proteins | sample 1534781 | NCBI WGS metagenome assembly FZPU01 (sample SAMEA104161949, study PRJEB21768) | metagenome | isolation source: underground water
TCGGTGCCGCCCAGCTCGATGTCGGCCTTGAGCGCGACGGAGTCGTAGCCCTGCACCAGCGGGTAGATGAATTCGTGAATGGCGATGGGCTGGTTGCCTTTATATCTTTTGGAGAAGTCGTCGCGCTCCAACATCTGCGCCACGGTATGAGTGGCGGCGAGGCGAACCAAATCGACCGCACTGAACTTATCCATCCAGGCGGAGTTGAACACAACTTCGGTTTTATTCGGATCGAGTACTTTGAATACTTGCTCGCGGTAGCTCTGCGCATTGGCAAGCACCTGCTCGCGCGTCAACGGTGGACGGGTGGAATTCTTGCCGGTGGGATCGCCTATCATGCCGGTGAAGTCGCCAATCAGAAACAGGGCGTGATGCCCCAAGTCCTGCATCTGGCGCATCTTGTTGAGCAGCACAGTGTGGCCCAGATGCAAGTCTGGCGCGGTAGGATCGAAGCCCGCCTTGATACGCAACGGGCGATTCTGTTCCAGCTTCTTGATAAGTTCGGATTCGAGCAGCAATTCGTCGCTGCCACGTTTGATCTGATTGAGGATTTCTTGTTGATTCATGTCGAAAGACCGCTTGTCTGATTCCTGCACAATGCCTGAGCGGGTTTTGATGGGTTGCCGCTTTCTGGTAAAGTGCGCGCAATTCTTCAATAAGTGCTTGTGTCTGCCGCTGATTTTTCTTCGGACATTCCAAAACACTGCCGCCTTGGGAGGCGCGAATGTTACCGCAAAATACTTTATCACACGCGCACAAAATGAAGCTGCGCTGGTTCGTCACCCTTTCTACTCTGCCTTTGCTGGGCGTGGTGACGGCCTTCGGCATCATGCCGCAAAGCGATGTATTCACCAGCCCGCAAAAAACAATCGTGGAGGAAATTTCTCTTCCAATTGAGGTGCAACCCGCACAGAGCGCCGCAACTTTCTGGCGCAACGAACGCATCCAGCGCGGCGACACCGTGGTCGAACTATTGCGCCGCCTGAATGTGGAAGATGCCGCTGCCAGCGACTACTTGCGCCAGAACAACGCTGCCGCCTCTTTCCGCCAACTGGGCGTGAACAAGGAGGTGCAGGCCGAGACGGCGATGGACGGCAGCTTGCTCGCCATGCGTTATCTGGACAATGAGGGCAACCAGGTCATCATCGCCAAGGATTCCTCCAGCTTCAAGACCGACATCAAACCCGCACTGGTGGAACAGCGAACTTTCGTGCGCACCGGCGAAATCACGAGCACCTTGTTCGCCGCGACAGATGAAGCCGGATTGCCCGATCCGGCAGCCAACCAGCTGGCGGAAATTTTCGGCGGCGACATCGACTTTCACCGCGATCTGCGCAAGGGCGACAAGTTCAGCGTGATCTACGAAATGACCTATATCAACGGCGATGCAGCTCGCACCGGGCGCATACTGGCAGCGGAATTCATCAACCACGGGACAACTTACCGTGCCATGTATTTCCAAACCACCAACTTCGCCGGAGATTATTATTCACCCGACGGCAAGAGCATGCAGAAAGCATTTCTGCGTTCGCCCATCGAGTTCTCGCGCGTCAGTTCCGGCTTCAGCAGGTCACGTTTCCATCCGGTGCTGAACAAGTGGCGCGCACATAAAGGCGTGGACTATGCCGCCCCCATAGGCACCAAGGTAAGAGCCACTTCCGATGGCGTGGTGACTTTCGTGGGCAAGCAGGGCGGTTACGGCAACATGGTGATACTGAGCCATCAGGGGCGCTACCAGACGGTGTATGGCCACTTGTCGCGCTTCGCCAGCAGCCTCCGTAGCGGACAGCGCGTCAGTCAAGGCCAATCCATCGGCTATGTCGGCATGACCGGCCTGGCCAGCGGACCGCATTTGCATTACGAATTCAAGATGAACGGTGTCCAGCGCGATCCGTTAAAAGTGGCGTTGCCGGATGGCAAGCCGATCAGCGAAGTGCAAAAGGCCGCATTTGAAGAAGCGACCCGCGATCTGCACACGCGTTTGTCGCTGCTGCGCAATACACGCGTAGCCAAACAGGACTAGTGGAAAACAACCCGAACTTGTACATCGGCATCATGTCCGGCACCAGTCTGGACGGCGTTGATGCCGCGCTGGTCGACCTCTCGCAAGCAGCTCCGCGCCTTGTATGCAGCCACTTCCAACCCTACCCGCAGGCGCTGAAAGAAACACTGCTCGTCCTGCACCAACCCGCCCATAACGAACTGCACCAGTCACAACTCACCGCCAATCAACTGGCACGCGAATACGCCACTGCGACACACGCCTTGCTGAAAAAGGCCGGCGTAACAGCCGGGCAAATACAAGCTATCGGTTGCCACGGCCAGACCATCCGCCATCGCCCGGAACACGGCTACACCATTCAACTCAACAACGCGGCATTGCTGGCCGAACTGACCGGCATTCACGTGGTGAGCGACTTCCGTTCGCGCGACATCGCGGCAGGCGGGCAAGGTGCGCCGCTGGTTCCGGCATTCCACTACAAGGTATTGCGCCATAGCGGCATTCACCGCGCCATCCTCAATATCGGCGGCATCGCCAACCTTACCGATCTGCCCCCCAAACAAATGACCAAGGGTTTCGATACCGGCCCCGGCAATTTGCTGATGGATGCGTGGATCGCAAAACACCAAGGTAAACCCTACGACAAGGACGGCGCGTGGGCAGCCAGCGGAAAGAACATCCCAGCCCTGTTGCAAACATTATTGGCTGAGCCTTTTTTCGCCGCCGCTCCGCCCAAGAGTACCGGGCGCGACTTGTTCAATCTTGCCTGGCTGGAAAAACATCTGACTGGAAGCGAAGCGTCGGCGGATGTACAGGCGACCCTGCTCGCCCTTAGCGGTGACAGCATCGCCGCCGCCGTGCAACGCTTCTGCGCGGGAGCGCAAGAACTCTATGTATGCGGCGGCGGCGCGCATAACAGTGCACTGCTATCCCATTTGCGAAACACACTGCCGCAATGCAGCATTCAGAAAACAGAGATTGTGGGCATTGATGCCGACTGGATGGAAGCCATCGCGTTCGCCTGGTTGGCACAGCAAACTTTGCATCTGCGCCCTTCCAACCTGCCCGCCGTCACCGGAGCGAAACATCCCTGTGTGCTGGGTGCAATTTATCCGGCGTAAAACAAAACGGGGCGCAAAGCGCCCCGTTCTTGAAACCACCTCTAAAATTCTTACACCGCGAACGACGAACCGCAACCGCAAGTGGTCGTTGCATTCGGATTCTTGATGACGAACTGCGAACCTTCCAGACCTTCCGTGTAGTCGATCTCCGCGCCCACCAGATACTGGAAGCTCATCGGATCGATCAACAATTGCACACCGTTCTTGCTCATCACAGTGTCGTCTTCGTTGGCCACTTCGTCAAAGGTAAAACCGTATTGAAAACCGGAGCAGCCGCCGCCGCTGACGAACACACGCAGCTTGAGCTCACTGTTACCTTCTTCTTCGATCAATTGTTTTACCTTGTTTGCCGCGCTGTCGGTAAACAACAACGGGTCTTGCGTTTCGGTCACTGCATTCATGCTCTTCTCCTAACTTAATTATTTTGATTCGGTACCACTCAATTTGAGTGACACCACTTTTTCCGATATTTCGCTGATGTGCATCAATTTGCCTTCGACCATCGCGCCCAATTGAATTTCCATCGTCTTGTACTTCACGTCCCCTGTGACCTTGGCTTTGCTTTGCAGTTCCATATATTCCGAAGCGAGAATCGGCCCGTTCACCACGCCGTTCACCACCAGATGGGTCACCTTGATTTCGCCATCCACTCTGGCATGCTCGCTCAACACCAGCGTGCTGGCCTTGGCCTGATCCGCCACCACATTGCCGGTAATTTCACCGTCCACGCGCAACCCGCCCGTAAAAAACACATCGCCCTTGACCTTGGTGCCAAGACCGATCAGCGAGTCAATACGGTTTTGCGGTTTGTTATTCTTGCTGAACATCACACTCTCTCCATTTATGAAAGCAACACAGTTTGTTTTACCTTGGGTTCTTGCACGCCCTTTTCAAACACCCTGATTTCGACGCTGTCGATGTGCACCTCGACCGGCAACCTGAACACACGATCAACACGCTGGTAATACTTGAAATTCAAACGGTGCTGAGCCACTTCGGCATCATTTTGTTGCGGGAATTGTAACACTACTTTTTGACCGCCATTTGCGCCGTTGACCAGTATCTGGAGGTCGCCTTCAAACTCTCTGCCGCGACGTTGCACACCTTGCACCAGCAGCATGCGGCAATGATATTCGCCCGGCAAACTACCCACTTCCAGCTTCAAACTATGGATAGACAAATCCGCATCGCGACCGCTGGTAAGCGGCAAATTCTGAAAGAACGACAAGTCTTCATGAAGCTGCGAATTTTCGTCATGCAGCGATTTGATCTGCACTTGCACTTCATCGGCTGCGGCTTGCTGCATCTGCGCCTGGCGTTCATCCACCGCGAGCTGGTTGGTTTGTTTGGCGTTCTCAGCTTCCAGATAAGCCACCCGCTCATGCAGCTCTGCGATCTCCTGCTCGGCTTTTCCGCGATGGAATCCGGCCAATGCCATCCCTGCATCGTATGCCCACCATACCAAAAAACCCATAATCAGCAGGATGGGCACAGTGATCGCCCACCGCACATACCATGGCACGTGCGGACGCACCGATAAACGCGGCGCGGAAATGCTGAATCTGCGTTTTAGACGACGTATCATCGGATCAGGGTAACAAAGGAATCAAGTTGATGCCATCAGCTTCGGGCAGCCCGAACATGATATTCATGTTCTGCACCGCCTGACCCGCAGCGCCTTTCACCAGATTGTCTATCACTGACAAGACAACCACCGTGTCGCCTCCTTGAGGCCTATGCACCGCAATGCGACAGGTGTTCGAGCCGCGCACCGAGCGCGTTTCGGGCATGCTGCCCGCAGGCAACACATCGACGAACGCCTCGCCCGCATAACGCTGCTCGAACAACGCCTGCAAGTCCGCCTCTTTCTTGATCCGCCCATACAGCGTGGCATGAATGCCGCGTATCAGCGGAGTCAGATGCGGCACAAAGGTCAGTCCGACCGGCTTGCCCAGAACATTCGCCAACCCTTGCTTGATCTCTGGCAAATGTCTATGCCCGGCCACACCGTAAGCCTTGAAATTATCTGAAGACTCGGAAAACAGCGAGTGAACTTCCGCCTTGCGCCCTGCGCCGGACACGCCGGATTTGGCATCGGCGATCAGCGAACCTTCTTCGATCAATCCCGCCTCGATCAACGGGATAAAACCCAGTTGTACCGCCGTCGGATAACAACCGGGATTAGCCACCAGCCGCGCTGATTTAATCTTCGCCCGATTCACTTCCGGCAAGCCGTACACCGCTTCCGCCACCAGGTCGGGGCAGGCATGCGTCATGCCATACCATTTTTCCCAAACGGCAATATCCTGGATACGAAAATCCGCCGCGAGGTCGATCACCCGCACACCCGCATCCAGCAAGGCACGCGTCTGCTGCATGGCGATGCCGTTAGGCGTGGCAAAGAACACCACGTCGCACTGATCGAGATGCGCCTCATCGGGATGGGTGAATTTCAGATCGACATGACCGCGCAGACTGGGGAACATCTGGCTGACCGGCGTACCGGCATCGGCGCGCGAAGTGATGACACGCAACTCGGCCTGCGGATGACCCGCCAGCAACCGCAGCAACTCGACTCCGGTATATCCCGTACCGCCAACAATCCCGACTTTAAGCATGTTCACACCTCAAAAGTGGCTGCGAATGATAAATGAAAAAGCCGCCCGAAGGCGGCTTTTTGATCCAGCGGTTGATCCCGAGGGGACCAACGGTAATCCCGAAGGATTAACGCTTGGAGAATTGTTTCCTGCGACGCGCTTTACGCAGACCGACCTTCTTACGCTCAACTTCGCGTGCATCACGAGTAACCAGACCCGCTTTGCTCAGAACCGGCTTCAGATTTGCATCGTAGTCGATCAGTGCACGAGTGATGCCATGACGCACCGCACCGGCTTGACCGGATTCGCCGCCACCGGCAACGTTCACCATGATGTCGAACTTGCCCATCATTTCGGTCAGTTCCAGCGGCTGACGTACCACCATACGGCCTGTCTCGCGAGAGAAGAACACATCAATAGGTTTGTCGTTGACAACGATGTCGCCCTTGCCGGGCTTCATAAACACACGTGCCACCGCGCTTTTGCGACGACCCGTTCCGTAGTTATAAGTTACGCTCATGATTAAGCCTTCAACAGATCAATAGGTTTCGGTTGCTGCGCGCTGTGCGGATGAGTCGCACCGCCGTAAACCTTGAGCTTGCTCAGCATCGCATAGCCCAGCGGTCCTTTCGGCAACATACCGCGCACGGCCTTTTGCAGCACGCGCTGTGGATGGCGCTGTTGCAGCTTGAGGAAATTGGTTTCGTAGATACCGCCGGGATAACCGGTGTGGCGGTAGTACATCTTGTCCTGAGCCTTGTTGCCGGTCACGCGCAACTTGTCGGCATTGACCACCACCACGAAATCGCCGGTATCGACGTGCGGTGTGTAGATGGCCTTATGCTTGCCGCGCAAGCGGGCAGCGATCTGGCTGGCCAAACGGCCCAGAATCTTGTCGGCGGCATCAACCAGCAACCAGTCGTGCTGGACTTCGTGCGGCTTAGCGGAAAATGTTTTCATGGCATTTCCTAAATCTTTAAAATGGATAACGGACTGCGAAGGGCGCGCATTCTATGTGAGACCTCCCCACCTGTCAAACTCTTATCGCAGAGTCTGTAAATCACGCCCGGCTGGCCGGGGGCGCAGCATCATATCCAACCACACCTTCCAGCGTACATATTTTTCCGGCAGCCCCTTAACAGGCTGAGTCACTTCGATTTTTTCGGCGTACCTATTAGTATCCATTGGCAACCCGGCAGCCAACCGCGCTGCACCGAGCAGGCTGGCATCAGCCTGCGGCAAACGGTAAATGGGAAGCCGAACACACTGGGCGATGCCTTGCTGCAAACAGGGCAGGTTGGAGCGGCCACCGGAAAGATAGACGCGCGAGATGCCGAACTCGCGCTGAAAATCTTCCAAGATGCGCGCCACGCGGAAGATGATGCCTTCCTGCAACAGCACCGCGATATGCTGCGGCGGCAGATGCGCCACCGGCTCCGAAAAAGTCAGCCCAAGGTCACTGCGAAAGTACGGCGCGCCCAACCCGCTCGGTTCGGCCAGACAAAATATATTATCGCTCGCCAACTCCTCCGCACGGCTCGCCTTGACCGGATAACCCGACAATGCCGCTGAGATAGAATTGAGCGTGCCTTCGCAGGCGAGATATGCCCGCCCGCTATTTTCCTGCCACACCAGCGTTTGCAGATAACCCTCCGGCGCTGCCCGCCCCTCGGGCAAATAACACACGACGAAACCGCCCGTGCCCAGATTGACCAATGCTTCCGGCTGATCGCTATCGATGCTTGCGACCAGCGCGGCGGATTGATCGCCCAGACTGGCCTGCAACACCAGACCGTTTTGCAATGACAGATTCAATCCGGCGGACGGTTTGATCTGCGGCAAAGCTTGCAGCGGAACATCAAACAACTCGCACAACACAGGCGACCACTGCCCCGTGTGAATATTCATCAACAATGTGCGCGCCGCCATCGACGCATCGGTCACATATTGCACTCCGCCCGTCCAGCGCCAGATCAGAAACGTATCCAGCGTGCCCAGCAGCCACTCGCCGCTGACCAAGCACTCGCGCCAAGCCGGATGCTCGCGCAGCAACACGCGCAGCTTGGGCGCGAGGTAATAAGGTGTGAGCGGCAGTCCGGTGAGTTCGCGTATCGTTGTTTCTTGTGCACGCAATTCCGCGCAGCTTGCCGCACCTCTATCGTCCTGCCAGGAAATCAGCGGCGTGATTGGCTGACCGCTGGCGCGCTCCCAGATCAGAAATGAAGAACGCTGACTGCACAGACCCAGCGGCGGTCGCGCATCGGTCTGCGCCAAACATTCTGCCAGCACCGCATCCGCAATCTCCGCGTAGGCAAGCGCATCGCTTTCATAGCGTCCGCCCTCCGCCACAATCTGCGGCGCATGCTGCGACACGATGCCGCCCAGCGTGCCGTCTTGCGACAGCAACCCGGCCTTGATGCCCGTCGTTCCCAGATCGAGGGCGATGGCGACGATCATGGGCGACAAGCCTCGACCTCATGCGTGATTCTGTCCTCGTCCCAACCCAACACAGGCGCAACCAGTTCGGCGAGCTGACGAATCTCCGCCGCACTCAACTTCGCAAGAATCAGCAACGGCATGCGGCGACGCAACAGGTCGGACAGATGCAGCACCATTTCATCTTTCGCACACAACAACAGATCGGCATAAATGAACGGCAACTCCGCCACGATGCGCGCCGCCAGTGACGGCGCTCCTTCGACAATTTCAAAAACTTGTTCGACGCGCGAACCATGTCGCCGCAACAGCCACTTCGCGCTCTCGCCATCAATACCGAGACGTTGCGCGTATGAAACAACTTCATCCGACCACGCAGCAAACTCCTGCTGCGGCTTCCACGGAAAATCTTTGTCTTTGGTCGCGCAATTTTTTGACACACCCAGCCGCGCGCACACCACATCCACAATCACCGTCGCATCTTCGCGCGCCGAGGTGAGCTTGCCGCCGATGGCGTGATGCAGCCCGTTGCTGGCGGTTTTCAATTCCCAATCGCGGCTGGCTTTGGAAGGATGCGCTGCATCGCTCTGCTTCATCGAGCGCAGCCCGGCATAGCTGCCGACCACATCGGCTTTCGTCCACGCCGTCTTCAAGAAACGATTGGCGGCGGCTAGCAAATATTCCACCTCATCGTCCTCGACCACCACGCGCTCGATGTTGCCGCGATAGTCGGTGTCCGTTGTGCCCAGCAACGTGCGCCCGTACCACGGGATGATAAAAAAAACGCGCCCGTCCTGCTTCGCCGTGAGCAGGATCGCCTCGCTGGTCGGCAGCGCGGGCAGCACCAGATGAATACCCTTGCTCAAGCGACACCACTCGCGCCCTCGCGCGGTCACCGTCAACCATTGGCCGACCGTGTTCACGCATTGCTTGGCGCGCACCGCCACTGTCGCGCCGCCAGACACATCCTGCACCGTCGCGCCGCACACCTTGCCGCCCTCTTCATTCCACGCGACGAGCTTGGCGTAATTCACGCACACCGCACCGTGATCCAGCGCGCCCGCCACCAGCTCCAGCACCAGCCGCGCATCGTCGGTCTGCGCGTCGCCGTAGGTGAAACCGCCATGCAAACCGGCCTCATCCAGAAACGGAAAGTGTTCGGAAAATTCTTTTTGCCACAGATGGTGGTGGCGCATAGGCTCGCCGGGGAAACCCGCCAGCGTGTCATACATCGTCAGCCCCGCCGCCAGCAACAGCGTGCCGTTGCGGCTGTCGGCATACACCGGCACGCCGAAGCGCAACGGCCACACGCGATGCGGCGCGGCTTGCAGCAGCATCTTCCTTTCCTTCAGCGCCTTGCGCACCAGCTTGAAATCATAAGTCTCCAGATAGCGCAGTCCGCCGTGGATCAACTTGCTCGAAGCCGACGAAGTCGCACTCGCCCAATCCCCCTGCTCCACCAACGCCACCCGCAACCCGCGCAATGCCGCGTCATAAGCCGTCCACGCGCCATAAATCCCGCCGCCGCAGACCAGCAGATCGAAATCGTTTTGTAATGCGGAAAAGTTGCGTTGCATGGCGCTCCTGAAATATCAAATGCCCCGCGAGGCGCGTCAATAGGCGATCTACGATGTGCGATGCATGGAGAATGGCGTATTTATTGGCTTGGCGTTAAGTTTACTTTGCGCAATTAAAAAGTAGGTCGGGTTAGCACAGCGTAACCCGACATTCGACTTGCTCATATCAAGTCGGGTTACGCTGTGCTAACCCGACCTACAAATTATTCCGCAGCGTCAGCGCGCTTGATCTCTTCGTCTGTTGCAGGTGACGCAATTCCGGTTTTTAGGGTCATTGAATCTTTCGAATGGCGTTGTTGGCGGAATCTGCCACGTACAAACTTACCCCGTCGGTTGCAATGCCAATCGGCTGATAAAAGGTCGATGTCAACAAGCTGGAATCGTTACTACCGCTGCTTCCAGGCGTACCTGCCAGTGTCGTCTCCGCACCCGAAGCCAGCACAATCTTGTGAATCGTGTGATCGTAACTGCGAGTCACATACAAATTGGTGCCATCGGTACAAATTCCTTGGGGTCTGCAAACGTCCCGGAAGTGGCCAGCGTGCTTACCGTACCAGTCGCGATCACGACCTTGCGGATGGCTTGATTGGCCGTATCGGCAACATACAGATTGACTCCGTCTGTCGTCAGCCCGTGCGGCGCATAAAACCGGGCGGCTAGACCAGTGCCATTGACTTGCGGTCCGCAAGACCCGGCTGTCCCCGCCAGCGTTGTCACGACTTGGGTGGCAATCACGATCTTGCGGATGGTGCAATTCCCGCTATCAGCCACGTACAGATTAGTTCCGTCCGTGGTGATTCCTTGCGGGAAATTGAACGATGCGCTCACCCCGCTTGCCGTATCGGCAACCCCGGATACAGCGGGCGTTCCCGCCAGTGTCGAAACATCTTTGGTGGCGATCACGATCTTGCGGATGGTGTGATTCTGCGTATCGGAAACGTACAAATTCGTGCCATCGGTTGTGATGCCCATGGGCAAATTGAATTGGGCTGCTGCGTCGAAACCGTCGCCAGTACCTGAAGGTGCACCTCCCGTACCCGCCAACGTTGATACAACCCCGGAGGCAATATCAATTTGGCGAATGGAATTGTTGAAGCTGTCGGCCACATACAAATTAGTGCCGTCGGTCGTCACCCCCCATGGGCTATAAAGTTTCGCGGATGTCCCAGTCCCGTCAAGACTGCCCGGATTCAGCGAAGAACCTGCAAACGTGCTGACCACCCCGGATAGACTCAACGATGTGCCCAGCATGTTGCCGCCGATCAACCCGCTTGCATTGTTGGCTGAACCGCCACCACCGGTCGATCCCCCGCCACCGCCGCAAGCGGCAAGACTCAAAACACATATTGATGCCAAAACTATGCACGCACTAACAACACGACTTCCCAAGTTGCTCGAATCCATGTTTCCCCCCGTCATTTACAATTGAGTAGCACAAAAATAGAATTTTGCTTCGCAAACCCGCCCTATAGTTTATCCCGCATCCCCAGCGCCTTCCCCGGCACATCGCTGATCAGCACATCCACGCCCAGCGTCAGCGCGCGATTGATCTCTTCGTCGCTGTTGCAGGTATAGACGGCGATGAATTTTCCGCGTTCGCGCACTGCACCAATCATGCCTTCGTCCAGCGTGTCTATGTGCACGCACACGCCGTGCAGGAAGGAATTTTCAATCAAGGCGCGTTGGGCGAAGTCGGCCTGATGTTCCGGTTCGAGGTTGTACACCAGCGGGAAGTTAGGCGCGATGCGGTGGGCGTAAATGAGACCGTCCAGATTGAACGACGAAGCCATGACGCGCCCGTCGCTCACGTCGCCTGCCAACGCCAGCGTCTGCCGCACTTTGAGTTCGCGCCGCGCGTTGTCCTCCCAATCGCGCAGTTTGATTTCCAGCAGCAGGCGGGTGCGCGCACGATAGGCGGCGAGGAATTGCTGCAAGCTCATCACGCCTTCGGATTTTATTGAAGCAGAAAAATGTGCGGTGAAATTCATCGCCTGCAATTGCGCGTGATCGAAGTCGTCGATGTGTTTGCCGGGCAGATTTAGTTTCTTCAAATCGCGGTCGTGCCACAACACGGCCACTTCGTCGCGACTCAGTTGCACATCGGTTTCAATGCCGTCAATCGGATAGGTCAGCGCCTTGTCGAACGCGCTGCGCGTGTTCTCCGGCGCTTCTTTGTTTGCGCCGCGATGAGCGAAGATTAATGTTTTGGTTTTCATAAAATCCTTTAGCCACGTCACGTCATTCCGGCGCAGGCCGGAATCCAGTCAAGAAAAAATATTCCGCGTAGCGGACAAAGCCGCATTGTTGTCCCGCTTGCGCGGGGATGAGTTAATCATCTGGATTCCGGCCTGCGCCGGAATGACGGCCATTTGAATTCACCCCAAGCCCTCAATAAACTTCCGCATCGAAACTTCCAACGCCGCGTAATGCGGGTTGTAGGTCAGTCGGCGCACCACGCCTTGTTGCAAATTCTGCGGGTGAACTTCGCCGTGCATCACTTCATCCGCGCGCGCCATGCAGGCGTTGTAGCCCGGCTTGTCGTTTTCATAGTAATGCAGGCAATTGGCGTAAGCGCCGATGTCGCCGTAATGCTCGTCTTCCGGCGGCATGACGATGGCGGTGTGGGCGCTGCTCAGGATGCGTTTCTCGGGCAGGGCGCTGTGAACCCATTCGATATTCGGCTGCTCGATTTTTTCGGTGGCATACCACACCAGTTTGCTGGGCGCGTGTTTCGCGCGTTGCATGAAGCGCAAGGTCGCTTGCGCATTCACCGTGGCATCGTCGGCGCTGGCGACGGCGAATACCGGTATGTTGATTTCGCCTTGCGGCAAAGCTTGGGTCAGCGCGTACATTTGCGCCGCCGCGTTTTTGCAGAACGATTCGTATTTGAACAAATCCTTATCCTGCCGCACTTCCAGCCACGCTTCTTTCGGCAGCAAGCGACTGTAAAGCTGGTGCAAATTCGCCCACTTCGCGCGCGGGTCGATTTCGAATGCGGGCGAGAACAGAAACAGGCCGCGCACCCGTTTATCGTGCGTGCTTTGCAGCACGCTCAACGCAGCACCCGCCGAGAAACCGCCCAGATACATTTCGTCCACTTCGGCAGCCAGACAATCCGCACCGTATTGCACCGCCTTCGCCCATTCCTGCCAACGCACATCCAGCAGATCGCCGGGCTGCGTGCCATGCCCCGGCAGCAGCACGGCCATCACGCGGAATCCGTTGCGCTGGAAAAACGCGGCCAGATGGTGCACGTGATAAGGCGAATCGCTCAAGCCGTGTACCAGCAAAATGCCGCGCCGGTAAGGTTTGTCGCTGCCTTTTTCATAATCGCCGCTCGGCGACAATTCAAAAGGCGAATTGCCCGCCACGATTTTTTCCTGCTCGTTTTTTCCATCGTGGACCTGCTGCAGCATGTCTTGCGTGCGCTGCACATAGTCCGCAAACGGCAACCCAGCCCCGGCAAAATGCGTGTTCATGCCGGACGTTTTATGCCGCAACCCCAATATATCCATTGTTTTCTCCCGTCATAACCCCGTAACAACTCCGCGTTACTGTTTTGTCCTCAATACCCATCCGAGGTGAACGCTATGCCCTCCATTCTACCTGCTGAACACTACCGTTCGTTTCCCCGTGCACCGCGCGCGCAACTTCTGGCCAACATTGTGCTGGCGCAAGAAAAAGGAGATGCCATGAGCGCGCTCGAAGAAATCATCGCCGGGCGCAAGCTGAGCGCGCTGTTCCAGCCCATCATCGACTTGAGCAGCGGCGAGTTCCTCGGTTACGAAGGATTGATACGCGGCCCGGCAGACAGCACGTTGCATTCACCGACCAATCTGTTTGGCGCGGCCGAGCAGGAAGATTTATCGCTGGAGGTGGAAATGCTGTCGCGGCAAATCGTGCTCGAAGCGTTTGCCAGACAAAACCTGCCCGGCAAACTGTTCCTCAACGTCAGCCCGGAAACGCTCACCCATCCCAGCTTCAAAAACGGCCAGACGCTGGCGTTCCTGAACAAGCTGGGCATAGACCCGAAGCGCGTCATCATCGAGATCACCGAGAACCAGGCCACGTTCGACTTCGAGGCGATGCGCGGCGCGCTGCTGCATTATCGCGCCATGGGTTTTCAGATCGCCATCGACGATCTGGGCGAAGGATTTTCCAGCCTGCGTTTGTGGTCGGAGCTGCGCCCGGAATTCGTCAAGATCGACATGCATTTTGTGCAAGGCGTTGATCACGACCCGATCAAATTGCAGTTCCTCAAATCCATCCAGAGCATCGCCGAAAGTTGCGGCACGCATGTCATCGCGGAAGGCGTGGAAACCGAGGATGAGTTGCGCGTGGTGAAAGACCTCGGCATCGCGCTGGGTCAGGGCTTTTTCATCGCGCGTCCCGGCCACACGCCGCCCTTGCAAACCTCGGACGCAGCCCGCTGCATCATCCTCACCCGCAACAGCGCCGACCTGCCCGCGAGCGCCGTGCCGCAACGCGCGACGATGCGGGCGCACAAGCTGCTGACCTATGTCGAGCCAGTGCAACCCGACACGCTGATCGACCAAATCTTCGACCGCTTCAACGCCGACAGCGCCTTGCACATCATCCCGCTGGTCGAAAGCGGCGAGCCGCTCGGACTCATCAACCGCTACCACTTCATCGACCGTTTCGCCAAACCGTTCCAGCGCGAACTGCACGGCAAAAAACCCTGTAGCGAAATCATCACGCTCGCGCCGCTGCTGGTGGAAAAAAACATGCCCATCGAAGAGCTCAGCCACTTCCTGTCCGAGGCCGACAGCCGCCATTTCGCCGACGGTTTCATCATCACCGAAAACGGGCGCTACATCGGCGTAGCCTCCGGGCAAGACCTGCTGCGCGAACTGACGCAGATGCAACTGCAAGCCGCGCGTTACGCCAACCCGCTCACGCTGTTGCCCGGCAACGTGCCGATCAACGAACACATCGAACGCCTGCTGCAATCCGGCGCGCCCTTCGTCGCCTGCTATTGCGACCTCGACCACTTCAAGCCGTTCAACGACACCTACGGCTACCGCAAAGGCGACGAAATGATCCAGCTCTGCGGGCGCATCCTCAACTGGGCGTGCGACCCCAAGCACGATTTCATCGGCCATATCGGCGGCGACGATTTCATTCTGTTGATGCAAAGCCGCGACTGGAAAACGCGCTGCGAACAAGCGCTGCGCTCGTTCGAACAAGCTGCCGGACTGATGTTTGAGCCAGCGCATCTGAGCGCAGGCGGCTACAGCAGCGAAGGCCGCGACGGGGTGATGAAATTTCATCCGCTGACCAGCCTGTCCATAGGCGCGATCCGGGTTGCGCCCGGAAAATTCAAGTCGCACCACGAAGTCTCCGCCGCGATGACCGATGCGAAAAAAATGGCAAAGAAAATTTCCGGCAACAGTTTGTTTGTCGAGCAGCGCAACGCGGTGTTGAAATCGTAAAGGAGAAAACCATGAAAAGAATTTCCAGAGAGAAAACCGAGAAATCGTTCATCAGCATTCGCGTTTTGCTGCTCACTCAAGGCTTTGTCAAAACGCTGGAATATTTTTGTACGTTTTCGGTGTTCTCGGTTAAGTAGGTCGGGCTTTAGCCCGACTTGTCGGGTTGAAACCCGACCTACAAAACTCCCCTATCCCGCCTGCGAAAAAGAATACTTATTCAAACGAACAACATGCCCCGACACCTGACCGCCCTGTTCCGCACCTCACGTTTTGTGCTGCATCTCACCTACGGCTTAACCATCGCGCTGATTTTTCCGTGGCTCAAGTTGTCCGTGCGCCGCCGCATCCTGCAAAACTGGTCGCGCAGTTTGCTCGCAATTTTTAATGTGCACATTCACATCGACTCCCGCGAAATTCATCGCGGCCTGATCGTCACCAACCATATCTCGTGGCTGGATGTGTTCGTGCTGAACGCGGTGGTGCCGATGCGTTTCGTGGCCAAGTCCGAAGTGCGGCGCTGGCCGGTGATCGGCTGGCTGTGTGCGCGCGCGCAAACGCTGTTCATCGAACGCGGCAAGGCGCGTTCGGCGGCGCGCATCAACGCGCAGATGGTCGAGCTGCTGCAGCAGGGCGAATGTCTCGCCGTGTTCCCCGAAGGCACTACCACCGACGGCGCGCAAGTCGCGCATTTTCATTCTTCATTGTTGCAACCGGCGATTGATGCCGAGGTCTCCGTTCATTCCATCGCCCTCCGTTATCAGGATGCACACGGCAAGCACAGCCGCGCCGCCGCGTATATCGGCGACATGAGTTTCGGCGCATCGCTGTGGAATATTTTGCGCACGCCCGAACTGCATGTACGCCTCATTGTTACCGCACCGCTGCATGCCAGCACGATGGACAGGCGCAGCCTGACCAAGCTGGCTCACGCACAAATCGGCAGCGCGTTGCATGCGGCTTCACCGAACTTTCATATTGCCTTAACCCCCGCGCAATATTCGGTCAGTAATCTGCTTCCATCAACCCGACAGGAGCACAACGATGTTAGATCTGATCCGCCAGCAAACGCAGCAAACGCAGCGCAGATTGTCATTTAATCTGGCGCGCAATGTCGCCGAAGTGACCGAAGCACAACGCATCCGCTTTAAAGTTTTCGGCGAGGAGATGGGCGCGAATCTGCCCAGCGCCGCGCTGGGTCTGGACATAGACCGCTTCGATAAATTTTGCGACCACTTGCTTGTGCGCGATCACGCCAACGACAAAGTGGTCGGCACCTATCGCATCCTGCCGCCGGAGCAGGCGCGCGAGGCTGGCGGCTATTATTCCGAGACCGAGTTCGATATTTCGCGCTTGCAACATCTGCGCGAGCGCATGGTGGAAGTCGGACGTTCCTGCGTGCATCCCGATTACCGCGACGGCGCGACCATCACCCAACTGTGGAGCGGGCTGGCGGATTACGTGGGCAAACACAACCACGAATATTTGATCGGCTGCGCCAGTATCAGCATGGGCGACGGCGGCCACTACGCCGCCAGCGTGTACAACAAGATTCACAAATTACACGCCGCGCCCGCCGAATACACCGTGTTCCCGCACTGCCGTTTGCCGCTGGAATCGCTGAACCAAAATCTCGAAGTCATCATCCCGCCGCTGATTAAAGGCTACCTGCGCTTGGGCGCATACATCGCGGGCGAACCGGCATGGGATCCCGATTTCAACTGCGCCGACGTGTTTATTTTGATGCCGGTGGCGCGCATGAACGCGAGGTACGCCAAACATTTTATGAAGCAGGCGGCGAATTCATAACAGGCAGTGACAGTCCCTTCCCCCTTGCAGGGGGAAGGTTAGGATGGGGGTAGAAGTTGTGAGCACATATCACTTCTACCCACTCCCTAGCCCTCCCCCTGCAAGGGGGAGGGGACTGTCTGCTCTTTGAAACAGATTGAGTTATACACAACCGTTTCTCGCTCTCCTCTCTTCGCGCGCATGCTTTATGATGCGCGTTCTTTTTTTGCAAACGTCAGGAACAACACCATGCAAAGTCCGCATAAAGGCAAAACCGGTTTCGTCCGTTTGATAAACGCCTTCGGTTATTCCGTCGCCGGATTCCGCGCCGCCTACAAACACGAGGATGCATTCCGCCAGGAAGCGTGGCTGGCCGCGATCCTGATTCCGCTGGCGATCTGGCTGCCCGTTTCATTGCTCGGCAAAGCGCTGATGATTGGCAGCGTGCTGCTGGTCATCATCGTCGAACTGATTAACTCCGCCATCGAAGCCACCGTCGATCGCATCTCGCTGGAAAACCACGACCTCGCCAAACGCGCCAAAGACATCGGCAGCTCGGCGGTGCTGGTGAGCCTGGTGAATGTGATCGTGATGTGGGGCTTGGTGCTAGCCTCGTGAAGATGCCCGTCAATAGGCGATCTACATCAATCGCATCACGCAGATCGCCTATTGGCGGGCGTTCCCGCGAGGTTTGGTTTTGAAATCTGTTTAATCTGTGTAATCTGCGGATAAAAGGTTTGGCTTCCCCCCTTCACCAACTCTTCAAATATCCGTAATCAAACATTCATGCGCGCGGCTCACGATGCGCGGCATGAATACACCCAACCCCACCCCAAACACGCGCCCGCTGAACATCGCGCTGGTCACCGAAACCTACCTGCCCGAGGTGAACGGCGTTGCCATCACCATAGGCCGCATGGTGCACGGCTTGCGCCAGCGCCAGCATCGCATTCACTTGATCCGCCCGCGCCAGTTCAAAAACGACGTGGCGGCGGAGCAGGACACTTACCGCGAGACGCTGGTGACGGGGATGCCGATACCCGGCTACCCGGAATTAAAATCCGGCATGCCCGCGAAAGGGCTGCTGCTGCGCTTGTGGAAACACGAACGGCCGGATGTGGTGCACATCGCCACCGAAGGGCCGCTGGGCTGGTCGGCGCTGTCTGCGGCGCACAAATTGAACATTCCGGTGAGCACGGATTTCCACACCAATTTTCACAGCTACACCGCGCATTACGGCATCGGCCTGCTGAAGAAACCCATCGCTGCTTACCTGCGCCACTTCCACAACAAGGCGGCTTGCACCATGGTGCCCACGGTGTCGTTGCAACAGCAACTGGAGTTCGAGGGATACAAAAATGTGCTGGTGGTTTCGCGCGGCGTGGATACCGAATTATTCCATCCGGCCAAGCGCAGCACCGAGCTGCGCGCCGCGTGGGGCGCGAAGGATTACACGCCGGTGGTGATGCTGGTGAGCCGCATCGCGCCGGAGAAAAATCTGCATGTGGTGATTCAGGCGTTCGAGCAAATGCGCGGTGTCAATCCACTGGCGCGGCTAGTGATCGTCGGCGACGGACCGGCGCGTGCGCTTCTGGAAAAACAACATCCCCACGTCATCTTCGCCGGCATGCAAACCGGAGAAGCGCTGGCACAACACTACGCTTCCGGCGATATTTTTCTCTACCCAAGCCTGACCGAAACCTACGGCAACGTGACGGTGGAGGCGATGGCCAGCGGCCTGGCCACGCTGGCTTACGACTACGCCGCCGCGCAGCAACATATCCGCCACGACGTGAACGGTGTGCTCGCGCCGTTCGCCGACACCGACGCGTTCATCACCCAAGCAAAAGGCTTGATCTCGGATATGAACCGCGTGCAACGCATGCGCCTCGCCGCGCGGCACACGGTGGCATCGCTGACGTGGGAACACATCATGGGACAGATGGAAGCGGTGTTGCTAGCCACCGTGCGTCAACAGGGAGAACAACATGTCAAACCTGAACTTGCAACTGCAACAGATTAGCCGCTGGGACGCGGAACTGTGCGCGTTCTGCAACCGGCGTAGCCGCAACTTTACCGTGCGCAATGTGTTCCGTCTGGTTAGCCGCCTGGGCGACGGTGTGTTCTGGTATGCGCTGATGGCGGCGCTGCTGTTGCAGTATCAGGGTGCGGCGCTGCACGCCGTGTTGCACATGCTGGCGGTCGGTTTGATCGGCACGCTGATCTACAAATTCATCAAAGGCAAAACCCTGCGCCCGCGCCCGTTCAACGTTTACCCGGACATCATCTGCGCGGGCAAAGTGCTGGACCAGTTCAGCTTCCCCTCCGGCCACACGCTGCACGCGGTTTCGTTCAGCATCATTGCCTTGTCATATTTTCCCGGCCTGTTCTGGCTGGTCACGCCGTTCGCCTTCCTCGTCGCGCTGTCGCGTCCGATACTCGGCCTGCACTATCCCAGCGACGTGCTGGCTGGGGCGGGGTTGGGGGCGGTGATCGCGGGAATCTCTCTCACAATTTAACAACCCCTCCGTCATTCCGGCGCAGGCCGGAATCCAGTTGATTAAATATTTCCCGCGTAGCGGGACAACCAAGAACACATTGTCCGCTACGCGGGAATATTATTTTTGCTGGATTCCGGCCTGCGCCGGAATGACGGGATTTTTTCAAGCCCGACTAAATACATCCAGCGGCAACGGTATGCGGCAGCGCAATTGCAGCGGCGCAATTAGGTTGATGCGTTGGCGCAAAGCCGGATCATCCGCGTGCGGATCAGCATCCCATACCGGCTCTTCACCCAACAAAATCCGGTCGATGTGCGTCAATCTCGCGCCAGTTTCGCTCAGATAATAATTGAAGCGGCGCTGCATCCCGGCATCGAACAGGCGCGCGCCGTGATAACACAGATGCGACAGGCGGCTGCCGCGCAGCAGGTTCTCCGCGCCCGACAACATCGCCACGCCGCGCAGCGCCAAGGCTTGCGGGCAAGCGAAATGCTGCGCCACGTAGTGCGCCAATTCTTGGCGGTGGCTTTCCATCAGTTCGCGCGGCTCGACAAACAGTTGCGCACGCACATACATGTCCATCGCCCACTCGCAAGCCGCGTGCGTCAACACCGGCACATTGCCCCACAGCTTTTCGTGCGCCGGAACGAAGTGGTGGTGCGCGATTACATCGACCAGCAAGTGGCTGACGAAGCCCAGCGAGATCGCGTATTCCTCGTCGCTCCGCGCGTCATCCAGCAGCTTGCGCGCGCGTTGCCATTGGTGCGTGGTAGAAAACGGTTCGCCCCACGGGCGCTCGCTCCACAATGCGAGGTCGGGCAGACACGCGCCCGCCAACACCAGCTTCGGAAAATTTTTGATGGCGCGTCGGTAGCGCGTGTCGGTGAGCGGGATCGCCCACAACAACATCTGCGCAAAATAGACATGGGTGTAAAGCCCCCACGCATGGGCATCAGCGCTCCACAGCAACAGCGGGATCAACCAGCGCCAATGTTTGAACAGACTCTTCATGCCGCGCAGTGTCCGTGCAAGCTGCAACGCTTTAATGACACGCGGATGATTTTATTGTGACAGCGCCGACCGCTTTGCCGCCTTCTGCGATAATCCCGCGCAATGTTTTTCTGGATTCAAACTATGTCCTGGTTCATCACCAATTTCATCAGCGCTTTTCTGTTGCCGCCGCTCAATTTGCTACTGCTCGCGGTGCTCGGTTTGTGGTTATGGAAAAAACGTCCGCTGCTCGCGCGTCTATTGCTCACCACTTCATTCGCTTTGTTGTGGCTGCTCGCCACGCCTTATTTCGCCGAGGCTTTGCTGCATAGCCTTGAAGGCGAGCCGCAAATCATTGACTCGAACAATCAGCGGGCGGATGCCATCGTGGTGTTGGGTGGCGGCACGTATTAGATCGGAAGAGCGTCGTGTAGGGAAAGAGTGTAGATCTCGGTGGTCGCCGTATCATTAAAAAAAAA
>FZPU01000029.1_pt1 | contig 20116 bp, 25 predicted proteins | sample 1534781 | NCBI WGS metagenome assembly FZPU01 (sample SAMEA104161949, study PRJEB21768) | metagenome | isolation source: underground water
TTTTTTTTTAATGATACGGCGACCACCGAGATCTACACTCTTTCCCTACACGACGCTCTTCCGATCTCAGCACGGCAAAGTTGCGCTGCGCCGGAGTCCAATAGACATCCACCGGACTGTGCTTCTGGTGCAGAAAAATCATGGCATCGCGCGATTGCCGCCACAGAATTTCCAGACGGTATTGCGGATAGGCCTGCTCGAATGCTGCCTCGAACGGCGTGATAACTTCCTGCGGGTAGCTGGTCAACACCACTACTTTTTCGGTGGCGCTGGCCAGTGAGGACATCAGCAGCAAACAGGCGGCGAAGATGGCAAGAGGAAGTGTTTGTAGGTGCGAATTCATTCGCACATCACTCGTGAATCGTGCGAACACCCACAGGGTGCAAGAACCTCTCCGAGGTAAATTCGCACCTACAAAAGCGAAGCTTGTTTTTCTCAAGGTCGTCATATCCGTTCTCCTAAAATTTCAAACTGGCGTTAGCAAAATACGTGCGCCCGGCGCTCGGGTAGCCGTCGGCCAGTGCATAGTTTTTGTCGGATAAATTATTGACACCAGCTTCGGTCGAGAGGGTGTTGGTGATGCGGTAAACCGCTTTCAAGTTCAGCGTGGTGAACCCGGCCAACTCGACAGTGTTGGATGCCCAGCGGCGGCTGTTGGCTTCGGCGAAGGCGATCAGGTCTAGCGCATCTGCGGGTTTGAGCAGGGCGTGGACGGTCAACTTTTGGCTTGGCACGCCGGTTAGTTTGGTTGCCGGATCGCTGACATTTTTCAGGTGGGTGTAGGTGAAGTTACCGCCCAGTTCCAGCCATGCCGCAAGCGGGCTATTCAGCCCCAGCTCGATGCCGGACGCTTGCACGTTGCCGATGTTTTGCATCTGGCATTTGCTGCCCGCGCTGCACGTGGTAGAGCCGGGCTGATACGCCGTTTGAATCTTGTCGGTGATGTCGCTATAGAACACCGCCGCTTCCACGCCTGCCTCATGCCACAGCTTGCCCTGATAACCGATTTCGTAATTGGCCGACTGTTCCGGGCGCAGCGCGGTGTTCTCGATGTAAGTGGAGAACCGGGCCGAGTAGCGATCCTTCAGCGTTGGCAAGCGCGATTTCTGCGCCAGCGTGGCGTACAGACGGGCGGCGGCGCTGTAGTCGTAAAACAACCCGGCTTGCCCGTCGGTGGCCGATTTTGCATCGGGCAATGTGAACGGGCTGCCGGGTTTGTAAACTTCCTGCGGACTCAGAGTGTGGCGGGTGATGCCGAGCGAAAGCAGCAGCGCCGGGTTGATCCAGATATTGTCTTCGGCGGCATAAGAAAAAAGTGTGTCGCGGAACTGCTCGGTGACTGTAGCTGCGCCGTCGCGGGCGATATGTTTGTCCTGTTTGTAATGCGCGACGAATTTGATTTCCTGCGCGGGCAAGCGCGTGCTGGCGAGTTCGACCGAGCCGCCGCGCGTGCTGTCGTCGTAAGTGCTGCGGTCGGCCACGGGGTTGGCGATGGTGGTGTAGCTGGCGTTGGTGTAGATGTCCAGGCCGTTGTCGAACTTGTCCCAATACAGCCGCGCCTTGAGCGTTTCCTTTTCGCCCAGCGCGATCTTGGACACGAAGTACAAACTTTGTTTATCCCACATCGGCCATTTCCAGTAACGCGCGCCGGGATTGACCGAGGGTGGCTGCCCCTTTTCACCGTTTTGTTTGTAGAAGCTCAGCGCGTATTCGTCGCCCGAGTTGGGGGTCAGGCCGAGCTTGAGTGAAATCTTGTCGTCTTTGCGTTGGGAATTGTTGCGCGCACCGCCATCTTCGGTGGCGGTCGGCGTGAAATTGGCGGAAAGCGGGTAGTTGTCGCTTTGCAAATACGAGACCCCGCCCTGCACATACCACAGCCCTTGATTGCTGCCGACATTCGCTTGCGTTTGCTTCTCGTTGCCGGAAGCGAAACCCAGCGATGCGTCACCTTCCAATTTCGATTTCGGTTTGCGCGAGATCAGGTTGATCGCGCCGCCCAGCGTATTCGGGCCGTAAGCCACGGAACTGAAACCCTTGGACACTTGAATGGCAGCCAGATCGGCGGTGGTGAAACGGTTCAAATCCAAATATCCGTCATATGGCACATAAACCGGGATGCCGTCGATGAACAGCGGCACTTGGCGCGCATCAAAGCCGCGCACGAAAATCATCTTTTCATTGCGCATGCCGCTGTTGGTGAGCGTGACCCCGGAAAGCAAATTAACTGCGTCGCCGACATTGTCGCGGTTGAATTGCTGGATCTCTTTGCGGGTCACGACAGAAGCCGTCTGCTCTTCGCCGATTTCGCCTACTTGCGAACGGGGGGCAGTCACCGTGACTTCGCCCAGATTGAAGGTTTCTGCCGTGGCAGATGCAGCCAAAGCCAGCATACAAGCCAGCCACAGCGGTTTTGTCGTCCAGTTTTTGTTCATTTGTCGCTCCTATGGGATAATGGATTCGGTTATGTATATTAGTGCATAACGCTAGTCGGTTTCAGCAAGGCGTGTGCCAATCTCAAAGAATGCGGCAGGGAATGGATTTCGGCCTGATAAGCCAAAAGCGTTGTAGCGTATGGGTTGTAACGAACGCGCCAAAATGTGGCACAAGCTACAAGCGGCGGGCTTTGCGGGGCATCGCGGCGAATTCTGGAAATGTGCGGGAAGTAAATGGCGGTAAGGGATGAACGGTTGCGATGCGCTGTGTGGCATCGCTTTTGCTAATCGTTGGGTGGTGCAAGGTTATAACGAGTGAGGACATCATGGCTCAAGCAGTGGCAGAAAAAACAGAACTGAGTGTTTTACCCAAGCTGAAGATTGCCAAGGGCAGACGCTGGGATCATCTGGAATTACTGGAACGCATAGACGCGACCGGTTCGATCACGGCGGCGGCGAGTGCGATGGGCATGAGCTACAAGGCGGCGTGGGAAGCGGTGGAAGCAATCAACAACCTTTCCGAGCAACCACTGGTGGAGCGCAAGACCGGCGGCCAAAAAGGAGGCGGCACCACGCTCACGGTTTACGGGCGGCGCGTGGTGGGCGCGTACCGGAGGCTGGAGCAGGAGCGCGAGCAGGTGCTGAAAAAACTGTCCGAAGTGATGAATGACTTCGATGAGTATTACCACGTGATAAGGAGATTCGATATGAAAACGAGTGCGCGCAACCAGTATCTGGGCAAGATCAAAAGCATCAAGACCGGGCCGATAAACGCGGAAGTGGTGCTGGACATCGGCAGCGGTGATTGCATCGCGGCGGTGATTACCAACGAGAGTGTGGAACATCTGGGCTTGAAGGTCGGCGCGGAAGCCTACGCGATGATTAAAGCGCCGTGGGTGATCGTGACCACCTCGGACGGATTCAAAACCAGCGCCCGCAACGAATTGCGCGGCACGGTGGTGCGCTGCAATGAAGGCGCGGTCAACGGCGAAGTCATCATCGAACTGGCGGGCGGCAAAACCGTGGTGGCGATTGTGACCAACGACAGCGTGAAGACGCTGGGGCTGAAAGAAGGGGTAAAGGCCTGTGCACTGATCAAGGCATCGCACGTGATATTGGCGGTGAATGCGTGACACCCGTCATTCCGGCGCAGGCCTACAAGCGCTAACTTGAGCGCATCAAAGCATAACTCCCTCCCCTTCAAGGGGAGGGCTGGGGTGGGGATGGGGTTAATTTTCACGGAATTCCACCCCATCCCCCACCTAACCTCCCCCTTGAAGGGGGAGGAATTAGATAAGCCAGCGCTTTTAGGCCTACGCCGGTGTGACGGAATTTGAAAATTTATAGTTATCAAAACGGAGAAGAAAATGAAGTCGATCAAATCAAGTTTGTTGGGCGTGTTGTTGGCGGCGGTGGCGCAAGTGGCGCATGCGGGCGAAGTGAATGCGGCGGTGGCGGCGAATTTCACCGGCCCGATGGAAATCATCGCGCCCGAATTCGAGAAGGCGACCGGGCACAAGCTGGTCATCGCCTACGGCACGGTGGGCAAGTTCTATTCGCAGATCAAGAACGGCGCGCCGTTCGATGTGTTGGTTTCGGCAGACGAGGAAACGCCTGCCAAGCTGGAAAAGGAAGACCTCGCCATCGCGGCAAGCCGTTACACCTATGCCATCGGCAAGCTAGTGTTGTGGAGTGCTAAGCCGGGCTTTGTGGACGATAAAGGCGAGGTGCTCAAGCATGGGAAATTTCAGCATCTGGCGATCGCCAATCCAAAGATGGCGGTGTATGGCGCAGCCGCACTGGAAGCGATGAAGAAACTCGGCGTGGCCGAAGCGTTGGAGCCGAGTTTTGTCTATGGTGAAAATATTTCCCAAACCTATCAATTTGCCGCGTCCGGCAATGCCGATCTGGGCTTTGTCGCTCTCTCGCAGATTTACAAGAACGGCCAATACGCGGCGGGCTCTTACTGGCTGGTGCCGACCGATCTTTATCCGCAGTTGCGCCAAGATGTGGTGATCCTGACGCGCGGCAAAGACAACGCCGCCGCGAAGGCGCTGCTCGATTACCTGAAGAGCGACGCGGCCCGGAAAATCATCCGCGCGCACGGTTACGAATTTTAATCACGAAAGGAATACAGCATGAAACTCATCAAACTTATGATCGTGGTCGTTTCGCTATTGCTGGCCGCATCCGCCCATGCCGAAAAAATCACCGTTGCAGCCGCCGCCGACCTCAAATTTGCCATGGATGAGATCGTGACGGAATTCAAGAAGTCCAGCGCAACCGACGAGGTGGATGTCATCTACGGTTCCTCCGGCAAGTTCAATACCCAGATGCAGCAGGGCGCACCGTTCGACCTGTTCTTTTCCGCCGACATTGCCTTTCCGCGCGAGTTGGCGAAGGCCGGTCTGGCCGCTTCCGAAGTGATGCCGTATGCCGTGGGGCGCATCGTGCTGTGGAGCGCCAGCATGGACGCGAGCAAGATGACGCTGGATAGCCTGACCGATTCCAAGATCGCGCACATCGCCATCGCCAACCCGCAACATGCGCCCTACGGCAAACGCGCCGAAGAGGCGCTGCGCAGTTCCGGCCTGTGGGACAAGATCGAACCCAAACTGGTCTATGGCGAGAACATCGCCAACACCGCACAGTTCGTGCAGACCGGCAATGCGCAAGTTGGCATCATCGCGCTGTCGCTGGCGGTGAACCCGGAGTTGTCCGCCAAGGGCGGCTATTACCTCATCCCCGACAAGCTGCATGCGCCGTTGGAGCAGGGCTTCATCATCAGCAAGCGCGCGGAGAAAAATGTATTGGCAAAACGTTTCGCCGATTACATGAGCAGCAAGGCGGCACGAAGTGTGATGACGAAATACGGGTTTGTTCTGCCCGGTGAAGTTGCGGGCAAATAGCATTCTGCGGGTAAGATTGCAGTCCCTATTTTTCGATAAGGTTGGATCAAGCGATGATGTTGTCGGATAGCGATCTGCAAGCAATCTGGCTGACGATACGGTTAGCCAGTGTTGTCACCTTCATCCTGTTGCTGCTCGGCACGCCCATCGCCTGGTGGCTGGCGCGCACGCGCGGCTGGTGGAAAGGGCCGGTGGGCGCGGTGGTGGCGTTGCCGCTGGTGTTGCCGCCTTCGGTGCTGGGTTTCTACCTACTGCTGGCGATGGGGCCGAACGGCCCGTTCGGGCATCTCACGCAAACGCTCGGGCTAGGACTGCTGCCGTTCACTTTCTGGGGGTTGGTGGTGGCCTCGGTGTTCTACTCGCTGCCGTTCATGGTGCAGCCGTTGCAGACCGCGTTCGAATCTATCGGCGAGCGCCCGCTGGAAGTCGCCGCCACCCTGCGCGCCTCGCCGCTGGACGCGTTCTTCACCGTGGCCGTGCCGCTGGCGCTGCCGGGTTTCCTGACGGCGGGCATTTTGACCTTCGCGCACACCGTGGGCGAATTCGGCGTGGTGCTGATGATAGGCGGCAACCTGCCCGGCCAGACGCGCGTGGCCTCGGTGCAAATCTACGACCACGTGGAAGCGCTGGAATACGCGCAGGCGCACCACCTCGCGGGTGCGATGCTGATCTTCTCCTTCCTCGTGCTGCTCGGCCTTTACGCCTGGCGACCCAACCCGAAGAAGGGGGGCTGACATGGAAGAGATCAAGGCGCGCTTCCGCCTCGATTGGCCGGGCTTCACGCTCGATGTCGATCTGGCTTTTCCCAATCGCGGCGTGACCGCGTTGTTCGGTCATTCTGGCTCGGGCAAAACCACCTTGCTGCGTTGCATCGCCGGACTGGAACGCGCCAGCGACGGCTTTCTCAGCGTTGGCGGCGAAATCTGGCAGGACGGCACGCAATGGCTGCCCACGCACCAGCGCCCGCTGGGTTACGTGTTTCAGGAAGCCAGCCTGTTTCCGCACCTGAGCATACTGGGCAACCTGCGCTACGGCATGAAGCGCACCGCCACGGCGCAACAGCAGAGCCTGGATCAGGCCATCGAACTGTTGGGCATCGCGCACCTGCTTGAGCGCAAGCCGGATCGTCTGTCGGGCGGCGAGCGCCAGCGCGTGGGCATCGCGCGCGCGCTGGCGGTTGCCCCGAAAATCCTGCTGATGGACGAGCCGCTGGCCGCGCTCGACCTCAAACGCAAGCAAGAAATTTTGCCGTATCTGGAGCGGCTGCACCGCGAGTTGGACATACCCGTGCTGTACGTCAGCCACTCGCCCGACGAAGTCGCACGGTTGGCCGATCAGATGGTCGTGCTAGACGGCGGCAAAGCATTGGCCTTCGGCCCGGTGGCGGAAATCATGGTTAGCCTCGACCTGCCGCTGGCCCATTTCGACGATGCGGGAGCGGTGATCGCAGCGACGGTGGCGCAGCACGACGAAGCCTACCACCTCACGCGGCTGGATTTTCCCGGCGGGCAACTGTGGGTGGGCAGAGTGGAGCAGCCGTTCGGCAGCATCGTGCGCGCAAGAGTGTTGGCGCGCGACGTGAGCATCGCCACCCAGCCGCCGCACGGGTCGAGCATCAACAATATTTTGAATGCGCGCATCGAAGAAATTCGCGACGAAGGCCCGCACAAAGTCATGCTGCGCCTGCAAGTCGGCGAGTCGCACACGCTGCTGTCGCGCATCACCCGCCGCTCGCGCGACCAGCTCGGACTGACTGAAGGAATGTTTGTCTGCGCGCAGGTGAAGAGCGTGGCGCTGATGGCATGAGCTATTTGGCTTTAAGCGATGAAGAGCTCTCCCGTTTGCTGCGCGACGACGTGCCATGCGGCGATCTCACCACCGAAACTTCCGGCATCGGACAACGCGCCGCGCATCTGGAATTTCGTGCGCGACAAGACATGGTGGTGTGTGCCATCGAAGAAGCTGCGCGCCTGTTCACATTGAGTGGTGCTCAAGTCGAAGTGCATGTCCATTCCGGGCAGGCGGTAAGCAAAGATGAGTTGTTGCTCGAAGCACGCGGCAATGCGCAGATGCTGCATCGGGCATGGAAAACAGCACAGATATTGGTGGAGTGGGCGAGCGGTATCAGCACCGCCACGGCGGCCATCGTAAAAGCTGCCGCACCGATTGCCGTGGCCTGCACGCGCAAAAATGTGCCGGGGACCAAGGCAATGTCGGTCAAAGCCGTGCGTGCCGGAGGTGCGACCCTGCACCGGCTCGGCTTGTCGGAATCGCTGCTGCTGTTTGCCGAACACCGCCTCTATCTGGACGAATCACCGGCATGTACGGTAGCAAGGTTCAAGCGAGCCGAACCGGAAAAGAAGCTGGCGGTGGAAGTGGCAACTATCGAAGACGCAATTCTTTGGGCGCGAGCCGGAGCGGATGTGCTGCAACTGGAAAAGTTTTCTCCCGAAGCGTTTGCAGATTGCCGCGCCGTATTGGGCAGTGCAGGGCTGCATGTCGTGCTGGCAGCGGCGGGCGGAGTGTGTGTCGGCAACGCATCTGCTTATGTGAGCGCAGGAGCCGACTTGCTGGTGACCTCTGCGTCTTACACCGCGCCGCCCAAGGACGTGCAGGTAGATTTTATCTGTGACAGCCGACCGCATGCCTTGTAGAACGCCTATTGACGGGCATCTACAAGAAGTGGACAAATCTGCATTTGTAGGTGCGAATTCATTCGCACGCATTTCGAACAACGTGCGAATAAATTCGCACCTACAAAACCGCGTAGCTCCAAAACTTTGTCGCAATCGCTACAACTTGGCCTATATAAAATCCCACCCCATCCCCAAACCCCGCGCCCCTACTGGCTTCACGCCACATCGCCCCTACTGGCACGCTGGTTGCTGGTATTCATCCAGAGAATAGAAATAAGGTAACCCTATGCCGCAACGTCGCTCCGAAGCGTCGCCGTTGACCGAGGTCTTGCTTGCCGATTGTGCGGCGTGCCCGCATCGCGCGTTGTTGGCGCAGGATAAATGCGCGCCGGGCGATGTTTGTTTGATGGCGCAGAGCGGGCGGCAGATCGACCGGTTTTTGCGGCGCAATCCGCAACTGGCCGAGAATTATCTGGCCGATGATTTCTGGGAACGGCGCGCCATCGCCGTGCGCTATGCACCGCTGGAAGCGCTGCGCCAAATGCCGCGCGATGCGGATGAAGTGGTGCGCCGCGTGCTGGTGAGCCGCTTGCCCGTTGACGAACTGGACGGTTATTTGCACGACCCGGACCGCGAAGTGCGCATGACGGTGGCCAACCGTTTGCCGCCGGAACGGCTGCACGAATTGCTTGGCGACGTGGATTATCTGGTGCGGCTGCAAGTGGCAAAACGCCTGCCGCACGGGCATTTGCGCGGCATGGCGCAGGATGAGGACAGGGAAGTGCGCAAGGAAGTGGCGCGGCGCATACCGCCGTTTGCCTTGAGTTTGCTGATGAAAGACGACGATGTGGAAGTGCGCCGCATCATCGCTGCGCGCATGTTGCCGGACGACGCGGTGAAGTTGTTGGCGGACGACGATTGGCTGGTGCGGCGGGAAGCGGCGTTGCGCGCGCCGGTTGAAGCCATCGCGGAATTGGTGGACGATGTCGAGCCGGATGTGCGGGCTGTGGTGCGACAGCGGCTGGATGAATTTTTAGGGGAAGAGAAATGAGTATTTACACACCGGACGAAACCACCATACAAAACCTGGCGAAGGAGATCGAAGCCATCGCGCCGCGCCCGCATCACAGCACCTTGCTGGAAATTGCCAACCGCGTATGCACCGGTTGCACCTTTCGCTACGTGCTCAATCGCGGCGGTTGGTATAGACCCGGCGGCGTGATCGCGGCGGATGGCTCGCGCGTGGCCGACAATCTTGAAGCGTGGGCGAAAGCGGAATTGAAAAGCTGCGGCGGCGACATGCACGAACTGCTCGAACGCCATGAAGATAGCGGCTTGCAAGTGTCGCGCTTCACCGGACGCACACATTATTTCGTCGCCGCCTACGGCAAAGCCCCGGCGGATTTTCTGCAACTGGAAGTGGAAGAATTGCAGGAAGTGCTGGATCGCAAATTGATAGATCCCGACCACCCGCCCGAAGACTTGCAGGAACTGCTAGAACCCATCGCTCCGGTCGAACTGGACGCGCAACCGCTGGGCGCGCCGCGTTACCGCTTCCGCCGCCTGCTCGACATGCGCCAAAGCATCGCCAAAGTGGCGTTGGGCGAAGGCCAAAGCGCCAAGCTGCCGCGTCTGCTGAAAGAATGGACACACAGCAGCGCCGCCGGACGCGGCCACTTCGGCGACCACTGGATCGCCGCTCTGCGCGAACACCAGGACCGCTACCGCAACCCGGTCACCTCGCTCGCGCTGGTGTCGCGCCGCGCGCGCGAACTCAAACCGTTCCAGTGGAACATCGAACTCAGCGGCCTGGAATTATTCGCCCAACTGCAAGCCTTCGACCGCGCCGCCGGCTACCCCTCCGCCTGGTACTTCCACCTCGTCGCCAGCACCCTGACTCCGCCCAAGGTCGCCTACGCCGTCGCACGCGATCTGGAGAGCGGGTTCAGCTATTTGCCGGATACCGAAGCGGCGTTGATCAAAAGTTGGGTGGTGGAGCCGTATTCGGTTTGAAGGGTGGATGGGCTGTAGATCGCCTATTGACGGGCATCTTCGATGGGTGGTGGTTTGGAAATGGGCAATGTGCCGTAGAAATTGCGACTAAACATTCTGCGCAATGCTCTGCGCTTATTGTGTTCTATGTGGGTTAGTATCAAGGGACAGTAACTGATGCATACATCTTAAACGAACCCCAAATTTCTATAGAGATGATGGATGAAACTCCATCTTCTGGAGTTATTGCTCTGTTTATAAGAATACCGGGACCTCTTGCGTATTCAGTGCCAAAGCGGTTTAGCAGATCAATTACTGATCCCGCTCCTTCATCTTCTAGCACATAGAAGCCGATCAAGTATGGAGGTTCAATGTACTGAGCCTCTTCGAGGAAATATATTCCTCGCACTATCTTCTCGGTGAGACGACGCAAGCTGCTCTCAGGAATCTTCAGAGCGATTTGTTTTTCAATTGGTCGATTCCAGCGCTCACCAAGCCCAGGGTAAATCCCAATTTGTGGAATCTGAACTCCATGAATCAGCTCTGCAAGAAGTTTTTCTCGCCTTGCAATTCGAATACGTTCTTCTTTGCGATTTGGAGCATAGCGAGCATCCATACTCCTTAATACTTTTTTGTAGATACCTGATGATGCCGCTGCTTTTGGATCAACACAACACGCTAGTCGCATCAACAAATCTTGCTCGATTGCGCCATACTCTGAATTACATTTAAAGCACGAAGGAATTTTCCACTTTTCTATGTTGTTGGGGGTTGTGTCTGGATACCAACTTTTCGGAAATACGTGATCCCAATTTCTGGGGACGTTGTTGCTCAAACAATGTACGCACTTTCCGTCAAGAGGACGTTTGCTATTTTTCATGTTATTGAGCTCTCATAGGAAGCCCGCGTAGGGCGCAATAACCAACGGGCATTGCGCCGTATGTGTGAAATCAAAACATCCGGCGCAATAATGATTGCGCCCTACGCGGGTTGGTACTGCCTAATAAATACGTTTAATAAGTTACTACAAATACCGCCACATCCACATCACTTCTTCTCCCACGGCGCAAAACCAATCGAACGCTTTTTCTTGGGGGCGGCGGGTGTCATCAGTTGGTGAATGGCTTCAAATTCGCCTTGAATTTGATGTCGTAGTTCTTTTCGAGCGCGACCAATTTGCGCGACAGCTCGGCGTTGGAAACGAGCATTTGTCGGAGTTGCACGAAGGTGCGCATGATGGCGATATTGAATTCAATGGCTCGGCTGCTGCGCAATACGCTGGAAAGCATGGATACGCCTTGTTCGGTAAAGGCGTATGGGGGTGTTCGTGCACCACCCCAACTTGAGATCACAATTTGTGATTTCAAGTTGGCAAACTCCTCCACACTGAGTTGAAACATGAAGTCTTCCGGAAATCTTTCGATATTGCGTTTCACGGCTTGAATCAGAACGCGTGGCTCAACCTCATATAACGCGGCCAGATGAATGCTCAGCATAACCTTCTGCCCGCGTACAAGCAGAATCTGGTTTTCGATATTCGCCATCATCACGAGTGATTGCTTGTCAGTCATCGCTCTGCTCCTTTGCTGAAGATTCCATATTTTGCACCAGTCCGCCGCGCCCTTCCGGTTTGTTTGAGGTCACAGTTTGTGACCTCAAACTTGAGGTGCCAATTTGGCACTTCAAATCTGCGAATTCTTCAGCCCGCGCGCAATAACCAACGGGCATTGCGCCGTATGTGTGAATTCAAAACATCCGGCGCAATAGGCATTGCGCCCTACGCGAATCTTTCCAGCACATGATGCTGATCGCCTATTGACGGGCATCTTCACGAGGTGTGCTTTCGCTCATTCATAAGCCGTCATTCTTCAAACCCGTTTTACGCCAACATCTCCAGCAACAACGGATGCCACTTCGCCAAGTCGATCTTGCCCTTTTTTCCAACCAGACGCTGTTTGTCCACCGCACGCAATTGGTCCAGCAGAATGCGCGCCGATTTGCCCGCAAATTTCACTTCGGGGCGGCAGCCGAGGGGCTGGCCTTTGCTGGTGAGCGGGGCGATGATGACGCGCGGCAAGGCGGCGTTCATGTCGTCGGGCGAGACGACCAAGGCGGGGCGGGTCTTTTTGATTTCGGTGCCTATGGTTGGGTCGAGGTTGACCCAATACACTTCGCCGCGCTTTACCACACCCATTCTTCAGTCCCTTCATCCGCTGGCAGTGCGGCCAAGACATCGCTGTCGCCTTCCGGCTGATAGCCCTCGAACCAGCCCGCGCGCGGTTCTTTGACGGGTGAGATCAGCAGGGCTTTTCCTTCCAGGCGAATATCCACTTCGGCCTCCATTTCGCACGCCGCCAGCAGCGCGGCGGGAATGATGACTCCGCGTGAATTTCCGACTTTTCTTAATGTGGTGCGCATGATTTTCTCCAAAAGCGAATGTGGTAACGATGTTATAACTTGTAGTAGTATTCCTGCAAGCGCAGATTCAATCAAAAAATCGCAGTTGAGGGTTTGTAGGTGCGAATTCATTCGCACGTTCGACGAGTTATGTGCGAATGAATTCGCACCTACACGCGACTAAACTGAGTTTTCTAGGTTATTTTCCATTTTCCAACACACCACCTCGTGAAGAAGCGCATCAATAGGCGATCTACGTCATGCGCTTGATGTAGATGCCCGAAAATAGGGCGTTGGCGTGAAGGTGGGTTATGCAATTTTTCATGCGACCATTTGTTCTGGCTACAAAGCCGTAGCCTATCTCCATCATAAAACTCTTGAGGCGGGCAGTGGCTTCCGCCGGGCTTCGCAAGCACCCCCACCATCTCACGAATTTGTGTGTCTTGTCGTGTTTGCGACAAGACATCCCACTTGAAAACCCATTGAAATCAAGCCCCCCATCTTGGCACGCCATTTGCGATTACAAGCTTGTCCTCTAATCGTGAGCCATTGCCATGCAAGCCAAAGACATCGCCGCGTTGCTGAACGAACCGGCCTGCACCCATAACGACAAAGCCAAATCCGGCTGCGCGCGTCCCAAGCCGGGGGCGACGGCGGGGGGGTGTTCGTTTGACGGGGCGCAGATCGCGCTGCTGCCCATCGCCGATGTGGCGCACATCGTGCACGGGCCCATCGCTTGCGCGGGCAGTTCGTGGGAGGGGCGCGGCACGCGCTCGTCGGGGCCGACTTTGTTCCGCATCGGTATGACCACCGACCTTTCCGAGCAAGACATCATCATGGGGCGCGGCGAGAAGCGGCTGTTCCATTCGATCAAGCAGGCGGTGGAAAGTTATGCGCCGCAAGCGGTGTTTGTTTACAACACTTGCGTACCCGCGCTGATCGGCGATGACATCGGCGCGGTGTGCAAAGCGGCGGCGGAAAAATTCGGCGTGCCGTGTGTGCCAGTGGATTGCGCCGGTTTTTACGGCACGAAAAATCTGGGCAACCGCATCGCGGGCGAAGCCATGTTCAAGCATGTGGTGGGCACGGCAGAACCGCTGCCCGTGCCGCCCGAGGCGCAACGTCCCGGCATCACCGTGCATGACGTGAACTTGATCGGCGAATACAACATCGCGGGCGAATTCTGGAATGTGTCGCCGCTGTTCGATGAGCTGGGCTTGCGCATTTTGTGTACGCTTTCCGGCGACGGACGTTTCCGCGAAGTGCAAACCATGCACCGCGCCGAAGCCAATATGGTGGTGTGCGCCAAGGCGTTGCTCAACGTGGCGCGCAAATTGCAAACCGATTACAAAACGCCGTATTTCGAAGGCAGCTTTTACGGCGTGACCGACACCTCGATGGCCTTCCGCGATTTTGCAAAGTTGCTCAACGACCCGTCGCTGACCGAACGCACCGAAGCCATGATCGCGCGCGAAGAAGCCAGCATCAACGCCGCGCTCGAACCGTGGCGCGACAAGTTACGCGGCAAGCGTGTATTGCTTTATACGGGCGGCGTGAAGTCGTGGTCGATTGTGTCGGCGCTGCAAGATTTGGGCTTGGAAGTCGTCGCCACCGGCACCAACAAATCCACCGAAGAAGACAAAGCGCGCATCCGCGAAATCATGGGCGACAAGACACGCATGATTACCGACGGCAGCCCCAAAGCGCTGCTGGGCGCGGTCAAGGAATATCAAGCCGACATCCTCATCGCGGGCGGCAGAAATATGTACACCGCGTTAAAAGCGCGCATCCCGTTTCTCGACATCAATCAGGAGCGCGAGTTCGGTTACGAAGGGTATAGCGGGATGATCGAATTGGCGCGGCAGTTGGCGTTGACGTTACAGAGTCCGGTGTGGGATGCGGTGAGAAAGCCTGCGCCGTGGGCGAAGACGAGTGGGCTGGGTGTGGAGTTGGGGGCGTGATGATGAACGCAAATAATTCAATAGGCCGTCATTCCGGCGCAGGCCGGAATCCAGTCGAAAAAAACGACTCCGCGAAGCGGAACAAAACTTTGGATTTGTCCGCTGCGCGGGCTGATTGTTTTTGCTGGATTCCGGCCTGCGCCGGAATGACAGGAGTCTGACATGGCCGAAATCCTGAAACGCAATAAAGCACTCGCGGTGAATCCGCTCAAAGCCAGCCAGCCGGTGGGCGCGTCGTTGGCTTTCCTTGGCATCAACCGCGCGATTCCGATGCTGCATGGTTCGCAAGGCTGCACCGCGTTTGGCAAGGTGTTTTTCGTGCGCCATTTCCGCGAGCCTATCCCGTTGCAGACCACGGCGATGGATCAGGTTTCGACCGTGATGAGCGCGGACGAAAACGTGATCCTCGGTCTGAAATCCATTTGCGAAAAAAGCAATCCGGCCTTGATTGGCTTGCCGACTACTAGCTTGTCTGAAACGCAGGGCACGGACATCAAGCGGCTGGTGAAAGAGTTTTATGCGGCGCATCCCGAGTTCGCTCACATCCCGGTTGTGCCAGTGAACACGCCGGATTTCAGCGGGTGTTTGGAGAGCGGGTTTGCGTTGGCGGTGAAGGCAATTCTTGAAACGCTGCTGCCGCAACAAGACCCTCACCCTAACCCTCTCCCGCCTGCGGGAGAGGGGACGAACGTGAAAAGCAATGTGGGACGACGCAAAAAACAAGTCAACGTACTCGCCGCCTCCTTCCTCACCCCCGGCGACATCGAACACATCAAAGAGTTGATCGAAGCCTTCGGCCTGCGCCCGCTGGTGTTGCCCGACTTGGGCGATTCGCTCGACGGTCATCTGACCAATATGGATACCAGCCCGGTGACCTTGGGCGGCACGCCGGTGGGTGACATTGCTTGCATGGGTGAATCTATCGCCACGTTGGTGTTGGGCAATTCTTTGTTCGAGGCGGCGGATTATTTGAAGGAACAAACCGGTGTGCCGGATTACCGTTTCGACAGTTTGATGGGGCTGGATGCGGTGGATAGTTTTGTGGCGACGCTGGCTGACATCAGCGGTAAGCCCGTGCCGGAGAAGATCGAGCGCCAGCGCGCGCAGTTGCAGGACGCGATGGTGGACTCGCATTTCATGCTGGGCTTCGCGCGCGTGGCCATCGCCGCCGATCCCGATTTGTTGTACGGCATGGCGCGGTTGGTGACTGAAATGGGCTGCGAAGTGGTGGCCGCTGTCGCGCCCGCGCGCGCCAACATCCTCAGCGATGTGGCGGCGGCACAAGTCGCCATCGGCGATTTGGAAGATTTGGAAATCGCCGCCAAGTGTCACGGCGCGCAACTGGTCATCAGCAACTCACACGCGAAAGAAAGCGCGCGTCGTTTGGGGGTGCCGCTGTTGCGCGCAGGCTTCCCGCAATACGATTTGATCGGCGGTTATCAGCGGCTGTGGGTCGGCTACAAAGGCACGCGGCAGGCGTTGTTCGATCTGGCGAATTTGGTTGTTGAACATCACGGCCAGCACGAGGCCGCGCCGTTTGTTTCGATGTATCAACGCACCAATAAAAATGCAGCGAACAAACTCCCTCTCCCGCAGGCGGGAGAGGGTTGGGGTGAGGGGCGCGGAGGTCTCACACAATGACGAGATACCCCAACATCCCTCATCCCCAGCCCTTCTCCCGCCTGCGGGAGAAGGGAGCAACCCCGGAGCTTTGCCATGCGCCATCTGCGTCTCATTGACTCTAAGGAGCACGCCATGACGGTGAGGATTGCGTTTGCCACCAGCGACCGGCGCGCGGTGAACCAGCATTTCGGCGCGGCGGAATCGTTTGCGGTTTACGAGGTGGGCGAGCACGAAACGCGCTTGATCGAAGTGGCCGAATTTATCGAAACTGCAATGGACGGGCACGACGGCAAGCTCGCCGCCAAGGTGCAGTTATTGGGCGATTGCGCGGCGGTGTATTGCAACGCCGTGGGCGCGTCGGCCATCCAGCAATTGCTGGCCGCGAGCATCCAGCCGATGCGCGTGGATGAAGGCACGCCCATCGACGAACTGCTGTGCGGGCTGCAAAAAAATCTGCTTAACGACCCGCCAGTGTGGCTGGCGAAACATTTAAAGAAACAAACAGGCGGCAAGGATTTTGCGGCGGACGAGGAGTGGCAGGAATGATTCTGAAAAATTCATCAGGCCGTCATTCCGGCGCAGGCCGGAATCCAGTCAATAAAAACATTCTGCGAAGCAGACAAGGTCATGGCTTTGTCCCACTGCGTGGGAGATTTTTGTTTCATCTGGATTCCGGCCTGCGCCGGAATGACGGAACTTTTTCAATAGACTATTTGAAATGATAGAGACAACCGCACGCGTGGTTTCATCCGACAACGGCACGGTGCTGGTCGAGCCGACGCTGCAATCCGGTTGCGGCGGCTGCGGCTCACGCGATGTGTGCGGCGTGTCGGGCTTGGGGAAATATTTTTCCGGCAAGCGCAAAGCAATTGCGGTGCAGTGCGACGCGGGCGTGCGTGCGGGCGACGAGTTGCAACTGAGTATGAGCGAAGGCGACATGCTCAAGGCCGGATTGCTGGCGTATTTGTTGCCGAGTGTGCTGGCGTTGGTCGGTGCGGGTGTTGCGTCGAGCTATGGCGATGTGGCGGCGGTACTGGGTGCGGTGGCGGGAATCGCAATGGGATTTTTGTTGGGGCGTTTGTCGGGCTGGGTGCCGAGCATGATGGCAAAAAAAATGTAGGTCGGGCTTTAGCCCGACATGTCGGGTTAAAACCAGACCTACGAAAATCAATTAACCGAAGGAGAATTTCATGAGTGAAGCAGTCGCAGCAGACCCGTTGTTGTCCACCGATTTTATCCAGGAGATGGTCAGGCAAATGCGCGCCATCGACAGCTATGGCAATTACGACGGCTGGACGGTGGAGATGATTCTCGCGCCTTACGTGGTGACCAAAGAGCAGCGGCGCGAGATGCCTATCATCGGCGATCCCGACGAAATTTTGATCGCGCGCATCAAAGCGTTTTACAACGCGATTTCCGCGTTGATCGAAAAAGAATGCGGCTTGATGGCCTCGCCTGTGGTCAATATCAACCACGAAGGTTTCGGGCGCGTGCTCATCACCGTGGGCAAGCTGGTGGTGATGGACAAGACGCTGCGCGACGTGCATCGCTACGGCTATGAAAGCCTGTCGAAGATGAAGGACGAGGGCGACAAATTGTTGTCGGTGGCGCTGGAGATTATCGGCAAGTATCCCGAGGTGGCGGGGATGTGATTAAGGATTGAGGAGAGGGGATTGAGGATTGAGTCAAACACAAAACCTACCTCCTCCGAGCCGTCCTGTTCAAGGGCGTGCCAGTGGCAAAGGGGCGCTGGCGTTCGCGCTCACTCTGCAATGGGATAAGCAGGCTCCCTCCGCCTGACTGACGCTTATTACAGGGAGAGTTGGAGGAGCTAGGGTTTGGCTCAATCCTCAATCCCAAATTCTCGATCCAAACGGGCATGGATGTTTTGCTCCCCTCTCCCGCAGGCGGGAGAGGGGACTGCCGAGCTTTGTAGCTAATCAGGTATGGAATTGAAATGACCGAAGACGAATTAAAAACACTCGACAAAGAAGTCAAAAAACTCAAGCGCATCTCCAGCGAATGGGCGGGGCAGTTGCATGATCTGGTGGAGGAACGTTTGCCCGCCGGGTATCAGGAAATTCCCGCCATGGCGCAATCGACTTATGACGCTTGCCAAGCATGGGCGGAAGCAAACGCAAAATTAATCGCGGCACAGAAAGCAACATCGAACTAAAAGGAAGATACGAAATGTCTCACATCACCGGCATCACCCGGGGCGGCACGCCCTACACACCGCTGTTTATCACCGCGCTGAACCAGGCCAACTGCATCGGCTGTGGACGCTGCTACAAAGTCTGCCCGCGCAAAGTGTTCGAGCTGGTCGAACGCAGCGAGGACGACGAGAACTACGACGAGGACGAAGACAACAGCATGGTGATGACGTTGGCCGACGTGCTCGATTGCATCGGCTGCGGTTCGTGCGGGCGCGTGTGTCCCAAGCAATGTCAGACGCATCAGGCGATGCCGGTGGGAGCTTAACGATGGCGAAGCCAGCCAGACACGTATTCATCTGCTCGCAAAATCGCCCCGCCGAACATCCGCGCGGTTCGTGCGGGCAAAAGGGATGCAGCGAAGTGATGGACGAGTTCCTGCAACAGTGGCAACAGCGCCAGTGTTTCGCCGAAGTGATGGTGACACCCAGCAGTTGCATCGGCCCGTGCGGCATGGGGCCGAATGTACTGGTCTATCCCGAAGGCATCTTGTACAGCAACGTCAGCAAGGCCGATGTCGGCGAAATATTCGACGAACATCTGCTGGGCGGCAACGCGGTGGAACGGCTGAAAGCGCCCGCGTTTATCTGGTAATGGGCGAGCTTCCCGCCGCACAGCAAACGCAGGCCGCGCGCATCGTGCAGGCGCTGCAAAAAACGGCGGCGAATTACAGCGCGCCGGATGCCGCGCCGCAGATCGAATTGGCTGCGGTGCGCTTCACTCGCGTCATCGACCCCGGCAACCAATTGCCCGGCTACGAAGGCGTGTGGCGCAACGCGCGCAACGAACGCTGCGGCTACGTGACGTTCAATAGCGACGGCAGCTTCTACGCCGAATACGATTTGTTCTGCGCCCACCCGCGCGATTCGCGCTGGTTCGTGGAAATGGTCACCGCTTGGGGACGCGACGAATCGCTGAGATGCGAAGCGAAAATGATTCCGAGTGTGTGAGAGGCATCTCAAAATATTCGTCACACCGGCGAAGGCCGGTGTCCAGTAAAAATATAGACACAGCGCAACGCGCTGACAAAACCGCATTTTTTGATAAACCCGCTGGATTCCGGCCTTCGCCGGAATGACGGAATTTGATTTTTTAGAGATGCCCTGAGGTTGATGATGAGCAAATTTCAAATGGGCGACATGGTGTTCGCCGCGCAAGACCTCTACAACGAAGCGCTGGAAGAAACCGGCGACAGCGCCATCCCCGGCATCGCGCCCGACGCACTGCTGGTCGCCACCGGCGCGCGCGGCGTAGTGGTGAACGTGGGACACGTGCAGGAAATGCCGGAGGAAGAAATTTTTCTGGTGCGGTTTGAGATGGATGCAGAGGGCACGCTGGGCGAACCGATTGGGTGTTTGGCGGAGGAGTTGAGCGGGGTTTGATGTAGGGTGGGCACGTTTCATGTGCCCACGCAGATATTGAAGGTTGCCTCCGCGTGGGCACAAAGGCGTGCCCACCCTACCGGGTTACGTCGCTGCATGCACAAGCGCGTTTTTTTGAAATGCCAACCTCGTGGAGATGCCCGTCAATAGGGCATTCGCATCAAGCGCAATGCGAAGAACGCCTATTGACGGGCGTTGCGGAGCAACCGCTTCAGTTCCCTCTCCCCCCGGGGGAGGGCTAGAGTGAGGGAGCACTCGTCGATTACCACCCATCATTAATCCCGTTCGTGCTGAGCCCGTCGAAGCATGGCTACCTCTGACCGTTCGTCCTGAGCTTGTCGAAGGATGGGCGAAGCCCGCTGTTTTTTTGTAATTCAAAATCAACACCGCCTCTGTTCGTGCTGAGTGTGTCGAAGCACGAGTAGCGGTGCGCACAGATTGCCGGGGGTTGCCCGGCGGCAAGTCACTTTTTCTTGCTTCGCCAAGAAAAAGTAACCAAAAAGAAGGCGACCCCGGTGCGCCGCCGCTGCGCGGTTCCCTGCGTTGCTCGACTGGTCAGGCGGCTGCGGAA
>FZPU01000080.1_pt1 | contig 19906 bp, 25 predicted proteins | sample 1534781 | NCBI WGS metagenome assembly FZPU01 (sample SAMEA104161949, study PRJEB21768) | metagenome | isolation source: underground water
ACGAGGTTTATCTGCCGCCATTGCATGTCGCGGAAGTAACACGTTTGGCGAGGGCGGCAGATAAACGCTATTCGTTATACGAATTGCCTATGACGTAGGTTTGCGTATTCCCGTGCAGATACCAAGCATTAGGGCCGCCACCAACCGAAGAAATTAAATAGGCAGTTGTAGAGCCATCGGGAGCCGGCACAGAGGGATCGGCGGTGAGGTTCGCAGTGAAGTTTGTCCAACCAGTAGGTAAGGGTTGGACCAGAGCGGTTCCTGCTGTCGCGCCTACACCTGTCGGCGCGTTCGGTGCCACAGTAGCGGTAGTTGTCGTACCTCCCCCTCCACCGCACGCGGCCAGCATTAAAGTTGCCAACAATTGCAAGCCATAAAAGATGTTCTTGATGTTCATTGTAATTTTCCCTGATTAGTTATTAGTCTGATTGTTTTACACCGTGCAGTTTTGTTTCCCCATTTGAGACAAATATCTTCGTTCAAACAATTTTCATACAGGCCATTTCAGGGGGATTTTTCTTGCTAAAGGCAAGGCTGACATGGCGTTGTTATTCAAAAACTTTGCGGACGCTACCCGAATGATCGGCAAAGAACAATATGCCGTTTGGACTATGCATTTTTTGGAATGTCTGAACTGGAGAATGCCCTCGAAGGGCAGCTCATGGCATTACTACCGGCAGTGCTGAAGGTTGGTTCTCCGGTTTTAAGTTTTCAAATTAATTAATATTGCTCTGCATACTTTTCCAGCCAAGCAGCAAACTCCAACGGTCTCAGTCCAAATCGAATGGCGTTCCCTACGTGCAAGGTTTTGAATTCTTCCAGCGTCAGTTCGATAAATCGCGGCTGATCTTTCTTTGCCACCGCTTTCGGCATGACGGCACGTACTGCCGTTTTGTTGGCAGGCTTTCCGACGTTCACAATGGCGCGCACGGCTTCGGTCAGCTCGTTGCGGTAGCGCAGGCGGAAGGTGTCGGGCGGGATGAGTTGTTGTTGTACGGCGACGTATTGCTGGCAGGAGCGTTCATACGCCCATACGAACACGTCGCGCAGCAGTTCGATGCGGTTGAGTTCATACACGCCCAGCACGGCATCAACATAGGTTTGCTGCGGCACGTCAATGAATGAAAGCGGGCACAGGTTGTTTTGGATGAACGGGATGTTGGCGGCCAGGCGCGAGACGCGCTTGTTTACATCCTCGAACGGTTGCAGGTAAGGCAGATGCACCATCAGGAAAAAGGATTGTTCGAACGGGTCGCGGATTTCCGCCGCCATGCTGATTACGATGCCGAACAGTTCTTGCAGGCGCTGCGGCATGGCGATGGGCAGATAGACGCTGCCGCCGATTTCCACGGCGCGGCTGCGAATGCGCCCGCAGGCGAGCGGGTCGGTCATCAGGCCGTCGGAAAGAAATGCGTGCAGGGCGATGATGGTTTCGGGGTTGATGCCCGCGTGTTCGGTGTCGCGCACCAGATATTCGATGGCCGATTTGTGGTTCAGGATCATCTGGGTTTCCAGCGCATCTTTGCCTTCGGCGGCTTGGCCGAATTCGATCAGGCGCTCGGTATCGAGACGGCTGTAGGTGTTGCCTTCGAGTTTGGAGGATGCCCACGAGAGGTCGATCAGCAGACGGTTCAGAATGTCGCGCGCGAATGTGCCTGCGGGTGTTTGCTCGGCGGGCGAGCGGCCAAGACTATGCAGTTGGACGCGCAACGCTTCCGGCAGATAGGCGGTTTGGTTGGGACGGTATTGCTCCAGAAATTCGATTTTGTAGCTGACCGGTTTGCGCTGTTGGCGCGGTTGGCGGACGTAGGCTTTGATTTCTTCGCCTTCTGGCGAAATGGATATGTAAGTTTCGGCGGTCGCGCGCACGGCTAATGCGGGAAGCGTGGAGGTCAAAGCGCCATAAACGTGCGCCATCCGGTATTTGAGCGAGCGGCCTTCGCCTTCGCTGATGATGCGCTGTTGTTCGACCAGCGCGGACAAGCGGCGCTGCAAGGTGCGGCGCGAAATTTTTTCACTCAGCGCCCGCGCAAGACCTTCCACACCGACACCGTCCGGGTGCTGGGCGATCAGCTCGGTTATAGGCTCAAACTCTTGAGGTAAGACGATTTTAGGCATGGCATTCGTTCTTTTATATGGCTCGTAACGTAGTATCGCGCCACTTTATATGGCGCGCAACAGTTAAATGCGCCAAATAAAACAACCTATATGGCGCGATTCGGCTTAAGGTCACCTTGCTCGATCTTGTGACGGAACACGGCGAGCATGGCTTCGGAGAAGTCGATCGTTCGCATATCCGCGTCAATAGGCGATCCGCGCCATGCGCCGCATGAAGATCGCCTATTGACGGGCATCTTCACGCGGTTCGATGTTTGGGATAGTTAATTGCCGAACTTGTTTCGTCGAATAAATGCGCGAATTTCAACGGCGCGGGTGGGATGTTCCGTCAGCGAACTTCGTGCGAAAGTTTCTCGACCAGCGCCGCCATATCCAGCGCGCTGCTGCTGCCAACGCACTTGAGTCCGGCGATTACTCCGGCTTGATTTTGCGCGGGCTGATTCTGGCTGGCTTTGCTTTTGCCTATCAGTTTAGTGATGACGATCTCGATGCCGACGAGTCGTGCAATCATGCGCTCGGTAAATTCCTGCGGCGCATCCGCGACCGCCCACGGTTCGCTGCGCGATGCTTCCTGCTGGTTGGTCAGTGCTTCTAGATGATTCCGCACCCACGCGGCATCATCGACGATGCGCAGCGTGCCGTAAGCGTGAGCCACCGAAAAATTCCAGGTCGGCGCAACCTTGCCGTGCTCCAGCTTGGTGGGATACCACGACGGCGGGATATAGATTTCCGGGCCGTGGAATATGGCCAGCGCTTCCACATCGCTAACCAGATCGCCGCACACCGGGTTGGCGCGCGAGATATGCCCGCGCAGCGTGCCGAACTCACCCGCCTCGCGCGATAGATGCAAGGGAATGTGATCGGCGTTGAGGCCGACCGACGACAGCGTGACCACGGTCGCGAGCGCATCAGTTGTTGCAGAACTTCGACTCGCGATTCTTCAAATTGTGGGGTGAGGTACATGATGGTGTTTGCTCAGTTTGGGTTGGTTGGTGAACGGGTTGCCAAGCTGGCTATATCGGCACTACACGCCAGCGATGCGAACATCGGCAAACCAGAGTTTTTTCCAGCGCTCGATTTTCGCATCATCTGCCAGCGCTTTGGGCGAAACGCTGACTTCGTCGCCAAAGCGCACTTGCCCCTCGATGACTTTGCAATTGATCGCGCCATAAAGCGCATCACCTTGCCGGTAAACAACGACTAGCAGCACGCCGCAGTTGCGGCAGACGATGCAATCCGCGATGCCGCTGCCTTGCTGGTACTGTCCGAAGTGTTGCACGGCGTTGACTTGCAGGCGCATGGAACCATGCGGATCGGAAATATACGAGGCACCGTGCTTGCGACAGAAATCGCAATCGCATGCTCTGGGTTGAAACTCCGCAGGCGGACGCGAAAGCTCCGCCGAGAGTTGAAGACTGCCGCAATGGCATCCGCCAGTTAATTTGTAAGTGAGCATGGCTGTTTCAATATCCCTAAGCCGGACGAGCCGGAACCAAAATGGAACAGCACCCATCCCCCACCTAACCTCCCCCTTGAAGGGGGAGGAACTTGGCTCCCTCCCCTTCAAGGGGAGGGCTGGGGTGGGGATGGGGTGTCATTCCGCGTGAAAATCTTGTTATGTTTTGACATCATTTAACCAATAAGTGACTAAATTCGATGTCTCAATTTTGATCTATGGGTGAGCAGGTCGCCAAGTTCGCCACCGCGCGACGCGGCGGGAACATGGCAATGGATACGCCGCCTATCACCAGCAAGCCGCCTATGATTTGCGCGGGTGTGGGCAGTGTACCCAGCACCGCGCCCACCAGCATGGCGAACACCGGCACCAGATTGAGGAAGATAGCCGTGCGCGCCGCGCCCAGCCGCGCGATGCCGATACCCCAGAACAGATAGGCCAGCACCGTGCCGCCGACCACCATGATCGCCATGGCGATGCTGGCTTTTGCATCCAGTGCAGCGAGATGTGTGTCGCTGCCGAGGGCGACTGAAGCCAGCAGCAGCGCGCCCGCCGCCATGACCCAACTGGTGTTGGCGATGGGCGAGCCTTGCGGCATGTAGCGGCGCACCAGTACGTTGTACATAGCCCACGCCAGATTCGCGGCCAGCATCAGCAGGTCGCCGCGCGCAAAGCTGAGCGACTCCAGCGTATGCAGGTCACCATGCGAGATCACCACCATCACGCCGATCAAGGCGAGCGGCAAGGCCACCAGATGGCGCGTGGTGATGCGCTCGCCCAGAAAGCCAACCGCCAGCAGCGCCGTCAACAGCGGGTTGGTCGCCATGATGAGTGCGGCGCTGTTGGCCGAAGTCGATTGCAGCGCATAAAAGAAAAATAGATTGAAGCCAGTGATACCGACCGCGCCCAGCATCAGGTAGATAGGCGCATTGCGTTTGACCAGCACCAACAATTGTTCGCGCCGCACACCGGCGATAGCAAACATCAACGTCGCGCCGAGCACAAAGCGCATGGCTGCTGCCCACAGCGGCGGCAGCTCGGCCAAGATGGGGCCGGCCAATACGAAATTTGCGCCCCAGAAAAATGCGGAGGCGGTGACGAGCAAATAAACTGTAGAGGTTCTCATGCTGTTTCCAGTAAGATAAATTGGTGCGGACAAACTCTAAGCGCAGCGCGAGTCCGGCACAAACGAGACTTTTTTGAGAACGGGTTAAGAAATACTAATGGGCATCTCTAATCATTCAAATTCCGTCATTCCGGCGCAGGCCGGAATCCAGCGGTGTTATTCAAAATGCCGTTATGTCAGTGCGTTGCACTGGCCAATATTTTTTGCTGGACACCGGCCTTCGCCGGTGTGACGTAATGGCACGCCATCTCCCTCCGCTCAACGCTTTGCGCTTTTTCGAGGCCGCAGCGCGCCACCGTTCATTCGTGCGCGCGGCGGAAGAATTGCATGTCACTCCGGCGGCGGTCAGCCAGCAGATCAAATTGCTGGAGGATCATCTCGGCGTAACTTTGTTCAAGCGTGGCAAGGCGCTGGTGTTGAACGAGTCGGCCACCGATGCGCTGCATCTGATCTCCGAAGCATTCGACCAACTTGAGCGCGCCATGTTGCGCGTGCGCTCCGGCAGCATCGCCGGGCCGTTGATCGTGTCGGCACCGCCGGTGTTCGCCGCGCGCTGGCTCATCCCGCGTCTGGGCGATTTTTATGCGCGCTATCCCGACGTGGAAATTCAATTGCTCGCCACGCGCCGCGTGGTGGATTTCGCCATGGAAGAAGTCGATGTCGCCATCCGCTTCGGCAATACAGTGCATCCAGGCCTCAGCGTGGAAAACCTGATGCCGGAAATGATCGTGCCGGTGGCCGTGCCCGCACTGGTAGGCTCCATCAACACCGCAGCCGACTTTGCGCGGGCCAATTTGATCGAAGACGATTGGCACATCATGCGCGGTGCGTTCCCGGAATGGAAAATCTGGCTGGCCTCGCTGGGCGTGACTGATACACCGCTGAACATCCGCCGCTTTGGCGATTCCGATCTGGCCGTGCAGGCGGCATTGAACGGGCTGGGCGTTGCGCTGACGTGGCACAGTCTGGTGGTGGACGATATTGAATCTGGACGGTTGATCCGCGTGCTGGATTACAGCATCCCGACCGAGTTCAGTTTTCAATTGGTGATGCCCAAGAATAAAACCATGCTGCGCAAGGTGGCGGCGTTCAGGGCGTGGTTGTTCGAGCAGGTTGGTCACTCATGAAACGCCGAATAATTCTTCCGTTCGTGGAAAGCCCTTCGACAAGCTCAGGGCGAACGGATTTATTTGGTGTTTCCATAGTTGACGGAGCAGCTACACCTTCACCTTGAAACCCAACTCTACTTCGGAAGCGGGCACACCGCCGCGAATGCCCCAATTCTCCAGCGCCACTTCGTTGAGCACGATGAACACATCGTCCGGCGCGATGCCGAGTGCGCCGAGGTTGTTCACGACAGCCTGATACAACGCGCGCTTGGCTTCGATACCGCGTCCGGCAAACAGGGTGATTTCGACCAGCGTGAAATTTTCGCTCTTGCCGGGCGGGATATGGAAATGCTCCGGCCTGTGTTCGATGTAGCGAATCTGACGGTCATGCGCGGGAAGTTGCAATGCCGCGCGCTGTGCATCGTAGATGGCTTCGATGATCGCCTGCACTTGCGCGGGCGGCCAGCTTTTGCGGACTTCGATTTTGGCGAGCGGCATTTCGTTTTCTCCGTTGTTTATTGCCCCAGCAATTGAACGCACCAGAACGCCAAAAATCCGCCGAACAGCACCAGAGTCGAGATCGGTTTTTCTTCGACTTCGTGCGCTTCCATCAGTAATTCTTCGGTGACCAGATAGAGCAGGGCGGCGGCACTGAAGGCGAGCGAGCCGCCGATCAAGGCGTGCGATGCGCCTGCCAGCAGCACGTTGCCGAGCAGGGCGAACAGCAGCACGGTGCCGCCCAGCGCGCCGGAAATGGCGATGATGCGCCAGCCTTTGGTCGCCTCGGAGGCCAGCGCCAAACCGAGAAACAGCAGTTCGACCGACAAGCCCAGCGCGAGGATGGTGCCTGTCTCGCCACCGGCGGCGAATCCCGCGCCGATGATGAAGCCGTCCGTCGCCACGTCGATGAAGGTGGCCAGCAGCAAGCCGGTGCTGAGTCCGGTGGTCGCGTCTTTGATCGAGGCTTGATGTTCGAGGCGCATGGTCCACAACTTCAAGCCGTACATGAACAAACTGCCCAGCGCGAACGAACCCGCGATGACCAGACCGGGCGCGTGTTCGCGTCCGATCTCCGGCAGCAGTTCCACCGCCAGTGCCGCCAGCACCACGCCTGCGGCGAAATGCTGGATCAGGCTGCGCATCTGGTGGCTGGGACTCCAGATCGAAGCGAGCACGCCGCCGCCAAGCGCGACCAGCGCGGGAATGGCCATGATGAGTAAGTTGTGAGAGTTCATATTGAGGAAAGCCGATCGGGGTTGAAGAGTGCGCATGATAATGCATGGCGCAAATTGCATGCGCCCCTCGCGCCAATCTGGTGGATTACGGTAGAATGCCCGCGCTTATTCATTGTTACTTATTCATGTCCTCTGCCCGTTCCGCCGTTACACCCGAAACGTTGATTCGCCCGGAAATTCTGGCGTTGCACGCTTACCACGTCCCTCCCGCCAGTGGCATGATCAAGCTGGATGCGATGGAAAATCCCTACCATTTACCGCTAGCTTTGCGCGACGAAATCGCGCGGCTGGTGGCGGATGCGGCGATCAACCGTTATCCCGATGCGGGCGCGCATCAGCTCAAGGCCGATATTCGCCGCGTGACCAACTTGCCGGAAGGTATGGACGTATTGCTGGGCAACGGTTCGGACGAGATCATCCAGTTGCTGGCGATGGCGGTGGCCAAGCCCGGCGCAACGATATTGAGCGTCGAGCCGTCGTTTGTGATGTACAAGATGATCGCCACGTTTGTCGGTATGCGTTATGTCGGCGTGCCGTTGGCGCAGGATTTTTCGCTGGACTTGCCCGCGATGCTGGAGGCGATCAAGCGCGAGCAGCCCGCGCTGGTGTTCCTCGCCTATCCCAACAACCCCACCGGCAACTTGTTTGATGCCGCAGCGATCAAACAAATTATTCTGGCCGCGCCAGGGCTGGTGGTGGTGGACGAAGCCTATTACGCTTTCGCCCGCGACAGCTTTATCCCGCAGTTGGCGCAGTATGAAAACCTGCTGGTAATGCGCACGTTTTCCAAGCTGGGCATGGCGGGTTTAAGGCTGGGATTTCTGGCCGGTTCGCAGGCTTGGCTGGCGCAGTTGGAAAAGCTGCGCTTACCGTATAATGTGGGCGTTCTGCCGCAGTTGGTCGCGGCGAAATTGCTGGAGCATCACGCTGTGTTGCTGGCGCAGGCGCAGAACATCAAGCAGGAACGCACCATGCTGTTGGCCGCATTGGCTGCCATCAGCGGCGTGAAGACGTACCCCAGCGAAGCCAACTTCATCCTGCTGCGTGTGGCGAAAGCGACGCAGATATTTGAAGGTCTGAAACAGCGCGGGGTGCTCATCAAGAATTTAAACGGCGGACATCCGGCTTTGATGGATTGCCTGAGAGTCACGGTAGGCACGCCGGAAGAGAATCAAGCATTTGTTGCGGCATTGCAAGACACGATCAACCAACTCGCATAAGGCAAACCATGCGTAGCGCAAAAGTTTCACGCAACACTTTGGAAACCCAAATCAGCGTCGAGCTGAATCTGGACGGCACGGGCAAGGTCAAGCTGGATACCGGCCTGCCTTTCCTCGAACACATGCTGGACCAAATCGCGCGTCACGGTTTGCTCGACTTGGACATCAGCGCCAAAGGCGATTTGCACATCGACGCGCACCACACCGTGGAAGACCTCGGCATCACGCTGGGTCAGGCGTTTAACCAAGCGGTGGGCGACAAAAAAGGCATACGCCGTTACGGACACGCTTACGTGCCGCTGGACGAGGCGTTGTCGCGCGTGGTGCTGGACATCTCCGGTCGTCCGGGGCTGGTGTTCAACGCCGGGTTCACTCGCGCCAACGTCGGCGAGTTCGAGGTCGATCTGATCCGAGAATTCTTCCAGGGCTTCGTCAATCACGCGCTGGTCACGCTGCACATCGACAACCTCGCGGGCGACAACGCCCACCATCAAGCCGAGACCATCTTCAAGGCATTCGGTCGCGCCCTGCGCATGGCGCTGGAGCTTGATCCGCGCATGGTCGGCGTGATGCCTTCCACCAAGGGAACTCTTTAGTTTTAGGTTGCCCCGAATAATTCAAAGTTCTAAGCAAGACAAGGCGCGAGCAAAAAATTGCGACGCGGCATATATGAAATATGTAAGGAGTAATTTTTTGTGAGCAACGCAGTATTGCGACGAAATTTGGATTATTCGGGGCAACCGTTTCATCATGGTTGATATTGCAATCGTCGATTACGGTATGGGCAACTTGCGCTCGGTGTATCAGGCCGTGCATAAGGTTGCGCCCAATGCTTTAGTGAGCGTCACCGACGATCCCCAAGTCGTTGCTGCCGCCAAACGCGTGATCTTTCCAGGACAAGGCGCGATGCCGGATTGCATGCGCGAACTGGAAACACGCGGCTTGCGTCAGGCGGTGCTGGATGCCGCGCGTACCAAACCTTTCCTCGGCATCTGTATCGGGCTGCAAATGTTGTTCGAGCATAGTGCCGAAGGCAACGTGCCGGGACTGGGCGTGTTGCCGGGCGAAGTGGTGCGTTTCGCGTCCGAGCTGCGCGACGGACAAGGCAACAAACTCAAAGTGCCGCACATGGGCTGGAATCAGGTACATCACGGCGAGCACGCGTTGTGGAATGGTATCGCGCAGGATGCGCGTTTCTATTTCGTGCATAGCTATTATGTGAAACCGAGCGACGCGAGTCTGGTGCAAGCCACCAGCGATTACCCGCAACCTTTTGTGTGCGCAGCGGCGCGTGATAATTTATTTGCTGTTCAGTTTCACCCGGAAAAAAGCGCGGCGGCTGGTTTGCAACTGCTGCAAAATTTTATTAACTGGAAGCCTTTGTAGTTAACCATCAATCATCGCAGTTAAATCATGGACACTAAAACACTCATCATCCCCGCTATCGACTTGAAAGATGGACATTGCGTGCGCCTCAAACAAGGCGTGATGGAAGGCGCGACGGTCTTTTCCGAAGACCCCGCCGCCACGGCCAAACACTGGCTGGCGCAAGGCGCGCGCCGCATGCATCTGGTGGATTTGAACGGCGCGTTTGCTGGAAAACCCAAAAACGAAGCGGCGGTAAAAAGCATCATCGAAGCGGTAGGCGGCGAGATTCCGATCCAGCTCGGCGGCGGCATCCGCGATCTGGAAACCATCGAGCGTTACCTCGACCTCGGCGTGACTTACGTCATCATCGGCACGGCGGCGGTGAAAGTGCCGGGCTTTTTGCACGAAGCCTGCGATGCCTTCCCCGGACACATCATGGTCGGCCTCGATGCCAAAGGCGGCAAAGTGGCGGTGGACGGCTGGTCCAAACTCACCGGACACGACGTGGCCGATTTGGCGCAACGCTTCGAGGGTTACGGCGTGGAAGCGATCATTTACACCGACATCGGGCGCGACGGCATGATGTCCGGCGTGAACATCGAAGCCACCGTCGAACTGGCGCGGCCATTACATGTGCCGGTCATCGCCAGCGGCGGCATCACCAACCTGGACGACGTGCGCAAACTGTGCGCGGTGCGCAACGAGGGCATCACCGGTGCGATCACCGGACGCGCTATCTACGAAGGCACGCTGGATTTCAGGGCGGCACAAGCGCTGGCGGACGAACTTTCTCCCGTAGTAATCTGATGCTGGCCAAACGCATTATTCCTTGCCTCGACGTGACCGCTGGTCGCGTGGTGAAAGGCGTGAGTTTTGTCGAGCTGCGCGACGCGGGTGATCCGGTGGAAATCGCCAAACGTTACGACGATCAGGGCGCGGACGAACTAACTTTTCTCGACATCACCGCCAGCTCGGACGACCGTGGCATCATCTTCCGCATCATCGAACAAGTGGCTTCGCAAGTGTTCATTCCGTTGACCGTCGGTGGCGGTGTGCGCGAAGTGCAAGACGTGCGCAACCTGCTCAACGCGGGCGCGGACAAAGTCAGCATCAATACTTCGGCGGTGACCAACCCGCAACTGGTGGCGGATGCGGCGGCGCGTTACGGTTCGCAATGCATCGTGGTGGCGATTGATGCCAAACAAGTCGCGCCGGGCAAATGGGAGGTGTTCACCCACGGCGGACGCAAAGCCACCGGCTTGGATACGGTGGAGTGGGCGAAAAAAATGCAGAGCTTGGGCGCGGGCGAAATCCTGCTGACCAGCATGGATCAGGACGGACAGAAGAAAGGTTTCGATCTGGCGCTGACGCGAGCGGTGACCGACGCGCTGGAAATCCCGGTAATCGCCAGCGGCGGCGTGGGCAACCTGCAACACCTCGCCGACGGCGTGAAACTGGGCGGCGCGGATGCCGTGCTGGCGGCCAGTATTTTTCACTTTGGCGAATACACGGTGCAACAGGCCAAGCAGTTTATGGCGCAGCAAGGTATCGAGGTGCGGTTATGAACGAAACTTGGCTGAATAAAATCAACTGGTCGGCAGACGGCTTGGTTCCCGCCATCGCGCAAGACGCGGTCAGCGGGCGCGTGTTGATGGTGGCGTGGATGGATAGGGAAGCGTTGCGGCGCACGGCGGAAACCGGCGAGGCGATTTATTGGTCGCGCTCGCGCAAGAAGCTGTGGCACAAGGGCGAAGAGTCCGGCCATATCCAGAAAGTCAAAGAAATCCGCGTCGATTGCGACAGCGATGTGGTGCTGCTGCAAATCGAACAATGCGGCGGCATCGCTTGCCATACCGGACGCGAAAGCTGTTTTTTCAGCAAGCTGGAAAACGGGGTCTGGGTGACCACCGATGCCGTGCTGAAAAATCCCGACGAGATCTATAAAAAATGAACAACGATATTCTGCAACGACTGACCGAAACGCTGGAGGCGCGCAAACAAGCCGCGCCCGAGTCTTCTTACGTCGCCAAACTGTTCAGCAAAGGCGACGATGCCATCCTGAAAAAAGTGATCGAAGAAGCGGGCGAAGTGTTGTTGGCGGCCAAGGATGGCGACAAGCAACATCTGGTGTATGAAGTGGCCGACTTGTGGTTTCACAGCATGGTGTTGCTGGCGCAAAAAGGTTTGAGCGTGGAGGATGTATTGCAAGAACTGGCGCGGCGCGAAGGTGTATCGGGGATTGAAGAGAAAGCGAGCCGGAAATGAGCGAAAACTGTCTTTTCTGCAAAATCGCACGCGGCGAAATTCCGTGCAAAAAAATTTATGAAGATGCCGAAGTGCTGGCCTTCCACGACATCAACCCGGTCGCGCCGGTGCATTTCATGCTCGTGCCCAAATTACATCTGGTCTCGTTGCTGGAAGCTGATGAACAACATGCCGCCTTGCTCGGCAAGATGTTGCTGTTAGCGCCCAAACTGGCACGAGAACAAGGGCTGGATAATGGCTTCCGCACCGTCATCAATTCCGGCAAAGGCGGCGGTCAGGAAATTTTCCATTTGCACATTCACGTCATCGGCGGCGGCAACATCCCGCCCATGGTTAAACGCGGTTAATCCACAAGGAGAACATCATGGGTTCATTCAGTATCTGGCATTGGTTGATCGTGTTGCTGGTGGTGGTGCTGGTTTTCGGCACCAAGAAGCTGCGCAATATCGGCAGCGATTTGGGCGGTGCGGTGAAGGGTTTTAAAGAAGGCATGAAGAGCGGCGAGGAAGAAGCTTCCAAGCCGCAAGACCCCAAGACCATTGAAGGCGAAGCGAAAGACAAGTCGCACTAGGCCGTTTGCTTATTCCTGCGCTTTGGGTCGCGGGCGCTTTCCCACCTTCACTTGCACGGCGATCTCGGACTGGTTGCGCAACAGTTTAAGCAGCGCGACCTTGCCCGGCTGCAAAGCCGAGATGGTTTCCAGCATGGACGTGGAATCAACCAGCGTTTTGCCGTCGATGCTGACCAGAATGTCGCCCGCCTTGATGCCCGCTCTGTCCGCCGGGCTGCCGCGCACCACTTCCGCAATCAACACGCCCTGCGTATCTTTCAGCTTGAATGATTCCAGCAGTTCCGGCGTGAGTTCCTGCACCGCGATACCCACCCAGCCGCGCGTCACCGAGCCGCTTTGGATGATCTGTTCCATCACCTTCTTGGCCGTGCTGGTCGGGATGGCGAAGCCGATGCCGAGCGAGCCGCCGTTGGGCGAATAGATCGCGCTGTTGATGCCGAGCAGATTGCCCTCCACATCCGCCAGCGCGCCGCCCGAGTTGCCGGGGTTGATGGCGGCATCGGTCTGGATGAAATTCTCGAAAGTGCTCAAGCCCAGATGATTGCGCTTCAGCGCGCTGATGATGCCCATGGTCACCGTTTGCCCCACGCCGAACGGGTTGCCGACGGCGAGCACGATGTCGCCGACATGCGCCTGATCGGATTGGCCGAAAGTGATGGCGGGCAGATTGCTGCCGATGTCCACTTTGATGACGGCAAGGTCGGTGTCCGGGTCGGAGCCGATGATGTGTCCCTTGGCCGTGCGCCCGTCGGCGAGCGCCACTTCAATCGAGTCTGCGGATTCCACCACGTGATGGTTGGTGAGGATATAGCCGTCATGGCTGACGATGACACCGGAACCCAGGCTGGAGCTTTGCTGCGGCACGTTGTTGTCGAATTCGTCGCCGAAGAAAAAGCGGAAACGCGGGTCATCCATGAACGGCGCGGTCGGCGACTTCACCACGCTGCTGGTAAAGATGTTCACCACCGCCGGCATCACTTTTTGCGCGGCCTGACTGAATCCGGCTTTGGGTAATTCGCCGTTGTTGCCGGTGCTGTTTTCATACAAGGTCACCACGCCGCCGCGCGCCGCATTGGGCAGCAGCGACGGCCTGAGCGTATGAATGACGAACAGCATGGCGAGGCCGACTGTGGTGGCTTGGGCGAACAAGAGCCAGAATTTGCGCATGGTATGATTTAAACAGCTATTTGTTAGGGGTGAAAAGATGCGATTAAACGAATTGCGCGATTATATCGAAAGCGAGCTTGCGGTCAGCCGATTTCGTGATTACTGCCCGAACGGTGTGCAAGTGGAAGGGCGCACGGAAGTGCGGCGCATCGCCACCGCCGTGACCGCCTCGCAAGCCGTGCTGCAAGCCGCCACCGCTTGGGGCGCGGATGCCATTCTTGTGCATCACGGCTATTTCTGGCGCAACGAAGATGCCAGCATCGTCGGCATCAAGAAACGGCGCATCGCCCATTTGTTGCAGCACGACGTGAGTCTGCTGGTCTATCACCTGCCGCTGGATGCCCATCCTGTTTTCGGCAACAACGCGCAACTTGGCGAGCGGCTCGGCTTTATCAAGCAGGGAAACTTCGGCGAACAGGACATCGCCTGCTACGGCGAACTGGCGCAAGCGCAGACCTTGCAGCAACTCACCCGCCACATCGAACACAGCTTGCAGCGCGCACCGCTGGTCATCGGCCATGCCAATCCCCATATCGCCCGCATCGCGTGGTGCAGCGGCGGCGGGCAGGGATATTTCGAGCAGGCCGTGGCGCTGGGGGTGGATGCTTTTTTGACCGGCGAAATTTCCGAACAGAACGTGCATGTCGCGCAGGAAACCGGAGTCGCCTTCATCTCCGCCGGACACCACGCCACCGAACGCTACGGCGTGCAGGCGCTGGGCGAACATTTATCCGGGCGATTCGGTTTGGAGCACCGCTTCTTCGATCAGGACAATCCGGTTTAGATCTTGGCTTGAGTGATAAAAGGAGTTTTTCGGCCTCAGCGCTGTAACCATTTGTTCAGTAAGGGCGCTAGCCGGTTTTCTGTTTCCATTCTTGCGGCTGGTAGGGATACTGGGTAAACTGGGAAGATTATAAGTTGTCCGTTGCATGGGAGCCTCTCAGGAAGGTGCTTGCATTTGCAAGGTGGTTCTGTTGTCTGTCCCGTATTTGCTATCACAAAAGGTTGTTCGGTAAGCGTGTCGACATTTTTTTATCGGCCGGAATTTTTCTGTGTTCTAGCTGGCAGCGACGAATTTTTTATTTTTAATGAAGGGAAGAGATGTTATGACTGACAATGTAGATCGCAGCAAGCGGCGACTGTTGCTTGCCGCTACCACAGCGGCGGGCGGTGTCGCCGCAGCGGGTGTGGCAACCCCATTTGTGTTGAGCTTTATGCCCAGTGAGCGCGCCAAGGCAGCAGGCGCACCGGTTGAGGTGGACATCAGTGCCATTGCCCCCGGAACGATGAAGGTCGTTGAATGGCAGGGCAAGCCGGTATGGGTGGTACGCCGTACCCCGGAAATGCTCGCTTTGCTGAGCAAGCATGATGGCGAATTAACCGACGCATCCTGCTCAGTTCCGCAACAGCCCGATTATTGCAACAACCCCAACCGTTCCATCAAGCCTGAAGTGTTCGTGGCGATCGGTATTTGCACCCATCTGGGATGTTCTCCCAGCTATCGCCCGGAAGCGGCTCCTGCCGACCTCGGCGCAAATTGGGGCGGCGGCTGGTTCTGTCCTTGCCACGGTTCGCGCTTCGACATGTCTGCACGTGTTTACAAGGGTTCGCCCGCGCCAACCAATCTGATCATCCCGCCGCACCAATATCTCAGCGAAACCACGCTGCTGATTGGCGATGACAAGAAAAAGGGAGCTGCATAATGAAACTACTGAAAAATTTCCTGGGCTGGCTTGATTACCGTTTCCCGGCGACCGAAACCTGGAAGCTGCATCTGTCCGAATATTACGCACCGAAAAATTTCAACTTTTGGTATTTCTTCGGCGGTATCGCCATGCTGGTGCTGGTTATCCAGATCGTCAGCGGCATCTTCCTGACCATGAGCTACAAGCCGGACGCGTTGTTCGCTTTCGCTTCGGTCGAATTCATTATGCGCGATGTGCAATGGGGCTGGCTGCTGCGCTACATTCACTCCACCGGCGCTTCCATGTTCTTCCTAGTGGTGTATCTGCATATGTTCCGGGGCATGATGTACGGTTCCTATCGCAAACCGCGCGAATTGCTGTGGATTATCGGCGTGGTTATTTACCTGGCGCTGATGGCCGAAGCCTTCATGGGTTATCTGTTGCCGTGGGGTCAGATGTCGTTCTGGGGTGCGCAGGTGATCGTTAATCTGTTCTCTTCCGTGCCGTTCGTCGGCAATGATCTGTCCATCCTGATCCGGGGCGATTATGTGATTTCCGATGCCACGCTGAACCGCTTCTTCGCGTTGCACGTTGCCGCGATTCCGCTGGTTCTGGTGGGTATCGTGTTCGTTCACTTGGTCGCTTTGCATGCCGTGGGTTCCAACAATCCTGACGGTATCGAGATCAAGAAGAACAAGGATGCCAATGGCATTCCCTTGGATGGCATTCCTTTCTTCCCCTATATGGTGGTCAAGGATGTGGTGGCTTCGGTGGCGTTCCTGATGTTTTTCTGCGCGATTGTTTTCTTTGCGCCGGATATGGGCGGCTATTTCCTGGAAGCCAATAACTTCCTTCCCGCCAACCCGATGCAGACCCCGGCGCATATCGCCCCGGTTTGGTACTTCACTCCTTACTACGCCATCCTGCGTGCGGTTCCGCCCATGTTTGGTTCGCAGTTCCCGGGCGTGATTGCAATGGGTATCGGTGCGGTTGCGGTGGTGTTCCTGCCTTGGCTGGATCGCGGCGCGGTCAAGTCGATCCGTTATCGCGGCCCGATCTTCAAGATGTTCCTGGCGGCATTTGTTATCAGTTTCGTCGGCCTGGGCTACTTGGGCATGATGCCGGTAACGCCTACCTACACGCTGATCTCTCAAGTGCTTTCGGTGGTGTACTTCGCATTCTTCATCCTGATGCCGTGGTACTCCAAGATCGACAAGTGCAAACCCGAGCCTGATCGTGTAACGTTCAAGTGAATAATTGAGAAAGGTTCGTTGACATGAAAGCAATTAAAAAACTATGGATGCTGGTGTTGCTGATGCCGGCAATGGCGATCGCCAACACGGGTCTTCATTTGGACAAGTCCCCTGCCAATCTGAGCGACAAGGCCTCGCTGCAACGCGGTGCGCAATTCTTTGCCGCCAACTGTCTGGCTTGTCATAGCGCGGCTTACATGCGCTATAACCGCCTGATGGACATCGGCATGAGCGAAGCTGAAATCAAGGCCATCTTGCCCGAGGGAAGCAAGCTGGGCTCGACCATGCAGGCAGTCATGGCTTCAGCTGATGCCAAAGCTGCTTTTGGTGTTGCCCCGCCCGACCTGAGTGTGACTGCACGTGCACGCGGCACGGACTGGGTTTATACCTATCTGCGCAGTTTCTACACCGACCCCACGCGTCCTTCCGGTGTAAACAATCTGGTGTTTCCCGGCGTAGGTATGCCGAACATCATGGCGGGTTACCAAGGGGAACAAGTGCTGGAAGTTGAAAAACACGGCGGAGCAGCTGGTCATGAAGTGCAGGTGCTGAAGCTGGTTAGTCCGGGTGCCATGACTCCCGCTCAGTTCGATGCGACGGTCGGCGACTTGGTCAACTATCTCGACTTCATGAGCGAGCCAGCCAAGCTGGTGCGCTACAAGCTCGGTTACATCGTGCTGGGTTTCCTGTTCCTGCTGCTGATTTTGTCTTACGCGTTGAAGAAAGAGTTCTGGAAGGACGTTCACTAACGCCGGATTGAAATTACCGGTGCGTTTGTGGTAACTTGCGCGCCTTCGACACGTTACCGACGTAGTCGGCAGTTTGCGGGAGAAGGCGCGATGCGGCCACTCCCGCACTTGTCGGCTTCGCCGCACCGCGTCGTTGCCGCACCCCGTTTCACCAAGTGCCAAACGGCGGAGCTAACAGCTCCGCCTTTTGGTTTTATGTCGTAGCGTTTTTTGTGTAGGTGGTTCTTATGATGACTCTTTATTCCGGGACAACCGATCCCTACAGCCACCGTTGCCGTTTCGTGCTGTTTGAAAAAGGCATGGACTTTCAGGTAATCGACGTGGATGTCTTCAACAAGCCGGAAGATCTGGCGGTGATGAATCCGTACAACACCGTGCCGGTACTGGTCGAGCGCGACCTGATCCTGTACGAAGCCAACATCATCAACGAATACATTGACGAGCGTTTTCCGCATCCGCAATTGATGCCGCCCGATCCCGTGATGCGCGCCCGTGCCCGCCTGTTCCTGCACCGCTTCGAGCAAGAGCTGTTCTGCCATATCGCAGGATTGGAAAGCACCAATGCCAAGGTCGCGGAAAAAGCCAGACTGGCGGTTCAAGCCAACCTGACGCAAATTTCCCCGGTGTTCTCCAAGCAGAAGTTCATGCTGGGCGATGAGTTTTCCATGCTGGACGTGGCGATTGCCCCGTTGTTGTGGCGCTTGGATCACTACGGCATCCATCTCGACAAGGAAGCCGCGCCGCTGATGAAATATGCCGAGCGTCTGTTCTCGCGTCAGGGCTATATCGAAGCCATGACCCCCGCCGAAAAAGCCATGCGAAAGTAATTCTGTTATGGCAAACAGCGAACCCTCCACCAAGCCGTACCTGATTCGCGCCATTTTCGAGTGGTGTGCGGATGCCGGATATACGCCGTATCTGGCGGTGCAGGTGGACGACTACACCCAAGTGCCGCAGGCTTACGTCAAGGAGGGCAAGATCGTCCTCAACATCGGAGTCGATGCGGTCAAAAACCTGCATCTGGGCAACGAAGACATCACCTGCGGCGGTCGTTTCGGCGGCGTGGCGCACCAGATCATCGTGCCGGTCGCTGCTGTGATCGGCATCTTTGCCAAAGAAACCGGGCAAGGGCTGGTGTTCCAGGGACAGGAATCTTCGCCGGTTGCAGGGGAGGGCAATGCATCGCCGGATGACACGCCACCTCAGCCAAGCAGACCCAAACTGACCGTGGTGAAATAACTTGTACCCAAAAACAAAAAAGCCGCAGATGAATTCTGCGGCTTTTTTGTTTTGACATCCCCGATTAGCGGGGCGCGGGCAATGCCAACATTCCCTGCATCTTGCTCATCGCCTTTTGCTCGATCTGGCGGATGCGCTCGGCAGAGACATTGAATTCTGCCGCCAAGTCATGCAGCGTCAGCGAGCTTTCCTCGTTCAGCCAGCGCGCCTCCACGATGCGGCGGCTACGTTCATCCAGACTGGCCAAGGCCTTTGCCAGTCCGGTTGTTTGCAGATGCTCTTGCTCCGAAGTTTCCAGAATGGTCGAAGGCTCATGCTCTTCGCTGTCCGCCAGATAACTGATAGGCGCATAAGACTCATCCTCATCGGCATTCAACGGATCGAGCGCCACTTCGTGTCCGGCAAAGCGCGCTTCCATATCCACTACGTCGTGCTCGCTCACGTTGAGTTGCTGCGCGATCTCGCTTACCTGCTGCGGCCTGAGCGGCTCCAGACCTTGCTTCATGCTGCGCAGATTGAAGAACAGTTTGCGTTGCGCCTTGGTCGTCGCGATCTTCACCATGCGCCAATTGCGCACCACATATTCGTGAATTTCGGCGCGAATCCAGTGCAAAGCGAAAGATACCAACCTCACCCCGCGTTCCGGGTCGTAGCGTTTCACCGCCTTCATTAGCCCGATGTTGCCTTCCTGAATCAAGTCAGCCTGCGGCAACCCATAGCCAGCATAGCCGCGCGCCACACTTACTACCACGCGCAAATGAGAAACCACCAATTGACGCGCGGCATCCAGATCGTTCTCGTTCCTGAAGCGCGTCGCTAAGGACAACTCCTCCTCATGCGACAACACGGGAAAGCGATTCACCGACTGAACATACGCCTCCAGACTGCCCACGGCAGACGGCATCGGTAGATTCATAGCTGCATTCATAACGCTCCCTCCTTTACTTGAATTTTAGCACTCGCATAGTGTGAGTGCCAGTGCGGGGAAAAGTTCGCTGGAATCGTTGTTGGATTGCCAGTTTTGAGATTGTCCCCAAAGAGATATTCTGGGCGCACTCATTGGCAAGGCAGGAAAGACGGCCATCTACAGCCCGTCACGTTGCAGATCGCCTATTGGCGCGGCCTGCCACTCAAGGTCACGGCGGCCTCAAGACATAAATTGCTTAATCTTCGCCCCCAGCCAGCCGGTAACTTCAACATCTTTGCTTTCGGTAATCTTTTTTACCGATTCGACAAAATCGCGATCTTCTCGCTGGATATGACTTTTCAACCACCCCTAGATCGGAAGAGCGTCGTGTAGGGAAAGAGTGTAGATCTCGGTGGTCGCCGTATCATTAAAAAAAAA
>FZPU01000129.1_pt1 | contig 19655 bp, 22 predicted proteins | sample 1534781 | NCBI WGS metagenome assembly FZPU01 (sample SAMEA104161949, study PRJEB21768) | metagenome | isolation source: underground water
TTTTTTTTAATGATACGGCGACCACCGAGATCTACACTCTTTCCCTACACGACGCTCTTCCGATCTCGCCATAGTGCAATCCCCCGTTGAGGTATTTGCCGGAGGCGCTCTGCGCGCCGGAGGTCAAATCCATGTCCAGCGAAGCGCGCCCGATGCCGCCAAAAAATTCGAAGCCGAGATGGCTGTCATCCGAGAATTTGCGCCAACGATAAGCCAGACTGGTGTAATTGAAGTTGAGGTTGTTGTGAATGGTGGTTGGCGCGGCGAAAGTCACGCCGTTCATCAGTATCGGATTCTGCCCCGCTGCCAGCGTTTGATCGCCTTGGGCATGCACTTTGGCAAAACCGATCTCGATCGCGCTGCCGGAGCGGTAGGCGGACGGCGCGGTTTTATCGTCATCCAGACTGACCGCCAAGCGCAACGATGGCGTGCTGGCTTTCGTGTCTTTCATCTCGATGGGCGACGAAGCACACCCCGCCAAGGACAACAAGGCGCAAACCCCGCACAGCATTTTCGCCCCAACCGTTTTGCGCATGCGCCACACCCGAGTTAATGCAATCCCCATATACCCCCCGTTATTTGTTGCCAGCCGGAGATTCCGACTGGCGTGCGACAAATTCTAACATCATCACTTCTTTCAACAGCGGCACGCTGGCCGCGCGTTTCAGGCGCAGACAATGCTCATCCAGCGCGTTCAAGGTTTGCAGCAGCGCGGGCAAATCGCGTCGGCCATGGCGCAGCAGATAGGTGGTCACTTCGGGCGGCAAGCCGAAGCCGCGCGCTTGCGCGTGCTGGCGCAGGGCTTCGGTTTTTTCTTCGTCGTTCAGCGCGTGTAGCTGATACACCAGCCCCCAGCCCAATCTCGTGCGCAGATCGTCGCGCAGTTGCAAAAACGCGGGGGCTTGTGTGCCACTCACCAGCAACAAGCCGCCCATTTCGCGCTGGCGGTTGTACAACGCAAACAGTTCGATCTGCGCCGCATCGTCCAACTGTTCGACATCGTCCACCGCCACCATCTGCGCGGCTGGCGGCACAGTGCCGTCGGCATAAACTGCCGTCAACCCAGCCGCGCGCGCACGTTCGATGGCGGCTTGCAGCAGGTGGCTTTTGCCGCTGCCTGTTTCGCCCCAAATAAAAATGCTGCTGCCGCCCGCCATGTCGCGCAGCGCGGCCAGCAATTCCGCGTTGCGTCCGGCGACAAAATTATCCAGCGAGGGAATCCATTCGGGGGCGATGCCCAGCAACATCTGGCTCATGGCTTGTTGTACATCGGGCTGGCCAGATAACGCCGGTGCGCGTGGCGCAGCACGACCAGCGAAATGGCGGCCAGTGGCAGCGCCAGCAGCACGCCGAAGAAACCGAACAATTGGCCGAAGGCGAGCAAGGCGAAGATCACCGCCAACGGATGCAAGCCGATGCGCTTGCCCACCAGCCAGGGCGTGAGCAGCATGCCTTCGAGCAATTGCCCCGCGCCAAACACGGCCCACACCAGCACCACATCGCCGAACGCGGAGAATTGCATGCCCGCCGCCAGCGTCGCCAGCGCGAGGCCGAGCATCATGCCGAGGTAAGGGATGAACACCAGCAGCCCGGTGATGATACCGATGGGCAAGGCGAATTCGAGGCCGACCAGCCACAACACCAGCACATAAAACAGGCTCATCAGCAGCATGACGAATAGCTGCCCGCGCAGAAATTCGGCCAGCACGCTATCCACTTCGCGCGCGATGCCGCTCACCTTGCCATGCCAGTGGCGCGGGATCAGGCCGTCCACCCGCGCCAGCATGTCGTCCCAATCGCGCAGCAAATAAAACATCGCCACCGGAATCAGCAGCAGGCTGAGCAAACTCATGAAGAACGCGCCGCCCGCGCCCAGCCATGACAGCAAATTCACCGATATACCGTCTGAGTTCTGCACGCGAGTGAACAGCGCGTGTTTCAGCGTGCTGATGTCCCACTCCAAACCTGTGCCGAACCGCTGCTGCAAATACGGCAACAGGCGGTTTTGCAGGGCGTTCAACCAATCCGGCATGCGCTCGATCAACAGCGCGATCTCCTGTTCCAGCAAAGGCAGCATGATGAGCAGCAGCACCACGAACGACAGCGCCAGCCCCAGCATCACCAGCACCACCGCCGCCGTGCGCGGCACTTTTTTAGCGCACAACCGCACCACCAGCGGGTTGCAGATATAGGCGAGGATGGCCGCCGCGACAAAGGGCGCGAGAATGGGCGCAAGCAGATACAGCAAGCCCAGCAGGACAGCGGTGACTGCCAGCCATTGCATGGCGACGAAGCGGGAAGGAGTCATTTCGGGTAAAATTCGCACTTAAATTTCGTGCCGCACTTTACCTTTTAGAAAGCGAGAACTCAACTTGAGCACCCCAACCAATTCCCTTTCCTACCGCGATGCGGGTGTTGACATCGACGCGGGCGACCAACTGGTCGAGAACATCAAGCCGTTTGCCAAGCGCACCATGCGCCCCGAAGTCCTGTCGGGCATTGGCGGTTTCGGCGGTCTGGTGGAAATTTCCAAGAAATACAAAGAGCCGGTGCTGGTATCGGGAACAGACGGCGTGGGCACCAAACTTAAACTCGCTTTTGAACTGAACCGCCACGACACCGTGGGCATCGATCTGGTCGCCATGAGCGTGAACGACATTCTGGTGCAGGGCGCGGAGCCGCTGTTCTTCCTCGACTATTTCGCCTGCGGCAAACTGGACGTGCCCGCCGCCACCGAAGTCATCAAAGGCATCGCCAAGGGTTGCGAAGATTCCGGCTGCGCCTTGATAGGCGGCGAAACCGCCGAGATGCCGGGCATGTATCCGGTGGGCGAATACGACCTCGCGGGCTTCGCGGTGGGCGTGGTGGAAAAATCCAAAATTATCACCGGCGAACACATCGTCGCGGGCGATGTGGTGCTGGGACTGGCTTCCAACGGCGCGCACTCCAACGGCTATTCGCTGGTGCGCAAAATTATTGAACGCAGCAAGCCCGACCTGAACGCCAAGTTCGACGGCGAACGCACGCTGGCCGACTGCATCATGGCTCCGACGCGTTTGTACGTGAAACCGCTGCTGGCGCTGATGCAGCAAGTGACCGTGAAAGGCATGGCGCACATCACCGGCGGCGGCATCACCGAAAACGTGCCGCGTGTATTGCCGCAAAACGTGGTGGCGCAAATCGACAGCAAGACTTGGCAGATGCCCAAACTGTTCGACTGGCTGCGCGAAGGTGGCAACGTGGCGGCGCAGGAAATGTTCCGCACCTTCAACTGCGGCATCGGCATGGTGGTGGTGGTCGGCGCGCAAGATGCGGACGCGGCGATCAAGCACCTGCAAGCCAGCGGCGAAACCGTATCGCGCATCGGCGTGATCCGCGCGCGCGTAGGCGACGAGCATCAGACACAAGTGAGCTAAAACCAAACCCTTTTTATCCGCAGATTACGCAGATTAAACAGATTAAAGGCAAAACCATTTTGACAATTATTCGCTTGAATCTTGTTGTTGGTTTTAATCAATTTAATCTGCGTAATCTGCGGACAAAAAGTTTTTGACTTTGCATCCAACCCCAATGAAAAAAATCGTCATTCTCATCTCCGGTCGTGGCAGCAATATGCAGGCTTTGCTTGAAGCGAAGCTGCCCTGTCAGGTCGCGGCTGTCATCAGCAATCGTGCCGATGCGACCGGACTGGAGATCGCCAAGGCGCACAACGTGCCCACCGCTGTGGTGTCGCACCGCGACTATGCCGACCGCGAGAGTTTCGATGTCGCGCTGACCAAAGTTATCGACAGTTTCCAACCCGATCTGGTAGTGCTGGCCGGGTTCATGCGCATTTTGACCAACGGTTTTGTCGAACACTTTACAGGCCGTCTCATCAACATCCACCCTTCGCTGTTGCCCGCTTACGCCGGAATCAACACGCATGAACGGGCGTTGCAGGACGGGGTAAAAATCCACGGCTGCACTGTGCATTTCGTCACCGCCAATCTGGATAACGGCCCTATCATCATTCAGGCCGCCGTACCGGTACTCGTCAGCGACACACCCGCAACGCTGGAGGCGCGCGTGTTGCATGAAGAGCATCGCGTGTTCCAGCAAGCCGTGCGCTGGCTGTGCAGCGGGCAACGCTGGCTGGACGCGCAAGGCCGCATCGCCAGCAACCGTTTGGAACAAGTCGGCACTACCCTCATTTCACCCGGATTGGATTGAACCATGCGCATACTCCTCGCTCTGCTTCTATTCAGCTTATCTCCCGCATTGTGGGCGGAGATGCCGTCGCGCATCGAGGCCACCTACGATGTGTTGACCCGTGGCATCAAGTTCGCCGAGGTCAGAGAAGTCTTCATCCGTACCGACGACAACTACCGCATCGAGAGCGTGACCAAGCCGGTCGCCATGCTGGCGCTGTTCCAGCCGGAAACCATCGTGGTGGTGAGCGAGGGCGAGATCGGCAACGCGGGATTGCACCCGCTCAAGTTTTCCCACCGGCGCATGCGCGATTCCTCCAAAAACAACGCCGCCGAATTCGGCTGGGACAGCAAAGAGCTGACGGTAAACGATCAGTCTGGCATACGCCAACTCCCCCTGCCCGCCGACACGCAAGACCGTTTGAGCGTGATGTATCAATTCGTGGCGAATCCCCCGCGCCGCGACATCAGTTTCAGCATGACCAACGGCAGCAAGCTGGAATCTTACCGCTACCAATTGCAGACCGAGCAAACCGTGGATGTCCCTTTCGGCACGCTGAAAAGCTACTACCTGTCCACCCCGCCGCAGCGCACCCCGTGGAAGTCGGAAATATGGCTGGCGGAAGAGCATAGCTTCATGCCGTGCAAGATCGTGGTGACCGAAGATACAGGCGAAAAACTGGTGCAGGTGCTCACCAGTCTGAATATCGTGCCGTGATTCGTCCGCTGTCCGCGCCAACAAAACGCATCGTCGTTGCTCTCGCCGTTTCGCTGCTGTTGCACGGCTGGATATTGCTGGGAGCAAACATCAGGCTTCCGCGATTTCCTTCCGACTTGCCGCCGATGCAGGCCAGACTGGAGCCGCTGCCCTCAGCGCCGAACCAGCCCCAACCGCAGAACAAACGCACTAGCCAGCCGCGTGTCGCGCAGGGAACCAATTTATCATCAGCTTCAGCCTCTTCCGAAAATCTCCCGCCTGCCGAGACGTTGCCGCTGGCGCTGCCGCTTGCCGCCCCCCCGGGAGAACGGCCACTGCTACCGCGTAAAGCGCAATTGACGTTCGCGGTTTACATGGGCGCGAGCAATCTCGAAGTGGGCGAAACGGTTCACACGCTGCAAATGATGGATGATCACTATGATCTGCAAGCAATCACCAAAACCAAGGGCATTGCCCGCTTGTTCAAGAGTTTCGAACTCACGCAAACCAGCAACGGCGATTACTCCCGAGAGGCGGGTTTGCAGCCACACCAGTTCGTGGAAGAGCGCACCGAATTGGGCAACACAAAACGCACCGTTGTTGGCTTCGATTTCCAGACAGGGCGCGCGAGCTACTCGCAAGGCGGCGAACGCTCATTTCCGCTGGACATGCAAGACAGCTTGAGCGTGCTGTACCAGTTCCCGCCGCTGGCCAACACCGAAATCGTTTCCGTGCCCATCGGCAGCAGCGAGAACATCGAAGCCATGCAATTCGAGATTATCAACAATGAAACCCTAAGCACCCCGTTCGGCAAATTGCTGGCCGTCCACCTGAAAAAAATGCACGCTGCCAACGAAGCCGGTTGGGAAATCTGGCTGGCCAGAGAATATCGTCTGTTTCCGGTGAAGATGCGTATCATTGACGCAGACGGAAAAATCTCCAGCGAAACCATCATCACCGACATCCGCGTCGAAGACGCACCATAGGAAAAATAGAACATGCTACTCACCGAATACCGTCTCGACCTCGTCATCCAAGCCCTGCGCACCGCGCTGAAAATGGAGCATCCTGCCGATGCCGTGTTGCGCCATTTTTTCCAGGAAGAACGCATCGGTTCCAACGAACGTTCGCTGGTAGCCGAAACACTTTTCGGCACCTTGCGTCATCGCCTGTTCCTCGAACACGGCTGCACCCTGGACGACAAAGGCCAGGCCACCGCGCGGCGCATGGCGCTGGCGTATTGGGCCAAATTCGGCGGCTACAATTTGCGCGAACTCGAACCCATCCTCAAAGCGAAAGAAGCGGATTGGCTGGGGCAAGTGAAAAGCATCAACATCAGCGAACTGCCGCTTTCCATCCAAGCCGAACTGCCGGACTGGATCATCGAAAAATTGCGCGCCGATCACAGCGATGCCGAGATTCTGGAACTGGGGCGCTCCATGCAACAGCCCGCCCCGCTCGACCTGCGCGTGAACACCTTGCTCGCCAACCGCAACGAAGTGCTGCAAGCCTTGCAGGCCGACCACTATGACGCGCAAGCCACGCCGTTCTCACCCACGGGCATCCGCCTCAAATACAAACCCGCGCTGAACAAACACGCACTGTTCCTCTCCGGCAGATTTGAAGTGCAGGACGAAGGCAGCCAACTGCTAGGCCTGATGGTGGGAGCCAAACGCAACGACATGGTGGTGGACTTCTGCGCGGGCGCGGGCGGCAAAACGCTGATGCTGGGCGCGATGATGAACTCGCAAGGACGCTTGTACGCGTGGGACATTTCCGAAAAACGCCTGACCAACCTCAAGCCGCGCCTGAAACGCTCCGGCTTGAGCAACGTTCATCCGCAACTGATCGCGCACGAAAACGACAACAAAGTGAAACGCATGGCCGGAAAAATCGACCGCGTGCTGGTTGATGCACCGTGCAGCGGACTGGGCACGCTGCGCCGCAACCCCGATTTGAAATACCGCCAGTCCGCACAAAGCGTGGCCGAGCTCAACGCCAAACAAACCGCCATCCTCGCCTCCGCCGCGCGCCTGCTCAAACAAGGCGGACGTTTGGTCTATGCCACATGCAGCCTGCTGCGCGAAGAAAACCAGACCATCGTCGAAACCTTCCTCGCCGCCCACCCCGACTTCGCCCTAATTCCAGCCGGTGAAGTCATCAAACAACACCACATTGATTTGCCCATGGGCGACTACCTGCAACTCACCCCGCAACAACACAACACCGACGGATTTTTCGCTGCGGTGCTGGAACGCAAAGTCAGCGTCAAACAACCTGCCCCCGTAAGCGATCCGCAATAGTCCGGCGCGCTTGCGCACCATGGGCGACGCACCATCACGCGATGGTGCGTTTTCACCTCACCTCGTGAAGATGCCCGTCGATAGGCGATCTGCACCGCTCACTTGATGGAGATGCCCGTCCCTATTGGCTTGCCATCAAGGTGTGCGAACACCCACAGGGTGCAAGAACCTCTCCGAGGTCAATTCGCACCTGCAAACATCACAGCAGCCCCATCATCACCAGCGCGATAAACGCGGCGAACAGGGCGAAATGGCTGATGCCTTCGATGGCGTTGGTTTCGCCGTCGTGCAGGTTGTTCATGACGGTGACGAAGGTGAGCAGCAGCATGCCGCCTTGCAGCGGGGTGAGCGCCATGACGATGCGTTCGCCGTTGAACAGGGCGATGGCTTCGATCACGGGCAGGGTGAGCAAGACGGTGGCGAGCGATGCGCCGAGCGCGATGTTGACCGTGGTTTGCATGCGGTCTTGCTGTGCGGCTTTGAGCGCGGTGAGAATTTCTGGGCTGGCGGAAATCAGCGCGACCAGTACGGAGGGAATGGCTTTGGGCAACGAGCTTCCGGCGAGTCCGGCATCCAGCAACACCGACAGCACTTCCGAGAGCACGCCGACCAGCACAATCGCGCCCAACATCATGCCGATGTGCAGCGCGTTGGGGCTGTGGACTTCGTCGTGCGCTTCGGCTTCATCTTCGCTGCTGTATTCAAAAAAGTTGCGGTGCTCCACGGTCTGCAAACGCAGGAAACCCACGTACATCACGGCCATCACGCACACCGAGAACATCGAGTAAAAATGCCATTGCGCGTCCGGCACGAAGTCGGGGATGAACATGCCGATGCCGATGGCGACCAGCAGCATGGCGATGAAGGAGTTGGCGGAATCCAGGTTGTATTTGGCGCTGCCATGTTTGAGTCCGCCGACGATGGCGGCGAGGCCGAGAATGCCGTTGATGTCGAACATCACCGCCGCAAACACGGTGTCGCGCGCCAGCGTGGGATTGGGCGCGCCTTGCAACAGCACGATCAAAATCACCACTTCCACCGACACCGCCGCGAGAGTGAGAATCAGCGTGCCGTAAGGTTCGCCGAAGCGCATCGCAAGCACTTCGGCGTGATGCGCAATGCGGAACGCGACCCCGATGATGGCGGCGAGAATCACCAGCAACAGCCCCCACAACAGCCCGCCGCCGTGCTCTGCCGCGCCGTGCTCCAGTGCGAAGCCGAGGCCTAAGACGATAAGCGCGACGGCGATGGGAAATTCGGATTTGAGGTATTTCATAATTTGCCTATTTCAAAAAAAAACATTTGCCCGCAGATTACCTCGTAGAGGTTTTTGTGCCCTGTGGGTACGCAGATTGACGCAGATTAAAACCCACCTGATTAGACACAAAGCTCAGCATTTCCTCTCCCGCCTGAGGAAGAAACCGCAGTCGCCAAAATCTCGCCCGAATTGAAACCCATGAACCCGAACGTAGGGCGGGTCACACCCGCCGTTGCAATTTACAAACTTATTCTCCAAACCCCGTTCCAGTTTATTTGCTATCTCGCGCAACGGCGGGTGTGACCCGCCCTACAAAAGCTTGAGGTTCATGGGAAGGGTGAGGGGCGTTGAGTAATAAATAGTTTTGCTTCCACTCACAGCCCCTCATCCCCAGCCCTTCTCCCGCCTGCGGGAGAAGGGAGCAAAACGGCGCTACAGCTTACTGAACTTCGGTTTTAAAGTTCACCCGAAATCAATCTCGCAATAAACCACTTTGACCACCACCAGCTCTTCCACCCCTTCCGGTAGCGGCAACATGATCACATCGTCTTCGCGCGCTTTGAGCAGCACGCGCGCCAGCGGCGATACCCAGCTGATATGGCCTTTGCTGGCGTTGGCTTCGTCGATGCCGACGATGCTGTAGGTGCGCTCGTTGCCATCTTCGTGGCACACCGTGACCGTCGCGCCGAAAAAAACTTGCTCGCAATTTTTGCGTTGCGCCGGGTCCAGCACTTCGGAATTTTCCAGACGCTTGGCGAGAAAGTGCAGGCGGCGGTCGATCTCGCGCAGGCGTTTTTTGCCGTAGATGTAATCGCCGTTTTCCGAGCGGTCGCCGTTGGATGCCGCCCAGGAAACGGTCTGCACCAGCGCCGGACGTTCCTCGTTCAGCAGGTGCAAATACTCTTCCTTCATGCGGCGATAGCCGTTCGGGGTCATGTAGTTTTTGGTGCCCGATGGCAACGCGGGCAACGACGCGGGTTCATCGTCGTCAGCGTCGTCGTTTTCGCGGGTGAAGGCTTTGCTCATAGCGATACAAACCGGTTTGACTTCATTTCTTTTCCCACGGCGCAAAACCGATGGGGCGTTTTTTGTCGGGGGCTGAGGGTGACATCAGTTGGCGGATGGCGTTAATCAATTCCGAAATAGCCCGGTCGTGCCCGGCGACCTTGCGTTCAAGCTGGTCGAATTTTTGCGAGAGCTCCTTGTGCGTAGAAACCAGTTCACGCAAATGCACAAAGGTGCGCACCACCAATAGACTCACTTCGACGGCGCGTTCCGATTTCAACACGTTGCCCAGCATAAGCGCGCCATGTTCGGTGAAGGCAAAAGGCAAAGTTGGTGAATACTTGAGTGCGGCGAGGTGGTCGCAATTTGCGACCACCTCTGCTTTTTCAACAGCAGTCAGCCGAAACCTGAAGTCTTGCGGGAATCGTTCAATATTGCGGCGCACCTGCTCGTTCAAGCGTTTGGTCTCTACACCGTAAAGTTCCGCCAAGTCGGCATCGAGCATGACACGCAGCCCGCGAATTTGCAGAATTTTTGATTCGACTTGCACCACGGATGGAACCAATTTTTCATCTGACATGAGCGCGCCCCTTTCGCGCCGCATTTTACACAATCGAAGCGGCATCGCTACGATCTGCGCAACAACGATCACCCGCAACCATTCCAACACCCACCCCGCATAAGTTATGCTTTGCCATCCGCCCAATTACGGCCACACGACAAATATAAAAGCGATGCGCAAACTATCTGATTACATCGAAATGTCCGCCGCCGAATATTGGCAGGAAACCGGCAAGGCGGAACTGGCCCCGCTGTGGATCGCGGAATATTTTCAGGACTGCGGCGTGATGGATGATTACCCCAACCAGAACCTGATCGGCTTTCACGCCTTGGTGCAAAAGGCGCTGACATTGAATATCGAGAGAGCTGAAAAAGTCGCGCGACTGCAACGGGAAAAATCCGGAAGAAATAGCCATGAGTGATTGCTGCTCACAAACGGATTGCCACAACAGTCATCCGAAGAAACATCGGTGTCCCGCCTGCGGGCAGGAATGCTCCGGGGTTTCCGTTCGCACTATCGCGCATCACATCAAACGATCCTGGTCATGGACACCCGTCGCCGCCCGCTATTTTTTCTGCGACAACCCGGATTGCGCTGTGGTGTATTTCGGCGATGACGGCTCAACTCTCGTCACCGCACAACTGCGCACGCGCATCGGCGTGAAAGATAAAACTGACGACAGCCTGCTGTGTTATTGCTTCGGCGTAAGCCGTGCGGATTTCCAGCGCGATCCCACCGTCAAGGATTTTGTCATCGCCCAAACCAAAGCCGGACTGTGCTCATGCGACACCAGCAATCCTTCCGGTCGCTGCTGCTTGAAGGATTTTCCCAAGGTTGGGGAGCAACAGTTAATGACGAAAGCTCATCCATAGCAAAATGTTGTGACGTTTTTGTAGGTGCGAATTCATTCGCACGTAACTCGTTTAGTGATCCGTCCAAGTGAAGTTTGAAGTATGAGAACCAAACCCCCTCCAACTCCCCCTTATCAGGGGGAGAGCAGAGTCTGCTCCTCCCCTGATAAGGGGAGGCTGGGAGGGGTTTGGGTGTAATGGTCTTCCGAGTTCAAACATAATCTGGCCGGATCAATAGTGTGCGAATGAATTCGCACCTACAAACACCAGCATGATGTAGATCGCCTATTGACGGGCATCTCCAGAGGGTAGGGTGTTGAATTTGTAGGAGCGTGCCCTGCAAGGGGTTGCGCTTACGTCCGATATACGCGACTCGCTGCAACGATATTCAGCCACAACAAAATATTGGATGCACCGAACAACAGCGCGGCTGGATAGATGAAGATGGCGGGAAAAATTATGGCGGCGAGCAGCGCGCCCAGCGCGGCGAAGTGCAGCCACATCTGCCGCCGCGTGCGCCGCTCCGGCAAAATTTCCCTGACGTTGGGAACAGCGATACCGTTCAAACCGCGCCGACTTTGCAAATGAAACCACACCAGAAACGGCACGATTTTGTACAGCATGCCGTTGATGAGCGACATGGCGAAGCCCGCGATCATCAGCGTGCCTAGCATGAGTTCGTAACCTTGCATGCTGGCGATGGCGGGAACAATTTGCGCGGCCAGCCACAGCGCTATCGCCAACAACAAACTGAGCAGACCGCCGCGCCAGAAGGTCAGGCTAACGTCGGGCAGTTTGCGGCGACGCTTGGCCTGCAACCACAAGGTGGTCAGCGCAAAGCAAGCGAAGCCCGCTGCCAGCAAAATTTTCAGCAGCATTTTTATTGCGGGCAATCCGCTGGCCGCAGCCAGCGCCAGCAGCAACACGAACAGCGCGCTCGCCAGCCAGCGCGTCATTATTTTCGGATAAGCGGGCGTGAGCTGGAACATCGGCACCACTTGATACGAAACACCCGTCACCAACAAGCCGACCCATCCCAGCAAACCCCAAGTCAGATGGAGATCGGACAATTCTTCTCGCGCTTGCAGCCACCAACCGTAGGCGTGGTTGCTCAACAGAATCAGCCCCAGCAGCACTGTGGCGGCGAGCATCAGCGCGGCGAGGCGCATGGCGCGCGCAGTCATGTTTTGCGGCAATGCGCGGCGCAAGGTGAACACCACCAACGCGGCGAACAGCAACAAAGCGCCAGCCAGAATGGGCAACGCAATTTGCAGCGCCAATGGCCGGGTGAATATCAGGCCGACACACAGCAGGACAATGCCCAGCGTGACCGAGGTGTGAATGATGCTGGCGACCCGTTGCGGGCGGGACACCGGTGTGCCCGCGACCACCGGCAGCATTTGCAGAATCGCGCCCAGCATGATTTGCCCCATGAAACCCAGCGTAAGCAAATGCGTGATACCCAGCGTGGCCGGATGCCAGCGGCTGCTGAATATTTCTTCGCCTTGCCACATCAGCAACAGCGCGGCGGCCACTGCAAACAACGGCGCGCTGATAAAAAAACGCAGCGGGACGGAGATCGGCGGGGCTTGATCGAGAGACAGGTTTGAAGTTTGGTTCATGGCCTCAAAAAATCAGATGGATCACCTTGCTTGTGTAGGTGCGAATTCATTCGCACGCTTAACGAGTTATGTGCGAATGAATTCGCACCTATAAAAACATTGGCTGTGGCTATTTTTTTACTTTCAGCCAAATTTCAATTTCATAAGTCCCATCATCCGCCTCCTTTACCTCGTAGCCGTAGCCCCACTCTTGCAGTATCGGAAACAGCATGTGCGGTAGGCGGTGTATCAGCATGCGCACTTTCTCATCCGGCTCTAATTTCTCCAGTGCGGCCAGCACCAGTTCCATTGGCTCAGGCGGTTCGCGCCAGCGTGCGTCAACGATTTTTTCCGCCATGACTTCAGGCCAGCGCGCGCATGCGCCCGACCACTTCCCCGCATTCGCCCGCCAGCGTTTTGTCGGCCATCGGGTACAGCATTTGTTCTTCCTTGACGTTGTGCTGCTGCATCAGAATCAGCATGGTGTCGGCATCGCCGAGAAATGCCGTCGCATCCTTGCGCGCCAACGCGCCGGTCAACTGATTGAGCAGCGCTTCCATCTGGCGATGCTCCGAACGCATCACCGAAGTGGGTCCGTGCAACATGCCGGAGCGCACCTCGAAGGCGGGAAACATCACCTCTTCTTCCATGGCGAAATGGTGTTGCAGTTCTTTTTTGAAATGGACAAAGCCGGTCGCCGCATTCGCCCAGTCGCCCTTCGATGCGACGGCTTCCGCGTCGGCGAACAGCGCGTCGCAGCGTTTGTGGTCGGGAACGAGAAAATTGCTGATAGTGGTCATCGTGTATAACTCCGGTAGGATATGGGTTGGGCGCATTGTCTGCGCGCCTGACCCGCGCCGCATTGATTGGAATCAAGGAAACGGGGTTTGCAGTTCGCTACAATTCAGCAAACCAAAAAAAATTGGTTGGGGGGTTGTAGGTGCGAATTCATTCGCACGCTCAAAGAGTGATGTGCGAATGAATTCGCACCTACAAATGATCTGACCGATTTTTCCAGCATTAAAGGAAACGCCTTGACCACCCCGATAAAAATCCCCGCCGTGCTCGCCCATCTCCCGTTGTTCTGCGAAATGTCGCCGCAGCAACTTGGTCGCGTTGCACAAGGCGCGCGCGAGGTTAATCTGGCGCGCGGCGAAGTGATCTTCCAGCGCGGCGATCCCTCCAACGGTTTTTATGTGGTGGTGCACGGCAGGGTCAAGCTGGCGCTAACTTCGCCGCAAGGCATAGAGAAAGTGCTGGAGCTATTCGGCCCGGGACAGAGTTTTGGCGAGGCGGTGATGTTTCTGGACAAGCCGTATCCGGTGTGTGCACAGGCGTTGACTGACGCGCTGGCGTTGCATATCAGCAAGCAGGTGATCGACGACGGCATAGCCAGCGACCCGGCGTTTAGCCGCAAAATGCTGGCGGGACTTTCCATCCGCCTGCACCGTCTGATCCAGAGCGTCGAATCCATTTCGCTGCGCTCGTCGGCGCAACGGGTGATCGACTATCTGCTGCGCGATCTGGACGAAATCAAGACGGGACAAGACATCCACATCAGCCTGTCGGCCAACAAAAACGTGATCGCCTCCAATCTCAACATCACGCCTGAAACGTTCTCGCGCATCCTGCATACGTTGTCCGATGGCGGATTTATCAGAGTGGAAGGCAAGGACGTGTGGGTCAAGGATGTCGGCGGGTTGCGCGCTTACGACGAGTGATTTAGCCGCAACATTTTTTCCAAAAGAAAAGCGGGCATTGCTGCCCGCTTTTCTTTTTATCTGAATAACTTGCTCAGAACGGAATATCGTCGTCGAAGTTATCGAAGTTGGATTTTGCTGCGGGTGCGGCGGCGGGTCGGGCTGCCGGGGCGCTGCGGGCGGGGGCGGATGCGGGTGCAGATGAGTGGTCATCGGACACCTCAAAGCTGCCGCCGCCGCTGCCGGATTTGCTGCCCAGCATTTTCATTTCGTTGACAATGATCTCGCTGATATAACGATCCTTGCCTTCCTTGTCTTGGTATTTACGATTCTGGATGCGGCCTTCGACATAAATCAGCGAACCTTTTTTCAAATACTCCCCGGTAATTTCGGCCAGGCGGCGATACATCACCAGGTTGTGCCATTCGGTGCGTTCCTGCTTTTCGCCGTTTTTGTCTTTATAGTTTTCCGAAGTCGCCAAGGAAACATTGGCCACCGCTTCGCCGTTGGTCATGTAACGCGTCTCCGGGTCTTTGCCCAAACGCCCGATCAGAATTGCTTTGTTCACTGTCATCTCATTCCCCTTTCGAAAGTTAATACGTTTTTCGCGCTTGCCCCCTCTCCCGCCGGGAGAGGGTTGGGGTGAGGGAAACCTCTACCCACCACACGCCACCAATTTTTCAACCGCGTCTTCGTCGAACCCGCTCATTTCCACTTTGAGACAGGCGATTTGTTCGTTGGCCACGACCAGCACTTCGCGCACCCCGCGCAATTGTGCCAGAGACAGGCGCAATTTGCCCGCCGCATCTTCGCCCATTGGCGGCAGGTGGTATATCTTGGTCAGCAGCGCTTGCGGCGCTCGCATGCTGGAGGCCACGACCAGCCACAGCAGCAGCATAGCCACCGCAAAAATCAGCACCGCGTTGCCGCCATAAAACTGCATCAACAAGCCGCCCATGGCCGAGCCGAAAAATGCGCCCAGGAATTGCACGCTGCTGAACACGCCCATCGCCGTGCCTTTGGCGGCCAGCGGCGCGATTTTGCTGACGATGGAGGGTTGCGTGGCTTCCAACACATTGAACGCGGTGAAGAACAGCAGCAGAGAAAGCGCTATGCCCCAGATGCTGCCTTGCAAAAACAAAATGCCCAGTTGCGCCACGGCGGCCAGCGCGATGGAGAGCATGAACACCGGTTTCAGCTTGGCTTTTTTCTCGGCGATGATGATGGGCGGCACCATCAGCCCGAAGGCGAGCAGCATCACCGGCAGATACACCTGCCACTGGTGCTGCGCATCCAGCCCGAGTCCGCGCAGGATGAACGGCACTTGCATGAACACCGACATCAGAATCGCGTGCAGCGTGAACACGCCAAAATCCATGCGCAGCAAATCCTTGTTGCGCAACACTTCGGCCAGTTTGCCGGTGTTGGCTTCGGTGTCGGAATGGAAGCGCGTGATGGCGGGCTGCGGGATGAACCACAGCACCACCGCGATGGATACGAAGGCCAGCACGCCGATCAGATTAAACATGCCGGACATGCCGATGTAGTGATACAGCAGCGGCGACAGCACCATGGAAATTGAAAACGTAATGCCGATGGTGATGCCTATCATCGCCATGGCTTTGGTGCGGTGTTCTTCGCGCGTGAGGTCGGCGGTCAGCGCCATCACCGCCGCGTTGATCGCGCCCGCGCCCTGAATCACCCGCCCGATGATGATCCAGTAAATGTCGTCCGCCGAAGCCGCGATAAAACTGCCCGCCGCGAACAGCAGCAAGCCGACGATGATGATCGGCTTGCGCCCGTAACGATCCGACAGCCAGCCTGCCGGGATTTGCAATATGGATTGCGTCAGGCCGTAAGCGCCCAGCGCGATACCGATCATAAAATGGCTCTGCCCGCCCGGCAGCTTTTCGGCATACAGCGCGAAGATCGGCAAGATGATGAACAAGCCCAGCATGCGCAGGCCGTAGATGCCCGCCAAGCCAATACTGGCGCGGCGTTCGAGAGGGGTCATGAGATTTTTTTCGGTTTGCACGGCGGGTGTTGGTGGTAAAAAATGCTGGCGCATTCTAGCAGGTCGCCTCGGCTGCTTGCATGCGTCACAACAAAACAGCACAACGCTTTGCCCGATTCTCCCACCTCCGCCGCGAGGTTTTCCTGAATTTGATGAAAATGGCTGGCTTTCCTGAAATTAAAACGAACGTTTGAAATATTCTTAAAGCAGGGATATTATTCGGAGCAGTTTTGCTGCGGGCAAATCTCACCCTCTCCAAAATTTGAAATCCAATCACGACAGGGAGTTGATCAACATGAATAACCTGCATGGAAAGACAATATTCATCACCGGAGCCAGTCGCGGCATTGGGCGCGAGATTGCCTTGCGTTGCGCACGCGACGGGGCGAATGTGGTGATTACCGGCAAAACGGCGGAGGCGCATGCAAAACTGGCGGGCACTATCCACAGCGTGGCAGCCGAGGTGGAACAGGCGGGAGGACATGCCCTCGCCCTCCAGTTGAATGTGCGCGACGAGCAGGCGTTGCAGGAGGCGGTGGAACAGGCGGCACAGCATTTCGGCGGGATCGATGTGCTGGTCAACAATGCTAGCGCGATCAGTTTGTCCAACACGCTCACCACACCGGCCAAACGCCTCGACTTGATGTGGGATGTAAATATGCGCGCCACGTTTCTGGCCTCGCAGGCCTGCATTCCCCACCTGAAAAAATCGGCCAACCCGCACATCCTGACGATGTCGCCGCCGCTCAATATGGAAGCGAAATGGTTCGCACCGCACGTGGCCTACAGCATTTCAAAATACGGCATGAGCTTGTGCGCGCACGGCATGGCGATGGAGTTTGCCAAAGACGGCATCGGCGTGAATTGTTTGTGGCCGCGCACCATCATCGCCACCGCCGCCATCGAATTCAATTTCCCCGCCGCCATCTTGCGCGCTTCGCGCCGTCCGGCCATCGTGGCGGACGCGGCTTATCAAATCCTGACGCGCAACAGCCGCGAATGCACCGGCAATTTCTTTGTCGATGAAGACGTGTTGCGCGCGAGCGGAGTGACGGACTTCGAGCAATACGCCACGACACCCGGCACGGCGTTGTTCGAAGATTTTTTCCTTAACCCGCCCCAATGAGGCCGGGGATGCGTTGCGCGATGTTCAGATAAAGACAGGGTTGGAAGATCGTCATAATAAAAAATCAGGGGCGGAGCAAACATGGGAGAGCACTACATCAAGCCGGAAGTAGCGGTGACGCTGCATGGTCTATTTCTTGAGCGGGTCAAGCGCACACCGCAAGCTGATGCCTACCGTTATTTTGATGCACAACGCGAATCGTGGCTGACGTTAAGCTGGAAAGAAATGCACGAACAGGTAGCGCGCTGGCAGATGGCGCTGCGACGGGAAAATCTGGTTAAAGGTGATCGCGTTGCCATCATGCTGCGCAACTGCCCGCAGTGGGTGCTGTACGAGCAAGCCGCCTTGTCGCTGGGATTGGTGCTGGTGCCGCTCTATGTCGAGGACAGACCGGACAGCATCGCCTACATCGTCAACGATGCGCGGGTGAAAGTTTTATTTTTCGAAACCGCAGCGCAGTGGCTTGGCCTGAGCACGGTGCTCGGACACTTGGGCTGCGTGCAGCGTTTCATCAGTCTGGAAAATATTGCGGGACATAACGTGCCGCACTTGCAAACTGTTGAATCATGGTTGCCCGCACAAGCCGAATTGCAGCCGGAGCGCGCCCGCAACCGGAATGAGCTGGCCTCCATCATGTACACCTCGGGCACGACCGGCAAACCCAAAGGCGTGATGCTGTCGCACTGCAATATCATTCTCAACGCCCACGCCAGCCTGCAAACTTTTACGGTGCTTCCACACGACCGCATGTTGTCGTTCCTGCCGCTGTCGCACGCGCTGGAACGCACGGCGGGTTATTACATGAGCATGATGGCCGGCGCGTCCGTGGCCTATGCGCGTTCGATTCCGCTGCTGGCGGAAGATCTGATAATCATCCGCCCCACCATCCTGGTTTCCGTGCCGCGCATCTACGAGCGCATTTACAACGCCGTTCATGCCAAGTTGGAAACCGCTTCGCCGCTGCGTCGCAAGCTATTCGCCCTGACCGTGAACGTGGGCTGGAGTCGTTTTGAATTTCAGCAGGGACGCGGCAAATGGTCGGCAAAATTCCTGTTGTGGCCTGTGCTGAAAAAACTGGTGGCCGACAAATTGATGGACAGGCTGGGCGGACAATTGCGTTTGTCGGTCAGCGGCGGTGCGGCTCTCCCGCCCAACGTATCAAAACTATTCATCGCGCTGGGACTGCCCTTGATCCAAGGCTACGGCATGACCGAGACCAGCCCGGTGGTGAGCATCAATCGTGTGGGGAAAAACCTGCCTGCCACCGTGGGCCAACCGCTGCAAGGCATTGAGGTGCGCCTCGGCGAGCAGAATGCGCTGCTGGTGAAAGGGCCGTGCAACATGCTGGGCTACTGGAACAATCCCGAAGCCACCGCCGCCATCCTGGACCGCGACGGCTGGCTGAATACCGGCGACACCGCCAGCATCAGCATCAGCGGACACATCACCATCACCGGCAGACTGAAGGAAATTATCGTCATGTCCAACGGCGAAAAACTGCCGCCCGCCGATATGGAAAACGCCATCCTGCGCGACCCGCTGTTCGAGCAGGTGGTGCTGTACGGCGAAGGACATTCCTACCTGATCGCGCTGGCGGTAATCAATCCAGAGCAATGGCAACCCTTGGCGCAACAGGCGGAAGTGCCCGCCAACCTGCGCGCATCGCTGAACGATCCCCGCGTCGAGGCGCTGGTATTGCAGCGCATCGCGGTGCAGCTCAGGGAATTCCCCGGTTACGCCAAAGTGCGCCGCGTATCGCTGTCGCTGGAACCGTGGAGCGTGGAGAACGGTTTGCAGACGGCCACCTTGAAGCTCAAACGCGCCCGCGTTTTTGAGCGCTATGAAAACGAAATCTCGCAGTTGTACAAAGGGCATTGAAAGTTTCCAGCCTGCGGAAGCTGATTTTTCGCAGGAGAAAATAATGCTTGCGGGCATTTTTGTTTTTACCTAGAATTAAAACGAACGTTTGAATTAGAAAGAATCCGCCGCCATGACAAAGCAGAATCAAGAGCAAACCCAGAAAGACACGCGCGAACGCATTCTCGATGCGGCCGAGCTGATGTTCATGCAGCACGGCTACGACGGCTCTTCAATGCGCACAGTGACCGGCGAAGCCGGGGTCAATCTGGCGGCGGCCAATTACCACTTCGGCTCCAAAGAGGCGTTGATGCAGGCGGTGTTGCGGCGGCGACTGGATGTAATCAATCAGGAACGCATGCGCCTGCTGGACGAAGCCGAAGCCAAAGCGGGCGGAAAAGCGCTGAAACCGTCGGATGGCATTGTCAGATCGGAAGAGCGTCGTGTAGGGAAAGAGTGTAGATCTCGGTGGTCGCCGTATCATTAAAAAAAAA
>FZPU01000074.1_pt1 | contig 19491 bp, 25 predicted proteins | sample 1534781 | NCBI WGS metagenome assembly FZPU01 (sample SAMEA104161949, study PRJEB21768) | metagenome | isolation source: underground water
ACCCGGGTACCAGCCACAACTTCGGCAAGCGCGTGTTCTATGTGGACGAGGACAGCTACTCCATCGCGATTGTCGATAATTACGACAAGCGCAATGCACTGTGGAAAGTGCAGGAGGCGCATCTGCTCACCGCGCCCTTCGTGCCTACGGTCTCCGGCGTGCCCGAGCTGATCTACGACCTGCAGAGCAAACGCTACTTCGCCACCGCACTGTCCAACGAAGACAAGATCACCGACTTCAAGGCCAGCTTCGACGACAGCTACTTTGATCCGGCGAATCTCAAGCGCAAGGCCAAGGCGCATTGAGGTTTGTTGGTCCGCTCAGAGCGGAATCTGAGCGCTTATTTTTGTCACCCGCCCTCTGTTTGACGAAACCGAGGGCGTTTCATTTTATATATCTTTATAGTTATAGATAAATATATTGTAACGACCTTGATTGGTGCTGAGCAGGGGGCGGGTTAGAGATTTTTGTTCGTTGGGCAGTAGTGGATGTCGTTTTCAAATTCAAACAAGCGCCGCGAAATAGAACCCTGAGAGCTATCTGATGTTCAGTCGTCTTCTGTGGTTTTTGCTGGCTACTCTACCCGTCATCGGGCTTGTGACTTACGAAGCCTTGCAGTTACTGGGAAGCTACAACGGCCGCTGTGGTCTGCTTGATGCAGGCTGGGACTGCACAAAATCGGAGTACGTCAGCTCTACGATGTTAAGTCCGTTCTTTCTACCGTGGCTGCTGTTCTTCAGTGGGTGCTGGCTTATTGTGCTGGCATCAGTCGCGCTACTTTTTCACTTCATTCACAGGCACAAATCCAGCGAGTAGGCTGGGATGAAGCGTCAGCGAATCCCAGCAGATGCGCAGCCGGGTTTCGTTACACTTCGCCTAGAGGCGCCTACTTTTGGCAACCCAGCCTACGGCTTGGCCTGACTCGTGCAGGAGTGCATTTCCCTTGAACCCCACCAGCATCCTGTTCCCCATGATCGCCCTCGCCGCGCTGACGTTTTCGGTGCTGGGCCTGATTCCCTATCACCGCTTCCGCGCCGCCGCCGCTGGCAAGGTCACCACGCGCGATTTCAAATACGGGGAGTCGGCGAATGTGCCGCCGGACGTCAGCATTCCCAATCGCAATTACATGAACCTGCTGGAACTGCCGATGCTGTTTTACGCGGTCTGCCTCACGCTCTATGTCACGGCGCACGTCGATGCCCTGGCCGTGAGCCTCGCCTGGCTTTACGTGGCGCTGCGGCTCGGACACAGCGTCGTGCACCTGACCTACAACCGCGTGAAGCACCGGCTGGTGTTTTTCACGCTCAGCAATTTTGTGCTGATGGCGATATGGGTGCGCTTGGGCTTGGCGCTGGTTTGATTTCCATACAACCCAATGGGAGAGCCGTCATACCGGCGAAGGCCGGTATCCAGTTTGCGTGCAGCTCCATCTCGACCTAAAACTGGATTCCGGCCTTCGCCGGAATGACGAAAAATCAATTCACGCCGCGCTTGGAAAAATCCTTGAGGCGGAATCCCAGCGCGAACAGCACGGCAAAATAAACCAGCACGCCCGCCGCGACCAGCCATGTCAGATGGATGATGCGCGGCCAGCCGCTGGTGTTGAGCCATTGTTGCTCTGTGCCCATGCCGATCCACAGCGTCAGCCCCAGCGCCAACAGCGCTGCGCACAGTTTAAGGAAAAATTTTCCCCAGCCGGGTTCGGGCTGGTAGATGCCGCGTTTGCGCAGGAAATAAAACAGGATGGCGGAGTTGAAACAGGCGGCCAGTCCGATGGATAGCGCGAGTCCGGCGTGGCCCAATTCCAGCACGTAGATGAACAGCAGGTTCATCAGTTGCGTGGCGACCAGCGTGGCGATGCCGATTTTGACCGGGGTGCGGATGTCCTGCCGCGCGTAGAAACCGGGAGCCAGCACTTTCACCGCGATGATGCCGATGAGGCCGATGCTGTAGCCGATCAGGGCGTAGCTGGTTTTCAGCACGTCGAGTGCCATGAACGCGCCGTGCTGGAAAAAAGTCGCCAGCAGCGGCACGGAAATCAGTCCCAGCGCCAGCGCGGCAGGCAGCGTGAGCATGCACACCAGACGCAAGCCCCAGTCCAGCAATTTGGAATATTCCTCGGTGCTGTTGGTGGCGTGGTGTTTGGAAAGCGAGGGGAGCAATATCGTGCCCAGCGCCGCGCCCAGCAGTCCGGCGGGAAACTCCATCAGGCGGTCGGCGTAATACAGCCAGGACACGCTGCCCACCATCAGGAACGAAGCGAACACGGTGTTGATGATGAGGCTGATCTGCGCGATGGACACGCCGAACAGCGCCGGCCCCATCTGCCTGACCACGCGCCACATGCCTTCGTCTTTCAGGTTGAAGCGTAGCGTCGGCAACATGCCGATCTTTTTCAGGAACGGGACTTGAAACGCGAGTTGCACAAAACCCGCTGCAAACCACGCCCACGCCATGGCGATGATGGGCTGCTCGAAATACGGGGTGAGCCACAACGCGCCGCCGATCAGGCAGATGTTCAGCAGTACGGGGGCGAACGCGGGCACCCAGAATTTGTTGTAGGTATTGAGGATGCCCGCCGCCACCGCCACTAGCGAGATGAAGAAAATGTAAGGCGAGGTGATGCGCAGCATCTGCACGGTAAGGTCGAATTTCGCCGGGTCTTTGATGAATCCGGGCGCGGTGAGGTAGATGATAAGCGGCGCGGCAACGATGCCGATCAGCGTGACGATGAACAGCGCAATCGCCAGCAAGGTGACCACGTGATCCACCATCAGCTTGGTTTCGTCGTGCCCTTTGCGCTTGTGGTATTCGCCGAAGATGGGCACGAACGCTTGCGAGAACGCGCCCTCGGCAAACAAGCGCCGCAGCAGATTGGGCAAGCGGGTGGCGATGATGTAGGCATCGTTCGCAATGCCCGCGCCGAAAATGCGCGCAATCAAAATGTCGCGCACAAACGCGAGAATGCGCGAAAGCAACGTCAGACTGCTCACGGTGGCGAGGGCTTTGAGGAGGTTCATACTGATCGGGATTGTCCGCAGAAAACGCCGCGCATCATACCATTGCGGTCAAAGGCTTCGCGCAATTGATAGTCCCTAGCACAACATCATCAAAGCAATTGGCATCGCCCTACCATATCCAGCCCGACCTGTTCCGCTGTGGGATTATGAAGTCAGCCAGCCCCCCCAACGAAACCGCCGCCAATGTACCCCTCCCCAAAAAAGTCGGCTTTATTGACCGCCAAGCATTACATCGTGTTAAATCCAGCCTTGGCAAACATAGTGGCAAACCCGTCAGATTTGACCTCGTCGGGCCTCTGATGCAAAACGTATTATTGAAAAAATCAGTGCCAAGACAGCAACCGAAAGCGTTCACAATCAGTTGCTTCTGAAGTCACGGATATTAAGCATCCATAAAAAAAAGAAATTTTCAGGGAGACGGGAATTGAGCGAGATTTTTGTTAAAACGCCAAAAGGCGCAAAAGAAATCGAGACACGTATCGGCGACATGCCGCTTCGGGTGCGGCGGATACTGATTCTGGTTGATGGCAAACATACGGTAGATGATATTAGTGCGTTGGCGCTTGCCGACGATCTGACCCAAACACTTGAACTCCTCGAAGAAAACGGCTACATCGAGCTTATCCGCTTGACCGAGGACGCAATGCCGCCTTTAGCGCATGGTGAAGAGCCACCGCCAATCCTCACCTTTCGCGAAATTCCTGCTACCCCAAACGCGAAGGAAATGGAAATGGCCAAACATTTCATCATGAACACACTAAAGACTTTCTGCGGCCCGATGTCACACCTTTCCATTGTCAAAGCCGCCTCTGCCGCTACGACTCACGAGGAACTGCGCGCGAGCTTCGCACCATGGTACGAAGCCATCATCGAAACATCCTCGGGCAGGAGTCGGGCAGAAGAACTGAGCGCGATGCTGCTCAAGGTGATCTGAACCCGGGCAAAGCGCTTTCCCGTCCGGCCATCCATTGCATGAATTCGCCCGGATCGCCCCTTTGCCGCAATACGCCGGAGTCTCCGGCAGGCCAAACGAAAAAACCGTTTGCCAAACCTTGAATCAGCCTCTAGAATGCGCGCCTTTCTGGAAAGCCGAATTCTCAAGGAGTAGTCATGGCAAATAGCGCACAAGCACGCAAGCGTGCTCGTCAGGCAGTAAAACAAAACGCTCACAACGCAAGTTTGCGTTCGGAGTTGCGTACTGCGATCAAGAAGGTTGCGAAGGCGATCGAAGCTGGCGACAAGGCTGCTGCTCAAGCCGTGTACAGCGCTTCCACCAGCGTGGTTGATTCCATCGCCGACAAGAAGATCATCCACAAGAACAAGGCGGCGCGTCATAAGAGCCGCTTGTCCGCCGCAATCAAGGCGATGGCCTGAATTTATTGCAGACGTTAAGTCTGCGACAAAAGGCCGACGATGTTGTCGGCCTTTTTTGTTTATAGTTCCACATCTGAGAAACAAAAAGACCGGAAACTTGCCTTTAGGGTGCCTCTAAAAATTCAGAGTTCGCCCAAATGCAAGGCGCGGAAATAAATTTCCGCCGCGCCGCATATGCATAATATGCAAGCAAGGAATTTATTTACGCAACGCAGCAGTTGGGATGAAATCTGGATTTTTAGAGGTGCCCATGTCACATTTGATGAACACTTATGCAAGACAAAACGTAACCTTCACCCACGGCGAAGGTGCTTGGCTATGGGATGTCAACGGCAAGCGTTATCTCGACGCGCTGTCCGGCATCGCGGTCAATACGCTGGGTCACGCGCATCCGCGCTTCACTGCCGCGCTCTCCGCGCAAATCGGCAGGATGATTCACACTTCCAATCTTTATCAGGTACGCGAACAGGAATTGATCGCCGACAAGCTGTGCGAAATTTCCGGCATGGACGAAGTGTTCATGTGCAATTCCGGTTGCGAGGCGAACGAGGCGGCGATCAAGCTGGCGCGCTTGTACGGCAACCAGCGCGGAGTTGAAACGCCGACCATCATCGTGATGGAAAAGGCTTTTCACGGACGCACGCTGGCCACGCTTTCCGCCACCGGCAACCGCAAGGTGCAGGCGGGCTTTGAGCCGCTGGTGAAAGGTTTCGTGCGCGTGCCTTACGACGACCTCGACGCTATCCGTCAGGTCGCGGCGCACACGCCGAATATCGTGGCCGTGTTGGTCGAACCGATCCAGGGCGAAGGCGGCATCCGCACGCCCGACATCAGTTATCTGCACGGCTTGCGCAAAATTTGCGACGAGCACGAATGGCTGCTGATGCTGGACGAGGTGCAATGCGGTCTGGGCAGAACCGGCAAGTGGTTCGCGTTCCAGCACACCGACATCATGCCGGACGTGATGACCTTGGCTAAAGGGCTGGGTTCGGGCGTGCCGGTCGGCGCGTGTCTGGCGGCGGGCAAGGCCACTGGCACATTCAAGCCGGGCAATCACGGCTCGACCTTCGGCGGCAACCCGCTGGCTTCGACTGCTGCGCTGACCACGCTGAACATTATGGAACAGGACAAGCTACTGGCTCACGCCGACAAGTTGGGCGCTTGGATCAAGCAGCAATTGCAAACCCGCTTGGGCGGTTTGAAGGGCGTAGTCACCGTGCGCGGACAAGGCCTGATTCTGGGCATCGAACTGGACAAGCCGTGCGGCGTGCTGGTGGCGCAAGCGCTGGAACAAGGTCTGCTCATCAACGTCACCGCCGACAACGTGGTGCGTTTGCTACCGTCGCTCGTATTCACCGAAGCTGAAGCACAACAGTTGCTGGACATCCTGTGCCCGTTGGTCACGGAATTCCTGGCGAAGGAGTGAGCCATGGGCAGCAAACCCGTCAAGCATTTTTTGCAATTCAAAGACCTTAACCGCGACGAGCTTGAATACCTGTTCGAGCGCACGCGCATCATCAAACAAAAATTCAAGGCTTATCAGCAATACTGGCCGTTGCAGGATCGCACGCTGGTGATGATCTTCGAGAAAGCCAGCACGCGCACACGTTTGTCGTTCGAGGCAGGCATGCAACAGCTCGGCGGCTCGGCCATCTATCTCAACACGCGCGACTCGCAACTCGGTCGCGGCGAGCCGGTGGAAGATGCCGGACAAGTGATTTCGCGCATGAGCGACATCGTGATGATCCGCACGTTCGAGCAGGACATCATCGAACGCTTCGCCGCCCATTCGCGCGTGCCGGTCATCAACGGCCTGACCAACGAATACCATCCCTGCCAGGTGCTGGCGGACATCTACACCTACGTCGAGCATCGCGGCAGCATCTCTGGCCGTACCGTGGCATGGATCGGCGATTCCAACAACATGTGCAACACCTGGCTGCAAGCGGCGGAAATTCTCGATTTCAACGTGCACGTCTCCACCCCGCCCGGCTATGAAGTCGAGCCGGAACGCGCCGGTCTTTACGGACACGCGCACTACGAAGAATTCACCGACCCGATGGAAGCCGCACGCGGCGCGGATCTGCTAACCACCGACGTGTGGACTTCGATGGGTTTCGAAGCCGAAAACGAAGAGCGCATGAAAGACTTCGCCGACTGGCAAGTGGATGGCGACATGCTGAGCGTCGCCACCAAGGATTCGCTGTTCATGCACTGCCTGCCCGCGCATCGCGGCGAGGAAGTGTCGGCGGATGTCATCGACGGCGAACAATCGGTAGTGTGGGATGAGGCGGAGAACCGGCTGCATGTGCAGAAAGCGCTGATGGAATATCTGCTGCTGGGCAAAATTTCGGCATGAACGTCAAAACACAAAATAACAACGCCAACAGCGTTAGCAAAGAAATCCGCCTGGCTGACCACATACTGCCGTCATCAGCCACCATGATCGGTGTCTGCATGACGGTTATCAGCTTGGCGCATCTGATTCCGAAGCCGAGCATCAGCAGACATGTGAATGAAATGCTGGCTTTGGACAGCCTGTTTTTTTTAAGCAGTGCTTTGTTGTCCTATTTCTCCTTGCGCCATCACGAAATGGCGGCAAAATTCGAGCGCATGGCCGACGTTATTTTTCTTCTTGCCCTCTCGCTTATGGTCATAGTGGGATTTGTCGTTTCTTTTGAATTATTGATTGATTAACACGGTTTACAAATTATGTCTGACATCAAAAAAGCCGTCCTCGCCTACTCCGGCGGACTCGATACCTCGGTGATCCTCAAGTGGTTGCAAGACACTTACCAGTGCGAAGTGGTCACCTTCACCGCCGACCTCGGCCAAGGTGAAGAACTGGAACCCGCGCGCCAGAAGGCGTTGAAGCTCGGCATCAAACCGGAAAATATTTTCATCGACGATCTGCGCGAAGAATTCGTGCGCGATTTCGTGTTTCCGATGTTCCGCGCCAACACCGTGTATGAAGGCGAATATCTGTTGGGCACCTCCATCGCGCGCCCGCTGATCGCCAAGCGTTTGATCGACATCACCAACCTCACCAATGCGGATGCCATCTCGCACGGCGCGACCGGCAAAGGCAACGACCAGGTGCGTTTCGAGCTGGGCGCATATGCGCTGAAGCCCGGCATCAAGATCATCGCACCGTGGCGCGAATGGGATTTGCTGTCGCGCGAAAAACTGATGGCCTATGCCGAGAAGAACGGCATCCCGGTCGATATGAAACACAAGCAAGGCGGCTCACCCTACTCGATGGACGCGAACCTGCTGCACATCAGCTTTGAAGGCCGCCACCTGGAAAACCCCGCCGCCGAAGCCGAAGAGAGCATGTGGCGCTGGACGGTGTCGCCGGAGAATGCGCCGGATGCGGCGGAATACCTCGACCTCGAATTCGCCCACGGCGACATCGTGGCGCTGAACGGCAACAAGCTGTCGCCCGCACAAGTGCTGACCAAATTGAACGAACTCGGTGGCAAACACGGCATCGGCCGCCTCGATCTGGTGGAGAACCGCTACGTCGGCATGAAATCGCGCGGCTGTTACGAAACCCCCGGCGGCACCATCATGCTCAAGGCGCACCGCGCTATCGAGTCGATCACGTTGGACCGCGAAGTGGCGCACCTGAAGGATGACCTGATGCCGCGTTACGCCAGCATGATTTACAACGGCTACTGGTGGAGCCCGGAACGCCTCGCGTTGCAAACATTGATTGACCATACGCAAAGCTGCGTCAACGGCTGGGTGCGCGTCAAACTGTACAAGGGCAACGTGATCGTCGTGGGACGCGACTCCAAAACCGATTCGCTGTTCGACCCGTCCATCGCCACGTTCGAGGATGACAAAGGCGCTTACGACCAGAAAGATGCGGGCGGCTTCATCAAACTGAACGCGCTGCGCATGCGTATTGCGGCGAATCTGAAGAACCGGAAATAAGTCTGGCGGGTAAGGAGGCGACATGCTTCACGAACTGAGCGGCGACATCCTGTTAAGCGGCGCGAAAGCCATCGCCCAAGGTGTCGCGCCCAATGATGATTTCCATCAGGGGCTGGCGCTGCAACTGCGCGAGCGCATGCCTGCCATGTACAAGGACTTCCGCCACTATTGCCAGACGCAGCACCCCAAGTCCGGCGAGCTGTGGACATGGATGAGCGCCGATGGCCGTTATCTGGTCAACCTGTTCACGCAGGACGGCGCTTACACCCACGGCAGCAAACCCGGACACGCCACGCTGCACCACATCAACCACAGCCTGCACGCGCTGCGCAATCTGGTATTAAAAGAGAAAATTGCCAGCCTGGCGTTGCCGCGTCTGGCTTGCGGCGTGGGCGGTTTGGATTGGGCGGAAGTGAAACCGCAAATCGACAAACATCTCGGCGATCTCGGCATCCCGGTGTATGTATATAGCAATTACCAAAAAGGCATCAAAGCCAACGAACCTGCAAAATAAAAGGAAAACTCAGCATGTCAGACAAAATTGAAAACGTCAGCGTCGGTAAAAAAGCCAATGTATTTTTCGACGGCAAGTGCGTGTCGCACTCGGTATTTTTCCCCGACGGCTCGCGTAAGACCGTGGGCGTGGTGCTGCCCAACAGCCAACTCACCTTCAACGTCGGCACACCGGAGTTAATGGAAATCAGCGGCGGCACTTGCCAGGTGAAGATCGCCGGGGAGTCCGGCTTCAAGACCTACGCCGAAGGCAGCAGCTTCAGCGTCGCTGCAAACGGCAGCTTCGATATTCACACCGGTGCGGATGCCGTGCATTACGTTTGCAGCTTCGGTTGATAGAAAAACCTCTCCCCGCAGATTACACAGATTCACGCAGATTGATGTTTGTCTTTAATCTTGCTTAATCTGTGTAATCTGCGGGCAAACAAGTTTTTTAGTTTTTTTGGAGAACACCATGCCCTCTTTCGACATCGTTTCCGAAGTAGAAAAAACCGAAGTCAAAAACGCGGTCGAGCAGACCAATAAGGAAGTCAGCACGCGCTTCGACTTCAAAGGCTCGGATGCGCGCGTCGAGCCGGCGGAGCTGGTGCTTACGGTGCATGCCGACAACGAGTTCCAGATGAATCAGGTGCAGGAAATCCTTAACGGCAAACTGACCAAGCGCGGTGTGGACATCAAGTGTCTGGAAATCAGCGACAAGATCGAAAAAGTCAGCGGCAACAAAGTGAAACGCGCCTGCACCGTCAAGGTCGGCGTGGAAATCGAATTGGCGAAGAAGATCGTCAAGCACATCAAGGACAGCAAGATGAAGGTGCAGGCCAGCATTCAGGGCGACACCGTGCGCGTGACCGGCAAAAACCGCGACGACTTGCAAGATGCCATCGCTTTCATCAAGAAGACGATCACCGACTTCCCGTTGCAATACCAGAACTTCCGCGATTGAAAACTTCTCTGCGTTTTTTCTGCCTGCCTGTGCTGGCGTTGTGCCTGATACGCAGCGCCAGCGCTGACGAACTCTCCTATCCCGAGCTGGTCATCAACGACGCGAAGTATGTCGTCACTGCCCCTGCCCGCTGGGATGAAGCGGATTGGCGCAAGGTCGGCTGGACATCGCTTGCCGTGTTGGGCACTGCCGTGGTGATAGACCGTCCCTGGCGCGACGAGATGCGCCGCCATTCCGGCAACGATGTTTTCCTCAAGCAAGTCGAACGTTTCGGTTCACAGTACGCTCCTGTCGTGCTGGGCGGATTCTATCTGGCGGGTATTGCCGGCGATAACCGGAATGCCGTGGAGGTGGCACAGGATGGTCTGGCGGCCAGCATCATCGCCAGCGGCCTGATTTCCACCACGATCAAGCTGACTGTGGGACGCAGCCGTCCGCGCGACAACGTGGGTGTCGCCCACTTCCAGCCGTTCAGCGATCCCAATGCCTCATTCCCTTCCGGCCACACCACCGAAGCCTTCGCGCTGGCTTCAGTCATCTCCAATCACTACGATGAACCTTGGGTAGGCTATACGGCCTATTCGGTCGCGGGGCTGGTCGGCGTTGCGCGTACCTACCATGATGCGCACTTCGCGTCGGATGTGTTGCTGGGCGCAGTCATCGGCACGTTGGTCGGCAACAGCGTGGTGGCACACAACAAATCGTTGCGCTCCAGCAAATTATCCTTGCAGCCCGATTTATCTCCCGGCCTCATCGGTGTCCGTCTGGTTGGGAAATTCTGAGATGAAATCCGTACTCGTCCCGCTCGCCCAAGGCAGCGAAGAACTCGAAGCCGTCACAGTTCTGGATATTCTGCGGCGCGCAGGTATAGCAGCGGTGAGCGCCAGTCTGGATGGGCAGCCGGTACGCGGCAGTCGCGGCACAACGATCATTCCCGACCTATCGCTGGAGGATGCGCTCAAGCGCGATTTCGATATGGTGGTGCTGCCCGGCGGACAGCCCGGCAGCAACAACCTCAAGGCCGATGCGCGCATCATCAAGCTGGTGCAGGACATGGCCGCGCAAGACCGTTATGTCTGCGCCATCTGCGCCGCGCCCGCGATACTGGCAAAGGCGGGTTTGCTCGATGGCAGGCGCGCCACCAGTTTCCCTGGCTCGCTGGATACCTTCCCCAAAGTTTTGCGCCAGACGCAGAACGTGGTCGAGGACGGCAAACTCATCACCTCGCGCGGCCCCGGCACGGCCATGGATTTCGCGTTGACGCTGGTTGAAAGACTGGTCGGAACAACAAAGCGCAACGAAGTTGAAACCGGTTTGGTGCGTCAGGCTTGACCCGATTATGCGGTTTGCAGGATCAAGGAGTTAGCGTGCGTCCGGCAAAACACCTTCCCAACCCGGATTTTTTTGGTTAGGATGCCGCCCATTCCTGTTGTACTTCCAAGCGGCATCAGACCGCAAAAAATTCTAATACCAAATATTTAAACCAAATAGCGAGAACCAAACATGAGCGAACATATCCGTTATGTCACCGATGCCACATTCACCGCCGAGGTGCTGCAATCGCCGCTGCCCGTGCTGGTGGACTACTGGGCGGAATGGTGCGGCCCCTGCCGCATGATTGCGCCTATCCTGGATGAAGTGTCCAAGGAATACGCGGGCCGCCTGAACGTTGCCAAGCTGAATGTCGATGAGAATCAGCAGACCCCGCAAAAATACGGCGTGCGCGGCATCCCGACGCTGATGTTGTTCAAGAACGGCAACATCGAAGCCACCAAAGTCGGCGCATTGTCCAAGTCGCAACTCACCGCTTTCATTGACAGCCATATCTGAACCCTTTAATCTCCCGCCCGTTCCTGCGCTGTTTCGTCCTGAAACTCACCAAAATAAAATAAGTTAAAGACATTCACGGCAGTTCGGCGCGGGATTTTCCGCAACAACCCCCCCAAAAAATCTGTCCCACTTCCCCGGCAACTCTCCATAACCTAGCGCAACCGCGCCCCATCCAAAATGCATTTATCCGACCTCAAGACCAAGCACATCACCGAACTGGTGGAAATGGCCACCACCAACCAAATCGACAACGCCAACCGCATGCGCAAGCAGGACTTGATCTTCGCGCTGCTGAAAAATCAGGCGAAGAAAGGCGAAAGCATTTTCGGCGAAGGCACGCTGGAAGTATTGCCGGACGGCTTCGGCTTCCTGCGCTCGCCGGACACTTCTTACTTGGCCGGGCCGGATGATATTTATGTCAGCCCCAGTCAGGTGCGCCGTTTCAATTTACATACCGGCGATTCGATCGAGGGCGAGATTCGCACGCCGAAGGAAGGCGAGCGCTATGTAGCGCTGGTGAAAGTGGACAAGGTCAACGGCGAACCGCCGGAGAATGCCAAGAACAAGATTCTGTTTGAAAACCTGACACCGCTGTTCCCGACTGTACACATGACCTTGGAGCGCGACATCCGTGCCGAAGAGAACATCACCGGACGCATCATCGACATCGTCGCGCCCATCGGCAAAGGCCAGCGCGGCTTGCTGGTCGCCTCGCCCAAGTCCGGCAAGACGGTGATGCTGCAACACATCGCCCACTCCATTTCGGCCAACAACCCCGACGCGATCCTGATCGTATTGCTGATCGACGAGCGTCCCGAGGAAGTGACCGAGATGAGCCGCACCGTGCGCGGCGAAGTGGTCGCCTCCACCTTCGACGAACCGGCCACACGTCACGTGCAGGTCGCCGAAATGGTGCTGGAAAAGGCCAAGCGCTTGGTTGAACACAAAAAGGACGTGGTCATCCTGCTCGACTCCATCACCCGTCTGGCGCGCGCTTACAACACCGTCATCCCCTCTTCCGGCAAAGTATTGACTGGCGGCGTGGATGCCAATGCCCTGCAACGCCCCAAACGCTTCTTTGGCGCGGCGCGCAACATCGAAGAAGGCGGTTCGCTCACCATCATCGCCACCGCGCTGGTAGATACCGGCAGCCGCATGGACGATGTGATCTACGAAGAATTCAAAGGCACGGGCAATATGGAAATCCATCTGGATAGACGTATGGCCGAAAAGCGCATCTACCCGGCGATCAACGTCAACCGTTCCGGCACGCGCAAAGAAGAGTTGCTCATCAAGCAGGATCTGCTGCAACGCATCTGGCTGCTGCGCAAGTTGCTGTATCCGATGGATGAATTGGAAGCAATGGAATTTTTGTTGGACAAGGTCAAAGCGACCAAGAACAACGCCGAGTTCTTCGACTCGATGCGCCGCTAAAAAGGGTTTGTCGAATCGAAGTGTTTATGTATAATGCGCGGCTCTGAAAAACCGCATCCAGCGAGGTCGTTATGTACGCAGTAATCAAAACCGGTGGCAAGCAATATCGCGTTGTCGAAGGTGAAACTCTCAAGATCGAATCCATTGACGGCGACGTCGGCGGCGCGATTGTGTTGGACAAAGTGCTGATGGTTGGCAATGGCGACACCGTCTCCGTTGGCAAGCCTCTGCTGAGCGGCGCTACCGTCAAGGCGACTATCATCGCCAACGGTCGCCACGACAAAGTGACCATCTTCAAGATGCGTCGTCGTAAGCACTACCAGAAGCATCAGGGACATCGTCAAAACTTTACTGAGATCCGCATCGACGGCATCTCGGCTTAATTCCGAAGGAGCTAGAACATGGCATCGAAAAAAGGCGGAGGCAGTACCAGTAACGGCCGCGACTCACACTCGAAACGACTGGGTGTCAAGAGCTACGGCGGCGAACTCATCAGCGCGGGCAGCATCATCATCCGCCAACGCGGCACTCAAGTTCACGCAGGCGACAACGTCGGCATGGGCAAGGATCACACCCTGTTCGCCAAGATCACCGGCAAGGTGGTGTTTGCGGTCAAGGGTGCTTTGAAGCGCAAGACAGTCAGCATCGTCGCAGCTTAAATCGCGCAAGCGGTTAAAATGAGCCCTATCGCAAGGTAGGGCTTTTTTATTTTGGTCAGGCCATCATGAAATTCATCGACGAATCAAAAATTGAAGTCATCGCGGGCAACGGCGGCAACGGCGCGGCCAGCTTTCGTCACGAAAAATACATCGAAAAGGGTGGGCCGGATGGCGGCGACGGCGGACGCGGCGGTAGTGTGATCGCCGTAGCCGATCGCAACATCAATACGTTGGTGGACTACCGCTTCGCGCGCATGCACCGCGCCAAGAACGGCGAATCCGGGCGCGGCGCCGATTGTTACGGCAAGGGTGCGGACGATGTCATCCTGCGCATGCCGGTAGGCACGGTCATTACCGATGTCAACAGCGGGCAAATCATCGCCGACCTGACGCATGATGGCGAAAAGATTCAGCTCGCCAAGGGCGGAGCGGGCGGCTTGGGCAATCTGCATTTCAAATCCAGCACCAACCGCACACCGCGCCAGTGCACGCCGGGCGAAGAAGGCGAACGCCGCGAACTGCAACTGGAATTGAAAGTGCTGGCCGATGTCGGCCTGCTCGGCATGCCCAATGCAGGCAAATCGACCTTCATCCGCGCGGTGTCCGCCGCGCGTCCAAAAGTGGCCGACTATCCGTTTACGACACTGCACCCCAATCTGGGCGTGGTGCGCGTCTCGGAAGAGAAGAGTTTCGTCATCGCCGACATTCCGGGGTTGATCGAAGGGGCGGCAGAGGGTGCCGGGCTGGGTCACCAGTTCCTGCGCCATCTGGCGCGCACCCGCTTGTTGCTGCATATCGTGGATCTCGCGCCAATGTACGAGGGGGTCGATCCGGTGCACGAAGCGCACGCCATCCTGAACGAGCTGAAAAAATACGACGAGGATTTGTACAACAAGCCGCGCTGGCTGGTGTTGAATAAACTGGATTTGCTGCAAGACCGCGAAGAAAAAGTCGCCGCTTTCCTCAAAGCCTTCGGCGACAACACGCGCTACTTCGCCATCTCCGCCATCAACGGCGAGGGCTGCAAGGAGTTGACCTACGCCATCATGGAGCATATCAACCAGGTCGCCGCACAAGAGCAGGATGCCATCGCCGAAAGCGCGCAGGAATCCGGAATAGAAATTTACGACCCAACCGTATGAATACCGTTTTAACCCAATCCAAACGCATCGTCGTCAAAGTCGGCAGCAGTTTGGTCACCAACCAAGGCACTGGCCTGGATAAAGCCGCTCTCGGCAATTGGGCACAGCAGATCGCCACCCTGCGCACGCAGGGCTGCGAGGTGGTGCTGGTGTCTTCCGGCGCGATTGCCGAGGGCATGCAGCGACTGGGTTGGAAACAACGTCCCAGCGCCGTGCATGAATTACAAGCAGCAGCAGCCGTCGGCCAGATGGGTTTGGTACAGGTGTATGAAAGCTGTTTCCGTGAACACGCGATTCATGCCGCGCAAGTATTGCTGACCCACGCCGACCTCGCCGACCGCGAACGTTATCTCAACGCGCGCTCCACGCTGCGCACCTTGCTCAGCCTCGGTGTCATCCCCATCATCAACGAGAACGACACGGTGGTGACCGACGAAATCAAGTTCGGCGATAACGACACCTTGGGCGCGCTGGTCGCCAACCTGGTGGAAGCCGATGCCTTCGTCATCCTCACCGATCAGGTCGGCCTGTTTACCGCCGACCCGCGCAAAGACCCCAGCGCCACGCTCATCAGCGAAGCGCAGGCGGGCGATGCCACTCTGGAATTGATGGCAGGCGGTGCAGGCAGCCACATCGGACGCGGCGGCATGCTTACCAAGGTTCTCGCTGCCAAACGCGCTGCGCGCAGCGGCGCACACACCGTCATCGCCTCCGGCCACGAACGCGACGTATTGCCGCGCCTGCTCGCAGGCGAATCCATAGGCACGCTGCTGACCGCCCCCGCGACGGCGCTGGACGCGCGCAAACAATGGCTGGCCGACCACCTGCAAGTCAGCGGCAAAGTCATGCTGGACGCGGGCGCGGTGCGCGTGTTGCGCCACGACGGCAAAAGCCTGCTGCCCATAGGCGTGACCCAAGTCAGCGGCGAATTCCAGCGCGGCGCAGTCGTCGCCGTGCTCGACAGCGAAGGTAACGACATCGCGCGCGGCCTGGTCAACTACAACGCCGACGAAGCACGGCGCATCGTGGGCAAACCCAGCGGCGAGATCGAGAGCATTCTCGGTTACGTGGATGAGCCGGAATTGATCCATAGGGACAACTTGGTTTTGCTGTAAAGCAGTTGTGGGCACGTTTTTGTGCCCACGCGGTAGCGGCATTTGAACGTTTAACGCGTGGGCACAAAAAACGTGCCCACCCTACAAAAACGTAAAACTGCGCATCTCCGAAAGCCCCTAAATTCGGGAATCTCCATCTAGTGCATTATGTAGAACGCCTATTGACGGGCATCTTCACGCGATTTTGCAATTTGCCTCCCCTTTCGGGTAATTGCATTCGCCAACCCAACACGGCAGGATGCAGCATCTTCCACCTCCCGATTCAAACACCATGATTGAGTACATTTTTTTTGAAGCCTCGCTACGCGACAAATTCGTGGCTTACGCCGAACAGCGCGGCGTGCCCTGCACCGCAACCGACGACAATATGGGCTTGGTGGTAGCGATACCCGAGGACTTGGCGGAAGAACTGGCGGATGAGCTGGAAGCTTATTACGACACACTGGAAGACGAGCAGGAAGACCTCAGCAAAGAGGATGGGGATTTGAAACGGATGGCCGGGTTTCGCTTCAATCTGCCGGATGGGCAGTCGCGCATGTTGCCGTTACAGACCGACATGGCGAACCGCTTGATGGCCAATTTCACGCTGGCGGAGATTCAGGGCTTGTTCGATGCGGTGGCGTATTGCACGCTAAACCCGAACGACGAGCATCTTTGCCACATTCTTGCCGCGCAACAGGATCAATAAATAAAAAACCCGCCATATCGGCAATAACCGATATGGCGGGTTTTTAGTGGCTACTTACCGCTTAGTGGTGATGCCCGCCGTCGCCGTGCACATGTCCGTGCGTCAGCTCTTCGCCTGTCGCGGCGCGCACGCCAGTGACCGTGCCGGAGAACACCAGCGTTTTGCCGGCCAGCGGATGGTTGCCATCCACAGTGACTTCGTCGTCGGAGACTTCGGTGACGGTGTAGAGCATGAAGTCTTCGTCATCGTCGCCTTCCGCGCCGCCTTCAAACTGCATGCCGACCGCCACATCCGCCGGGAACATGTTGCGCGGTTCGGCGCGTACCAGGTCGTGTTCGTATTCGCCGAAGGCATCGTCCGGTTCCATGCTGACGGAGAATTTGTCGCCGACGGCCTTGCCGTGCAGCGCTTCTTCGACCAGCGGGAAAATGCCGTCGTAGCCGCCGTGCAGGTAGCTGATGGGTTCGCTATTCTTTTCCAGCAGCGCGCCGCTGGCATCGGTCAGTTCATAGGTCAGCGAGACAACGGCGTTTTTTTCGATCTTCATTTCATTTCCTTTATCAATTTAAGTATTTCTTGCGGGTGTCCGTGTGCGTGGACACCGTACAAAACGTGGCGCAGCTTGCCTTGCTTGTCGATGACGAAAGTGGAACGCTGGATGGCGAGTTTCTTGTGCCCCTCGACCTCTTTCTCATACAACACGCCGTATTTCTTGCAAACGCGCGCTTCGGGATCGGCCAGCAACAACACCGAAAGCCCGTATTTGTCGCGGAAGGAGGCGTGGCTGATGCAATCGTCGCGGCTGATGCCGATCACCTGCGTATCCAGCCTCGCAAATTCTTCGTCCAGATCGGAGAATTCGTTCGCTTCCATGGTGCAGCCGGGCGTGTCGTCTTTCGGATAAAAGTACAGCACGACATTGCGCTTTCCCTGCTGCGCAACCAGCTTGAACACTTCCATGTCCGCATCCGGCAATTCAAAATGCGGCGCTTCCATTCCAATATGCAACGCTACCGCTTGAGTTGGCATGGCTTCCTCCTGAGGGCGCATTCTATCCAAAATTCCGCCCGGCGAATGCCAGAATTTTCAACGCGAGCACGCTTTCCAACGCGGGCGACAGGGATATAATCCCGCACATGAAAAATACCTTACTCGGCGGACTGACTCCGCAACAATTCCTGCGCGATTATTGGCAAAAAAAACCCTTGCTGATCCGTCAGGCGGTGCCCGGCTTCAAGGGCTTGCTCAACCCGCAACAATTGATCGATCTGGCCTGCGACGAAAATGTGCAGGCGCGCATCGTGACGCAGCAGCGCGGCAAATTCACCTTGCAGCATTCGCCTTTTGTTGCGGATGATTTCAAGCACTTCGGCAAAGCCAAGTGGTCGGTGCTGGTGCAGGGGGTCAACCATTTCCTGCAAACCGGCACTGATGTGGTCAAGCTGTTCAACTTTATCCCGCACGCACGGCTCGACGACCTGATGGTGAGCTATGCACCCAAAGGCGGCGGAGTCGGCCCGCACTTCGATTGTTATGACGTATTCCTGTTGCAAGGCAGCGGGCACAGGCGCTGGCAGATTTCCACGCAAGAGGATCAAACCTTGATCGAGGGCGCACCGCTGCGCGTGCTGAAAGATTTTCGCGTGGAGCAGGAATGGGTGCTGGAAGCGGGCGACATGCTCTATCTGCCGCCGCACTGCGCGCACAACGGCATCGCCGAAGACGACAACTGCATGACTTATTCCATCGGCTTCCGCACCCCGGCTTATCAGGAATTGGCGGAACAGTTTCTGGTTTATCTGCAAGACCGCATTTGCGTGGAAGGGATGTATGCCGACCCGGATTTGAAGCTGCAAAAACACCCTTCCGAGATCGGGCCGGAGATGCTGCAACAAGTCGCGCAAGCCATCCGCCAAGTGCGTTGGGACGATGAGGATGTTGCCAACTTCCTCGGCTGCTATTTGAGCGACCCCAAGCCGCACATCTTCTTCGATGTTCCCGCCAAGCCCATGAGCGAAGCACGTTTTGCGCAAGCACTGCAAAAATCCGGCGTGGTACTGGACAAGAAAACACAAATGCAATGCTTCGGCAGCACGGTTTTCATCAACGGCGAAGACCACCCGCTGAGCAAAGCGGCTTACCGCACTCTGCGCGAACTGGCCGACGCGCGCGTGCTGCCCGCCACCGACAAACCGACCCAAGCCGTTCTGGAACTGCTCTACGAGTGGTATCTGGACGGCTATCTCGCGCCCGCCACAGCCGCCAAGAAACGCTGACATGAACGATGACACATTGCAACACACGCTATTCGATGGCGCTGCCGATTACATCGCAGCGCTGGATACAGTGTGTTCATCGGCACAGCGCACGCTGAACATTTTCGAAAATGATTTTTCGGATATCGGATTCAACTCTGAAGCGCGCTACAACACCTTGCGCCGCTTCCTGTTGGGCAGTCCGAACAATCGCCTGCAATTGCTGGCGCACGATCCGCAGCACTTGATCCGCTATTGCCCGCGCATGATGATGCTGTTGCGCGAGTTCAGCCACAGCATGGCCATCTTCCAGACTCCGCCGCACATGAAAAATGTGACCGAACCTTTTGCCGTAGCCGATCACGCGCATTATGTGCGCCGCTATCATTTCGACGATGCGCGCGGCCTGCTCGCCCGTAACGACCCGGAAGGTGCGCGCTTGCTCAATGCGCGTTTTCAGGAAATGTGGCTGTCTTCACATTCCGGTGCAACCCCGAGCAGACTAGGGTTGTAGATCGGAAGAGCGTCGTGTAGGGAAAGAGTGTAGATCTCGGTGGTCGCCGTATCATTAAAAAAAAA
>FZPU01000018.1_pt1 | contig 19429 bp, 20 predicted proteins | sample 1534781 | NCBI WGS metagenome assembly FZPU01 (sample SAMEA104161949, study PRJEB21768) | metagenome | isolation source: underground water
GCTGGAATAGTCTCTACCTTTGGCTTTGCCATAATTCAGTCGAGACTGACGGATGCCACTAAAAAGGTTGATACCTGCGGTGTCCTCTATCTGCATGGTCTGCCAGGTCTTTTTGGCGGGATTGCCGCCATATTTATCGTCAGCGGCATTAACTTCGTGGCACAGCTGATCGGCATAGTGGTAACAGTTGCCATAGCTGCTGTGGGCGGTTTGATTAGCGGTAAAGTGATTGCAGTTCTGGGAAAAAGATCGCAGCCGTATCTTGATGATGAAGAGTTTGAGGGTGAAGAGGCTGAGCTGGAGGAGGCAAAAACCGGTGCTGCAGTACTTGATACCATTTAGCCAAATCGTGTAGCTGTTTGGATATTTGTGGGGCTTCTGTTTTGAAGCCCCACTTTTTGTTTACCGCTATTTCATAAAAAAACGAACCGCTTTTGCGACGATTTCAAATAGATCCGGATCTGAAACTCTTGACTGGCCTCCGAACAGATCAAATCCGGAATCATCAGGATAAACCCCGCCGGAAGCCGATTGCATACTTTTTTGCCGATTTTCACGCTCCAATTCCCGTAATTCTATTCTTCTCTGCTCATTCTCTCTTTCCTGCTGCAGCAGATTACCGCCCGCCTTCATCCACTCAAACAGGTGTTTCAGCTCGCCACCATCCAGCCATACGCCATGCTCTCTGCAGCGATCTATTATCACGCCGCTTTTCACACCGAAATTAACCCGGTTCATGATGTTGCTGCAGACTGGGCACTTGATATAGGAAACACCATAATCACTTTTGCTTACTGCATTTATGCTGTCCAGTTGGCTTCTGTTGGTGGAGAATGCATTTGAAACGGTTGCTTCCAGTAACGCCTCCAGTTCGTTTGGATCGAAGAAAAGCCCCAGGCATTGATCGCAGCGTTCGATGAGAAACCGGCCATTGACGTTCAGGTCTATGGATTTAAGACCAATGTTGCAGCGAGGGCAGATCCGCTTTGATTCTATCTCATGGGTTGTGTGGTAATGAACCCCAGCCAGGTCAATATCGTTACGGCTGCCGCAATATGTGCATTGAATTGAATTTTGCGGGAGAGGAGCTGAGCAGCTTGTACAATTTGCCACGGTGAAACCTCCAGGATTAAGCCGGCAGTGGCGGTGGTGTTGCTGCAAGGAGCGGTTTGAATTCGTCAAAAACAGCAGCTTTCTCCCATCCAGCCATTCCCTGTTTCCAAAGCAGGGTCTCACCGGTTACGTTACCTGCTTGTATATTGCTGATGATAACCTGCTTGTCAAACGGCCCTGTCTTGGTGCCGTTACTGCCGATGAAATACTGCTCGCCGGGAAGTGGCGGCGGTCCGCTGCCCGCTATTTCAGACGGGCTGGTCATCATCTTGCCCAACTGGTTGGCCATGGCAAAACCGATCCCCATGCCGACACCTGCGGAGGCTTCACCACCAGGATTCTTTGCTGCCGATTCCATCGCCTGTGCTGCCTGAAACTTGGTAAAATTATCCAGATTGCCGATAATCCCCATGCTGCTCTTTTTGTCCAGAGCGGCCTCAACTTCCAGCGGCAGGGATATGTTTTCGATGAGAAGTTTTGTTATTTCGAGGCCGTATTCCAGAAACTCAGGCGCTATTTTTTTTGTCAGGAATGCTGACAGTTCGTTGTAGTTTGCAGCCAGGTCAAGCAGTGGGATGCCACTTTCGGCAAGTGCATCGGCAAATCTGCTGACAATAAGGTTCCGCAGCTGTTCGCTGATGTCGTCAATTGTGAAATGCCCACCGGTACCGACTATTTCCTGTATGAATCTGGCCGGATCGCACACCCGCACCACGTACGTTCCGAATGAGCGGAGACGCACCGGGCCAAACTCCTGGTCACGCAGGATGACCGGGTTTTTCGTCCCCCATTTAAGGTTGGTGAAATTGCGTGTGTTGACAAAATATACCTCGGCTTTGAACGGGCTGTGAAAGCCGTATTTCCACCCCAGAATTGTGGTAAGAACCGGGAGGTTTTTCGTCGTCAGGCTATGCTGCCCGGAGGTGAAGACGTCGGCAATTTCGCCCCTGTCAACGAAGACTGCGGTCTGTGACTGCCGTACGATCAGCTGGGCGCCGTACTTTATTTCATTATCAAAGCGTGGGAACCGCCAGACTAATGTATCGCTTGAATCGTCTGTCCATTCGATAATATCGAGTAATTCCGCAGTGGCTTTTTCCCATAATGACATGTTGTACTCCTTTACTGGCTTTCTTCTATTGCTGTCATGGTAGCGTAATTTTTACTGAGATCAAGTCTGAATCTGCTTGTTATGCGTCAGTGATGAATTTACAATGGGCAAAAACCTGAATAAGGAATGAACTGATGAGATCACATGGCCCCCGAACGGTGGTTCTGCCGAGCGCAGCCAAGGCTGCAGAGCTTGTTAAAAGGATGCGCGGCGAGATAGACAGCAATGAAAACTACCGGACAAAATCGCTGAAGATCCACGGCGCCATTTGCGCAAAATGTGGCCGCGAATTTGACCAGGCCGGCATCAATTTGTTGACAGTCCATCACAAGGATGGCAACCATCATAACAATCCGCCGGACGGCAGCAACTGGGAGTTGCTGTGTTTGTATTGCCACGACAACGAGCATTCGCGCGTGATGGACGAGGTGGTGCGCGACCGCGATGCGGGCAAGCAGGCGGTGGCGACGCATAATCCGTTTGCGGATTTGAAATCTTTGTTGAAGAAGTCGGATTGAGCGCACGTCCCATGCATTCCGAACGCCTGCAACTGCTGCTCACGCGCACCATGCCTTACGGCAAATACAAAGGGCGATTGATCGCCGATTTGCCGGGCAATTATCTGAACTGGTTCGCGCGTAAAGGTTTCCCGCCGGGCGAGATTGGCCAGTTGCTGGCGTTGATGCAGGAGCTGGATCACAACGGGCTTTCGGCTTTGCTGGATCCGCTGAGGAAAAACTCAAATTGAAAAACATAACTGTAGGTGCGAATTTATTCGCACGAATTGAGAGAAATGTGCGAATGAATTCGCACCTACAAATTAATCCTTTATGGTCTATTGAATGAAAACCCCAAAACGAATCGCCCCGCTGGTTGAAGATGGTCTGGTTGACGAGGTCATCCGCCAGTTGATGAGCGGCAAGGAGGCCACGGTGTATGTGGTGCGCTGCGGCGACGAGATTCGTTGCGCCAAGGTTTACAAGGAGGCGGATAAGCGCAGTTTTCGCCAGAGTACGGATTACACCGAAGGGCGCAAGGTGAAGAACAGCCGCCGCGCACGCGCCATGGAGAAAGGCACGAACTACGGCCGCCGTGCGCAGGAGGAAGCGTGGCAAAGCGCGGAGGTGGATGCGTTATACCGCCTCGCCGCCGCCGGGGTGCGCGTGCCCAAGCCGTACAATTTTCACGAGGGCGTGTTGCTGATGGAGTTGTTGGCCGACAGCGAAGGCAACGCCGCACCGCGCCTGAACGATCTGGCGCTGGAAGCGGATGTGGCGCGCGAGTATCACGCCATGCTCATCGGGCAAGTGGTGCGCATGCTGTGCGCGGGCATCATTCACGGCGACTTGTCCGAATACAACGTGCTGGTGGATAGCACGGGACCGGTCATCATCGACTTGCCGCAAGCGATCAACGCTTCCGCCAACAATCAGGCGCAGCAGTTGCTATTGCGCGATGTGCAAAACCTCGCCACTTATTTCGGCCAGTTCGCACCGGAACTTCTCGCAACCGATTACGGCAACGAGATTTGGGCGTTGTATCAGAGCAGCCAACTTACCCCCGAAAGCGCGCTCACCGGGAAGTTTAAACGCGAAGAAAAAGCGGTCGATCTGAAAAGCGTGATGCGCGAAATCAGCGATACGCTGAAGGACGAAGAGGCGCGGCAGATGGCGATTGCGTTGCGCTTGAGCCGGGAGCGCGCGGGGTAGTGACTCCCTTCCCCCGCAGGCGGGGGAAGGGTTGGGGATGAGGGTTGGTGAGTATCCGCAAAATTTGTTGTGTCTCAACATCCCTCACCCCAACCCCTCTCCAGCCTGCGGGAGAGGGACTTAAAAATTTTCACCAGAAAGGAGCACGCCATGTTCACCAAATCCACGTTCAAATTTCTCGACGAACTCGCCGCGAACAACAACCGCGCGTGGTTTGAAGAAAACAAGCCGCGCTATGAGGCGCTGGTGCGCGAACCGGCGCTGGATTTCATCGAAGCCATGGATCCGCTGCTGGGCAAGTTCGCGCCGCACTTTCGCGCCGAGCCGCGCAAGGTGGGCGGCTCGCTGATGCGCGTGTTCCGCGACACGCGTTTCTCGCGCGACAAAACGCCGTACAAAACCAACATCGGCATCCAGTTCCGTCACCAACTGGGCAAAGACGTGCATGCGCCCGGCTTCTATGTGCATATCGCCACCGACGAATGTTTTTTTGGCGCGGGCAGCTGGCATCCCGAGGCCGACGTTTTGGGAAAAATCCGCGACCACGTAGCGCAGAAAACCGATAAATGGCTCGCCGCGCGCGACGATAAAAACTTCGTCTCACAATGGGCGCTGGCGGGCGACCGCCTGACGCGTCCGCCGCGCGGCTACGCTGCCGACCACCCCGCGATTGAAGATTTGAAGCGCAAAGATTTCATCGCCATCGCGCCGTTGTCTGTCGCCGAAGTCACGGGGAAAAATCTGGTCAAACTGGCCGGTGATCGTTTCGCCGCTGCAACGCCGTTGATGAAGTTTTTGTGCGACGCGCTGGAGGTGCAATATTGAGGCGGCGCGCCACTTACCAAGCAGCGCCAGTTCGTATTACTATTCAGCTTCCATCACACAAGGAGAACGATCATGGCTAAAGGTCAGCAACGCAAAAACAAGGAAGTGAAGAAGCCGAAGAAACAACCGACTCCGGCGATTTAATTCCCTGGGCTGACCGCCTGAAGGCGGTCAGCCCAACGCAACACCTCTCGTATCAATCAATTCTGCCCGACCCAAAAGTCGTGGCCCGCACCGAGAAATTCATCGTAGGGAATGTAGTGCGAGCCGTCGCAGGAAAAGGTGAGGCCGACGATGCCGTTGAACAGGTTCAACGTGCCCGAGCGCAGGTAGAACATCTCGTCCATATAACGCAGCTTGCGGAACGCATCCAGCACGGCGCGGATTTTTTCCTGCGCCACCAGCGCATCCGCCGGATAAAGCGTTTTGGGAAACGCGAGGCAAATATCCGGGTCGATCAGCGCGTCAATGTCCAGCATGCGATAGCGGTAGGGATCGCCCATTTCCCAGATCACCGCGCGGTTGCTGGAGAAGTGCAGGATCACGTGATAAACGCCGTGGTAGGCCATCAGCTCTTCGATCACGCCCAGCACCACATCAAGTTGCTGATCCATCACGCTTTCGGTACGGTTCTGGTGGAACACTGTGCTGCGGATGGACGGATCGCCTTTGAGCTGTCGCCAGTAAACCGGCTCGTCGTATAACTTGTGCGTCAGCGGCAGCTCGCGCAGGCCGAAGTCGATGCCGATAAATCCCCGCACCTTGCCCGCCGCATCGCGCACCACTTGCACCGCCGTAAGCGACGGATGCCGCCCGATCTGGCTGATGTAGGCTTCGGACAACAGCGCGCCGCTGATCGGCATCATTTCGCACAAATACGGGCGCTTGGAACGGTCTCTGCCGAAAGAAGCCGCCAGCAATCCGTTGCGGGTTACGTTGCTGCTGATTTGAATACCGTTGGGGTCCAGCGCATACAGCGATTTGCCGTAAGGCAATGTCGGCAGCCCTTCGCCCAACACCTGCTCCAATTTTTCCCGGTGCGGCCAAACTTGGGCGCAGCGCTGCGCCAGTTGTTGCAGCGGCTCTTGCAACACATGCAACAACTCGCGCCGCTGGCGCGCGATGCTTTCGCGCAAGGTCTGGTTGGTCTGTGCCATCACAACATCTCGACGACCCATTTCGTCACCGTGCCGGTGGCGTGGGCGCATTGCTGGCCGCGCGCTTGATCAAACGCTTTGTATTCGGCGGCATCCCACATGTCGAAGGTGCGCCCGGTGAATTGTTGCTGCAATTGCTGGCAAGTCACGCCGCCGAATTCCTGGCGGAAACGTTCGGTGAATTCTTTGGCTTTTTTGAAATTGTTGATGTAGCGCCCCGCATCCAGCTTGTCGCGGTCGCGGCCATACTTTGCGCTCAACGCCAGCAAGCCGCCGGTGAGCGCACCGCACACCCCTTCGCCCAGCAAACCGCCGCCACCGGACAGGCCGTGGCTGGCCTTGATGGTTTGGTCGTCGATGATGCCCACGGTTTCCTGCACGGTGGCCAGCACACATTGCGGGCAGCAGCCGTAGTCCAGTTCGTATTGCAGGGCTTTGGCGTAGGCTGCTTCGCCGAGTACACGTTTCTGTTCGATGTCCATGCCGCTCTCCCGATATATTAGAAAATGCTAATGCATGATACGACTTGCCCCGCGAATGCGCAACGGCATCTCGGCAAGTTCAAACGATCAGGAAAAAATGCTGCGGCGGCAACGGGTTGAAGCGGAATATTTTAAAATGGTGGAGGTGATCAGGATCGAACTGACGACCTTCTGATTGCGAACCAGACGCTCTCCCAACTGAGCTACACCCCCACGGCAGGCGAATCCTAAAGGCAATTGGCCGGTTTGAAAAGAGTTGTCTGCATTCGCAACCGCCAAGGTTTCTAATTTAACGAATTCCTGCAATAATCTGCGCACGAAACAATATTACTGATTTTGAAACGAGACATAGCATGGCTTTATCACAAGACGATTTGAAACGCGCGGTGGCGCAGGCGGCGATTGCTTACGTGCCCAACGATTGCATCGTGGGCGTGGGCACGGGTTCTACCGCCAACTTTTTCATTGACGAACTGGCGCAGATCAAGCACAAGATTCGTGGCGCGGTTGCCAGTTCCGAGGCCTCGGCCAAACGGCTGCAAGGGCACGGCATCGAGGTGTTGTCGCTGAACGAGGCGGGTGAGCTGCCGGTGTATATCGACGGTGCGGACGAGATCACGCGCCACCTGCACATGGTCAAAGGCGGCGGCGGCGCGCTGACGCGCGAGAAAATCGTGGCGGCGGCCAGCCAGAAATTTATTTGCGTGTGCGATGCGAGCAAGCTGGTGGACGTACTGGGCAAATTCCCTTTGCCGATCGAGGTGATTCCCATGGCGCAGAGCTATATCGCGCGCGAGCTTGTGAAGCTGGGCGGACAGCCCAAGTTGCGCGAGGGCTTCACCACCGATAACGGCAACGTCATCCTCGATGTGCATAACTTGCAAATCATGAATCCGGTGGAACTGGAAAACACGTTGAACCAATTGGCGGGCGTGGTGACCAACGGCTTGTTCGCTCGGCGCGGCGCGGATGTGCTGCTGCTGGGCACAGCGGACGGCGTGCAGACGCTGACCGCAGCGTAACAAAAGTTTAACGGAACGAATGTAGCATCCGTCATTTGCAATAATCCTTAAGGAACGATCATGGCCGGCAGCGAACATACCTCGAAACAATTCGACGCAGAACTGGAAGCGGTGCGCGCCCGCGTGTTGCAAATGGGCGGGCTGGTGGAAAGCCAGATCAGCCTGGCCATCGAGTCGCTGATTACCGGCGATGTGGCGCTGATGAACCGCGTGATCGACGACGACCACCGCGTGAATGCGATGGAAGTGGAAATCGACGAAAGTTGCAGCCGCATTCTGGTGCGCCGCCAGCCGGCAGCGGGCGATTTGCGTCTGGTGATGGCGATCATCAAAACCATTACCGACTTGGAGCGCATCGGCGACGAGGCGGAAAAAATCGCGCGCATGGCCAAGTTGCTGTCGCAAAAAGATCGCCTGCATCTGCCGCGCTACCACGAAATCAAGCACGCTTCCGAAATCGCCATGGACATGTTGCGCAAATCGCTGGACGCGTTCGCCCGCCTCGATCTGGTCACCGCCGCGCAAGTGGTGCGTCAGGACGAACAAGTCGATGAACAGTTTCGCGCCATCATGCGCTACCTCATCACCTTCATGATGGAAGACCCGCGCACCATTTCCACTTCGCTGGAAATTTTGTTCGTGGCCAAGGCCATCGAGCGCATCGGCGACCACGCCAAGAACATGTCCGAATACGTGGTGTATATGGTCAAAGGGCGCGACGTGCGCCACGTCACCGTGGAAGAGATCGAACGCGAAGTGCATCAGTCGTAGCCTTACCCCGCCCGTGCAACAGCAGCCCTTTCTTGCCGCCGTCGATCTTGGCTCCAACAGCTTTCGTTTGCAGGTTGCGCGCGTGGTCGATGACCAGCTTTACATGCTGGACGGTTTGCGCGAAGCCGTGCGTCTCGCCGCCGGGCTGAACGGGGACAAGCTCCTCGACCAAGCCGCACAACAAAGAGCCCTCACCTGTCTGCACCGTTTCGGCGAACGCCTGCGCGATTTACCGCGCGAAGCGGTGCGCGCGGTGGGCACCAACGCCTTGCGCGTGGCCAAGAACGCGCCGGAATTTTTGCAACAGGCCGAAGCCGCGCTGGGCTTTCCCATCGAAGTCATCGCCGGACGCGAAGAAGCGCGCCTGATCTATCTGGGCGTGGCGCAGGGCATGCCGCATTCCGCAGAGCGGCGCATGGTGATGGACATCGGCGGCGGCTCCACCGAATTCATTCTTGGCAACGGCCTGCGCCCGCACAAGCTGGAAAGTTTGTACATGGGCTGCGTCAGTTACAGCGTGCGTTTTTTCCCCGACGGCAAGATCAACAAATTCAATCTCAAGCAGGCCGAACTCGCCGCGCGCAGCGAAGTGCAAACCATCGCCTCCGAATTTTCCGCAGGGCATTGGAATGTCGCGCTGGGTTCGTCCGGCACGGCGCGCGTGCTGTGCGACATCCTGGAACAGAACGGCTACAGCGACGGCGGACTCACGCGCGACGGGCTGGAAGAGTTGCGCGCGCAATTGCTCAAGGCGGGCGATGTGAACAAGCTCGATTTGCTCGGCGTGAAAGCGGATCGCATCCCGGTATTGCCCGGCGGCTTTGCCATCATGTATGCCGTGTTCTGCGAACTGGGAATAGCCCGCATGCAGTTCGCCATGGGCGCGTTGCGCGAAGGCGTGTTGTATGACCTGCTCGGGCGTTCGCACAATCACGACATGCGCGAAGTGACCGTGCAGCAGTTCATGCGCCGCTATCACGTGGATATGCAGCAGGCCAAGCGCGTGAGCGCGTTGTCCGGCTTGCTGGCGCGCCAGTTCCTCGACGGCCAGTTCAGCGAAGACGACGAACACCTGCTGGCGTGGGCGGCCAACCTGCATGAGATCGGCATCAGCGTGGCGCACAGCGGCTACCACAAACACAGCGCCTACATCCTCGCCAATGCCGACATGCCGGGCTTCTCGCGCAAAGATCAAAACAAATTGAGCGTGCTCGCGCTGGCGCACCGGGGCAAACTGGAAAAGCTCAACACCCTGCTCGACGATTCCGCCAACGTCGCGCAGATTTTCGCACTGCGTCTGGCCTCGCTGCTCTACCGCAGCCGCAACGACATTTCCTTGCCCGAGATCCAAGCCCGCTTCAGCGGCACCCGGTTTTATTTAAACTTGAGCCGCGACTGGCTGGCGCAAAACCCGTTGAGCGAAACGGCGTTGCAGGAAGAAGCAAAGCAATGGAAAGACATCGGCTACAGCGTGCAAGTGGAAGAGGCGTGAGCGGCGCGTGGTAGTATTCGCCCCGAAGCTGGCTAGACAGTCGCTGCACACTTTATGCTGTGTAGAGGAAAGTCCGGGCTCCGCAGAGCAAGATGCCGGATAACGTCCGGACGCCGTGAGGCGATGGAAAGTGCCACAGAAAATACACCGCCCAAGGTCCGCAAGGAAACGGTAAGGTTGAAATGGCGAGGTAAGAGCTCACCGCGCTGGTGGCAACATCAGTGGCAGGGTAAACCCCATCTGGAGCAAGACCAAATAGGCTGGCTATGACGCTGCTCGCGTCGCCAGCGGGTAGGTTGCTTGAGCGTCAGGTAACGAAACGCCTAGAGGAATGACTGTCCACGACAGAACCCGGCTTACCGGCCAGCTTCACCTTCTTCAAACAAAATCTTCCAACTGCCCGTCATTCCGGCGCAGGCCGGAATCCAGTTAATAAAAAATCCCCGCGCAGCGGGTCAACATCGCCTACCTTTTTGTCCGCTTCGCGGGATGTTTGTTTTGCTGGATTCCGGCCTGCGCCGGAATGACGGCCACCCCCACCTCGTGGAAACGCCCGTCAATCGGCGATCTGCATCATGCACTTGATGCGGATCGCCGATTGACGGGCGTTGCGGGGCAGTGCTCGATTTATTTGTTGCTATCCAGCGCCTTGTTCAAATCTGCGGCGGGCATGTAGCCGGGGTTGATTTGGCCGTTGGCGAAGATCAGGGCGGGGGTGCCGTTGACTTTGAGTTTTTTGCCCAGCGCGGTCACTTTGTCTGTTTGCACTTCGCAAGTTCCCTTGGCCGGGGCTACACCGTTTAACATCAGGTTATCCCACGCTTTGGCCGGAGATTTGCTGCACATCACGCCGCGTACTTTTTCTGCCGAGCCGTCGAAGATGGGGTAGAGGAAAAGATACAGCGTTACGTCGGTAACGTTCAGCAATTCGTGTTCCAGTTTTTTGCAGTAGCCGCAGTTGGGGTCGGTGAAGTAGGCCATTTTGCGGCTGCCATTACCTTTCACTTTTTTGATGGCGAGGTCCAGCGGCAGTTTGCTGAAATCGACGGCGAACAATACTTTGGAACGCGCTTCGGTGAGGTTGCGGCGTTGTTTGAGGTCAAACAGGCTGCCGTCGATCAGGTATTGCGCGGTTTCGTCGGTGTAGAAGATATGGTCGCCGGTGACCACTTCGTATAGCCCGGCGATGGGCGATTTGTTCACCTGGTCAACCGGACCGATCAGTTGCCCGTAGTCCGTTTGCAAGGTGGTTTTAATGCTGTTTAACACCGTGTCGGTTTCGGCAGCATGCGCGAAAGAGACGGAGAGCAATAACAGCAAGAGTGTTCTAAACATGGGAGTTTCCTAAATAAAAAAATTAGAGCAGCGCGTGCCGTACCAGCAGGTTCTTCAGCGGCACGAGTCGGTTGGTGGCATTGAGGCCGAGGTTGCGCGCGAAACGCAACAGCGGGTTGTTGTTGACGAACAGATTCTTCAACGTGTCGGTAGTGAGCTGCATGGACATGATGTCCATCTGCCGCGCTTGTTCGTAGCGGCGCAGCAACCCGGTATCGCCGCAATCCAGCGCGCCGCGTTGCAAAATCGTGTTCGCCAGTTCGCGCGCGTCGCGCAGGCCGAGGTTCACGCCGTGGCCGGACAGCGGATGGATGTTGTGCGCGGCATCGCCAATCAAAGCTAAACGCGGGCGGGTCAAGTGCGCCAGATTCAGCACGCGCAAGGCGAAGGCGGCGGGCGGCGTGATGACTTCCAGCTCGCCCAGCGTGTGATTGCTTGCCTCGGCCACGCGCGCGGCCAATTCTTCGTGAGTAAGCGCCAACAGTTCGGCGGAATGCTCGGGGCTAACCGACCACACGATGGAGATGCGTCTGCCCGGCAGCGGCAACAGCGCGAGAATGCCTTTCGGCGTGAACCACTGGTAAGCGATGCCGCGATGGGCTTTGGTCGTATTGAAATTGGCGACCAGACCGTGCTGGTGATACGGCGTGGGCACTTCCGGCATGTTGGTTTGGTGGCGCACCCAGGAGTCGCGCCCGTCTGCGCCAACAATCAACTTGGCGCGAATTTCGCGCCCGTCTTTTAGTTTCAGCAGCGCGGCATCGTCCGACATGTTGAGTTCGGCGCATATTGCGGGTTGCAGGATGGTCAGATTTGCCTGCTCGCGCAGACCTTGCCACAAGGCGTGTTGTAACAAACGGCTTTCCAGAATGAACGCCAACTCCGACGCGCCGACCTGATAGGCGCTGAAATTCAGCTTGGAATCGCCATCGCCGAACACACGCATTTCTTCCACCGGCTGCACGCGCGCCATGTCCAGACGCTGCCAAGCCCCGCATTCTTTGAGGAATTCCACGTTGCCGGGGGTGAAGGCGTAGATGCGGCTGTCCCATGCCGAATCGGTTTCCGGCAAGGCGGCGTTTTCCACCAGCCCCAGTGTTAAACCGCTGTTTTTGAGCGTCGCCGCGAGGCTGGCTCCGACCAGTCCGCCGCCGACGATAAGAACATCAAACTCCATGCTGACCTCGTGCGCATAAAAATCTGCGGGCATCATAGCATGGCCGTATTGATTAATTTATAATCGCCGCCCCCTTTGGAAACGCGCCCATGCAGATCGGTAAATACACGCTGAAAAACAACCTGATCGTCGCCCCCATGGCGGGCGTGACCGACAGGCCGTTCCGCATGTTGTGCAAACGTATGGGCGCGGGCATGGCGGTGTCGGAAATGGTGGCTTCCAACTCTTTGTTGTACGGTTCGGAAAAAACCAAACGCCGCGCCAACCACGCGGGCGAAGTTGATCCGATCTCGGTGCAGATCGTCGGTGCCGATCCCAAAATGTTGGCACAGGCCGCGCGATACAACGTGGATAACGGCGCGCAGATCATCGACATCAACATGGGTTGTCCGGCCAAAAAGATTTGCAACGTGATGGCGGGATCGGCGCTGATGCAAAACGAAATACTGGTGGCCGAGATTTTGCAGGAAGTAGTCGGTGCGGTGAACGTGCCGGTCACGCTGAAAATCCGCACCGGCTGGGATAAACAAAACCGCAACGCGGCCAACATCGCGCGCATCGCCGAATCTTGCGGCATTCAGGCGCTGGCCATCCACGGTCGCACGCGCGCTTGCGGTTATTCGGGCGATGCCGAATACGACACCATACGCACGGTGAAAGACGCGGTGAAAATCCCCATCATCGCCAACGGCGACATCACCACGCCGGAGAAAGCCAAGTACGTGTTGCAACACACCGGCGCGGATGCCGTGATGATCGGGCGCGCCGCGCAAGGCCGTCCGTGGCTGTTCCGCGAGATCGAATATTTTTTGCAGACCGGCGCGCATCTGCTGTCGCCGCAAGTGGCCGAAATCCATAACGTGCTGCTCGAACATATCGCCGACCTGTACGACTTTTACGGCGAACACACCGGCCTGCGCGTGGCGCGCAAACACATCTCCTGGTACACCAAAGGCCTGGCCGGGTCGGCGGTGTTCCGTCACCGCATGAACCAGCTGGAAAGCGTGGAAGAACAGATGCAGGCAGTAAACGAATTTTTTGAAGAACAAAAAACCGGCAGCGACAGACTGCTGTATGAAGGTGAGTTGGCAGCATGAGCAGCAAGGCGGGGATGTGCGCGTCCGCGAATGCTGCCGGCCACCGACACGGTGCAGATAGAGACATAAAAAAAGTTAAAGAGGGAGCAGCATGAGCGACGAATGTGTCATCAACGAAAACGACATCGCCAAATATATTCGCAAGGCGGTGAACGATTATTTCAAAGACCTCGACGGCGAAGAACCGTCGGTCTCCATCTACGACATGGTGATCTGCTGTGTGGAAAAGCCGCTGATCGAAACCGTGCTGTTTCACGCGGGCGGCAACCAGACGCGCACCGCCGAATTGTTGGGCATCAACCGCAACACGCTACGCAAGAAAATGCAGGATCACCGGATTAAATAGGGTATCTCTTAAAATCCAATTTTCGTCGCTATGCTGCGTTACTCACAAAAAATTACTCCTTACATATTCGGTATATGCTGCGTCGCAATTTTTTGCTCGCGCCTTGCCTAGCTTAGAAACTTGAATTTTTAGAGATACCCTTAACCACAAAAGGAAACGAAATGGCCATCACACAAGCACTCATCAGCGTGTCGGATAAATCCGGCGTTCTCGAATTCGCCAAAGGTCTGCATGCTCTCGGCGTGAAGATTCTTTCGACCGGCGGCACGGCCAAGATGCTGGCCGACAACGGCGTGCCGGTCACCGAAGTCGCCGACTACACCGGTTTCCCCGAGATGCTGGACGGTCGCGTGAAGACGCTGCAACCGAAAGTGCATGCTGGCATTCTGGCGCGGCGCGAAATTGCTGAACATGTGGCCACATTGAAGAAACACAACATCCCGACCATCGACTTGGTGGTGGTGAACCTGTATCCGTTCGCGGCGACCATCGCCAAGCCCGGCTGCACGCTGGAAGATGCCATCGAGAACATCGACATCGGCGGCCCGACCATGGTGCGCTCCGCCGCCAAGAACCACGCGCACGTCGCCATCGTCACCGACCCGGCAGACTACGCCGATGTGCTGGCCGAGATGCAGACCAACAACTGCGCGGTATCCGAAGCCACGCGCTTCGATCTGGCGAAAAAAGCCTTCTCGCACACAGCCGCCTACGACAGCATGATCAGCAACTACCTCACCGCGATCAACAGCGACGGCGGCAAGAGCGACTTCCCCGCGCAGATCAATTTCAACTTCGCCAAAGTGCAGGAAATGCGCTACGGCGAAAACCCGCACCAGAAGGCCGCTTTCTACCGCGACCTGATTCCGCTGGCGGGCGGCATCTCCGGCTACACCCAGTTGCAGGGCAAAGAACTTTCCTACAACAACATCGGCGATTCCGATGCGGCGTGGGAACTGGTGAAGACCTTCGACCAACCCGCCTGCGTTATCGTCAAACACGCCAACCCGTGCGGCGTGGCGATTGCCGACAGCGCGTTGAACGCCTACAAACTGGCCTACTCCACCGACACCACTTCCGCCTTCGGCGGCATCATCGCCTTCAACCGCGAACTGGATGCCGAGAGCGCCGCGCAGATCACCGCCAACCAGTTCGTCGAAGTCATCATCGCGCCGAGCGCCACCGAAGCCGCATTGAAGATCACCGCCGCCAAACAGAACGTGCGCGTGCTCAGCGTGCCGCTGTCCAACGCGCATAACCAGTGGGATGTTAAACGCGTGAGCGGCGGCCTGCTGGTGCAGACCCCGGACACCCTCAACGTGCAACTGGCGCAACTCAAAGTTGCGAGCAAGGTGCAACCCACCCAGGAGCAATTGACCGACTTGCTGTTTGCCTGGCGCGTAGCGAAATATGCAAAATCCAACGCCATCGTGTTCTGCAAAGGCGGACAAACGCTGGGCGTGGGCGCGGGCCAGATGAGCCGCGTGGACTCCGTTCGTATCGCTAGCATCAAAGCGCAAAACGCCGGACTCAGCCTGGTGGATTCCGTCGTGGCATCCGATGCCTTCTTCCCCTTCCGCGACAACATCGACGTGCTGGCCGCAGCCGGTGCAAAGGCCGTGATTCAACCGGGCGGCTCGATGCGCGACGAGGAAGTGATCGCAGCGGCGGATGAGCATGGGCTGGCGATGGTGTTTACCGGCTTCCGTCACTTCAGGCATTAAAAAATAATTAGCCACAGAGAACACAGAGTCCACAGAGAAAACCAGCTTTTCTCTCTGTGTGCTCTGTGCCCTCTGTGGCAAAAGGGGTTGTTATGAAAATTCTGGTTATCGGTAACGGCGGACGCGAGCACGCACTAGCTTGGCGTTTGGCGCAGGGCGCGAAGGTGCAAAAAGTGTTTGTCGCTCCCGGCAATGCGGGCACGGCGCTGGAAGACGGGGTGGAGAATGTCGCCATCACGGCCATTCCCGAGCTGATCGAATTCGTTAAACGCGAAGACATCTACATGACCGTGGTCGGCCCGGAAGCGCCGCTGGCGGCGGGGGTGGTGGATGCGTTCCGCGCGGCGGGCTTGAAAATTTTCGGCCCAACCAAGGCGGCGGCACAACTGGAATCTTCCAAGGATTTCGCCAAGCGCTTCATGACGCGGCACAATATTCCCACGGCGTTCTTCGAGACCTTCAGCGCAATCGCTCCGGCCAAAGCCTACGTCGAAAAACACGGCGCGCCTATCGTCATCAAGGCCGACGGCCTCGCAGCGGGCAAAGGCGTGGTGGTGGCGATGAGCAAGGACGAAGCGTTCGAGGCCATCGACATGATGTTGTCCGACAACAAGCTGGGCGATGCGGGTGCGCGCGTGGTGATCGAGGAATTCCTCGCGGGCGAAGAGGCCAGCTTCATCGTGATGGCCGACGGCAAAAACGTGCTGACCATGGCCACCAGCCAGGATCACAAGCGCCTGCAAGATGGCGACCAAGGCCCCAACACCGGCGGCATGGGCGCGTATTCGCCCGCGCCCGTGGTCACGCCCGAGGTGTATGCGCGCGCCTTGCGCGAAGTGATTCAGCCCGTGATGCGCGGCATGGAAAGTGAAGGCATCACCTACACCGGATTTTTGTACGCGGGGCTGATGATCTCGCCGGACGGTAGCCTCAAGGTGCTGGAATTCAACTGCCGCATGGGCGACCCGGAAACGCAGCCCATCATGCTGCGCCTGAAGAGCGACTTCGCCGTCATCGTCGAACACGCCATCGCTGGCACGCTGGACAAGATCGAAGCCGAATGGGACAGGCGCACCGCGCTGGGCGTGGTGATGGCCGCCGCCAATTATCCCGACACGCCGCGCAAAGGCGATGTGATTACCGGCCTGCCGAAAAATCTGCAAGACGCGCATGTGTTCCATGCGGGCACGACCATGCAGGACGGCAAAGTGGTTACCAACGGCGGGCGCGTGTTGTGCGTCGTCGCGCTGGGCGACATGGTGAAACAGGCGCAAAGCCGCGCCTACGAAATCGCCGATGCTATTCATTTTGACGGCAGTCAGATGCGCAGGGATATTGGCTATCGCGCGATTGGCAGGAAATAATTCCGTACTTTTTAGTCGTATCAACTTGCTCTCCGAATAGGCCGTTGTTTGACGGCCTATTTGTTTTTCATCTTTGGTATGGAGAGTCATTGATTGACAGCAGAACGAACGTTCTCTACGATGATTGGCGAAGCGTACGAAAAAATCGTATGGTTGAAAAGGAGGTCAGCATGAGCGCCGAAAATGACAACAAACTCGCCCTGTTTGAAGGTCGCCAAATTCGAAAAATGCACCATGAAGGTGAGTGGTGGTTCTCGATCATCGACGTGGTTGAAGTTCTTATTGGTGGTGACCGACCCCGCAAGTATTGGAACGACCTAAAGAAAAAACTCGCCGCCGAAGGCTATATCGAAGTGTCCGAAAAAATCGGACAGTTGAAAATGGTTGCCCCCGATGGGAAACAGCGACTGACAGATTGCGCCAACACCGAAACCCTGTTTCGGGTCATTCAATCCATTCCTTCGCCCAAGGTAGAACCACTGAAACGTTGGCTGGCCAAAACAGGCAAAGAGCGTTTGGACGAAATTGAGAACCCCGAGCTGGCGATGGGGCGAATGCAGGATTTGTACGAGAAGAAGGGTTATCCCAAAGAGTGGATAGACAAGCGCTTGCGCGGCATCGCAGTGCGACAAGACTTAACAGACGAATGGAAAGAGCGTGGCGCGACATCGCGCAATGAGTTCGCCATTCTGACCAATGAAATCATGCAAGGCACTTTTGACCTGAAGGTGGACGAATACAAGAAGGTGAAATCTCTGGCACGGGAAAATCTGCGCGACCACATGACCGACATCGAGCTTATCCTCACCATGTTGGCCGAGGCGACGACCACAAAGCTGCACCGTGACCGCGATTCATCGGGCATGGTGAAGCTGAAAAATGATGCAAAAGACGGCGGCGCGGTGGCTGGCAGAACGCGCCGGGATATTGAGCAACAGACAGGTAAGCCTGTAATCTCCACGGAGAACTTCAAACAGTTGACAAGCAAGAGCCCGAAGAAATTGCAGGAAGGCGATGAATGAGCATGATGACAAGAACATCTGTTGCCGCCCGCGCCCTCGCCGCCCACCTCAAACGCGGCGGCCTGATCGCTTATCCCACCGAATCCTGCTATGGCTTGGGTTGCGATCCGGCCAATCGCCGCGCGGTGCTGCGCATCCTCAAACTCAAGCAACGCCCGCAACGCAAAGGGCTGATTCTGATCGCGTCGCACTTCAATCAAGTTGCGCGCTACCTGCAACCGCTCACAGCGGTGGAACAAGCGAAATTGCAAAACGACGGCGCGCAAGCCGTCACTTATCTGCTGCCGGTCAAACCTTCCTGCCCGCGCTGCTTGCGCGGCGAACACGACACGCTGGCGGTGCGCCTGACCGCGCATCCGTTCGCCAAAAACCTGTGCCGCAGCGCAGGCAGCGCGCTGGTTTCCACCAGCGCCAACCGCAGCGGTCAGCGTCCGGCGAAAACTTATTCTGAATGCAATAAATTATTCGGCAGCGATGTGTGGGTGATACCGGGACGCGTGGGCAAACGCAAACAGCCTTCGACGATACGGGCATGGGTGGGTGGGAAGATCGTTAGAGGATGAGGATGGCGACAATTTCCGGCAGCGCAGAATGGGTGCTGTTCGCGCTACGAGCGGCGGCGCTGATGCTGCGTTCCCTCACCCTCACTCCTTCCCCCGCTGGGGGAAGGGTTGGGATGAGGGAACACTTTGGAGCACGTCATGAATAGTTCAAATTCCACCGCCGTCAAAACCTACCTGCTAGCCCTGCAACAGCGCATCGTCGAACGCTTCGAACAACTCGATGGCAAGCCCTTTCTACGCGATCAATGGCAGCGTGAAAATGGCAACGGTGGTGGACTCAGTTGCATCCTAGAAGAAGGCAATGTGATCGAGCGCGGCGGCGTGGCGTTTTCGCATGTGCGCGGCGACAACATGCCCGCCTCGGCCACGGCGCACAGACCCGAGTTGGCCGGATGCCGATGGGAGGCGATGGGCATGTCGCTGGTGATGCATCCGCGCAACCCGTTTGCACCGACTTCGCATGCCAATGTGCGCCTGTTCATGGCGCACAAACCCGATGGCGAATCCGTGTTCTGGTTCGGCGGCGGTACCGATCTCACGCCGTATTACGGCTTCGAGGAGGACGTGATCCACTTTCACCAGACCTGCAAAAATTCGCTCGCGCAGTTCGATCCATCGCTGCATCCAAAATTCAAAAAATGGTGCGACGACTATTTTTTTCTCAAACACCGCAACGAACCACGCGGCGCGGGCGGCATCTTTTTCGACGACTTGAGCGCGCCGGATTTCGCCACCTGTTTCGCCATCATGCAAAGCGTGGGCGACCACTACCTCGATGCCTATCTGCCGATTCTGGAGAAACGCAAAGACACGCCCTACGGCGAACGCGAGCGCGACTTCCAACTGTACCGGCGCGGGCGCTATGTCGAGTTCAATCTGGTGGTTGATAGAGGCACCATCTTCGGACTGCAATCCAATGGCCGCACCGAATCCATCCTGCTGTCCATGCCGCCGCTGGTGAAATGGCGCTATGATTGGCATCCCGAACAGGGCACGCCGGAAGCGGAGTTGTATGAGAAATTTCTGGTGGTGAAGGATTGGATATAACGAATAGCGTTTATCTGCCGCCCTCGCCAAACGTGTTACTTCCGCGACATGCAATGGCGGCAGATAAACCTC
>FZPU01000109.1_pt1 | contig 19228 bp, 13 predicted proteins | sample 1534781 | NCBI WGS metagenome assembly FZPU01 (sample SAMEA104161949, study PRJEB21768) | metagenome | isolation source: underground water
TTTTTTTAATGATACGGCGACCACCGAGATCTACACTCTTTCCCTACACGACGCTCTTCCGATCTGAAAAGATTTACTACGTCACCGCCGACACGTTCAACGCCGCCAAGAACAGCCCCCATCTGGAAGTGTTCCGCAAGAAAGGCATCGAAGTGCTGCTGCTGTCAGACCGCGTAGATGAATGGGTGGTGAGCAACCTGCCCGAGTTCGAAGGCAAGTCGCTGGTATCCGTGGCCAAGGGCGGACTCGATCTGGGCTCACTGCAAGACGCAGCCGAAAAACAGGAGCAGGAAAAGCAAGCTGACGAACTGAAAGGCCTGACCGACAAGATCAAGACCAGCCTCGCGGACAAGGTGAAAGAAGTACGCATCACCCACCGCCTCACTGACAGCCCTGCCTGCCTGGTGGCCGACGAACACGACATGAGCGGCAACCTCGCGCGCCTGATGAAAGCCGCCGGGCAGAAAATGCCGACCTCGCAACCCATCCTCGAAATCAACCCCAAGCACATGGTGGTGCAGCGTTTGCAGAATGAAGAAGCGCGCTTCGATGATTGGGCGGCGGTGCTGTTCGATCAAGCATTGCTGGCCGAAGGCGGGCAGCTTGATGATCCGGCTGGGTTTGTGAAGCGCATCAATCAGTTGATGTTGGAGATGAGTGCGTAAGTGGGGTTAGAAGTTGGAAATGGAACGGGCATTGAAAAATGCCCGTTTTTATTTGGGTCATCGTAGGGCGCAATAACCAACGGGCATTGCGCCGCATGTGTGAAGTCAAAACATCCGGTGCAATGCGCTGCGCTTATTGCACCCTACGCGGATATTGTTAGGCATTGGCTCCACCTCGCTTGCCCTTCCTATTTAACTCCGGCTTGTGTTTTAACTCTATGTATTCTTCGAATTCCTTGCGACCAAACGGTATAGGCAGCACGGAAATTTTGAAACCTCTCATTGTCTTTTCAACCATCTTTTCTATGTGCTCGGGGTACTTAATTGATGAGGTGGCCTTCTTGTATTCAGGCACGTCTTTGAAACGGAGCTCACCCAAAGCCCTTCTAACGGTATGGTGTCGTGAATTGAGCATATCCATGATACGCCCCGAAAGTGAGCCAGATTCACCGACATAAACCAGCCGTCCGTCTTCAAAGAGCATGTACACCCCTGATTTGTTGGAAAAGGATTTTGCCCACTGCCTAGTGAGTTCCAGTTCTTTCCAGTTTTCAGAATTGAAAAGGTGCTTTTCAATTCGTTCGATCTCTCGCTGAATTGTCTCATTATCCATTGGCATAAATTCCTAACGAAGCTGTAGAAAAAGTCTAATCATTCGTTCATCGTGCCGTGAACCAAGCCCGCGTAGGGCGCAATAACCAACGGACATTGCGCCGGATGTGTCCGCCAAATATAAAAACCATAAGCTATTCGCCATATCCCAACTCGCCTTCGTATCCGCCTGCCCAATCCGCCGGATAGACATCTTGAGCAACCAGTCGATGAAACGTTGAATAAGGCCATTCTGCCACACGTTCGACCAACCCATGCTTCATCGGGTTGATGTGTACATAGTCCATATGCGCACGATAATCGCGCTCGTCCCGGATCAGGTGTTCCCAATACCGCCGTTGCCAGATACCGCGTTCGCCGCGCCGAGTGCGCACGGCAGATATTCTTTCGGTGCGAGGCAAGGCTTTGGAGAAATCCATCTTGATCAGCCGCCAGCGTGTTGCAAAGTCCGCGTCATTCGGCGGCAATTCGATTACACAGTGCAGATGGTCGGGCAGCACAACCCAGCCGTGAATCAGAAAAGGATGGCGTTGTCGTACCGATTTGACCACGCTGCGCAGTATTTCAATGTGTTTGGTCAGCAAGTCGTTATCTTGCCGTTGCAGCAAGTTGACGGTGAAGAAATAAGTTCCGCCCGGATGCCAGGCGCGACGATAGTCAGGCATACGGCGAGTATTGCGGAGGTTTCCATTCGGCGCAATGCCCGTTGGTTATTGCGCCCTACGTGCTATCGCCATTGGCTGCAAGGTTTGGTGCGATAACGCGTTTTGAAAATACCATCTGCCTGAAGATGCCCGTCAATAGGCGATCTACATCATGCGATGCATGGAGACTGGCGTATTTGCTGGCTTGTGGACAAGGTGTGCTTGAATATTTTTTGTAGGTCGGGTTGCACTGCGCTAACCCGACGCGGGCGGTTAAGGTGACAGAGCCGGAAGCACACTGGGCGCGGCCTCTTGTAAAGGTGGGATCGAATCCTTCACCGCTAGTATCGGCGGAGCCAGTTGCATGATGTCCTCAAGTACCAAATTTTTTCCGTCCTGCCTGAGCGCTTTGCCGGGGGGCAGTTTCAGATAAGGTTCCGACTCATTTGCGCTGAGCCCATAGGTAAAGCTGATAGCTCCCCGACTTAAGGTTCCCGTTCCGTACCCGCGCCGTAGGCTCAGACGCTGAAACATAATCGTCGCAGTGACGTTGTCGCTGCATTCCAGGTTACCGATGCCACCCAATTTGGCGCTTGAGGTGAATCGACCGCGACACGTGACTTCCGGCCTGGTGAGAGACTGAATCCTGATCGTTCCAGACCCGTCCAAATTGCCTTTGGCTACTCCCAGAAACAACTCGTCGGCAAGTATCGCGATGACGGGTCCTGTGGCGGAAAATACCCCTGCATTGGCCGGACTTCCCCATCCGGCAAGTCCGGCGAACATTGCCATCAATAAGATCACTATCTTTCGCATCGCAGAAGACCTCGTTCAATATTGCTGTGCGTTTGGGGCGCATCCCAGTTGAGTTGAGATGAAAATTGCTGACATCTCACCTCGAAAAAATTATCCCCTTTCACGACTGCATGCGCTGTGCGTTGCCGCACCGAAGCCGAAGCAGTCATGCCGATTTCCCGATAGCGGAAAAAATCTACTGATGAGTGTGCTGGCGAACGGACTCTCCCAAGATGAGCGGAGAGTATGACTTCTCTCAAACGTGGCAAGGGAATGGGAAATGAATTTGCAGACAGCAGGTGACGCAATAATCGAAACCACCATGTCTTGGCTTGCGACAGTAGGGTGATTAACGCTGCACAATTTGCTCCAAACTTATTCGGGTAAAAAGTTTTCGTAAACTACGGGTGGCCTAATGACCAGTGGATTCGCCAATCATATAGCTCAAGTCTTATCTGAATGTATAAGACGTATCAGGATAGTGCTGGGCAAGTCGCTGGTATCCTGGATCAATCACCGGGGAGACAGTAAAGGCGCAGCCTTGGCTTTCTATACCTTGTTTTCCCTGACACCAATTTTAGTGCTGGCCATTGTGGTTGCCGGTTACTTCTTTGGTGCCGAGGCTGCGCAAGGTGAGATCGTTGCCCAAGTGCAAGGGTTGGTGGGACCGAATGGTGCGCTGGCGATTCAGGCATTGCTGGCGGCAGCGCGCGATCCTGCCTCCGGTCGGGTGGCGACACTCGTCGCTAGCGTCTTGCTACTGGTGGGTGCCACGAGCGTTTTTGCCGAGTTGAAGGACAGTCTGGATGAGCTGTGGGGTGTCAATAAGTCTTGTCAGTCATCTTTCAGCGTGATCTTGAGAACCAGGATGTTGTCCTTTGGAATGGTGCTTGTGCTGGCTTTTCTGCTGCTCGTTTCTCTCATCATCAGTGCCGTTCTGGCTATGCTTGAACATCAGATGGGCGGGGTTTTGAGAAGTTCTGTAGTCGTTCTGGAGGCAATCTCTTCCCTGATTTCATTTGGCGTTATCGCCTGCATGTTCGCAATTATCTACAAGACATTGCCGGATGCTCCGCTGACTTGGCGCGATGTTTGGATCGGTGCCGCCTTTACCGCCGGGTTGTTCAGTCTGGGTAAATATGCGATTGGTTTGTATCTGGGTAACAGCGGCGTGGCATCGAGTTTTGGTGCTGCCGGATCGCTGATTGCGTTGCTGTTATGGGTGTATTACTCGGCGCAGATTTTCTTTCTGGGCGCGGAGTTCACGCGACATTACGCACTGTGGTTCGGCAGTTTGCAGGATGAGCGGTTACGCAGGGAAAAAATTGATTTGCCTAACCACGATTAGAAGTTTTCAATCGCCGGGTGGTGTCATCACCCAAAGCGGCGTTGTGCTTCTACCGCGAGGCCTGCGCCTATGCTGCCGAACAAGTCGCCTTCTATGCGCCGTGCTTGGGGCAGCAGGGCGGCGATGCGTTCGCGCAGCAGCGGCACGCCGCTGGCACCGCCGGTAAAAAACACCGTATCCACTGCCTCGCAATGCACGCCAGCCTGTGCCAGCAATGCGCTCAAGGTGGCTTCTATGCGCTCGACCAACTGCGTCGAAGCCTGTTCGAATTCGATGCGGGTCAGCGTGTGGCGCAGATCCGGTGCCAGCCGATCCAGATGCAGGATGGCGCTATCGCCAGCGGATAAGGCGATCTTGGCTTCCTCTACTTGCATCGCCAGCCAATGACCGGCGCGTTCGCGGATCAGCTTGAACAGCCGGTCCATGGCTTCGGGTGCCTGGGTGTCCAGATACAGCTCTTGCAGGTCGGCCCAAGTGCGGCGTGTATAGGCTTGATTGATGGTGTGCCAGGTGGCCAGATTCAAGTAGTAGCTGGAGGGCATTTCTATCCCGCGTTTGAGCTGGCTGCGATAGCCAAGCAGGGGCATTACCCCGGCCAGACTCAGTTGCTGGTCGAAGTTGGTGCCGCCTATGTGCACGCCGCCGTTGGCCAACAGATCGTCGCGCCTATCCGCGACACTAGCCCGTTGCGGCGAAAGCCGGATCAGGGAAAAGTCCGAGGTGCCGCCGCCGATGTCGGCAATCAGCACCAGTTCCTCGCGGTTGATCTGGCGTTCGTAGTGATAGGCCGCAGCGATGGGCTCATATTGAAAACTCACCTCGCGGAAGCCGGTGGCGCGGGCGATGGCTTCGAGCGTTGCCTCGGCCTTGCGGTCGGCCGCCGTATCATCATCCACGAAAAACACAGGTCGCCCAAACACGGCCTGGTCGAAAGATCTATCCGCCGCCGCTTCGGCTCGCTGCTTGAGTTCGGCGATGAACTGAGCCAGCAATTCCATGTAAGTCTTCGAGCGCCCTTGAACCTCGGTTCTGCCTTCCATCTGGCTGCTGCCCAAGAGGCTCTTCAAGGCGCGCATCAGACGGCCCTCGTAGCCTTCCAGATATTCGTTGAGGCCGGCCCGACCGACGCTGACGGTGTTTTCGTCGGCATTGAAAAATATCACGGAGGGCAAGGTGACCTTGCCGTCTTCCAGTGCCAGCAAGGGCGGCTGACCTGGACGCAGCCAGCCCGCCGTGGAATTGGATGTACCGAAATCGATGCCGCAGGCGCGGGCGGGAGTTGCAACAGACATGGGCGGGAGATGGCCTAAAACCGGGCCGATAAAAAAGGGCGGCGATGCTACCGCCACCGCAGGCAAAAGTCGAATGGATGCGCCCCGCCGTGGCCGCTTGGCCGATAACAGCCATCGCTGCAAGATGGGCATCTGAGTTCTCCCGGCTGTTTGCTTAACGATGCATGGCGACAACGCCCAAAGCCACATAAAATACGCTTCCATTTTTTCATCGCCCAACCATGAAACCCATCGCCATCTTCCGTCACTCGCCCGGCGAAGGCGCAGGCTACTTCGTCACCTTCCTCAGCGCGCAAAATATTCCGTGGCAATTGATTTGCATTGACGCGGGCGATGCCGTGCCGCGCACTGCGCAGGATTTTTCCGGCCTGGTATTTATGGGCGGACCGATGAGTGTGAATGATGACTTGCCGTGGATTTCCGAGGTGCTGGCGCTGATCCGCGATGCGGTAGCGCATGATGTGCCGCTGCTCGGCCACTGCCTCGGCGGACAGCTCATGTCCAAAGCGTTGGGCGGTGTGGTGACGAAAAATCCGATCAAGGAATTGGGCTGGGGCAAAGTCGAAGTGAGCGACAACGCCACGGCGCGCGCGTGGTTCGGCGACCTCAAACAGTTCGACTCATTCCACTGGCACGGCGAAACTTTCAGCCTGCCGCCGGGTGCGACGCATCTGCTTTCCAGCGAACACTGTGTGAATCAAGCCTATGCCATCGGCAAACATCTGGCGCTGCAATGCCATGTGGAAATGACCGAGACTATGATCCGTGCCTGGTGCGAAAATGGCGCGGACGAAATCGCCGAAAACCTTCATAGTCCCGGTGTGCAAACGGCGGCGGACATGCAGGCGCAGATGTCCGACAAGCTAGCGCCATTACATGAAGCGGCAGCGCGACTGTACGACCATTGGCTGCAAGGTTTGGCGCGCTAGTTTATTGCATCGTTCCTTACGGCACGTATGCGCAGCTCTTGTAGGTCGGGCTTTAGCCCGACATGTCGGGTTGAAACCCGACCTACAAAAACTGCTCAGACAATGACTTCATCGTAAGCCCCGTCAATAGGCGATCTACAATAAGTGATGATTGGAGATGCCCGTGTTTATTGGTTTCGTGACATTGTGAACGCATCTACCACCTTCTTTGACCGCATCGCGCAGCGCATTCTCGCTGCGCATCCCGCGCCCGATCTGCGCGGCATCACCATCCTGCTGCCCAATTTTCACGCCGCGCAACCGCTGGCGCAAGCGCTGATGCGCGTGGCGCAGCGGCCTGCACTTCTGCTGCCGCAGATGGTGACGCTGAACGATTGGGCGCAAAGCATTCCACTTGAAACGCAACTCGTCAGCGACAGCCAGCGCAGTGCGCTGCTGTACCAGCAGTTGCGCAAACACCCGTGGTTTGCCAACGCCGACTTGTGGAGCATGACGCAGGAATTGCTCAAGCTGTTCGATGAGTTGACGCAGTCGCTCACCACCTTGCCCGGTGATGCGGAGGCGTTTGCCGCCGCCGTGCAACAGGCTTATCAAGCGCGGCAGAACAGCGCGTTGCAACTGGAAGCGCGGCTGGTGTTCGAGTTGTGGTTCGCCATGCAGAGCGGCGAAGAGTTGGATGGTGCGCGCGCGTATCAGCAGCGGTTGGCGCTGTTGGCGGAGCAGGCGACGCAGCCGCTGTATGTGTTGCGGGTTTCGGAATGGACGGGGTTGGAGCAGAATTTTTTGGAGGAGTATGAGCGGAGGGATGTTGTTGAAATTTTTGATTTGCGCGAAATGGCAGCCCTCACCCCAACCCTCTCCCGGGGGGAGAGGGAGCTAGAGTGGCTCGCTGAATTTAGTCCCTCTCCCCCCGGGAGAGGGGTTGGGGTGAGGGAGAATTTCGCCCGCTTCTTCGCCGCCACCTCCCTCGAACAAGAAGCCCGCGCCGCCGCCATGCAAGTGCGCCTATGGCTGCAAGCCGGAAAAGAAAACATCGCCATCGTGGCGCAGGATCGCGTGGTGGCGCGGCGCATGCGCGCGTTGCTGGAACGCGCCGAGGTGTTGGTGACGGACGAGACCGGCTGGACCTTTGCCACGTTGTCGGTGAGCACGGTGCTGGATCGCTGGCTCTCCGCGCTGCAAAGCGATTTTTATCATCACGATTTGCTCGACCTGCTCAAGTCGCCGTTCATCTTCGCCGACATGGCGGCGGGCGAGCGCAAGTCGGCGGTGTATCAACTGGAACAACTGCTGCGCAAACACGGCGTGGTGGCGGGCTTGGAAAAATTCAGCGCGCTGGCCGAACATGAAATTTCGCTGCACCAACCGCTGGCACGTTTGCGTCAGGCGGCTGCGCTGTTGGAGCAAAGCAAGAAAAAATCCCTGACGGAGTGGTTGGCATCGTTGCGCGAAAGTTTGGATGTGTTGGGAATTGACAAAGGGTTGCAACAAGATGACGCGGGGCAGCAGTTGCTGCGCGCGCTGGAAAACTGGCAGCAGGAATTACAGGCAGACCAAGGCCGCTACCGCTTCAACGAATGGCGGCGCTGGCTGGCGCAGCAACTGGACACGGAAACTTTTCGCGACAGCAGCATAGACAGCGCCGTGCGCTTCACCCACCTCGCCGCCACGCGCTGGCGCGCGTTCGATGCGGTGTTGTTGCTGGGTTGCGATGCCGATCATCTGCCCAGCGTGGCGGACGGCGGGCGCTGGTTCAACGACGCGGTGCGTAGCAGTTTGAATTTGCCCACGCGCGGTTTCCACGCGGCGCGCCAACACGACGACTTGCTGGCGCTACTTTCGTTGAATGATTGCGTGCTGGTCACTTGGCAGAAAGATAGAAACGGTGAAGCGGGGCTGCTCAGTCCGTATCTGGAAATGTTGCGCGATGAGCATCTGATGGCTTACGGCGACGACCTTGCAGAATCTTCTTTGCACGCCTACCTCGAAGCGGAAGAACAACACGCGCTCAACTTGGCGCAAGCCGCACAACCTGCGCCCGTCGCGGCGGAACAGAGTGTCCCCGCCAGCGTTTCCATCAGCGCCTACAACGCGCTGGTGGCCTGCCCTTACCAGTTTTACGCGCGGCATATTTTGCGGCTGAACGAACTCGACGAAGTGCAGGAAGGCATCGAGAAGCGCGATTACGGCGAGCGCGTGCATGAAATTTTGCAGCGCTTCCACCAGCAGTTTGCGCTGGTGAGCGAACATCCCTCAGATGAGATGGAAGCCGCGTTACGCGAGATCAGCGAAGACGTGTTCGCCGATTTGCTGCAACAGGATTTCGCCGCGCGCGCGTGGTTGGCGCGCTGGTATAAATCGTTGCCCGCCTATGTCGAATGGCAACAACAAAACGAAGCGCAAGGCTGGCGCTATGCCGAAGCCGAAAGTAAATTCGATTGGGATTTGGAAGCTGTGCACCTGCGCGGACGCATAGACCGCTTGGATGTGCGCGGCGAGGAAAAACTCGTGCTGGATTACAAAACGCAGAGCGACATCGTGCTGCGCAACAAATTGAAAGAGCCGGGCGAAGATGTGCAACTCGCCTGTTACGCCTACGCGCACGAAGCAGCGGATGCGGCATTCGTCAGTATCGAAAATGGCAAAGTGAAACTGGTCGCGCCCAAGGAAGATATGCCGCAGTTGGCGCAGTTGAATGCCGAGCGCTTGGTGCAGGTGATGGAAGCGATACGTGGTGGTGCGGGCTTGCCTGCGAACGGGATTGATGCGGTGTGCGGGTATTGCGAGATGCGGGGTTTGTGCAGGAAAGGGGAATGGTGAGTTACATGCAAGCTCGACAACCATTCTCCACGTCATTCCGGCGCAGGCCGGAATCCAGTCAATCAAACAGCCCGCGTAGCGGACATGATCGTGGCGTTGTCTCGCTCCGCGAGGAATTCTTTTATTGCTGGATTCCGGCCTGCGCCGGAATGACGGTGGTGGAAATTGAAAATGACTAACCACATCGCCCTCGACCCCCACCGCAGCATCGTCGTCGAAGCCTGCGCCGGCAGCGGCAAGACTTGGCTGCTGGTGTCGCGCATCGTGCGTTTGCTGCTCGACGGTGCGCAGCCTTCACAGATTCTCGCCATCACCTTCACGCGCAAAGCGGCGCAGGAGATGCGCGCACGCCTGCAACTTTGGCTGCGTGATCTGGCGATGAAGGACGACGATTTTGTGCGCCAGTTTTTCGCCGAACGCGGCGTGGAAAATTTGAGCGAGGCGCAACTGCAACGCGCGCGTGATTTGTACAAAGAAGTGTTGCTGGCGCAGCCCGCCATCACCATTAGCACTTTCCACGGCTGGTTCATGCAAGTCATGCAGCGCGCGCCGCTGAACGCAGACGTGATGCAAGCCGCGTCGCTGCTGGAGCGCGCGGGCAGCGTGCAGGAAGAAGCGTGGGAGGAATTGCTGGAGCAAATGCGCAAGCAGCCGGACAGCGTCGAAGCGCAGCAGATGTTGTGGCTGTTCGGCGAATGCGGTTTGTTCAACACGCGCACACTGCTGTTCAACTTTTTGGGTAAGCGCGCGGAGTGGTGGGCTTATACGTCGCATCTTTCTGGTTCTGCATCAACGAATGTTCCCTCACCCCAGCCCTCTCCCGAGGGGAGAGGGAGCCAGTTCCCCTCGCCCTCCGGGAGAGGGGCTAGGGGTGAGGGAACGCCCGTTCAATTCGCACTCTCCCAATTGCAGCGCACCCTGGCAGTGGACATGGAATTCGACCCCATCGCCGACTGGGGCGTGTGTGTCAACAGCGAAGAAGAGTTGTTTGCCTTGGCGCATCAGCTCGCATTAAATGGCACGGCCAAGCAGCAGGAAAATGCGGGTGTGCTGGAACGCGCGTGGACAGACAGCGCACCGGAAGCGCGTTTCAAAATAGTATGGCCGCTGCTGTTCACGCAAGCCGACGAGCCGCGCAAACTCAAGGCCACCAAGAACCAGAACGAAGCCGTGTTCGCCGGGGTTGTGCGCAACCTGCAAGCCAGTCTGCAAGCCGTGCGCGACGAAGCAAACGAGCAGCGGGCGTATCGTCTGAACGAGGCCGTGCTGTATTGCGGCGCGGCTTTGCTCGAACGTTATCAAGCATTAAAAGCGCAAGCGCAGCAGATGGATTTTTCCGATCTGGAATGGCAGTTGTGTCGTCTGCTGCAACAAAGCGAACACGCCGAGACCATGCAATACAAACTCGACAGCCGCTACCGCCACGTGCTGCTGGACGAGTTTCAAGACACCAACCCGCTGCAATGGCAAATCCTGCGCGCGTGGTTCGATGCGGCGGTGGCCGTCGAGTCGCAGCCCACCGTGTTCGTGGTGGGCGACCCCAAACAATCCATCTACCGCTTCCGTCGCGCCGACGCGCGCCTGTTCGGCGTGGCACGCGAATACCTGCAACAAAATTTTGCCGCAGAGTCGCTAGGCAATAGTTCCACCCGCCGCAATTCACAACCCGTGGTCGATGCCGTGAACGCCGTGTTCCGCGAACAGCCGGACGGATTTGAATTCGTCGAACATCAGACGCATCAAAAGGATTTACCCGGTCATGTGCTGGTGCTGCCCTTGGCCGTCGACGACGACCAACTCCCCTCGCCCGCTGGCGGGAGAGGGGCTGGGGGTGAGGGTCTATCCGAGGAGTTACTACTCCGCAATCCCCTCACCACCCCAAGAGCCGAAACCGAACAAGGCGCACGCCACATAGAGGCCGAACAATTCGCCGCCCAACTAAAAACCATCGCCACCGATTGGTCAGTCAACGACGAAGGCACAACCCGGCGCGCCACCTACGGCGACATCATGGTGCTGGTGCGCAGCCGCACCCACCTCGCGGTGTATGAAGAAGCCCTGCGCGCGAAACACATCCCCTTCATCAGCTCGCGCCGGGGCGGCCTGCTCGACACGCTGGAAGCGGAAGACCTGCAAGCGTTGCTGATGTTCCTCATCACGCCGTTCGCCGATCTCGCGCTGGCGCAAGTGCTGAGCACGCCGGTGTTCGCGTGCGGCGATGAAGACTTGATGTGCTTGGCACAATCTGCCCCCTCGCCCCAGCGGGGAGAGGGTGGGGGAGAGGGGGTAATAACAAGCTGGTGGCAACGCCTACAGCGCCTAGAAACGCCATCCCCCAACCTGCAACGCGCCGCCACCCTGCTCAAAAACTGGCTGACCCTCGCCGACAAACTCCCCGTGCACGACCTGCTCGACCGCATCTATTTTGAAGGCGATGTGCTCGCGCGTTACAGCGCCGTGTTACCTATCGAAATGCGCGGCAAAGTCACGGCCAACCTGCACGCCTTCATGAAAATGGCGCTGGACATTGATGCCGGACGTTACCCCAGCCTGCCGCGTTTCCTGCAAGACCTGCGCGAATTGCGCGACAGCAACGACGACGCGCCGGACGAAGGCAAGCTCGGCACGGCGGGCGATGCGGTGCGCATCTATACCGTGCACGAATCGAAAGGACTGGAAGCGCCCATCGTCTGGCTGCTGGACGCGAACGCGGAGAAAAACAACAAAGACGGCAACGATGTATTGCTGGATTGGCCGACGCACGAAGAACGCCCGCTGCATTTTTCCCTTTATACCGACTTGGCCTCGCGCGGAATAAAACGCGCGCCGCTGTTCGAGCAAGATGCCGCCCAACAAGCCCGCGAAGAAATGAACCTGCTCTACGTCGCCATGACCCGCGCGCAGCAAGCCCTCATCGTCAGCGGCAACAGCAAAGGCGAAGACAAGGAAGAAAAGAAAAAAGCACCGTCGTGGTATGACCGCATTGCGGCGGCTGCCGTCATTCCGGCGCAGGCCGGAATCCAGCAAATCGAACAAACCTCGCGCAGCGAGACCAACCCTTTATGTCGTCCGCTACGCGGAGATATTGAATCGCTGGATTCCGGCCTGCGCCGGAATGACGAGAGTGGTGAAATTTATTTGCCCCCCATCCTCCCCACCGGCCAACGCACCACCCGCAACACCGCCCAACAACAGCGCGGCATCTGGTTGCACGCCCTGCTGCAACACCTCACCGAAAACTCCCCTCGCCCGCAGGCGGGAGAGGGGCTGGGGGTGAGGGAAGTTTTGCAGCACCGCCTCGCCATCCCCAACTCGGAAATGGAATCCCTCCACCAACAAGCCCAACACCTGCTGGCAGCCCCCCACCTCGCGCGCTTCTTCGACCCGCAACAATACCAAACCGCCCACAACGAACTCCCCTACATCAACGCAAACGGCGAACTGAAACGCATCGACCGCCTAGTGGAATTTGATGATGAAGTGTGGGTGCTGGATTACAAACTAGGCGATAGCGAAGACACCGCACGTTACCGTGCGCAAATGCAGGAATATCGCGCGGCGATGCAATCGGTGTATGCGGGAAAAACTGTGCGCTGTGCGCTGGTGTTTGCGGATGGGGTGTTGAGCGAGGTGGGGTAAACACGTTGTTTGACCCGTACGTCGGATAAATTTTAAGAATGGCGGCATGGTAAAGGTATATTTATTCTGCACCAAAGTGGTGTAATATGATGCACGTTCCTAACTTGCATATTCCATCACCATGGCAAACAGGCGTATTCAGTCCTATACAACACCAGCGGAAAGCACTGTTCGAGCTTCGGTCAGTTTTCCAGAAGATCAATACGCAGAACTCGAACTCATTGCTCAGCAGCAGCGTGTTTCACTTGCTTGGGTGGTTCGTGAAGCAGTGCAAACATATCTTGTAACGCGCTGGCCGCTACTTGAGAAAACCGATAATTCCCAGACGAATACCGACAAGGATAAGTCACCATGAATTTTATCGAGAACGAAACCGCCCAAAAACTTCGAGGTGGATACTATACCCCGCCAGATCTCGCTGTTTTCCTTGCCCAATGGATAAAGGAAATCGCTCCGAAACGAGTATTGGAGCCAAGTTGCGGTGATGGAGTTTTTTTTGGTGCGTTAGCTCAGATCAAAGGTTTTAAAAAAACGAACGTTACGGGTTTTGAGCTTGAGCCAGATGAAGCGGCAAAAGCTCGAACTCGCGCCATTGAAGTTGGTCTGAGCGCGGCAACTGTTCATACCGAAGACTTCCTACAATGGGCTCTTGCTAACATGAATGATGGGGGCATTAAGTTCGACGCTGTTGTTGGTAACCCACCATTTGTTAGATACCAGTATCTTCCCGAGCCATTCCAACAATGTGCAGAACAAATTTTTAAGGAACTCAGCCTCCCCTTCACCAAGCACACCAACGCATGGGTTTCATTTGTTCTTGCATCAATGTCACTTCTTAGGCCGGGCGGTCGTCTTGCGATGGTTGTACCCGCTGAGATTATCCACGTTACACATGCTCAATCGTTACGCTCCTATCTTGGGCGTGAATGCCGCCGTCTGGTAATCATTGATCCAGAAGAATTGTGGTTCAGCGATACGCTACAAGGAGCTGTGATCTTGCTAGCTGAGAAGAAACAAAGTGAATTGGAAAAGGGCGAAGGACTTGGCATGTATCCTGTTAAAGGCCGTGAATTTCTTCGGCTCAACCCGTCAACCGTTTTCAATGCTCCGCAATCTATCAATGGCAAAACTGTTCAAGGCAAGTGGACACGTGCATTGCTTGACATCGAAACGCGTTCGCTGTTCGATGAACTTGAGCATCATGGGGAAGTGCATCGGTTTAAGGATATTGCCAAAGTGGACGTTGGAATTGTCACAGGCGCAAATAAATTCTTCCTTGTGCCAGACGATGTTGTCAGAGATTTTCAGCTTGAAAAGTGGGCACATCCGATGTTTGGACGTAGTGAGCATTGCCCGGGGATTATTTATGACGACCAGCAGCATGCAGCGAACGCAGCCAAGGGTAACCCCACAAATTTTCTGTGGTTTCGCAAACAAACAGAGGAAATAGATGCGGGGCTAAATGCCTATATCGAGTTGGGAGAGCGACAAGAGCTTCACACGCGCTATAAATGCCGTGTGCGATCCCCATGGTATACCGTGCCATCCGTCTATTCGACTGAGGTTGGAATGCTAAAGCGTTCACACAACACACCGCGACTTATTTTGAATCGCATCGGTGCATACACAACAGATACAGCTTACCGAATCCGAACACGTGATGTTGGTGCTGAGAAACTTGTTGGTTGTTTTGTTAATCCACTCACTGCCCTAAGCGCTGAGTTAGAAGGTCGCCACTATGGTGGTGGTGTTCTTGAACTAATTCCTTCTGAAATTGAGCGGCTCGTAGTGCCATTACCAGAAACAGTAATTATTGATATTGCCAATTTGGACGAGGACATCCGTAACTTACCTACTTCCCAAGTTCTATCGCGGCAAGGAAAAGTTGTGTTAGGAGCTATGGGCTTGTCACGCGTACAGCAGGAGTGTGTACTTGAAGGGTGGCGCAAGTTAAAGGATCGCAGGCATCGCACTTCCAGCGAACCAGCGCCCGATGCAATCTAATCAACCTCCAGAACAAATCGTGCAGGATCAACTTTGTCTCGGTAAAGGGCGAGAGTTCTACCGATTAAATCGGGGCGCGCGACATACTCTCGCATCGGCCCCCAACTGAGGCGAGTCATTGCGTTTTTTTGCTTGTAGGCCTTACTTGTTGTTCCGGTTGTATGCCGAATGGGTAAGTCGAATTCTCCATAGCTGATCCCTTTCAAAACCAACTGGAATTTTGCATAGGTTTCATCCACGGTTGTTGATCGACTTACCCATGCGAGATGTGGAAATACATCATCTCGAAAGTAGTGTCGATGATCTACTTCTTCGGGAAGTAGCCCTTTGTCTAAGTTTACCGAGCCTGTTGGATGCGTACCTTTCGCGTCTGGGATTGTCAGGTCACGTCGGGTAAGTGGCTTGCTCTCCCATACCAATTCAAATTCAACTCCTACTGACGCAGGTGCTGGCGTTGATGCAGTTTCCTTCGCTTTTGTTCCTACTGGTGTTTTAGTGAGCCGAATTTTCTTGGTCGCAGCCTTAGCTTTTGCAAGAGCGCGGTGTATTGGAGTAACTTTGAGTTTCATGCGGGGAGTCGTGTCGGAGTCCCCTGTTCCAGTGGCGGATGTTGATGGGCGAGGAGGCGTGATGGCCATTTCATCAACCAAGCGCCCGCTGGCTAGCAATTCATTTAAGTTTGCAGTAGTTCCAACCTTGACAACATGAGCGGGATATTCAGTTTGCAATGACGTAAGTTGTGATTCGATTTCATCAACGACCGCCTTATCTTCAGCGTTGGAAAGATCAAAATCTATCGACAATCCTGCTTCAATATTGTTGTTTAGGCCACCAAGCGTAAGGTTTGCACTTCCTATCACAAAGCGAGCAATAGCCCTGCCGCGAACCAGATACAGTTTTGGATGGAAAATTACATTTCTAGAACCCGTGTCAACCGTAAAGAGTTTGACACCGATACCATGTAAGAGCGCAAGCCCTTGGTGTGAAGTAATGTCGTTCCTAATCCCTGCATAGATCGTTACCTGTGCAGCATGTGCTGTGAGCTGTTCCTCAATTTGCTGAACACCGCTTTCGCTTACGAATGCAACGCTCAGTATTGCCATCTTGATATCGGGAACATCGAACAATTCTTGCACAGCTTGAATATGAGTCTTGGGTGTTACACCTTGAAAAATAAAATTCTTCTTTGCCATAGCCGTTGGTTACCTTGTTGGAGAGTGAAGCGAATTTGCGGGCATCAAAATAAGTGAGTAGAGATGATCTGAAATGGACGGTTACTTTAGTTGGGCATGGAGAGCGCTGGCGATGGCCTCGGCTGCGGGAATCATGTGAACTGTTCCGGCTTCAACCTCTGCAATACGACGATCAACTTCATCTGCCCACGCTGCTTCGATTTCACTGTCTTCATCCAGACTGGCGATGAGGTGTTCGGAGAGCTTGACGCGTTCGGTGATGCTGAGGTTGAGTGCTGCGGATTCGACGGTTTCAAATGAAGTTTTCATTTTGGAACTCCCGATGGGAAATCAATGAGTCCACTTTATACACTCCCAAAAATGCACGCAACATTTTCAGGTTCCGCGTGGGTACCAAAACGTGCTCACCCTACATTTAAAAATCGAAATTGATGGCAACGCCCGTCAATAGGCGATCTGCACATTTCACTCAATGGAGATTCCCGTATTTATTGCCTTTCCATCAAGTTGGTATTAGAAAATTCACTTCTGACACGTCGCGCAATAGAAACTCGAACGTTGTCCTTGCTTGATCTGTTTGATGGGTGCGCCGCAGTGTTTGCAGGGTTGGCCGGTTCTGCCGTAAACAAAATAATGCTGCTGGAAAAATCCGCTGGAGCCGTCGCTGTGGATGAAGTCGCGCAGGCTGCTGCCGCCTTTTGCTATGGCTTCGTGCAGCACATTTTGGATGGTTTGTACGAGCAGGGCGCAGCGTGCTTTGCTGAGTTTGTTGGCGGGGAGTTGCGGGCGGATGGCGGCACGGAACAGGGCTTCGTTGGCGTAGATGTTGCCTACGCCGACGACGAGGTGGTTGTCCATGAGGACGAGTTTGATGGCGGCGCTGCGGCTGCGGGTGGCTTGGTAGAGGTAGGCTGCGTCGAACACGGATAAATTCCCTCCCCCATGCAGGGGGAGGGTTAGGGTGGGGGTAGAAACGTGGACGTTCGATAACTCTACCCCCATCCCAGCCTTCCCCCTGCAAGGGGGAAGGAGTGAGTTTGGAGGGAGCGGTTCGGGGCCGAGCTTCGACAGTAGCGGATGCTGGTTCACATCGCCTTCGTGCCACAACACTGCGCCGAAGCGGCGCGGGTCGCGCAGGCGCATGAGTTTGCCGTTGCCAAGAACGAGGTCGAAGTGGTCGTGTTTTTCCGGCGGCGTGTGGTGCGGCAGGATGCGCAGGCTGCCGCTCATGCCGAGGTGCAGGATGAGTGTGCCGTGGTTGAATTCAATAAGCAGATATTTGGCGCGGCGATGCAGGTTGCGCACGGTTTGTCCGCGCAGCAGTTGCGGCAGATTTTTCGGGATAGGCCAGCGCAGGCTGGCGTTGCGGATGACGACATCGCGGACGGTTTGGTCTAGCAGGTGCGGGGCGATACCGCGCAGGGTGGTTTCGACTTCGGGGAGTTCGGGCATGGCAGATTTTCATCAACCTGTGAAAAACAGTTGCCCGCAGATTACACAGATTTTCGCAGATTAAAAACAAGAAATAGGAGGCTGCTTCCTCGTCTGACAGCGCCTTAAATCTGCGTCAATCTGCGTAATCTGCGGGGAGAGGGTTTATCTCCTGCGCCACCACAACCCCACACCAATACCAACCAGTAGCAGCGGCAACACCACCAGCAGCGTCACGCTCAACATGGTGAGCTGGTGCGTGCTCAGGGTGAGTGTGCCGTCTTTTGCGGCTTGCGGGGCGATGGTGATGAGGCGTTCTTCGTTGCCCAGCCAGTTCATCATGTTCACGCCGAGGTCGAGGTTGCCGCCGTTGCCGGAGTAGGCGTTGGCGAGGAAGCTGCCGCTGCCGACCACGACGATGCGCTGTTCGCGGTCTTCCACTTGGCGTTGCAGGGCGAGCGCGAGATCGACCGGGCCGGGGATGTCGCGGTTTTTGTTGAAGCGCTGATCGTGGTTGGTGCTGACCCAGCCGTTCATCGCGCCTTCCACTAGGATGTGGCGCTGCCATTCGCGGTTGTCTTCCATGCCCAGCGCGCGCGCGAAGGGGAATACGGTGATGAGGTCGAAATTTTGCGTGATGGCGTGCGGCGCGTAGCCGGTGCCTAGCGTCCAGTCGGCGGGCGCGTTCATCTGTTGCGCGGCGGGGTCGATGACGATGCCGGGGGTGAGCACGAGGCCGAGTTTTTCGGCGACGGGTTCGAGCCCGCGCAACGGTTCGGCATCCAGCAGCCACAGCACGTTGCCGCCGCGTTCGATGAAGCGCAGCAGTTTGTCGGTCTCGCCTTTGAACAGATTGGTTTGCGGCTGGGTGATGACCAGCACGCCGATGTTGTCCGGCACGTCCTGCGCGATGGTGAGGTTGAGCGGGGCGATGCGGTAGCCGTTCTGTTGCAGGCGTTTGCCGAATTCGCCGAGGTCGTGGTTGGCTGTGCCGTCCAGTTTGCGTTCGCCGTGGCCGCTCAGATACATCAGCATTTGCTCTTTGTTGTGTGCCAAGCGCAGCAGGGCGCTGGTCAGCGTTTGCTCGTTGAGCGTGGTGATGTGCTCGCGCCGTCCGGCGTATTCCACCACCATTTCGCCGTTGCCCTGAATGCCGGAGTTGCGCACGGCTTCCGGCTCTTTCACCGGGTCAACCAGGGTGAGGCTGATGTCGGATTTGTAGCGCTGATACAGCGCGATGAATTCGCGGATGAGTTTGCGCACGTCGCCGAATTTGGCTTCCTGTTCGGCGACATAGACGGTGATTTTGATTTCGCCGTCCATTTGTTTCAGCACGTCCACGCTGCCTTTATCCAGACTGTTCAGCGCGTTTTGCGTCACGTCCGTCTGCGCCGGAAAGCGCGCGGCGAGTTGGTATAGCGCGACGGAGGCTGCCAGTAGCGCGACGACGAAAATGAAATTTTTTAACCAGATATTTTTCATGATGAGACAACCAACGTAGGTGCGAATTCATTCGCACGGGTCTCGAAAAACGTGCGAATAAATTCGCACCTACAAAAGCAATGCATCATCGTCCTCCCCGTTCATGCCGGATGAGGCGGATGGTGAGCGCCAGAAATACCGCGATGAATAACGCGAAGTAACTTATGTCGGCGCTGCTGACGAGGCCGACGCTGAGGTTTTGAAAATGCGCGTTGGGCGACAGTGCGCGCACTCTGTCGCTGCCCATGTCCAGCATCCACAAGCCGAAGGAAACCGCGAGCGCGCCGAATGCGGCGACGATGGGCTGAGATCGGAAGAGCGTCGTGTAGGGAAAGAGTGTAGATCTCGGTGGTCGCCGTATCATTAAAAAAAAA
>FZPU01000131.1_pt1 | contig 19030 bp, 23 predicted proteins | sample 1534781 | NCBI WGS metagenome assembly FZPU01 (sample SAMEA104161949, study PRJEB21768) | metagenome | isolation source: underground water
TTTTTTTTTAATGATACGGCGACCACCGAGATCTACACTCTTTCCCTACACGACGCTCTTCCGATCTCCATTGACCATCGCCACGCCCAACATCGTGAGCCATGCCTGAAAATACCTGAACACTTCTCTTTCTCCTCTCATTGATTGATTTAATTTTGCAAATCCGGGATTACGTTTACGCCATTTTCGAAGGCAGCTTGATCGTCTCGCCCGCCAGCATGAACTGTCCCTTGCCTTGATGATGTAGCGTGCGCGGATTTTTCTGCGCCGGATCAAGCCATGCCTTCACCACTTCCAGCACAAAAAAGTTGTACTTGTTCACCATGCGCGTATCCACCACCTTGCATTCGAGATGGGCGAAACACTCCGCGATCATGGGTGCTGCAACTTGCGAAGCGGGCAACGCGGTCAGTTTGAATTTCTTGAATTTATCGACCATGCTCCCCGAACAATTGCCGATGCCCACCACCTGCTTCGCCAACTCCGCCGACGGAATATTCAGCACACATTCTTTGGTCTTCGTCAGCGCCCCAAAACTGAAATTGCGCCCGCTAATCACACACCCCACCAGCGGCGGCTCAAACTCCATCATCGTCTGCCACGACATGGTCATGATGTTGGATTTGCCTTTGCGGGAAGTGGTGAGCAGCAGCACGGGGCCGGGTTCGAGCAGGCGATAGACGTGGGATAACGGAAAAGTTTTCTTTGCCATTTCAGCGTTCCTTTCATTCAAGGAAATTTGCAGCAGCTACTTTTGACCCCACCAATATACAGCAGTGAACCCCAACGCAAATTTTATAGCCACCTTCGTCGCAAGCCAATAAATGCGGGCATCTCCATGCATCGCACGATGCGGATCGCCTATTGACGGGCGTTCCCATCATGTTGGTCGTTTGATTTTTCAAACCTCGCGTTTGAACACCGCCTTGATGCGCGCGACCAGCGCTTTGATATTTTGTTTGATGCGCTGGTACGCCGCCCAGTTGTCGAGGTAGGCGTGGATGCGGTTGCGGTAGGTCATGACAAAGTTGTACAGGCGCACGAACCAGGGGAGTTGCATCAGCGCCGGGCGGGTGAGGTTGAAGATGCGGGCGAACAGCGCCACGCCGAGCAGCTTGGCGATGATGAAGATGATGCTGCCGACAAGCCAGTGGCCGCTGGCGATGGCGTGCAGGCCGAGCAGTTTGGCGGGGATGAGGATCAGGCTGGGCAGCAGGAAGGTGAACAGCGCCCAGCGCGGCGGCAGGGTGGTGATGTGCGCTTCGATGGCATGCACCAGACGCACCGCACCGAGGCGCGCCATCAGTCTGGCCGACCAGTCCCAGATGGCTTCTTCGATCAGGAAAATGATCGCGGCCAGCCACGACAGCGGGACGAGTAACAGGCGTTTGAATGTTTTCACGGGCGCACTCTTTCTTTCATCGAACAAACTTTCAAACCGTCATTCCGGCGCAGGCCGGAATCCAGTCAAAGAAAAAATTCCTTGCGCAGCAAGGCAAAGTCAAAGGCATTTTGAATAAAACCGCTGGATTCCGGCCTGCACCCGCAAGGGGTACGCCGCGGTTGTAAGGGGCTAAAGCCCCAACAACACACGCAGCGCCGGAATGACGGCTAACTAATTTTCGTGCGGCATTCTAGCAACGGTTTGGTAAACTCCGCTTCCGATTTGCACGCCGAGTCCGCCATGAATCCCACCTTAGTGTTTGACATCGAAACTATTCCCGACATCGCCGGGCTGCGCACGCTGTATGAACTGGACGGCGCGGTGAGCGATGCCGAGGTGGCGGAGATGGCTTTTCAGATGCGCCGCCAGAAGACCGGCAGCGATTTTCTGCCGCACCATTTGCAGCGCGTGGCGGCGATCTCGTGCGTGTTGCGCGAGGGCGACAATTTCAAGGTGTGGACGCTGGGCGAGATGGGCGAGGACGAGGGCAGTCTCATCAAGCGCTTCTTCGACGGCATCGAAAAATTTACACCGCAGATCGTGAGTTGGAACGGCGGCGGTTTCGATCTGCCGGTGCTGCATTATCGCGGGTTGATCCACGGCATCCAGGCTCCGCGCTACTGGGATCAGGGCGAGGACGACAAGGATTTCAAGTGGAACAATTACATCAGTCGCTACCATTCGCGTCATCTCGATTTGATGGATTTGCTGGCGATGTACACCGGACGCGCCAATGCGCCGCTGGACGAGCTGGCCAAGCTGATAGGCTTCCCCGGCAAGCTGGGTATGGACGGCAGCAAAGTGTGGGAAGCGTACCAGCAAGGCCGTCTGGCCGAGATCCGCAACTATTGCGAGACCGATGTGGTGAACACCTGGCTGGTGTTCGCGCGCTTCCAGTTGATGCGCGGGCAGTTCACCAAAGCGCGTTACGACAAAGAGATCGAACTGGTGCGCAGCACGTTGAGCAAATCGAGCGAGGCGCATTGGGCGGAGTATATGGCGGCATGGAAGGTCTAAAACATGTTGCGTAAAGTTTGGCTGGTCTGCGGTTGGTTGGGAATTGTGGGCGTGTTTTTTCTGTCGCTGATGCCGATCCCGCCGCAGCCGTTCACCTTCGATTTTTCAGACAAGCTGGAACATGGGCTGGCTTATGCGTTGCTCATGTTGTGGTTCTGCCAGCTCTACGTCGGCAAGGCGCGCATCCGCGTGCTGTTGTCGCTGGTGGCGATGGGCGTAATGATCGAATATTTGCAGCGCATGACGGGTTATCGTTACTTTGAATATGCCGACATGCTGGCGAATTCGATTGGCGTGTCGCTCGGTTGGGGATTGGCGCAGACAGGTTTGGGAAAAATGTTGTCGGCGCTGGAACAAAGGTCGGCGGCGGGGGAGAGCAAATGAGATATGTGTTTGTGCTGGTGCTGGCCGTGGTACTTTTTTTGTTGTACCGCAACTGGGTGCGCGCTTCGCGCCGCCGTTTCCTCGATGGTTTTATGCTGCCTGCGGCGGTGGTGGCGCGCACGCACGCCAAACGTCCCGAGCTGACGCGCGAACAAATGGCTTTGGTGCAACAAGGCTTGCAACAGTATTTTCAAATTTGTGTGATGGCCGGTGGCCGCTTCGTTTCCATGCCCTCGCAAGCGGTGGACGATTTGTGGCACGACTTCATTTTGTTCACGCGGCAATACGAGCGTTTTTGCGAGCAGGCGTTCGGCCAGTATTTGCACCACACGCCGGTCGAGGCCATGCCCACGCGCGACACCGCGAGCGAAGGCATTCGCCGCACCTGGCGCTTGGCGTGCAAGATGGAAGGCATAGACCCCAAGCAGCCGCAACGCTTGCCTCTGCTGTTCGCGCTGGATGCGCAGCTGGGCATTGCGGGCGGTTTTGTTTACACCTTGAATTGCAAAGATGCGGCCAATTCTTCCAGCGGGTCGTTTTGCGCGTCGGATATTGGCAGTTGTGGCGGTGATTCGGGCGGAAGTGACGGCGGCAGCAGTTGCGGCAGCGGGTGTGGTGGCGGAGGGGATTGAGCGCGGCTTGATCCTTTGGCCGTCATTCCGGCGAAGGCCGGAATCCAGTGTAAATATACACTCTGCGAAGCAGGCCAATTCTTGGTGTTGTCCCACTTGCGTGGGGATAGGTTAATCATCTGGATACCGGCCTTCGCCGGTATGACGAAGATGTTGCAATTGGATTATTTGGATTAAAAGTATGAATAAAAATGTTGTAGTTATCGAATCGCTGGACCACGAAGGTCGCGGTATCGCGCACACGGACGGCAAGGTGATTTTTATCGAGGGCGCGCTGACTGGTGAGCGGGTGACTTATACCTCGTACCGCAAGAAAAATAATTACGAGCAGGCGAAAGTCGAAACAATTTTGAAGCAGTCGTTCATGCGCGTGCAGCCGAAGTGCCCGGTGTTCGGCGTGTGCGGCGGCTGTTCGATGCAGCATCTGGAATCGCGCGCGCAGGTGGCGGTGAAGCAGCGCGTGCTGGAAGACAATCTGCAACGCATCGGCAAAGTTAAACCCGAAGTCATTTTGCCCGCGATTTACGGTCAGGCTTGGGCGTACCGTCAGCGCGCGCGCTTGTCGGTGCGCCACGTGTTGAAGAAGAATAAAACGCTGGTGGGTTTCCGCGAGCAGAACGGCAAATATGTGGCCGACATGCAGCACTGCGAAATCCTCACGCCCAAGATCGCCAGCCTGTTGCCGTTGCTGGGCGAGCTGAACGAAAAATTCACGGTGCGCGATATTTTGCCGCAGATCGAAGTGGCGGTAGGCGAGCATGTGGACGTGCTGGTGCTGCGTATTCTGGATGCGCTCACGCCGTCGGATGTGGTGCATATCAAACAGTTTGCCGATGAGCATCAGGTGCAGTTCTGGACGCAAACCAAAGGCCCGGAAACGGTGAAGCCGTTTTATCCGCTGGATGCACCCGAACTGAGTTACAGCTTGCCGGAATTTGGCATCACCATGCCGTTCGCGCCCACCGAATTCACGCAGGTGAACAGCGACATGAACCGGCTGATGGTCAGCCGCGCGGTGCGCCTGCTCAAGCCGCAAGCGGGCGAACGTATCGTCGATTTCTTCTGCGGGCTGGGCAATTTCACGTTACCGATTGCGAGAAGCGGCGCGCAAGTGCTGGGCGTGGAAGGCAGCGATGCGTTGGTGAAACGCGCTATGCAGAATGCGGCATCCAACGATCTTTCCGCCAACACCGCATTCCAGATGATGAACTTGTTCGAGATGGACGAGGCAGCGCTGGTGAAGATGGGAAGATTCGACAAATGGCTGGTTGACCCTCCGCGCGATGGCGCATTCGAGTTGATGAAATCCATCAGCGATGAAATCGCACCGCGCCGCATCGTGTATGTCTCGTGCAGCCCCTCAACCTTGGCGCGCGATGCCGAAGTGCTGGTGCATGCCAAAGGCTACACGCTGAAAGCGGCGGGCGTGATGAACATGTTCCCGCAGACTTCGCATGTGGAGTCGATTGCGGTGTTTGAAAAAATGTAGGCCGGGCTTTAGCCCGACATGTCGGGTTGAAACCCGACCTACAAAGCTGATAAATTTCCTTCTAGCGCCTCCAGCGCGGCCTGATCGGTAGCGAATAAATTCTCGCTGCCGATCTTCTCGCTGAGCCCGGTTCTTTCGATCACGTCCAGCGTTTGTTTTTTGAAGCCGCTGAAACACAGGGTGATGCCGCTGCTCTTGAAGCGGGTTATCAGGTTGGACAGCATATCTATTCCCGATGCGTCGATTTCGTTGATGCCGCTACATTTAATCAAAATGTGGTCCAGCTCCGGGTTGTCCCGTTCCAGTTTCAGGATGGCATTTTCAAAGTAGGACACGTTGACGAAACGCAACGCGCCGTCGAAACGCATCGCGGCCAGACGACCGTGCAAGCGTGACAGGTTGTGGCGTTGCGCATCGCGCAGCGTGCCGTCCTGATGCATGCCCAGCAGCGCGATGCGCGGACGCATCATGCGGTACAGCAACAGCGACAGCGACAGGATGATGCCGACCAGAATGCCGTCCTGAATGTTGGGCGCGAAGGCCAGCGTGGCGACGAAGGTGGTGACGGAGGCGATGCCGTCGTCTTTGTTGGCGCGCCATGCGTTGCGGATGATCTGAAAATTGATGAGGCTGATGACCGCCATCATGATGATCGCCGCCAGCACAGGTTTGGGCAGGTGGAACAGCAGCGGGGTCAGGAACAGCAAAGTCAGCAGCACAAACAAGGCGGAAATGACCGAGGACAAACCCGTCTTCGCATCCGAGGCCAGATTCAATGCCGAGCGCGAAAACGAACCGCTAACCGGCATGGAATGGCAGAAGGCGGCAGCCACTTTAGCCAAGCCCTGGCCGATGAGTTCCTTGTTTTCATCCCAGGGTTGGCGCGTCTTGATGGCGATCACTTTGGCGCTGGACATGGCTTCCATGAAGCTGATCAGCGCGATCACAAAGGCGGCGGGCAGCAGCGAGATGGATGCATTCCAATCCAACGGCGGGATGCTGATGCTGGGCAATCCTTGCGGAATTGCGCCGACCACTCTGCCGCCCATGTCGGCAAAGCCGATGGCGTAACTGACCCAGGTCAGAAGCACGACCGTAATCAGCACGCCCGGTAATTTTGGCGCGAATTTTTTCATGGCCAGCAACATCGTAATCGCCGATACACCCAAGCCCAGCGACCATGCGTGCAGCGTGTCTATATGCGTGACGACTTGCCAGATGTCGAGCAGGAAGTGCGTTGACTGCGGCGCGGGAATGCCCAGCAATGTCGGCAGTTGCGACAGGCCGATAATCAGTGCGGCGGCATTGATGAAGCCCATCAGCACCGGGTGCGACAGGAAGTTGAGCAGCACGCCGACACGCAGCACGCCGAACAGAATCTGGAACAGGCCGGACAACAGCGCCAGCAAAATCACGCAGGAATAAAACCATTCCGTGCCGTGCGCGGCCAGCGGCGCGACGCTGGCGGCGGTGAGCAGGGAAGTCATGGCGACCGGGCCGGTGGAAAGTTGGCGCGAAGAGCCGAACACAGCACCGATGACGGTAGGAATCAGCGCGGCATACAAGCCGAAATAGGCGGGCACACCGGCCAGTTGCGCATACGCCAGCGATTGCGGAATGGCGACCAGCGAAACGGTGATGCCGGCGATCAGGTCAAATTTGAGCGTTGACTTGAGCTTGGAGAAAAGCGCGGAGGTGTAAACCGTAAACGGGTTGAAAAACGACAGGGAAGTTGTTGCTGATTTCATCATTTAGTCCAGTAAGCAGAGCTTGATAGTTCGGCGAGAAAATTTTTAGTAACCATGCGAATGCGATGTCCCAATTACACGGGGTGCGCGCTTGGGCGCGGTCTTGCGTGCCGGTTCCTGAACCGGTTGCACATTGCGCTCTTCCGCTTCGTTCAGCATCGTGGTCAGCGTGCTCAAATTGCTGGCATTGGAAAATTCCAGGGCATTGAAGGCTTGTTTCACTTGTTGGGTTAAGGTTTTCATCTGGGGCTGCCTGATTTCATAACGGTGGGCTTCAGTTATTGCAGCATTCGTGCCGTGACGGGTAAGCTATTGTTAAGCAATGATATTCAATAATTTCTCGGCAGATGACTCATCTGTCTTGCCGCAATATGCAACATAGGGTGTTGAGTTAAATGCGATTAACTTGTTGTTTTTGATTTAACTATCAGGCGTAAAGTGATCGTTGCGCAACACAAACCGGCTGTTGCATAATGCATCCATCATTTTCACTGGTTGCGGCTCGTGCTACTTCACTCTTCCTTGCGCCAAAAAATCACCTTCGCCTATCTGGTGGTGGCGGTGTTGATTCTGGCGGTCTCGCTGTTCACCTTCGAGTCGCTGAAGCGCGTCGAGGCGCGCATCTTGTTGAGCGAACGCATTTCCGCGCTGTTTGAAACGGCGATGGAAATCCGCCGCTTCGAGCGCAATTATTTTCTGCATGCGCAAGCGGCTGATTTGGCCGAGAACGCCGCCTATATTGATCGCCTGCAAACCATGTTGAGCGACGGACGAGAAGGCTTTGCGCAACTGGACTCCACCGGAAAAATCGAGATGCTGCGTGAGCTGAGCGGCAAGTATCGCCAGCAAATCAGCGAATATGCCGCCACGCCGCTCAACGCTCCGCAACGCGCCGCGCGCGAACAACAAGTGCGCGCCACGGGCAAGGAACTGGTCTCCATCGCCGAGACGCTGGTGCAAACCGAACGCCAGTTGCTGCAATCGTCGCTGGCCACGTTCCGTATCACGCTGGTATTCATCGTGGTCGGGCTGGCCTTGTTCATGATCGCGCTCGGTCAAGCGCTGTCGCGCCGTGTGGCACAGCCGCTGCAACAGATGGAAGCCAATGTCGCGGCGATTTCTGCGGGCAACCGCGACACCCTGCCGCCGCCCTCGCAGGACAGGGAAATTGTGTCCATCACGCTGGCCTTCAACCACATGCTGAAAGAACTGGAAGTGCGCCAGAAGCACTTGTTGCGTTCCGAGAAACTGGCATCGCTGGGCACGCTGCTGTCCGGCGTGGCGCATGAGTTGAACAACCCGTTGTCGAACATCTGGTCATCCTGCCAGCTATTGCAGGAGGAGTTGGGTGATGCCGATCTTGCCTATCAACAAACGTTGCTGGCGCAGATCGACGAGCAATGCGAGCGGGCGCGCCACATCGTCAGTTCGCTGCAAGACTTCGCGCGCGAACGCCATTTCAGCCGCGAGACTTTTCCTTTGCGCCAGATGCTGGAACAAACTCTGCGCTTCCTCAAAGCGGGCGTACCCAGCCAGGTGGCGGTCACGCTGGATGTCGCCGACAGCCTGAGCTTGAACGCGGACCGTCAGCGCATGCAACAGGTGTTCCTGAATCTGATCCAGAACGCGCTGGATGCTATGCCCGGTAGCGGCAGCATCGCCATCACCGCGCGGCTGCATGGCACGGGCGAGGCAGACGACTTTCCCGCCGATTGCACAGTGAAGGGCGACTCGATGGACATCACCGTGCGTGACAGCGGCAGCGGCATGACTGCGGAATGTCTGGCGCGCATCTTCGATCCGTTCTTCACCACCAAGGATGTTGGGCACGGCATGGGGCTGGGTTTGTTCATCGTGTATCAAATCATCGAAGAACATGAAGGCTGCATTTCTGCCCGCAGCGCGCAAGGACAAGGCACGACCTTCTACATCCGCCTGCCGCTGACCGCGAAACAAACTGGAAAGCAAAATGATTGAAGCGAGAACAATACTCATCGTTGATGACGAAGCCGTGGCCTTGCGCAATCTGGAACGGGTGATGAGCAAAGCCGGTTATCAGGTGACCGCCGTGCAAAGCGGCGAGGAAGCGCTGGCGCTGCTGGAGAAGCAGGAATTCAATTTGCTGCTCACCGATCTGCGCATGGAAAAAGTCGATGGCATGCGTTTGTTGCAGACCTGCCGCAAGCTGCATCCAGACAGCGAAGTCATCATGATTACCGGCTTTGCCAGCGCGCAATCTGCGGTGGATGCGATGAAGCAAGGCGCGTTCTATTACATCACCAAACCGTTCCGGCTGGACGAGGTGCGCAAAGTGGTGGCGGAAGCGATGGAAAAGATTCGCCTGCGCAACGAAAACCGCAGCCTGAAGCAACAGATCGAGGCATTGCAGGATCAGGTAAAAATCGTCACGCAAGACAGCGGCATGCTGAGCTTGCTGGGACTGGCGCGGCAGATCGCGCCCACCGATTGCAACGTGCTGGTGGTCGGCGAAAGCGGCACGGGTAAAGAATTGTTTGCGCGCTACCTGCACCAGCACAGTACGCGCAACAGCGGGCCGTATGTGGCGGTGAACTGCGGCGCGTTCAGCAAAGATTTGCTGGCGAACGAATTGTTCGGCCACGAAAAAGATGCCTTCACCGGCGCGCATTCGCAGAAGAAAGGCTTGGTCGAAACCGCATCCGGCGGCAGTCTGTTTCTGGACGAAGTGACCGAAATGTCGCCCGAAATGCAAGTCAAACTGCTGCGCGTTATTCAGGAAAAAGAAGTGCTGCGACTGGGTGCAACCAAGCCGGTCAAGGTTGATATTCGCGTCATCGCGGCGACCAATCACGATCTTGCGGAAGCCGTGCGCAGCGGCGTGTTGCGCCAGGATTTATATTTCCGTCTCAACGTGGTGACGCTGGCGATCCCTCCGCTGTCGCAACGCAAAGGCGACATCCCGCTGCTGGCGCAATATTTTTTGCAGAAGTATGCGGTGCAGATGAAGAAAACGCTCAACAGCATCGCGCCCGACGTGCTGGAAATTTTGCAACGATACGACTACCCCGGCAACGTGCGCGAACTGGAAAATATCATCGCGCGCGGCTGCGCCGTCAGTTCCGGCGACAGCATCGAGTTGGCGCATCTGTCCGAAGACATGCGCCAGCAAAGCGGGATCACCCTGCCGGGCAAAGGCGAAACAATGCCGACGCTGGAACAGCAGGAAAGAACCTACATCCGCTGGGTGCTGAATGAACTGGACGGCAACCAGACCGCTGCCGCTGCCGCGCTCGGCATCAACCGCAGTTCGTTGTGGCGCAAGCTCAAGGGCTATCAGGATGCCCAATAATATTGCGCGTTGAGAAGAAAATTACAGTCGCGCTGCTCGGGTAAAATGCGGGCGGAATTGAAACGAAAATCTTGGAGTCAAATTATGCAACGCTATGACGATCTGATAAACGAAGCCCTCACTCGCGTGAAGGAAATCATGCCGTGGGATTTGAGTCGCGCGCTGGCGGCGGGAAGCAAGCCGATGCTGCTGGATATTCGTGAGCCTTCAGAGTTTGATTTGCTGCGCATTCCCAGTGCTATCAACGTGCCGCGCGGGGTGTTGGAGCAATCCTGCGAATGGGATTACGACGAGACTGTGCCGGAACTGGCATCGAGCCGTGAGCAGGAAATCGTGGTGATCTGCCGTTCTGGCAAACGTTCGGTACTGGCGGCGGATATGCTGTTGCGCATGGGTTTTAGTAATGTGGTTTCATTGAGAACCGGCGTGCGCGGCTGGAGCGATTACGAACAGCCGATGACCAATGCCAACGGCGACGAGCTGGATGCGGATGACGGTGATGTGTTGCTTGCGCCGCGATTGAGGCCGGAACAACGCAAGCCGAAATTGTAGGTGCGAATTCATTCGCACGAATTTCATTGCAAGGCGTTGTGCGAATAAATTCGCACCTACAAAAGAATGAATTCGCACCCAAAAAAAAGCGGCCATCAGGCCGCTTTTTTATTGGAGCGTGAAAGCGTTTAGTCTTTCTCGCCCGCGAATGCCATCAACAGTTGCAGCAAGCTGATGAATAAGTTGTAGATGTCCAGATACAGCGACAGTGTGGCCATCACGTAGTTGGTTTCGCCGCCGGTGACGATGCGGCTCACGTCGAACAGGATGTAGGCGGAGAAGATCAACACGCCGATGGCGGAGATGGTCAGTGCCAGCGCGGGAATCTGGAAGAACATGTTCGCCAGCGAAGCGACCACCAGCAGGATCAGGCCGATGAACAGGAACTTGCCCATGAAGCTGAAATCCTTCTTGGTCACGGTGGCGATGGTGGCCAGCGAGAAGAAGATGATGCTGGTTCCGCCTGCGGCGATGCCGACCAGTTGCGCGCCGTTCTTCAGGTGCAGGGCGACTTGCAGAATCGGGCCGAGCATTACGCCCGCGACGAAGGTGAAGCCGAGCAGGGCAACCACGCCCCACACGCTGTTGCGCAGCGCGGTGACGGCGAACAGCATGCCCATCATCACGGCGAACATCACCAGTGAAGAGATAATGGGGCTGCCGGCCATGAACGAGAAGTTGATCGACAAGCCGATGAATGCGCCTATGATCGTGGGGATCATGGTCAGCGCCAGCATCATGTAAGTGTTGCGCAGGACTTTGTTTTGTTCGACGGCGAGCGTGCCGATCTGCGTGGTTTGAGTTTGAAAAGCCATTGCTTCCTCCAGAAAAAAGATAGTGCGGCTTGCGCACGACGGGCGTGAGACTACAGAAGCATGGTAAAAGTTGCAACCGCGATGAAATGCAGGGTATCGGGCTTTTGATGCGGGGGTGATTTCGGGTATCATGCGCGCCATTGTTCTTGCGCAAGCCGGTTTTTGCGGTTGCAGGGCAGCATCCATGGGGTGCAAGTGTTGTTTGGAGGTGTGGCCGAGCGGTTGAAGGCACTAGTCTTGAAAACTAGCGAGGATGAGAGTCCTCCGTGAGTTCGAATCTCACCGCCTCCGCCAAATTTAATTTAAGGAGTGATTATGTTGCGTCGTCTTGCCGTAGTTTCTTTGTTTGCAATCAGCCCGCTGGCTGTCGCGGACACGATGGACATCAACCTGAGCAATAGCGCTGCCCAGTTCAAGTACAGCATGGTCAGCGGCATTGCAGGAAAGTCCGAGTTGTTCGGTTCTTTCATGTACAACGACGCGAATAGTTTGCTGGGCGAGGCCGGGCTGCTGGTGATGAACGAGGAAGGCTCACTTCCCGGTCTGTCGCTCGGTGTCGGTGCCAAGGCGGTGGTTTCTTCGCTGAACAAGATCGCGCCTAGCCGCAAGATGGTTTCCGGTGTCGCACTGGGCGCGCAAGTGCGTTATGAAGTTCCGGCGGATCGCCGCTTCGCGTTTGTCGGCGAATATCACTACGCGCCCAAGATCATCAGCTTCGGCGATTCCGAGCGTTATTACCAAGGCGCGGTGCGCGCCGAATACGCGGTCTCCGCGTTGACTCAAGCCTACATCGGCTACCGCACCACCAAGTTCTACCTCACCAACCAAACGCCATGCGCGCTGGATAACGGCCCGCACATCGGGGTGAGACTGTCGTTCTAAATTCACGTTTCGCCAAGGAGATACCATGTTGAGAATGTTGCTGGTGGCTGGTTTGCTGGGTTCGATGTTGGCCACGATGTCAACGCTGGTACACGCCAAGGATGTCTCGGCGCAGCAGGCGGGAGTCGAATACGCGCGCGAAGCCATGCTCAAGGTGGAATCCGAGCACCAGGATAATTTGAAGAAAGTCGCCGAGTCGGAAAAAGAATTGGCGGAAGCGCAAAAGAAACTGGCCGAAGACAAGAAAACGGCAGATGCCTCCAAGGCCAAACTGGATCAAGCCAAAGCCAAGTTCGACAAGGCGCAGGCTACGCTGGATCAAGCCTGGAAACAGTAGTCTGAGTTGCAGCAATACAAACAAAACGCCCCGGCTGGTCCGGGGCGTTTTGTTTTGGGCAACTGCCCGAAGAAGCGCATGAATAGGGCATCCGCGTCGTCTGTTGGTTGTAGATTCCCTATTCATGCGCTTCTCCACGAGGTTGGGTGATGTGGGCGCGCACCGAAGTTTGATGCAGAGTCGCGCTACGCGAGCAGTGTTTGCCCAGAAGCACATCGGCGTGGCATTCTTTGTAGGAGCGTGCCCTGCACGCGAACACCTTGTCGCATGCAGCAGGGTACGCGCCTACATCAACCCCTACTTTGATTCCGGCTTGGATTAACTGTGAATTTCCCACTCACACACATTGACGCAACCGCGCCGTCTGGTTAGTGTGCGACGGTGCGTGCGAAAGGAAATGGATAACATGAAACTGTTGCCATCGTTATTGGCGCTTTTGATTTCGGGGATTGTTTTGCCTGTGGCTGTGGCAGGACAACAGGGCATTGGAAATGAACTTTGGAAAAAGGCAAGACCTAGCCCCGTGACCGCTGAAGGAAATAAACCGTGTCCCCTCTTATTTTTGATAGCAAAAGCAGAAGAGTGCGCTGGCGGAAAATGTCGTAATGCAAGACCTGACCCCGTTGTTTTCGCGTTGTTTTCGCGCAAGTGCGCTACGAGATTCCGGCGGATCGCCGTTTCGCGTTTGTCGGCGAATATCACTATGCGCCGAAGATTATCAGCTTCGGCGATTCCGAGCGTTATTATCAGGGCGCGGTGCGCGCCGAATACGCGGTCTCCGCGTTGACTCAAGCCTACATCGGCTACCGCACCACCAAGTTCTATCTCTCCGGCGCGCCCTGCGCGCTGGATAACGGCCCGCATATCGGGGTAAAACTGTCGTTCTGAAATCCGCTTTCTGCCAAGGAGGAACCATGTTGAGAATCGTGTTGGTAATGGGTTTGTTGGCCTCGATGTCGTTGCCCGTGTTGGCCAAAGATGTTTCGGCGCAACAAGCGGGTGTCGAATACGCGCGCGAAGCGATGCTCAAAGTGGAAACCGAACATCAGGACAACCTGAAAAAAGTGGCTGAGTCGGAAAAAGAATTGGCGGAAGCGCAAAAGCAACTGGCCGAAGACAAAAAAACGGCGGATGCCTCCAAGGTGAAGCTGGATCAAGCTAAGGCCAAGTTCGACAAGGCGCAGGCTACGCTGGATCAGGCCTGGAAACAGTAGTCTGAGTTGCAGGAATATAAACAGAACGCCCCGGCTGGTCCGGGGCGTTTTGTTTTGGGTGACTGCCCGGAGAAGCGCGTGGATAGGGCATCTGTGCCGTGTGACCGATGTAGATGCCCTATCCATGCGCCTTGCGGGGCAGGTGGGTTTTGAATATCGGCATTACGGGACAGCTACGCCGCCTTGAGCATAAAGTCCACATGTACAGCATCAAACGGGAAGATGATTTTTCCGTCTTCGGTTTTATCCAGCAGTCCGGCATTCAGCAGCGCGTGGACATCGGCGTGAACGCTTTTTACGTCGCGCTCCACCCGACGCGCCAATTCGCGCAGAGACATCGCGCCAGCCCCGGTCATTTCCTTTAGCACATCCCAGCGGTTAGGGGAGATGGTGCGCCACAGATCTGCCGTGCTTTCAAAGCTGCGATAAGCATGTTGCGGTTTGCCGGATGCCAGCGCATGCATGAGCCTGGCATTGGCTTCCTGGCGGCTGGATACGCCGATTACGACTGTTTTCATTGTTGTCTCCATTGATCTACCTGCCGCCAAAAATCGTCGAGCAATGCGGGCAAGGTGGTGAAGCGGTAAGGCAATTCGATTCCGTCGCGATGATAGTGATCGCCCTTGCCCGCCTCATTGTCAAAACGCAAAACACATCTGCCCTCTACCACAAACGACAGGCTGTATTTGAAAGAATGCGGACTGCCGCGCACCGCTACGGGAACGCTCAACACCCGCAGTTCGGCAAAGGCATTGTCGCCTTGCGCGATGCGTTCATTTACCAGCAAGTGCGCCTTCATGTTGGCGATAATGCCAACACTATGGGAGGCTGTCAATTTATTGGCGAAATGCCGAGAAGCGATGTGTGGGGATTTTTTGGATTGCTTGGGCGGCAGGATGTCGAGGATTCATGCACTTGCCCGGAAGTGCCCATCAATAGGCGATCTACACGGTCAGTATCCCAGCGCCCGCGCACCCTGATAAAACACGAAGCTGACCGCCCAAGCCAGCGCCAGCGACCAGCCGAGCGCGAACAGGGTGTAGCGCAGGTCTTTCGCTTCGTTGTGCAAGGTGGTGATGGCGGACAGGCAGGGCGTGTAGATCAGGGTGAACAGCATGAAGCTGTAGGCTTGCACCCAATCCAGTTGTTGTCCCAGCGCGTGACCTAGCGCATCTCCGCTCAAGCCGTAAATCACGGCCAGCGAGCCTATGACGATTTCCTTGGCCACGAAGCCGAACAGCAGGGCGATCATGAGTTGATCGTTGATGCCGATGGGCTCGAACAGCGGATGAAACACGTCTCCAATCATGCCGGCCAGCGTGCCCGCACTGCCGGGGGCGGCGGAGGGCGGCAGATGGGTGAGCAACCATACCAGCACTACACCGGCCACGATGAATTGCGTGGCGCGGCTCAGGAAGTGGCGCACTTCGAGCCAGCCGCGCAACAGCATTTGCTGCGCGGTGGGGAAACGGTAGGGCGGTAGTTCCAGCACGAACGGTTCATTGTTCTGGAAGTTCTTTTTGAACAGCAATGCGGTGAGGATAGCGGCGGCGAAGCTGAACAGATACAGGCTGAACAGCACCACTGGCGCGGCCTTGGGCGAGAACAGCGCGGCGGTGATAAACACGAACACCTGCAAACGCGCCGAGCACAGCGAGAACGGGATCACCAGCATGGTGAGCAGGCGCAGGCTGCGCGAGCGCATCACGCGCGTGCCCATCAGCGCGGGCACGTTGCAGCCGAAGCCCATCAGCAGCATGACGAAGCCGCGTCCGTCCAGCCCCATTTTGGCCATCAGCGCGTCCATCAAAAACGCGGCGCGCGACAGGTAGCCGCTGTCTTCCACCATCGCCATGAACAGGAAGAACAGGATGATGATGGGCACGAAGGCGGCGACCGTGGCTACACCGTTATAGATGCCATCCAGCAATAGGCCGGAAAGCCACACGGGTAGTCCGGCACATGCGGGATCAAGCGCGGTCACGCGCAGCCAGCCAAGCGCTGCGCCGACCCAGCCTTGCAGCGGTTGTCCGAGCAGAAAGATGCACTGGAACAACAGATACATGATGCCGAAAAAAATCGGCAGTCCCAGCCACGGATGCAGCATGAAGCGGTCGAGTTTGTCAGTGAGATTCTCCGGCAGTTGCGCCGGGACTTGTACGGCGTGTTTCAGCACGCGCGCCATTTCGGACTCGATGTGTTCGTCCTGTTCCAGTTGGCTGCGCAGTTGTTCCGCCATGCCGGGCGTGGGGTAACGCAAGGCTTTGGTGATGGCTTGCAGCGCCTCCTGATAACCCGTGCCGTATTTTCCGCTGAGCTGGAATATCGGCATGCCCAGCATCTCCGACATTTTTTTGCTGTCTATGCTGATGCCGTATTTTCTGGCTTCGTCGGACATGTTGAGCAGCACCACGATGTTCATATTGAGCTGCCTGAGTTGCAGTAGCAAACTCATCTGGCGTTCGATCTGCGTGGCGTTGAGAATCACCAGAGCCAGATCGGGAATATTGTCGTGCAGAAAATGGCGCACCACTTGTTCGTCGTCGGAAAAACCGTGCAGGTCGTAGATTCCCGGCAGGTCGATGATCTCCACCATGTCGCTACCCAGCAATATTTTGCCGCTGAGCAAATCCACGGTGATGCCCGGCCAGTTGCCGACGCGCGCCGCACCGCCGGTCATGCGGTTGAACAGCGTGGATTTTCCGGTGTTGGGCATGCCCAATAATGCGACGCGTTTCATGGCTGGCACACCGTAATTTTAGCCGCTTCATTGCGTCGCAACAGAATGTCGGTGGTGCCGATGCGCACTTGCAACGGGCCGGAAAAACTGGCCTTGCGGATCAGCTCGATCTGGTTGCCGCTGCGAAAGCCCAACGCCAGCAAACGCTGGTGCAGCGCTTCTTCGGCATGGATGGAGACGATGGTTGCGGTGTCGCCGGGATGAAGGTGAGACAAGGTGATGGAGGGCATATTCGTGTCGATTTCAATTGGCTGCATTATTTCACAGCGGCGCGGCTCTTGTCGCGTAAGGCAAGATGATTGAGGTAGAATGCGCCTCTTATTTTTGCGCAGTGAGCACGAACATGATTAAGGGAAGTATCGTAGCGATCGTTACGCCGATGCATGAGGACGACAGCCTGGATTTGGCGGCCTTCCGCGCGTTGATCGATTTTCATATTGCCGAAGGCACGGATGCCATCGTGGTGGTCGGTACTACCGGCGAATCCCCTACCGTAAATGTGGAAGAACACGGGTTGCTGATTGCCGAAGCGGTGAAGCATGTCGCCAAGCGCATTCCCGTCATTGCCGGGACCGGCGCGAACTCTACCAAGGAAGCCATCGCCCTGGCGGCCTTCTCCAAGAAGGCCGGCGCGGATGCCTCGCTTACCGTTGTGCCGTACTACAACAAGCCGACACAGGAAGGTCTGTACCAGCATTTCAAAGCCATCGCCGAAGCGGTGGATATGCCGCATATTTTGTACAACGTGCCGGGACGTACCGGTGCGGATTTGAGCAACGACACCGTGCTGCGTTTGGCACAAATCAAGAATATCGTCGGCATCAAGGATGCGACCGGCGGCATCGAGCGCGGCAGCGATTTGTTGCAGCGCGCGCCGAAAGATTTTGCCGTTTACAGCGGCGACGATGCCAGCACGCTGGCGCTGATGCTGTTGGGTGCAGTGGGCACGATTTCGGTGACCGCCAATATTGCACCTAAGCTGATGCATGAAATGTGCGCTGCCGCGTTGAACGGTGAAGTGGCCAAAGCGCGCGAGATCAATTTCCGTTTGCTCGGTTTGCACCGGAATTTGTTTGTGGAGGCCAATCCGATTCCGGTGAAGTGGGCGGTGTCGCGTATGGGCAAGATGAAAAATAATCTGCGCTTGCCGCTCACTCCGCTCTCCGCAGGATTCCAGCCTGCGGTGGAAGCGGCGATGCGTCAGGCGGGTGTCATTTAATGGGAACGACAATGAGAACAAAGAACATCGTGCTGGTGCTTGCCGCAATTTCGCTGTTGGCAGGATGCGGGAGTTTCTTCGAGCGCAAGCAAGTGGATTACCAGGCCGGTGCTAAGGAAGTGCCGCCGCTGGAAGTGCCGCCGGACATGATGGTGCTGGCGACCGAGCCGCGCTACACGATACCGGCTACCGATGGTACGCAAGTGGCGAAATATTCCGATTTTTCGCGCGAAAAAGTGAACGGGCAGCCTGCGTCCGCTCCGGTCGCTGCACCGGCAATGGCCGATGCGGCTGCGGTGGCCAAGTTGCTGGAAGTGGGCGGCGTTCGCTTCATTCTGCTGAACGAATCGTTTGATCGCAGCTGGCGCAAAGTGGGGCTGGCGCTGGATCGCGCACGCATCGCCGTCGGCGACATGGATAGAAGCAAAGGCATCTATTTCTTGAAAGCCACCGACAAGGAAAAGAAGACGGAAGATGTGCAAGTGCTGGTGCATGAGGCCAACGGCACGACTGATGTGACGGTCAAAGAAGGAGGCAGCCTGAGCGGCAAAGAGGCGGCGCGCGTGCTTGATGCTTTGTTTCAAAATCTGGAAAAATAATCCGCAGTGACCGTAGCGATGCGCTTTGCCCTTCTCGGTAGCGGCAGTGAAGGCAACGCGTTGGTGGTTCAATCCGGCGCGACTACGCTGCTGATGGACTGCGGTTTTTCGCTGAGCGAGACGCTGGTGCGCTTGGGGCGTTTGCAACTGCAAGCCGAACAGCTCAGCGGAATTCTGGTTACCCACGAACACGGCGATCACATCGCCGGGGTCGCGAAACTCTCGCGCAAATTCGATATTCCCGTGTGGATGACCCACGGCACTTTGCGTTCGCAGAAAGATGCGTTCGCAAAATTGTCGGTCAGCGAGATCAATCCGCACGATAGTTTTTCCATCGGCGACATCGACGTGCAGCCTTATCTCGTTCCGCATGATGCGGCAGAGCCGGTGCAATATGTGTTCGGCAGCGGCGCAAGAAAGTTGGGTGTGCTGACCGATGTGGGCCATGTCACACCGCACATCGAAGCGGTGCTGTCCGGCTGTCATGCGCTGATTCTGGAATGCAACCACGATGCCGACATGCTGCAAAACGGGCGTTATCCGTACAGCCTCAAACAGCGTGTGGATCGGAAGAGCGTCGTGTAGGGAAAGAGTGTAGATCTCGGTGGTCGCCGTATCATTAAAAAAAAA